>Ga0180430_10005478_pt1 | contig 10530 bp, 8 predicted proteins | sample SS_ome_9_FD_132999 | JGI IMG/M metagenome (GOLD analysis project Ga0180430, IMG submission 132999) | Hypersaline lake sediment archaeal communities from the Salton Sea, California, USA - SS_1_S_2 metaG | ecosystem: Environmental > Aquatic > Non-marine Saline and Alkaline > Hypersaline > Sediment... | reverse complement strand
TTCGGTTACAAATATTTTTTTGTTATTCCAACCTTTAATTATTTTGTCCGCTAAAACTTCGTAAACTTCGTTTGTTTTACTTGCAATCGAAGGGGTTACCGGGGTCGGAATATGTCCGTATGCGAACGAATTACCATAATTTTTATAAGAATTAATTGTCGAAGCAATTTCGCGCGGGGTTCCTGTGACCGTTAAAACGTCGCGTTCTTTCATTGAATAGGCATTTATAACGGCTTCGCCCGGACTTAACCAACTCAAAATATTGTCCGAACGTTCCGAACCTGGGCCCGTTACGATATACCCTTTTTCGTCGGGTCCTTTTCCGGTTGCGTATTTTTCGATTTTTTCAATTTTTCCTAACCCGGGATTTTCGTCGGCGGGTCCTTTTCCGCGTGAAAACTTCGGGACAATAGATTCAAACAACGCGCCAACAATCGCCCCCGCCCCCGATGCGACAATTAAATTAAACGGCCACGGGATCGTCCAAATAATTTTCCCAATTTGAACCGCAACCGCTTTTGAAATTTCCGCTTTTATTGTTTGTTTTATTTGGTCAACGTATTCGTTGAACGCGTCTTTTCGCGCGCGCGCGGTGTCTACTTCGGCTTTTCGATTTATTTTTGAAATCTCTTTCGCGTAATCAATTCTTAATTGGTTTATTTCCTCTTCTGTCTTCGCCTGTTCTAATGCTGTTTCCAATGCTTTTTCGGCCGAAATTAATTCGCTTTGTCGGTTTTCTTCGATTGTTTCCATTAATTGAACCAAATTGGTTCCCAACTGTTCGCCCGTTGTGATCCAACCTTCCAACAAACGTTCGTTTTCCTTTTTTATCGCGTCGGCGGTTTGCTTTTCAATATCAACTAACTTTTGCCCGGCTTTCCTTGCGGCCTCTTCTCTTTTATTATAATAATCGGTTTCGAAATCGACAATTTCATTGTTTCGCGTTTCGATCTCTTCTTTGTTCAATTGGTTAAATATAATGTCGTGCGCCAATTGGTCTTCCAATCGTTTCTTTTGAAAACGGAATATTCGGTCGTTGTGTTCCTGGTCTAATTCTAACAATTCTTTGTATTTCTTTTCGACCGCTTCTTTGGTTACGTCGGTTTTTTCCTCTTCGTTTTTCTTTGTCGCTTCGATTATTTCACGTTGTAACGTTTCGCGCTTCTCTTTATAAACGGCTTCAATTTGGGTTGTTTCTGAATCGAACGCCGCTTTTTCGGTTTCCAATCTTTGTTTGAATTCGGCGACCTGGGATTGTTTAACCGATTCACTTTGTAATTGCCTGATTTCCTCTTCTCTTAGCGCGATTTCCTGTTTAGTTAATTCACTATATTTTTTATCGAATTTTAAACGTTCGTCTAATTGTGACGCTTTGAACGCTGTTAATTCAGATTCGGACCGCCTTGTTTCCTCGAATTGAATTCGTTTCAACTCTTGTTCGGCGTTGAAATTTCTTCGCAAAATAGACAACGTTTTGTCGTCAACCGGTTTTGGTTTTGGTTTATTCCCTTCGGCCAACTCTTCATTTACTAATTTGATAGCGTTTTGATATTTGGTTAATTGTTCGGAATCGAACGAAGACTTGTTTTTCTTAGTTATTTCAGTTAATCGGGATTGTAATTCCGTTAAATCGGTTTTTGATAAATTTTTAATTGAATTTTCAAAATTTTCGATCGTTTTTATATTGCGGTTTATAAAACTATCAACATTGAATGAATCTTCGACGTTTTTAATATAAATTGAATAGGATTCCGTAATCCTGTCAATTGATTCTTGGTCGGCGTTCCTTGCTTGTAATAATTTATTTATCGTTCTAAATTCGGTCGACCTTAAATCCAAAAACTTGTCACTTAGGGCCGAAAAACTTTCAATTGACGGGGCAAATAATTTGCCGTCGATATTCGCCGCGCTTGAAATGAAATCGGTAAACGCCGAATTCACAACCGAAATGTCAACTTTTAAAGTTTTTGCCAACTTTTCCAATTCCGCTTGTTCGCGTTTTATTTGGGATTCGAAAACGGCGTTAACTTTTGTCGATCGGGATTTAATCGCTATCGTTTCCGAAATCGCTTCGTTAACTTGTTTTTGAATGGTTAAAATATCCTCTAAATTTGATTTTTCGGTTAATTGGTTTTCGAAATAAGAGCCATACTTAGAATTTATTTCGTTTATTAACTGACTTCGAAGTCGGGTCCCTTCGTTGGCTTTATTTAATTGAGTAATCAATGATTTAAAATTAGCTTGTTCGCTGGTAATCTCTTCGTTAAATGTTTTTTGCGATTCGACAACGTCGTCGGTTTGTTTCCTAAAAAGATAATAAGCGGACACGGCCGCCCCTACCAGGGCCGCAATTTGTCCCCAGGGCGACGCTTTTAAAACGGCATTTAATCCAACCGTTGACGCCTTCGCGATTTTCGTTCCTTTGTTGTATATTCCAACGGCCAACGAAACGGCTTTAACGGCGGCTTTGTATGCAATAAATGTTGTCGTTAATGTAACGACGACTTTTGCCAATGTTTTTAATAATTCGATATTTTCTTCGCCCCAATCAATAAAACGACCCAAATAACCGGCTAATCCGGTTTTGAATCTTTGTGATAATTGCCTGATCCGAACGTCTAAACTTTGAATGTTTATTTCGTAACCTTTAGCCAAACTCGACCCTTTGCCATAATCCGCGTTAACAACTTCCAAAATTTCCGCATATTCTTTTAATTGCGCTTCGCCTAATGCGCCAACTCCGGTTAACGCGCGGACGTTTGGAATTAAAGCGGTTAACGCGTCCGCGTCTTCCTGGGCAACTTTGGATATTTTCGCAAGTATATTAAATAAACCTTGTTGTTGAACCGCTGACGCGCCGACCTTCAAATCTAATTCCGGGAACCTTTTGTTTAATTCGTCAACTTTGTCGATAACTTGGGCCGCCGGTTTTATTAATGCCGTGATCGCGGCTTTTATTGCGGTGGTTGCTTCGGTTGTTTGAATCCCTTGTTTTGTTAGGATCGCGAACGTACTTAATAACTCCTGGTAACTTACGCGCGCCTGTTTTGCAATTGGGGCCACGCGTCCGACTTCCTGGGACAATTCCGCGACGGTTGTTTTACCGAATTTTTGCGCGCTAAAAAACGCCGACGTTACTTTTTCGGTTTCTGACATTTGCAGACCGTACGCGTTCAAAATGGACGTTGTGCCGTCGACGGCGGTTCCTAAATCAGTAACGCCCCCAATCGCCAACCGTGTCGTTTCATTCAAAAAATCAATTGCGTCGGCCGCCGGGATTCCCGCCGAAATTGCGTCGAATAATGCTTTGTTGACGTCTTGAACTTCCAATCCATAATCGCGAACAATTTGTAACGCCCCCTCTTCCAATACTTTTCCGAATTCTAAACGGTCCGCGTCACTTAATAACGTTAATACATTCCGGACCCCTTTGTCGAATTCTCTTAATGTGTCGGTCCCGCTTTTGATTGTTCGCACGGCCCCCGCCGCGCCAAATGTTAGACCGATCGCGCTTCCTATGCTTGTAAATGAATTACGAATCCCGCGCGAATATTCGCCGACTAATTCACGCGATCCGGACAAACTCCGGTCAAAATCGCGAATTTTCTTCGCGTTTTGTTGAATTTCTTTTCGGTAAATTTCAAATTGTTGTTTCCCGGCTTTGGTTGTTAGGTTTAATTTATTCGATTCCGCGCGTAATAATGCCGTTCGCGCGCGAAGCGCCGCCATTGAACCGTCCTGACTTGTTAACGCTTTGGTTTCCTGTTTCAATGTTTGCGTTAACGCTTGTTTTTGGGTTGTCAAAACCTGGTTTCGGACATTTAACAAACCTAATTCCTTGACTTCGTCGCGGGTTAATTTGTTCCCGTCCCTTTGTTTTTTTATTAATTCTTTGCGACGATCGCCAACCTTTTTCAATTGCTTTTCCAGAAGTCCCAACTTTTCCTTTTGTTTGTCGGTTCCTAAAACTTCAATTTGGAATAATAATTTTTCAGCCATTTTTTAAATTTTAATGTGTGCTGGTCCAATAATCGCGCGCCTTGTTTGAATTAATGTCGGGGTTAATTGGTTGTCAATTTCGACATACAACGGAACGTCTTGTTTTCCCTCTTTTTTATATTTCTTTAGTTTTTTAGCGTATTTTTTAGTTTGTAAATATTTAACCGGACGACCCGCCGTTCGTTCGTTTACTAATGTGACCAATTCAACGTCACATAAACCGCCCGCCAATGGGTTGTAATTAGTTATTTTATTTAAACGGTAATAATCGTCGTCGATTTGGTATTTTTTACGAAAATCTAAATTATTAATGTCCGTTGGTGTTAATACCATTTTAAAACTAACGATTTTCCCGTTGTTAAATATTTCGTGAATATTTTTGTAAAATCGTTCGACCAAACCGTTGTTTTTTTGCGTGTCGTTAAACTGCAAACCGTAATTGTCGTTTGAATCTTCGTCGACAAAATACGCTTTTGGGAATTGACCTTTATTTGTATTTTCAAATCGCCATTGTCCCGTCGTCAAATATTCTAAACCTTCATAGTAAAACATTCTCATTTCAAAATCGAAACTTTGGTCGGGTGGATCGGGGTAATTGTCTAAATCCTGCCACAATGTTAACAATTCGTCGTCCGGAATTCCGATTTCGGGCGCTGTCTTCATGTATGACGCCGCGAATAAATCGACCGAAAAATTGATTTCGGATTCTGTAAATATGTTTTCGTTTTCGATTAATTCGACCGCGTATTTGTCGAACTCTTCGCGTTCTTTGTTGTAATCTTCGATAAACGCGTCGTTACTGTCTTGGTTGTATTTATAAGTAATTTTTTTCGGAATATTTTTTACATGTGTTACCTTTTTCCCGTGATCCCTGGCGACCTTGTCGGACCAATCAACAACGGTTGTTGAATAAAACGACGAATATGGTTCACAATAAACGGTCCGCGTTAAATTATCGGTGACGAAATGAAGGTTGAAAATAGTTTTTAGGTTTCGGATATAATCTAATTGTTTAACGTCATTTGGTAAAATATCCGCGAAATTAATTTCCGACCCTGGCGCAATTTCACGTTTGGCCGTGACCATAAATTCGGTGTTACCATATTTTATTGTTGTTCGTATATTGGTGTTCGATCCATTGTCAATATAAACAACACAACGAATTAAGTCGTTTGCTTCGCATAAAATCCAACTACTTTCAACGGTGTTTTGAACGTTTTTTGTTGAATTAAATTGGATCGTTGAATGTGGGTTCGCGATAACGTGGTAATATTGTTCGACCATTGCGCCGGGGGGTGAAAATCCTTTAGCGATTCGGATTTTTACTTCAATATTGCCCCCGCCCGCAACCGTTCCGCCTTGGATAATTGTTTCTAAACGAAATTTTAATTTAAAACGATAATATCCGTTGTTGTCGACAACGTAACGATTGTTTGACGTGTCGAAATTATTGTTTGTTGAATTATAGTTTGTTGTATCGTCGTCTAATTCAATAACGACTTGGGAATCGGTCCCCTGGGGTGTGTCAATAATTTGATTTCCATTCATATTTACCAAACATTCGCGCGCGTCGACAAAACTTTGTGAATGGTTGAAGTCTTTTCCCGAAATTGTATGAAAATAATTTCGACCGTACGATCCGCCCCCTTTGAAAAAATTGCTTTCTAATGTGTAACCGGCGTCGTTCAATATTTGTTCGAACATTTGGGCCACGTTAACCGCCGGGCGACGGTCCTTAATTTCGACGGTGTACGGCGCTAAATAACTACTATTTCCGGAAAACTTACCGTAATTAATTAACGGATATAAATAAAAACCGGTCCCCGCTTCGCTTGCGTCGATTGTGGATTCGTCCCATGTATGGGAATGATCCGTTAAATTGATTTCGTCTAAGGTTTTTTCCTTTATTATGTTTTTCCAATCCGCGTTCCCGCCGACGATAACTAAACCATAATAACCGCCAATATTCGACAACGCGTCAAAAACTTCGGAAAGTTTAAAATATCCTTTTATTATGTCGATCCCGTCGACTTCAATTCGGGCGCTAACTTTGGAATTTTGGTCTAACGCGTCCTCGCTTGTAACGTCTTCGGGAAATTGTAACGCGGCGCGGTTTCGGCCTGTAATCGGAACTTTTAGCGTGTTTGAAATTTCGCTGTTTCGATTACTAAATTGATCGGAAAACCTGTTAATGTCCGCAATTGAATAATTGACTAAAACGGAAATTTCTTTGTAATCTAATTCGTTTTCATCAATAAAAATTCTAATTAATTTCATTTGCCACAACTTTAATAATGCGGTGCGGCGGGTAATAAATTATTTTATCCTGTGTATGTAGTGTGACGCCTTGGTTTGCCGTTTGCTCAATGAAATGATCCATTCCCCTTGATTTAAAGGAAATGTCGACCCCGTTGTCCTTTACGTCGTACTGTTTTAGGATTAATAAAAAATCGCCGACCTTGGTTAAAATTGTGAATTCAATTTCGATTTTCATTTTATCGTTGTCTTATTTTTGTTTGACTTTTGTAATATTCAATTGATTGTTGGGTTATTTCGTCGGATTCGTGCAACTTTACAGATTCGTTAACGACGACAATACTGTAAAGGTCTGAACCGTCCTGTAAATAAATTTCCGGACTATCGTATAAATCTTCTAACCAACGCGCGGTTTCGTCGTCCAATGAATCCGAAAACCTGGTGAATTTAATTTCGCTGCTAATTTCCGCGACCGCTTTTCCCCGATCCGTTTTCGTGAATGTCAATCCCAATCCTTTGGTGTAAATATTCCTTTTGACTTCCTGGTCTTCGTGTTTTGATCCTTTGAAATCAAAATGATCGAATCCTCCTTTCGGATTTAAAAACCAAATTTTATCGGAATTACAAACCGGGTCAATTATTACGGTTATCGTTTCCGAATAAAATGTCCCCGGCAAACTTTCGTCGCAAATTCTAAATTGGATTTTTGAATGTGAATCGGTGTAAATATTGTCATTAATACTAACAACGCCGCGTTTATTGTTTATTGTTACCTTGGTCAAATATTGGTTTCCAATTGAATTCCCGTCTAAATCGTATGGTAAATAATATAATCTAACTTCGGCTTTATCAGTTAAAAACGAAAATTGGATTTCGTCGCCCCTTTGAATGTGAACGGTCCTTGGTGAATCTGTTAAAAATTTGTCCGCTGACGAATTCATAATATAATCGTCCAGGTCTTGCACTTCGTCCGGTTGGTGCGCGGCATTTAACGCCAAATATGCCGACGATGTTGTGTCGGCGCCTTCGATCTGCAAACCGTTTTTATCGTCAAATAATTCGGTGAATTTAACCGTATATTCCTTTATTGCTTCTGAACTTGCGGGCGAAGTAATATTCGACGCCCCAAATTCGGGTAAATCATAACTAATAATTGATTGTAAAATCGAACTAATGTCAAAACGATAATTCCCGCCCGTGTCATAAGAACGTTTTACCAACGTTCCGATTGTCGCAGAATCTACAATAACTTCGGCTTTTACTTGAAAATTAAGATTCCATTGTTGAATCGACCCGGTTTCCCCTGTATAACTTGACGACCAATTAACGTCAATGTCTATCGTAACCGCGTCAACAACTGTAATTGTAAAAACGTCGTTTAACGCGTCATAACCAAACGACGATCCTTTGCCGGTTTCGCCGTCGGTGAATGGGTGCGCCGACGCAAATGTAAAACGAACTTTTCCCGATCCGTTGTCCGAAATTCCGTTATTATTCATTGACTGAAACGGTTCGTCTAAATCTGACGACACAACAAAAACGATCGGATTGTTAACCGCTTGGATTGCGTCGGGTGTCGTGTCAATTGATAAGGCCATTATTTTAATTTTTTAATATGTAAACGACCGCGCTTCGCGGACCATGTTGTCAACAAATAATTGTAAGTCGTCGCCGACCGCGTCTTCTAATTGAATTTTAATGTTTGGCGCTTCGTGTTCTAATGTCCTGGTGACCCATTCCGTGCGACGCGGGGCCAATAATCGGGACCCTTTTGTCGGGATTCCTTCATTAAATATCGTCGTTTGGATCGCAAACGCTAAACCTCGAATTTTTTTCGCGTCAAATTCAAACCTTTTTATTCGAATCCAACGTTCCAACGCTTTTATCGGAACTTTCCTAACCCCGGGTTTTCGCCCCGTGTCAACGAACCGCCCGTAAAATTCACCGTACCCATTAAAAATAATATTCTCGCGATTCAAAAATACTTCGGTATGTATTGAATTAAATAACTTTTCACTCGCGACATGTTTTTGGACGACCAATTCTTTTTTTAATTTGGCGTCTAAATACTCGGCAATATGTTCAAAACTCGCCATTAATTCAATATTAAAAACGAAAATTCGTTGGTTCCTGTTATCTTGCTAAACTGCAAAAACGATTTATAATGAACTTCGTTTTCAGTAAACGAACTTATTAAAAAAATACGCATACGTAAAACAACGGGGTCCGGTCCCAATGTGTTAAAACTATTGGGTTTAATCCGACATAATCCGGTTATTTCACCGAAAAACGCGTATTTTAATATTTTATTCGTTGCGACAATCATTATATTGTATTTTTATATCAAATCGAACGCCAATCAACCGGGCGTTGTGTTCTAAATGACCGTAACCAATGTCGATCCAAAACGGTGTGTTCGCTTCGAAAAAATCGACCCGATCGACAACGAAGTCAATAACGTCATATCCCAACGCTTCTAAATTGTCTAAAACGGTCCATTCGTCGGTTTCGTCGTCGCGTTTGTGTGGGGTGTAAATAAAAAACGTAACGTCCAATTGTTTTTTGTTTACCCTTTTGTCAGGGACCCGGCCGTTTTCCGGAAAATTTAATAATAACAACGGCCAAATGTCCGCGTCGCGCTTGGTGTTTATTTTCGATAAATCGTCCCCGATAAATGTTTCGATCCCGTCATTGTCTTCAACGGCCGCTTCGAATTTATCTTTTACCGATTGCAAATTTTGATTAGCCATTTGTTAATTTGTTTATTCGATTATCGTAAATTTTAACCATTTTATCCAATTCCGTTCGCGCTTTTTTACACAATTCACAATTACATAAATGGTTTCTAAAATCCGTTAACGCTTCCTTTTTCGCTTTATTTATTTCGATCCGGTTGATTATAGATTCGTAAAAATTCATATTGCGCTTGGTGTGCTGACATGTAATTCATAAATTCGTATAAATTAGATTTGCCCGCCGCGATTAATGGTTGAATCCCTGGTAAATTGAAAACGCCGGTTTCGGCCGCTTCTTTTATGTAAATATACCAACCGAATTCATTGATCCCGCTTCCTTTAATCGCCTTGTTTGCTTTAACGCCCCCGTTCTTAAACAAATTTGGATATAATCGCCGTATGTGTTCGCTTGTTTTAGAATGTAAAAAAAAACCTCCCAAACAATCGACATTGGCAAACTTCCAAACTTTGTCGCGCGATCCAAACATGTTTGTTCGTCGTAATCTTCGTTTTCGGGGCGACATAATATCGAAACAACGTTTTTCGACAACGATAATTGGCCGCCCTGTAATTTTTTCGCGTTCAATATTAAATCCGAACTTTCTGTAAATTCAATGGTTTGACTTTCTCCCATTGGGATTCTTTCGTCCAAAACAACTTTATATTTCGGTAAATAATACGTGACGCCCTGGTAATCGAATCTTTTTATTTCCTTATAATCAAAATCGGTTGGTCCGAATAATAATCCTAAAACGAATTTTTCGATATATTGTTCGTAAAAAACTGAACGGTCGTGATAACTAATTCGTTTTAATATGTAATCGGTTAAATCGCTAAATTTTTGGATCATCAGACCATAAAACGCCGGTAATGTTTTGACGATTAATTCGTCGTCGATTGTTTCTTCGTGTTTTGTTAGTTTTCCCCAATCTTGAACGTTTATAAGGTCGTAACGTGTTTTCAGAAATGCCGGGATTTTCTCTTCAATAACCAACAACGCGTCGACGGCTTGGTCGATTGTTATTTCGTCCCAACCGCCGACACATTTATATTGTTTTTTGCCAATCTTGAAATTTCTCATTATTTCAATGTTTTATCGCGAACTTGTCGCAATAACCGAAGCGCGTTTTTTTGACGGCGTGTCGGTTTGTTGTTTTCTTTGTTTTGTTTTTCCAAATTACCAATATACGTCATTGCTTCCTGTACTTTCCTTTTAGCGCCGTCAACCGAATAAATAACTTTTTTTTTCTCTTCTGTCGCTGTTTTTGGTTTTGGGGTGTCCTTTTTAACGTCGGATTTTACGTCGGCGTTTTTGACCTCTTTGGGTTTGCCCGCGTCCGTTTTTTTAACGGAACCTTTCGCCGCTGCGGGTTGTTTTTTCTTTGTTGCCATTTTTTTGTATTTATTTAACGATATAAAAATACGACACATTCGGACGTTTTCGGCGTCGAAATGTAATTAATTTTTAACAAGTCGGGTTTAATAGGCCAATACGCGGGATTTTTTCATTTCGGCCTTGTCGATCGCCATACAAATAAGG
>Ga0180430_10005476_pt1 | contig 10532 bp, 8 predicted proteins | sample SS_ome_9_FD_132999 | JGI IMG/M metagenome (GOLD analysis project Ga0180430, IMG submission 132999) | Hypersaline lake sediment archaeal communities from the Salton Sea, California, USA - SS_1_S_2 metaG | ecosystem: Environmental > Aquatic > Non-marine Saline and Alkaline > Hypersaline > Sediment... | reverse complement strand
CTTTGCTTCCTGTCGGGCGTGCCATGATATCTCCTTTTGTTAACGCCTGTTAAGAGGCTTTAAAGAACCTCTTAACAAACGTTTGAAGAATTGTAAAGTCATCTGTGACTTTGGAGTAGCCTAAAGTGTCCAGGAGTTTCTTCCCATAGCCCATCCGTTTTTTGTTTTTGTCGAGTTCAATGGTTTTGAGACGTTTAGCATGGGTTCCTTCATTAGAAGTTCCTGTCCAAACTCGTACATCGAGTATTGCCACGAAACCTCGGTCGCTTTGAGTACGTATTAGACGTCCAACCCCTTGTTTCATGTCAAAGACCATGCGGGGAACCATCACTTCCATGAAGGAATTACTACCTGCAACTTCACAGAGTGCAGATACGATAGGGTCTTTAGGATTCGGAAAAGGTAATTTAGGTATGATGACTAATTTCAACCTATCACCTGCGATGTCTACACCTTCCCAGAAGGATTTTAATCCAAAGAGCACGCTGTTTTCATGTTCTAGGTATTCCTCAAGTGCCGCACTAGCTTCGCCTTCTTGAACAACAAGATGAAGCCCTAAGTTAGACCAGACATTGGGGCCGAGTTCTGCTAGTACTTCATTCATATCAGCTTTTGCAGAAAACAGTACAAATGCGTCTCCCTGCGTAGCACCAACAAGTTGTGCAATCTCATCTGATAGTTCAGATATCCATCGGGCACGTCTTTCAGGAAGTCCCTGGTGGGCGGGAAGAGGTAGATGACGAGGGAGATACATGAGTGCTTGTTCACGCAAGTCGAAGGGGCTTGCATAAATCTTTTCTACAATTTTCTCTGGGGTTTGAGCTCCCGCTATTACACCTTCTTGTTTCTCAATTCCGAAGAGATTTTTGGTGTATGAGAAATCTTTTCCCATTGCCAGAGTAGCGGACATAATCACTTTGTGAGAGATTGTTTTCAAGTTGGGACCAATGAAATCTCCGATGTTAAGAGGCTGAACTTTGAGTCCACGTTCATCGGTTGTAGTGATATAGGATGTTGCACTCCCTGCAGCGATGCTATTTCTAATCATTTCTACGAACATTAACAAACGTTCGTGTTTTTTCTGCCTACTGTACATTCGACTTAGGATAACTACGAGTTCGTCGGTTGAATAGACGTCAGATAAGTTAACGTTCCCATTCAAACTCAGGTCCACATTGGATTTGATTTCATTCATATTGGCTTCGTTTTTACGCGACAGTTTGATTATGTGTTTTTCAAATTCAGTCAATGCGTTAGTAAGTCCTTTGGGTCTAACTTTACCTGAATCGTCTGAGGCCCTTTGAGCTTCCGTATGTAAATGTTCAAAAGCTTCTTTTGCTTTGACAAGACTTTTGGTAGTATTTGTGACCGTTGTGTGACCTAAGTCATCAATAATACCTCTTAACATGTCATCCTTTTTGAAAGAACTTTTGAGACGTTCTAATCCCTTAAAAGTAATTTCATGTGAATATGCTGAACGGTAAGCTTCAGGGGCTTGGTGCGCTTCGTCAATGATGAGTAGATTGTAAGGTCCAAGTAACGTTCCCGGGCCAAGACGCATATCTAGAGCGAGAAGATGATGGTTTGTGACAACTACATCGTAATTTTGAGGAGTGGGTTTGCAGAATGGTTTATGTTCACAGTTTCTAAGAACACAATTGTCTACAGAAACTCTGGACCACCACCACGGACGTACTCCACGCCAACCTGTGATATCTGCGGGACGTCCTTCAATACGTGCATCCGCGATAAAACGCTCATAGCGGTTTCGGTCTTCTTTAGGGACAGCTTTTGAAAGCCTCCAGCAACCGTAATTGGCTTTTCCTTTATAGAGACCGAATTTAAAATCCTTTTCCATTTTATCTCGCAGAAAAGGGATATCTTTGTTTGCAAGCTGGTCTTGAAGTGTCTTTTTTGCGGTGGCTATAACGACACGTTTATCTTCGGCAAGAAGAGAAGGGATGAGATAGGCAAAACTTTTACCTATACCTGTTCCACCTTCTGCAAGTAAGATTCCACCGTCTTTGTTGTTAAGAATTTCTTCTACGTCTTCTCCTAAGGCTATTTGAGTGGGACGAACTTCTTTTGCAATACCGAATTTTCCATATTCCAGTATGTCTTTCACTTGTGGGACGAAAGGTCGTCCACACACTGCGCAATTAACTAAGTTGGGGGCCTTGTTGTACGGAATTAATATGGCGCATTTTGGACAACGCATTTGGGTTTCGCTCCTTTCGCAATTCGTGCAGCTGTATGAATATGCTGTTTAAATGCTTTCTCTAACTCACCTCCCCGGTTTCGACCGATGTATGCGGGATGGCAAGATAGAATAGCATAAAATTTAGGGTTGTTGATAATGCGGCCCATGTTTTTCAATACGCTTATATTGTTTGGGGACTCTCCAAGTATGAAGGCTTGAGCGTACCGACCAAAGGCTACAATTACTTTTGGTTTAACTACTTCTAGTTGTGCAATCAAGAAAGGAATACAATTTTTCATTTCACAGATAGTAGGGTCTCGATTTTCTGGAGGACGGCATTTTAGAACGTTCAATATATGATAGTGTTTTCCTCTTTGGAGCTGTGCTTTAAAAGCTGAAGCTTCAAGTATATCCCCAGCAACGCCATAAAAAGGTATACCGGTTTCATCTTCTCTTCGTCCCGGAGCTTCTCCGAGAAAAACAATAGGACATGGTATAGGCCCGTCACCGATAACGACTTGTCTTCGGCTTTGGGCCAGTTCGGTACATTTTTTACATCTTTTTATTTTCGTTGTGAGTTTCATCAGAGAGCCCCTTTCGTTTAACGGTGATACGACTTTCTTATAACACTCTTTTTGTGTATAGTTGGATAGGTCCAAGTAAAGGAGGGCAACAATGAGCGACGAAAAGAAACCTACAAGTGCTCCTCTCATTGGGGAGTTTTCGGGTCCTCGGGGAAATAAACCCCGAGCGCCACAACCAACGAAAGAGCAAACGGAAAAACGAGTAAAAGACTGGGAGGATTTACAACGTAATGTAACTGAAGAAGACCCTCCCAAAGAAGAAAAAAAGAAGAACCCCGAAGAGGAATATAAGGAGCAACTCAAAGAGAATGGTCTTGATTTAGAGAAAGCCAGGCTCATTAGGGATAATATGTTGTTCAATCATTTTCATGAAGAGACGTATATGTTGGGAAATAAACTTCCAGTAGTACTACGTACTCGTGAATATGGTGATGCGCAACGGGCGATGCGAAGGCTGGAGTCGGAAGCACCAAATTATGCAATGTCGATTAATGACTTGGTTGCTCATTGTAATATGGCAGCGTCTCTGAGTAAGTATGGAGATAAGCAGTTTACGTTATACACACCTGAAGACGGCGCGTCAGAAGAACAAAAAGAAGAATCGTTTGAGATACGTTCTAAGTTTTTGAGAGACTTGCCCACTACAATTGTAGACCGATTGATGCGCTATGCGGAACAATTTGATGCGATGATTGCTGCTGTGTTTGCTACGGGGGCTCCAGAGGATTTTTAACTACGGCGGCGGGGCAGGTTAGGGCATATTGTCTTCTTCATGGAATCCCGTCGCCGCGATTGGGAACTTTTGAATTTTATGTTCTTTTGGAAAGTATCCGCCGAGAGAAGCGGGAAAAAGCCGCGTTTGCTAAGTTTTTGGCAGACTTGGCAGTTGAGACAGGTAAAATTGAACCAGAGAAGGCGACATTCCTTCTTATGCAATACGAAGAAGAATTACATCAATTCAAGTATAATTACAAATACGTGACTGTAGAAGAACGTTTGGGTAGTCTACAGGTAGATGTACAAGACGAAGAGAAAGCATTACTTGAGAAAGTTTCTGGGTTGACAGTGAGTGACGAGAATGCCGGACGGAACCGATAATGTAAATCCGATGCAGGCCAATTTAGGGCTAATGTCTGCAGGTGGTCCTGTAGGAATGCCTACTCCTAGTCCTGCGGATACTGCTCTGCGTCTTACCCAGCAAGCAACTGCCCAACTTCAGCATGCGCAACAGATGGCGCAGGCAGCAGGAGGAATGGGAGGAGCAGCTACTTTTGGCCAGCAATTTCAGCAGCGGCTTCAAACGATTCAAGCTCAACAATCGATGAATCCTTACACTGCTCAGATGATGGCTCAGCAGATGCCAGGAGCTCCTCAGTACCAACAAGGAATGATGCCTTCTCCTCTTACTATGACTCCTGCAACTACTGGAGTCTTTCGTCCTCCCGCACAAGCTCCGACATATGCACCTATTCCTCCCATGTACGTTCCACGTCAACAGTGGTCACCCTTCACTGCTCAGATGCCACAACCTATGTTTCGGTCTCCGTTTGAGCAGCAGATGATGGGACAAGATATTGAAGATGACCGGATGGAGGCGATGGCGATGCAGGGACCACGTTTTGGTGCACAGGCCATGGCGTATGGCGGCGGTGCATGGATGGGACGTGGTCTGGCTCGGCGTATGGGAATGCGTGGACGGATGGGAATGGTAGGAATGGCAGCGGGTGCGTTAGCGATGGGAGCTTCTGGGATTGCGGAAGGATTGGGTAACATCGCTGATTATAGCATGATGCCCATGCGTGAGACTCGACAGATGGGTGCAGCGATGCAGCGGATGTCTCAGGATTGGGTTGTGACTGGACCTCAATTGCACCCCACTGGACGCGGGTTGACCCGTGAGGCCGGGATAGAATTTGGAGGAGCTGTAAGAGGTTTGGCAGGCGACGAAGGTTTCCAACAGGAAACTGGAGGGATGTTTAATCGCCAGGATTTGATGCAGATTACGCGTCAAGGGGGTCGAGCCGGTCTTTTTGATATGGCTCAATCGGTCCCACAGATAAAACAGCAGCTACGCTCTACTGCTAATACTATCCGACAATTTATGGAACTGACTAATGACCCTGACGTATCTAACGTAATTCGGCAGATGGGTCAGTTACGACAGTTTGGTATGACACAACAAGAGATGTTGACAGCCGCACAAGGAATGCGAACTTTTTCTCGAGCGGCTGGGACGACTATTGGTGGAGTTCAGCAGATGGGCGGTCTGCCCGGAGCTATGACTTTCCAACAAGCAGGCTTGACTCCTGGAGCAGGTTTCCAATATGGCAATTTTGCAGCGGCTTCAGCTCGTCAACTTGTAGCAGGAGGTGGTGTTAATCCACGACAGTTAGCGCTTCTTGGTGGTGTTTCGGGTATTGCCCAACGAGATATTCAAGCACAGGCCGCTATGGGGTCAATGCCTCTCTTCGGAGCAGCTATGAGTCAATACGGCCCTGGAGGTTGGGGTGTAAATGCTGGAGCAGTTGGTCAGTCTGCGGGAGGCGCATTTGGTATGGTCGGTAATGCGGTCCAGTCCATGAACCAGGCAGTGCGTCAAGGAGGCATAGGAGCATTAGCTACATTCCCATTGGCACAACGTGAAATACAAGATGAAGCTCTCTCTATGATGACACCCCAGCAGCAAATGGCACAGAGATTCTCTATGGCTATGCAGACTGGACAGCGTTTAGGGTTAAGAGGACGAGGTGCGTTCGGTGCAGGTGCCCGTTTATTGTACGGAGATGAGGTAGCTACTCAAATGATGCAACAGGCGAGTAGTCCAGAGTTTTGGCAAGGACAACGCCAAATAATACAATCACGACAGCGAGAACTCGCATACAACCAACGGCAGCAGATTCTTGCGGATGCCCCTATGCTTGGAGGACTCCCTAGGGACATCGCAGCTGCTACAGGAATTTCAGGCGCAATTCGTGGAGTGGGACGAGCCTTTGGAGATATTGGGGAAGGAATTGGTGAAGGTATTGCAGGTATAGGTGGGGTTCTGGGCGGCTTTGCCGATATGTACCGTGCACAAGAAGCTAGAGGACAAGGTTTAATTAGACGGCAGCTACGTTCAGGTGCAGGTGGAGCGGCAGCAGGATTGCGTGGAGCAGCGTTAGGGGGCGGTGATTTTAGTGATTTAGTTCGAGGAGGCCGAGAGGGTGTCGATGTAGATGTTGGGGTGGGACGTCGAGCTTTGACCGAAGCAATAAACCTCGAAGAGAGAGGCGGTCTCGGGGTTCAAGAGCGTGCCGCAGGCATCCCAGGCATTCCTCTAAGTATATTGATGGGTGGTGAGGCAGGAACAGTAGGTGAAATAGCTGCTGCAGCTAGCGCGTATGCTCGTTATGGAATGGGTGAAGAGTATAAGCCTATTGTTGGAGAGTACATAAATACAGCTGCTCGAACTCTAAATATCATGGACAAAGCTAAGCAGGTTGGAGGTCGTGAAGCTCATGTAGCTAAAGCTTCCGAAGCCCTTGATAAAGCGATGGGTGATGCTGGAGGAGGGGGTGCTGGGTATAGTGTAATGCGTACAGCTGCGGATAAATTGGATAAAATCGTTGTAGACCGTGGCAAGTACGGAGAAGCTGTGACAGCTGCGGATATGCAAAAGGTCCTGGTTGAGTCCATCATTGAAGAATCGGGGGGTAAAGTTAATCGGTCCCGAGCTGAACAAATAGCCCAAGGGCTTGCTAAAAAACCGCATATTATGCGCGACATAAATGCTCAAATTACTCACTATGCTCGCCAAGATTCTGCGGACCCCTCTACGTGGTTAAACCAAGAAGGAGATATGCGGACTGCTGTTACTGAACAAATTACTAAAGCCACGAATGCGCGGGTGGAAGCTCTCCAAGGCCAAATAGAAACTATGGAAGAGAAACTCGACCTTGACCCCTTCCTTGGATTTTATAGCGGAGAAGAAGAAAACGTACAAAAAATAGCGGCACGTCGAGGAGGTAAACGGTTTGCGTTGCTTGCCGCAGCTTCAATGGCTGTTACAGGAGATAGAGACGAACGTACGCGGAGTAAGCTTCGTGAAGTACAGAAAAAGTATGGGTTTACTGATAAGGAAATTAGAGCAGCGGAACGTGAAGCTCGTGCTATGGAACGTGAGGATGAGGACACGATGGAGCGGATTCGTGAGGCCGGAGCTGCGGGTTCACTTGAAGACCTCGAGAGATACGGGACGCAACAACAACGTATAGGAATCCAATCAGCTTTCGCGAGCGAAGGTTTCATGGGTCAATTTGCTCCTTATTCTGAACGGTTGACTGAGTATATGGGGACTGAAGGTAGAGATGTAACTGCTGCAGGAATAGCCAAACAGTTCACCCAAGAAGATTTGGGTCGTATGGCCCAGAGCGGAGCTGGAGGTCGTCGTTGGGCTGCTATAATGAAACTAGCACAAGGGACGGGTGAGAAGGCGCAGAAAGCACAAGAATTTATAACCCGCTATGCGGCTCAACAAGCGCGTACTACGGAAGAAGGAGTTGAAGAAGTCGCGGCTACGAAAGCAACAGGAGAAGAAGCGCAACGGCTCCAAGAGTCTGATATAGCTATGTCGGACATGCAAACCGTTTTCTCAGAATTCAGCCGTGCAGCTCCTGATTTCGCCCAAGGAGCTCGGATGTTGCGTGAGGCTATGAATTCTGAAATGGTGAAGAAAATGGCGGAGAATTAATGGATACTAGATTACGATACGCTCTCCCAAGAGCAGAAAATCTTTTACGTATAGTTGGTTCAAACATCATTCGTAATCTAAAATACACACATGAGGCGAAGATAGAGATGGCTCCCTTAGTACAAAGAGCCTACAATATTGTAAATGAAACGGGTGTTATTCCGTATAAAGATTACTTGGCAGATGTTGAATTTCTGCCGGAGCAATAAATGGCGAATCCTCCAGGCATAGGCATTACCGAAGAATTCACTCCATATATGCGGCGGGGAGCCCTTATTGGTGCCGCGTCAGGACGAGATAAAAATGCGTATGGAGTACATTCAGCGTGGCCATTTATGTCCCCTAAGTATGCCAAACACAAAGCGGGCCGTAATCACGAGTTCGAAGATACGATGGCTCGGATGTTCATTCAAGTGCCTCCAGACCTCTACACCAAATTTTTGACATCTTTAGATGACCCTGAAACAGCTCGAATAGCAAAGGTCTTGACAGGAGATGAAGAGAATAAAGGTGGTGCAGGGTATATAGATTTCTTCTTACAAAATGCTGTACATAATTTCGATGAAAAAGTTCAGGTTGTTGAAACACTTTCTGACAATTACGTAGCATTCTTTTTTGGACACAAAGCTCCTTTTTTCAGCTACCAGGGAACTTTAATGAATACGTACCAGGATGACTGGACCATGCGCATGTTTCGTATTTTCCGCGACTTAGGTCGAGGAACTCAATTAGCGAAACGTGGGTTCTTACTACGCATGCGCTATGATTCTATGATTGTTTCCGGGGCTATGACAAATTTCCGATGGAATCTTGTCGCAGGCCAAGAATTGTCGTGTCCATTTTCATTCAACCTGTTGGTTAAAAATATCCAAATTATCTATGGAGGACTGACTGACCCGACTGACCTTATCCACGAGAAACATTTTGCTCCTGAAGGTTTCCATTTACAAGATTCGTCGTCGGGAGATTCTCCAGCTTCGCAAACGTACGTAGGTTCTCCTCCAGGGTTACCCGAAGGTGTTTCAGAGGCTGTACTTGAAGAGTTAGGTTATGATGCGCCGGGTAGTGCAGATACAGACGCTACTGGAACTTACTTTACGGAGCCTGAGCAGTCTGTTGAGGTACCATTTTGATAACGAAGGGCATGTAATATGTCAGATGCGAGTTTCCAGATAGTACAAAACACAGGGACGCCAGGTCCGGATATTGCGCGTAGAGATATCCAGCCCAACTCGATTTTGGGACCTGTGTCGTTTGAAGCGATTACAGGTTCTTTAAATTACGAATGGGTAGTTATACAGCCTCCTGGCACGGTACCGGTTCCTTTAGTCGGGGCTAATTCTCAAATCTGTACGATGGCAGCGGAAGAGAGCGGGGGTTACGCAGTCAAATTAACAACGAATAAGGGATTACCTACTGAAGATATAAAAATTCTTTATATGGGAATTCCAATGGTTACGAGTAACCTCCCAGCACCTGCCCTCAATGAGACTAATATAGACAACAGCATAGGAACCCCGGAACTTGGTTGGTGGGAAAAAATGTTCCTATGGATGCAGTGGGTTGAAGCTAATATTAGTGGAGGTGCAGGCTCGTTACCGACGTATATACAACCAACAGAACCTGCATTATTGGCAGATGGGTATGCTGCATTCTGGATTGATACAAGCGATAGCAACCGGACGTGGTTGCTTTACAGAAGAGGAGCTGGAGACCAGCTAACGGTTGAATTGACCTAATTAACTAAGAGGGCCATTAGGTAGGCCCCCAAAAAGGAGATGAAACATGGGCCACCGACAATTACACACCATCAACGATGACACCAACCATACTGGTGTCTCCGGAACGGAGGATAACCTCGTATCGCTCGATGCGAACGGGTTACCTCAGGACAGCGGGTCAGCACTGGGTGATATTGATATGCAGTCAGTGTATGACAACGATGAGGCAATCACGTTCGATAAGAACATGACCTGGGACCTCGCCGAGGCATTTGACTTCATTCTAGAGGAGGGGACGGACAATGTAACCATCGAGGCTACGGCTGCCAACACAATCACGTTCTCGGCGTTGGTAAACATCATCGATTTCGATGCTGCAACAACTATCGCAATCGATGCAGGTACGAGCATAAGCCTAGGCACTAACACAGCCGGAATTAATACTATAGGCAAAAGTGAAGCAGGGTCAGAATTGCGCCTAGTAGACGAGAACCACGCGGGTGCTGCTCCTGCGTGGACTCAAGGTTATGTGACTTTGTCAGATGCAGCCGGTGATTGGGATGATTACAAAAGCACCTTTGGGGAAGTTTCCTTAATGGCTGCGATTGTGGATGCGTCCGCTTCCGGTAGCAATCCCACTCTTGACGACGCCTACAACAACTTTGGTGGCGCGGGCACAGTCACAATTGATGCAGGCGACCTCACTTGGGCAGCATCAGGTACCAATTCAATGTTGGTGGACCTCTCAGCAGCTACTGGCGATGCAGATGGTTTCTTCATTGAGGACACTGACAATAGCGACTACATCAGAGCCACGATGAACAACACATCATCAGGAATCGATTGGAGCGCGGCTGTCAACTCAATAGATTTCGATTCGGCGGGCGCGATAGCGATTGATTCTGCAGGTAAAGGTATCACTATAAATGCTGCTGGTATGCTTGACGGTGTAGTGGACATCGATGCGGCAAACGACGTCCAAATAGATAGTGGTACGGCAATCACTTTAACTTCTGCTGGATCAGTTACTATTACAGGTGCTTTACTTTCGAAATACGGTGACGACACAGCTACTCTGGACTTTGACGGGTCAGGCGCAGTTACTGAAACCGGAATGACTGATTTCACTATTACACCTTCCGGCACTCTCACTATGCAAGGTGGTGGAGTGAGTAAGTACGGTGACGACACTGCTACATGGGATTTTGATGGTGCAGGCGCAGTCAGTGAAACTGGAATGACGAGTCTTTCTGTTACTCCTTCTGGGGCTATCACTCTTACAGCAGGCGCAGCTTCTG
>Ga0180430_10005475_pt1 | contig 10533 bp, 5 predicted proteins | sample SS_ome_9_FD_132999 | JGI IMG/M metagenome (GOLD analysis project Ga0180430, IMG submission 132999) | Hypersaline lake sediment archaeal communities from the Salton Sea, California, USA - SS_1_S_2 metaG | ecosystem: Environmental > Aquatic > Non-marine Saline and Alkaline > Hypersaline > Sediment... | reverse complement strand
TTCGAGGGTCATCGGACAACCTCCCAGGCTTCTCGGTTGATTCCTGAGAGTGTCGCCTTGGTGACCCTCTTCCTTCCCCCTGCCTCAACCCGCCAACTGCAAACACTACTGCGAAACTCGACACTCTAGTTCGGGAGTCGCGTGGCGCGCTGCAGCCGCGGTCGCGACGCTCTGCGCTTCCAGATCCCTTAGCCGCTGTGGGATCTCGGCGGCGGCAGGTCCCACGTCTTGAGCCTGAGGACCCTTCTCGCCCTGCGTGACGACGTAGTCCACGCTCTGCCCCTCGGTCAGCTTCTTGAAGCCTGTCCCGCGCACGGAACTGAAGTGAACGAACACGTCTCCGCCTTGAGGTCTCTCGATGAATCCGTACCCTTTCGCGTCGTTGAACCACTTGACTTTCCCGGTTTCTCGCTCTGCCATAATGCATCCTCTCCTTTGCCCGTTGGCCCTCAAGGGCTGGTGGCGGCGACCTTCGCGATCTACCGCGGGCGACCACCTTGGGATCGCGCAACTCCGCTGCCCATCTCCTCACTCGTGTGGCTCTGAGATGAGAAGGCGTGCTCAGAGGGTTCGGATGAACTCGCGCATCTGCTGCTCATCCCCCTCCTTTCCGATGGCCTGCACTTGCGTGCGCCTGCTCTCTTCCTGGAAGTCGAGAACGATCGACACGGAGCCGGCATGACCGTTGAATCGTGCGTGACGCTCCGATCGGTCAGCGATCGCGAAGCCAAGACCCTCCGGCCCGAAGTATCGGAGCGCCTTCCCAATGATCGCGTGTCCGGCGAGCCTCGACTGGGTCACGACGCGGACCGCTGCGTTCCCATCAGTTCGCGGTCGATGAGTGACCGCGAGTTGTCCCGTCCTGTTGCATGGATCCTCCATCTGGTCCTTTCAAGAGTCCGTGTTATCGTTGCGTCAACGAGGTGCTCCACCGACTTCCCAATCGCCGATCGGTCGTCCGCGAGGATGCCGCCACCGTGTTGAGGAACCAGCACCACCGCTCGACAACGGAATCGAGGAGGCCCCGTGGCGTGCCTGCTGGATCTCCAGGTCAGCTTCTCGCCTGGGCCAAGGGATGCTTCGGCGCGGCTGGCTTCGCGGCGCAGCTCCAACTGGTTCTGTGCTAGGTGCTCGATGCGACGTGCCTCTCGCAGGTCCTGCGGAAGTGGTATCCGTAGATTGCGAATGTGACCGCCATCGGGAATCGCTTCGGACGGCGGAGTGTCGTCCACACGAGAAGCTTCCAGTACTGGAAGCGCTCCTTCCCGACAACCCCCAGGCGGACGACCGAACGGAGGAATGCCAGGATCTGCCTTGCGTCTAGCGAAGTGCCTGCGGCCGGCGCTCGGTATTCTCGAAGAAATGTTCTTACGCGCTTGTAGTACTGCTTCGGAGAGTAGATGGTCCTTAGAATGCGTTCATAACCCTGCCGCAACGCTGCGATGTCCATGACTGGCACGATGTTGGTTGTGCCGTCGACGTTGTCCCCGGATCCCTGTGCGAGCAACCGGTTCTCGTTCTGCAGTCGGGCGCTGAGCCTTGTACCCGGAGGAGCTTGCAGGAGACCAACCATGGCTGTCACGATCCCGCTTTTCTGGATGAAGTCAATCTGCCGTTGGAAGATGTCCGCCAAGTCGTGATCGAAACCCACGATGAAGCCCCCCTGGACCTCAAGGCCCGCTCTCTGCAGACGCTTGACGTCCTCGATCAGATTTCTTCCCTTGTTCTGCCTCTTGTTGCACTCAGACAGGCTCTCCTCGTCGGGTGTCTCGATTCCGACGAACACTGTTCGGAACCCTGCGTCAACCATCAGGCTCGTCAGGGCTTCGTCGTCAGCGAGATCAATCGAGAGCTGCGTTTGGAGAGGGATGTCTTTCCCGCGCTGCCACTCGATGAGGGCCGGAAGCAGGTCGTCCTTGAGGGCTTTTCGGTTCCCGATCAGATTGTCATCCACGAAGAAGATGCCTCGACGCCATCCTGCGGCGTACAACCCATCCAGCTCCGAGATGACCTGCTGAGTTGTCTTCGTGCGCCACTCGTGCCCGAAGAGCGTCGTTACATTGCAGAACTCGCAATCGTAAGGACACCCTCGCGAGTACTGAATGCTCATCGAAGCATAGCGGTGGAACTCCGCGAGCTCCCATCGGGGTGAAGGACTTCGCCGGATGTCAGCGAACTCGGCCGTTTCGTAGAGCCGCTTGGCGCAGCCCCTCTCAAGATCCTCCAGGAACTGCGGGAGGGTCACCTCGGCTTCGTTCAGGACGAAGTGATCGATGTTGTCGAAATCCGCGTGCTCGCTCGTGAACAGAGGCCCTCCAGCGACGGTCGTGACGCCGGCTTGATTGCACCGGGCGACGATCTTTCGTGCGGACTCGCGCTGGACGACCATTCCACTGATGAATGCGCAATCCGCCCACGCCAGATGCTTGTCAGTGAGCCTTCGCACCGTGGTGTCCACCAGCCGAGCGGACCAGTGATCGGGCAGCATGGCAGCCACCGTAAGAAGCCCAAGGGGTGGCGAAGCCGCCCTGCGACCAATGAAGCGCAGAGCACGGGTGAAACTCCAGAACGTGGGCGGGACTTCTGGGTAGATCAGTAGGACATTCGTAGTAGCCCTTCCTCTCACCGAGACGGCTGTTCGCTGTCGCGGTGTCGTCAAGTCTGCCGATCTCGAAGCGTCACTTGCTTGCAGCAGCCTCTTCGATGTGACGCTGTAGGGCCCGACGGATGATCTCGGACTCCGAAACGTTCAGCCTCTCTGACAGCTCCTGAAGCTGAGCCAACAGTGCCGCAGGCGCCATGAAATTCTTCATTACGAGCGGGTTGCTTGGATCCCGTTTTCTACGCGCCATTTCGTATCACTGGCGGACTATACAACTAATTGGCGAATCAATCAACTAGGTAGTTTTTCTGGCCATTCGTGCGTCTTCTGAGAGAGCCCACGAGAGCTTCGACGCACTGCCGTAGCGGGAGGGCAGAAAGCCCCGGGAAACTCCAAAGGCTGCGGTGCCATGGAGCGCGGGGAACTGAATGCAGAACGCGGGCCCTACCCGTTTCGCGGCAGCCGGTGACTGGATCTGCGGGCGACTACGATCAAAACCGCATGTCCAATCACTCACCTTCGCGGTCGTGCTGTCTGAAGCTCGTGCGGAAGTGATACCCGTAGATCGCCAGTGTGACCGCTAGGGGAAACGCCTTCGGCCGATGAACCGCAGTCCAGAGAAGAAGCTCCCAGTAGTGACGTCTTCCGCTACCCTTGATGCCGAGGCGATAGATCGATCGGAAGAAGGCAAGGATGTGCTGTAGATCCAGATGGGTCCTGTTCTTCGGGAGGGTATACTCCCGCAGGAAGGTTCTGATCCGTCGGTAGTGCGTGAGGGGAGCGTAGAGGGTCTGCATGATTCGTCGGTACCCAGCTCGTAGCCTCTCGGCATCCATCCTCGGCACGATGTTCGTGGAGCCGTCGAGGTTGTCACCTGACACGTGATCGTGCAGGCGGCCCTCCCGCGCAAGGCGTTCATGGAGTCTCGTTCCCGGAATCGCTTGGAGCAGCCCGACCATCGCAGTCACGATGCCGCTCTCCTCGATGAAGTCGATCTGCCGTTGGAAGGTTGCGGGCGTATCGTGATCGAAGCCGACGATGAATCCCCCTTGCACCTGCAAGCCAGCCCGCTGGATCCTCTTGACATCAGCGATCATGTTGCGTTTGGCGTTCAGGCTCTTCCCACACTCAGCCAAGCTCGCATCGTCCGGCGTCTCGATCCCGACGAAGACCGTCGTGAATCCCGCCTCGACCATCATCTTCATCAGCTCATCGTCATCGGCAAGGTTGATCGTGACTTCGGTGGCAAACTGAACTCCCGGCTTGTCTCTCCGCCAATCGATTAGCGCGGGCAGAAGCTTGTCCTTCAGGTAACCCGTGTTGCCGATGAAGTTGTCGTCTCCGGAGAAGACGGGGCCGTGCCATCCCAGCTCATACAGAGCATCAAGCTCGGCGATGACCTGAGCGGCTGTCTTGAACCGAGTCCGATGGCCGAACAACTCGGTCACACTGCAGAACTCGCAATTGAAGGGGCAGCCTCGGGAGAACTGGACGATCATCGACGCGTACTGACGCATGTCGATGAGATGCCATTGCGGGACAGGGCTCTCACGGATGTCGGCAAGCTCCTTGGTGGTGTAGACCCTTTCCGTGCTCCCTGCAGAGAGATCTCCTAGAAATTGCGGGAGCGTCAACTCGCCTTCGTTCAGAACGAAGTGGTCGACGTTGGGGAAGCTGTCTTGATCGAGAGTGAACATCGGTCCCCCGGCGACGACCGTGAGCCCCGCGTCCTTGCAGCGGCTGATGATATCGTGAGCCGACTCCTGCTGAATCGTCATCCCGCTGATGAAGGCGTAGTCAGCCCATTCCAGGTCTCCCGCCGTCAGTGGGGACACGTTCACGTCCACCAAACGCGTGCCCCATTCTCTTGGAAGCATCGCGGCGATGGTTACGAGTCCGAGTGGGGGCGAGAAGGCTCGTTTCCGGATGAAGCGAAGCGCGTGTTTGAAGCTCCAGAACGTGTTTGGGAACTGCGGGTAGATCAGCAGAGCGTTCATAACCTCACCCGATGTCACACTGCGCCTACCACTCCCACTCCGGGAGGCGGGACATCCTCGTGTCGAGATCATTCTAGGCGAATCCGCTGTGTATGGAAGATCTGCGGAAGGCTATGAAGCTGCTGCGGGCAGTTTGGAGCCTGGGGGACTGAATGTAGAACGCGTTCGTTGGTAGTACCGTGGTAGCAACGGACACCTTCGAGGTTCCGAGCCGCTCGAAGAAGTACATGACTACGTACGCGTCGGGGGCGGAACCCCAGACTGCTTGGTGCGTTCCGCTACAAGGTTGGTGCCTAGCCTCCGGTGCTTCGCTTCTCGTTGGACTGCCGCTCTTGGTGCTCTCTTACCGGAGCCGATTCCCCATGCTTCTGCAGGAAGTCATTGAGGCGGCCAAGCTGCTTCCCACGGATCTGGGGGAGGTAGGCTTCTAGCGTCTGCAGGTTGTTGCGTGTGTTTTGGTCATCATGCTGGCTCTCGAGAAGGGCGAGCACCTTCTGCGGGACGCGTTTCCCGGCTTCATCCCAAGTGTAGAGGGCACGTAGCATTCCGTGGCCATATGCGCGGACCTCGTCAGGCTTTCCTTCCTCGACTAGCCGCAAGACGACGTCCACAAACTCACCTCTGCGACTCGAGTTCATGAAATCCCGCTCGCCCACCAGCAGATCAACCAGGATTCTCCCCGGCTTTGAGGCGATGGTGCTCTGGTTTGCCTCCTGCCGAACGAACTCAAGAACCCGCTCATATAGCCTGTCTCTCTCGTCTGACGCCTTCTCTCCGATACCCCGCCACAGTGCTGCGCCGGCCTTCCTATCCTCCAGACTGCTAGAACTCAACCAGACATTCAGGAGCTTGTCGACGAGCTGTCGCAGGAAATCCTTCGTGTAGTTGTCTGGGTAAGACCCGAGAAGCGCAAGAGCGTCAACGCGCTTCTCTGCTGGCATCTCCGCAGAGAGATCAAATAGGTCGGCCACGAGCGTGCGGAAATCCTCTCGCCGGAGTTCCTCGGCCGCCCGATTCATAAGAGCGGCTGCCACTTCGGATTCATTGTCCCAGGTCACATCTGGCTTGATCCAGAGATTCTGGGTCAGCTCCGCCAACTGCTCCAGGTGTTGCGTTGCGTCGATGAGTTTGAAGAAGCCAGAACGAACGCTCTCGTCTGCGACAAACACCTCGGCCCGGGCTCTGATTGAGTCAAGAACCCCCTCCAGGTCTGTGAGCTCGTTCCTCCGGTCTCCTACGTCAAGCATGGCAGACAGCAGGCCCTCGATGTTGGCCTTCGTGATGAAGTCTTGAAAACGGGGGAAGAACGCCGCCTGCTGCCCTTCATCCAGCGAAGGCAGTGCGTGGAAGAATGCCTGCAGAAACTTGCCCCGTTCTTTTTGGTCTGCAGCTGTTGGGTACGAAGCTGCAAGGCCACGGACCAGCGGGTCGCGTGACGTCGAAGGAATCAGGTCCGGCGGAACGATGCGGATGATCCTGAGAGCAAGCTCTGTCTCAGGGCTTGGCCCGGGCTGGCCCAGCTTCGAGGCGGAGGCCCTACACAGAGACTCAAGCAGTTCCTGGTCAAAACAGGACACAAACGGATCGACGAAAGCGATCGTATCGTCCGCCTCGGCTCCTGGGCTCCCAAGCATCTCGATTGACTTCTCCCAGAGCGCTCGCGGCAGCAATCCACACGGAAGATCCTCCCAGCTCTCTCGAGCGAGAGCTGCTATCTCCCTAACGGCCACAGATCGATCGCTATCTGCAACCAGAGGCCCAAGTTGAGAGGCGATGGCTCTCTGCGCTTGGACCGACAATATAGTTGGATGGCGGACCAACTCGCCTATACAAGCTCGCCCTTCCTCGAATCGCTGCTCCATGTCTGTTGAAGCGACCAGCTGTTGGACAAACGTCGCCGTGTTTGGATCGCCCGCCCGTGTCTCGAGCAGATCCAAGGTCGCCGGCAAGTCGGCCTCAGGCAGTTCCGTTGAGAGGTTCTTCCTGGCAAGCGTGGCCGCCACACGCTCAGCGATTCTGCTTCGCACGGCCACCGATAGGACTACCCTACTCTCGACCGCGATGCCCACAAGGCACGAGATGAGACTCAGACAGGAAGGGATATCGAGCGAATCATAGCGAGTGCGGAGTTCGCGGAGGAGTTCTTCAACTGCTTCCGTTGCATCCGTGCTTTCATCCACGACAAGTTCCACGACTCGCCGCGTGTCTCCTGAGAGCGAGGCATCTCTGAACATGTAGTAGTTGCTGATCCTCGAGACGGCAGTCCGCTCTCTCAGTAGCAGGAAGTCCGAGACGTAGTCACTGTGGATTTGGCTTGTGCGGCGCAGGAAGCTCTCGAGCCCAGACTCCCAGTCGAGGATGATGTCGGGCGAATTCGAGCTGTCAGAGCTCAGCGTAGCTCCCAGGGGGTACGGAAGGAGCTCCTTGTCTTCTGTGGCGAAGTACCTGCGAAGATTCCGAAGGGTATCCGGATAGCGGAGAACGAGGCCATAGAAGGCAGGCCATCGCTCCTCAATCACGACAAGCTTCGCCAGGAACCCGAGATTCTCCAGAACGTTTTCGCGGATCCTCTTCCCTGTCTTGCCGCGCTCCTCTGCAAGAAGGTAGCTGGCGGCCAGCCTGTTGGCGAGATGAAGGACCTGGCGCGGGTTGTTGAGAACGGCAACTCTGAATACAAGCCCAACGGCATCTCGGTTCGTTTGACTCACGCTGGCCGTCATTGGCTTGGCAGGGTCATGCTTCTCGATCTCTCCCCGATCAGACAGGAACGGCAACCTGGTGAGCATCCGGTCGATGTACGCCTCAAGGTCTTCTGTCAGAAGCTCGCGGACTGTCAACGTCACTTGGAAGAACTTGCGGAGATATTCGGTGGCTTCGGACAGACTAAGTGGCTTCGAGGCGTCCGGCCTGCCCCGCGACTCCTGGACGTGCTGAATGAGTCCCTGCTCGTCGCAAGGGAGTATGTAGATGCAGGCCGCTTGATTCAGGAAGCTCTTCACCGCTCCGAGAACCCTCATCACGACGTCCCCGGCTGCGCGGTCGAGATTGTCAATCGCCACGACGAGCCTATGGTCCTCACAGCGAACCTGCGTCTCCTTCAGGACCTCCTTGAAGATCTCACCGAACTCGTCTGGATGAACGGGGGGAGAAGTCTCCTCTACTATCGTGACGGGCTTGAAAAGCTCAGCGAGCGTACCTGCAATGGCCGCCAACAAGGCCGAAAAGACGCCGGCGAGCGTGATAGCGAACTGTGTCTCCGAAGCTGCCAGGTACCGCCCGACAAGGCCAGTTGAGACAACGATGACCGCGAACACCCCCGCCCATCGTAGCGCTGTAGTCCATGAAGGGCGGCGGTAGTCCAGCTTTGAGACGGACACGTTCTTCGCAATCCGATCACGTATCCGCTTTCGGCAGGAGAACGCTTCAGCCAAGTCAAGAAGGAACTCGCGGCGGAAGTTCTCGTCTGAATAGCGCCAGGCATCCAGCGTGATGAGGTCGTAGGAGTGCCGAAGCGTTCTGCCGGGTTCTTCTGAGAGAAGGCGCTTCAGCTCATTGATGATAGACGTCTTCCCGACTCCAAGCGCCCCGAACAGCCCTATCGCATATGAGTCTCTGCTGTGCGTCCGTTCCAGAATCTCCAGAAGGGCATGCGAGTAGTGGGCGTGTCCAAACGCGTCGTCGTCCCGCAGGTCTTCCAGAGGTTCGTGAGAGAGGAAGAACTTGTCAGACTGATTCTCAACATGATCTCGTCTGATTGACATCGCGCCGGCCTCCGATCAAAGGTCTTCCCCTTTGTTCCCGGAGAATAGCAGATCGTGCTGCTGGCGCCAATGGCGGGGATCCCGGGTGACGTGCTGCTCCCGCAATTGACGACGGAGACCGCGTTGTTGGCCTAAGTACCTAGCACAGCGGGTTCCCTCTCTCCTCAGTGGGATCATGTCGCGAATCGATACTCGATCGGACAGCCAGAAGCGTCGCCGAACGTCCCATTCCAGCATGGGACATCGGATCTGCAGATTGGAGAACATCAGGAGCCACGCCAGGGAGCGGAGCCAATCGGGCGTCTCTGAGAATCGCAAGGACAGGGGAGTTCTGGAGCCTGGGGGACTGAATGTAGAACGCGTTCATGTGTTGCTGAGTGGTGATCCTTGTCCACAACCACGCTGATGTGTGTACCGAGTACACTTGTGGGGTACGCGTTTTCGTCACTCGCGGTCCTGCGCGTTCTGAGGTGCACCCTGGCAATCCTGCACCACCTCCGAACTGGATCCAGAGGTGAAGGTCAGACCTCCTGCACGACCGCGGCACCAGTTGCTCCGGTTCTGTGCCATAGATACTATGAAAGAGCAATGTGTTCTCTGTCAGAGAAGATGCCCTCGCCGCGAATCTTCATCTCCTATGCCCGTGAAGATGAGGATGTGGCTGAGGAACTCTATCAGTTTCTCAAATCCTCTGGAGCAGATCCTTGGTTGGACAAGCACCAACTCGTACCTGGGGATGCCTGGAAGAGCGAGATCAAGAGAGCGATCAGTAATAGCGACTTCTTCGTAGCGTGTCTGCGACCGGAGGACGATCGAAGAGGTTTCCATCACGCAGAGGTCCGTCTGGCCCTTGCAGAGGCGGAGTGTCGCCCTCCAGACAAGGCGTTCATCATTCCCTTCATCGTGAAACCTTGTGAGCTTCCGGATTGGGCGCATGACATACATGCTGGCGCAGACCTTACCGTGCCCAGCAAGCCAATCGACATCCTTCGAGCTGTAGATAAGAATCTGGGGACCTCGCTAGCAGGCCGTGCGAGCGAGACTCTTGTCGTCTCACCGGGAGAGAAGCTTGTTGTGCCCCCGCCGGCTGGCTCGGCAGGACAACTGCTTCCCTTTGCAGCTTTGAGCGAGTATCAGTTCCAGGACTTCTGTTGCGCGCTTCTCGAGAAAGACCCACATGTCGTGAGCGCGGAAATCTACGGAGTCCGAGGTCAATCACAGCGCGGGATTGACCTGAAGGGGCCGATTGCGGCCGAGAATGGTTTAGCTGTGGGGCAGTGCAAGCGCTATGAGAAGATCTCCTCCAGCGAAGTGCGCTCCGCCTCTGATGCGTTCTTCGATCACCTGGACTTCTGGATGAAAAGGAACATCCGGCGGTTCGTTCTGTTTGTGTCGTGCCGGATGGATATGACGCAACTCCAGGACCAGATTGACGAAGAGACCGAGCGGTTCTCTGAGGCGGGAATCGCCTACGAGGTCTGGCATCAGCGCCGGCTGACCGAGAAGGCTTGCGCCGCGCCTCAGCTAGTTGAGCGGTTCTTCCACCCGTTTGGCAGGGAGTGGCTAGGTGTCATCGGGGCCCTACCCGTATCAACCGGGGCCTTCGAAGGCGGAACCCGGCACGCGATGGACGTCGTCCATGTGTCCGTTGTGGAGAGGCTCGTGGAGGTTTCCGATCAGGCGACTGAAGAACGGCTCGCGCAGATCCGGTCTCTGATTGAACAAGGTCGCGTGGCTATTGCGCATGAGAGACTCGAGGTTCTCAAGGAATCGTCTTTCTGGCGGACAGCTTCTTCGGAGTCAAGGGCCAGTGTCTTGCGTGTCGAAGCTGGCCTCCTCTTGCAGGAGGAAGACAAGCTCAACGCAGCGCAGCTGCTGGCAGACGAAGCAAGACAGCTAGCACCTTCTGCTGACGAAAGAACCTTGCGAGCTATGCTAGGCCGTGTCCGCTTTGGCCCAGAGGCCGGGCTGGCGGAGCTAGAAGGTACACCGACGCTGCCCGTCCTGAATCTCCGGGCACAGCTCCAGCTTGAAGCCGGCAATCCTGCCGCTTGCGAAAGAACCCTAGAGGAGCTGCTGGGTGTCTTCGAACCGGATGCTGAGACGCACCGTACTCGATGTTTGCAGGCTCTAGTACAGCGGAATGTCGATTCCGCAGTTCAAGCTGCTGAGC
>Ga0180430_10005474_pt1 | contig 10533 bp, 5 predicted proteins | sample SS_ome_9_FD_132999 | JGI IMG/M metagenome (GOLD analysis project Ga0180430, IMG submission 132999) | Hypersaline lake sediment archaeal communities from the Salton Sea, California, USA - SS_1_S_2 metaG | ecosystem: Environmental > Aquatic > Non-marine Saline and Alkaline > Hypersaline > Sediment... | reverse complement strand
GTTTGACGGTGCGCGAAAATCGTCTTTCAACAGTCACGCGCCGTAATGCTTCATCTTGTACTAGCGTTAAAATTGTACCAATGGCATAAATCCAAGCAACTACGGTTAAATACATTGAGAATGTTGCCCACAAACGTTGTTCAGCACTAAATGCGTAGGGAATTTCTCCAAAACCAATAGTTGTCCCCATGTAAGAGACAAAATAAAAAGCATGAAAAAAATCCATATACCATAAATTACCTTGATCATCTTGACCAGGTACTAATGTCATTCCTACAATGGCAAGCGTATAAACACTGAGTAAAACCAACAAAGGAATACGCATACGACGCATGATAAGAAAGGCTATATTACTCATGATGGGCTGTTTAACATGATAGTTTTAATGAGTGATGACATCAAAATTAATGTATCTATATTGAATGGCTAAATATGTTTACGTTATTTTCTCATATTTATGGATTGTTTCGCAATCTTGATAAATGATCGCTATAAGAGAAAGTCTAAATATTCCAATAACTTCTTGCTAATATTTATTGTGTATAATATTCATTTATAGTTGATAGCGTAAATATATTTTATAAAGGAGAAGCATTATTTCTGAAAACGATAAATTATGTCAATTGGGTAAAGCAGTCATTCGCACGGAAACACAAGCTATTGCCACATTAGAAAATCGAATTAATCAACATTTTGCTCAAGCTTGTCATTATATGTTGCAATGTCAAGGACGCATTGTTGTATTAGGCATGGGCAAATCGGGTCATATTGGTAATAAAATTGCCGCCACTTTAGCCAGTACAGGGACACCTGCTTTTTTTGTTCATCCAGGTGAAGCCAGTCATGGTGATTTGGGTATGATTACGCCTAAAGATGTCGTGATTGCATTGTCTAATTCTGGCGAAACAGAAGAAATTTTAACTATTTTACCGCTTATTAAACGTTTAAATGTGCCTTTAATTAGTTTAACAGGTAATTTGCAATCCACTTTAGCAGAAGCCTCAACGGTTAATTTAGATGTCAGTGTTAAAAAAGAAGCTTGTCCATTAGGTTTAGCACCCACTGCTAGTACAACTGCTGCATTAGTAATGGGAGATGCATTAGCGGTTGCTTTATTAGAAGCACGAGGTTTTAGTGCAGATGACTTTGCTTTTTCACATCCAGCAGGACGATTAGGACGACGTTTATTATTGCATATTGATGATATTATGCATAAAAAAGAACGTGTACCCGCTGTATTACCTGATGCAAAATTAACGACTGCTTTATTAGAAATGAGTCGCAAAGGATTAGGCATGACAGCCATTATTAATCATGAAACTCAAGTAATGGGCATTTTCACTGATGGTGATTTGCGTCGTGCATTAGATAAACACATTGATGTTCACAATACCCTAATTACAGACGTAATGACTCCACACGCTAAAACAGTTAAACCTCATGAGTTGGCAGTGGATGCATTAAGTTTGATGCAACAATATAAAATTAATAGTTTACTTGTGACAGATGATAGTCATAAATTAGTGGGCGCATTGCATATGCATGATTTATTACGCGCGGGTGTTGTATAATGGCAAAAACCTCATTTAATGGAAGTCGCGAAAATGACAAGCACACTTTTTGAATCCAATTTAACCCATTTACCGCTTATTCAACGTGGCAAAGTGCGTGATATTTATGATATTGACGAGCAGCACATGCTTATTGTTGCAACAGATAGACTCTCTGCTTTTGATGTCATTTTACCCACGCCAATTCCAGATAAAGGTCAAATTTTAACCCAAGTTTCCAATTTTTGGTTTAATTTTACTCAAAATATCGTGCCTAATCATTTAACCACAAGAACATTAGGTACAATTTTAACGGATGCACTAGAATATCAAGCATTAAAAGACCGTGCTGTGATTGTTAAAAAATTTAAACCGTTGCCGATTGAAGCGATTGTACGCGGTTATATTATTGGGTCAGGTTGGAAAGATTATCAAAAAACAGGCGCAATTTGTGGCATTCAGTTGCCAGATAATTTACAACAAGCAGAAAAATTACCGCACGCTATTTATACGCCTTCAACAAAAGCGGCGGTTGGAGAACATGATGAAAATATTGATTTTGCTAAAACAGTAGAATTAGTAGGGCAAGATTTAGCAGAAAAAGTGCGTGATATTAGCTTACAAATTTATCAACAAGCCAGCGAATATGCGCTACAACATGGAATTATTATTGCTGATACTAAGTTAGAATTTGGCATTGATGAAGATAATAATATCGTGTTAATTGATGAAGTTTTAACGCCTGATTCTTCACGTTTTTGGGATGTAAACACTTATCAAATAGGTACAAGTCCAGCCAGTTTTGACAAACAATTTGTACGTGATTATTTAGAAACATTAAATTGGGATAAAACACCGCCTGCACCTATTTTACCAAAAGAGATTATTACTAAAACAACGGCAAAATATCGAGAAGCACAGGAAAGATTGCTTCAAAAATAAGCCCAACCACATGGCTCTAATGATATTTAATATAACATTCAAAGCCATGTATTATGATATATAAAGCTAAGATTTAATCAGTATCCAATCCATTGTTCTACTTTTCTAAGAGATTAAAAAAACAATGTCACATCCAACTTCATTTCCTTTTACCTTTGCCAAACGACATGGTGTCATCCTTAAAAATATTGACGAACAACACGCCATTATTTGTCATCATTCTCAATTAACCCTTCAAATTATCAGTGAAATGCGTCGTCACCTTAACGTATCATTAATTTTAGAAGCAGTATCCGATAATGAATTTGAACAACTATTAACGCGTCATTATGCGCAACAAAATAGCCAATCTATGCAGGCAATGGAAGGATTAGGAGAAGAATTGGATTTATTTGAAGTCGCACAACAATTATCTTCTGAACCTGAAGATTTATTAGAAAGCGATGATGATGCGCCGATTATTCGTTTAATTAATGCTTTGTTATCTGAAGCCATTAAAGAAAATGCGTCGGATATTCATATTGAGCCATTTGAAAGTCGTTTAGTGGTTCGTTTTCGAGTAGATGGCGTGTTGCGTGAAGTTTTACAGCCTCGACGGGTACTTGCACCGTTATTGGCATCGCGTATTAAAGTCATGGCGAAATTGGATATTGCTGAAAAAAGATTACCGCAAGATGGACGAATTTCATTGCGTATTGCAGGTAAAGCGGTTGATGTGCGTGTTTCAACCATTCCTTGTGGACATGGAGAGCGGGTTGTTTTACGTTTGTTGGATAAACAAGCAGGACGGTTAGATTTAGCGCAAATTGGTATGGAGGATGATACATTAAAAAATTTGCAGCAATTATTAGAAAAACCACATGGTATTATTTTAGTCACAGGGCCAACAGGCTCAGGTAAAACCACAAGTTTATATGCCATGCTTAATGAACTTAATGATCAACAACGTAATATTATGACGGTTGAAGACCCCATTGAATATTATTTAGATGGGATTGGACAAACGCAGGTTAATAATAAAGTCAGCATGACCTTTGCCAAAGGATTACGTGCGATTTTACGGCAAGACCCTGATGTGGTTATGGTGGGAGAAATTCGTGATATAGAAACCGCACAAATTGCAGTGCAAGCCAGTTTAACAGGACATTTGGTACTATCCACGTTGCATACTAATACTGCAATTGGCGCGATTACCCGTTTACGTGATATGGGGATTGAACCGTTTTTATTGTCTTCTAGTTTAATTGCCGTGATGGCGCAACGTTTGGTGCGTTTACTTTGTCCTCATTGCAAACAAACTTATCCCCCTAATGAAACAGAACAACAAGTTTTAAATTTGGCACAACCTACGCCATTATTTATGCCACAAGGTTGCGATAAATGTAATCAAATTGGTTATCGTGGACGTAGCGGTATTTATGAATTAGTTGCGGTTGATCAAACGTTGCAAACTATGATTCATGATGGTGTTGGACAGCATGACATGGCAAAATATGCGCATCAACACCATACATCTATTCAACAAGATGGCATTAAAAAAGTGATTGCGGGCGATACTGCATTAGAAGAATTATTACGCGTTACACGAGAAAAATAATTTAATCTTTAATTTCTTCACTATGGGCTAATAAAGGATCAAAAACTTGTTGTGCTAACTCTTTAAATGGACTATCAAGCGTTTCTAACGGGGTCACATTTTCCAATTGCCCAAAACATAATTGATAATAGTCGCTCATGCCTTCACCCATATTAAATTCACTACCTTGCCACGTTCTTAATGCTTTTCCAAACGCAGCATCTTCGCCATCTTTTTGCATTGCTTTGCTAAAAGTCAAAGACGTTTCAGGGAAAAAATACAAAGGTTGTTGTAATCCTTGCCAATATAAATTTAATAAATCTTGCAAAATAGCATGACTTTCAGTGACTTGTGTATATTGCCAAATTTCATCAGTCCCAATTAATAAACTGGTTTTAGGTAAATTGGGCTGAGATAAACAATTTAAAATTAAATGTGACAACCAAACTTTAATGTGATCTTTAGCTTTAACCTTAGCGCAGCGATAATACACTAAGTTATCTTGCCATAAATGCCCAATTTGTCCGACAATTTTCATATCATTGGCAAAATCTAAATTAACGGCACAATTACTCAATTTTGCTAAGGCAACGTGCTGCTTGACTTTTTCGATAAAAGGCGTAATTTCTGCCATTAATTGCCCATAAACATAATCACCCACTTGACCATGTGGCAATGCACCACTGGCTTTGGCAATCGGATAATAATCATTTAAAAAATGACCATTTAAGCCTTTTTCTAACAAAACTTGATTTAAACTATACTTTTCTAGCCCTTTTACAACAAAAGGCTCACTGTCATCTAACAAACCTTCACTGACATTAAGCTGAATGCCCAAACGATGTTTTAATAAAAATTCAACAGGATGACTGAAAAATTGTATTAACTGCTGAATATTAACCGTTTTCCATTCTGGTTTTGGCATGGATAAAGCTTGAGTGAAAAATAATTTTGGCGGTTTTCTTTCACCTAATGCCGCTTCACTGACTACGCAATATTCTTCTGAATAACTAAATAATTGTGCTTCTTCCTCAATAAAATAACGATGACTAAAGGCTTGCAAAGGGTGTGACGTGGTTAAATAATTTAAAATAGTGTGTTCTGGATGTAAAAATCCTTTTTTAATGTAATCAAGTAATTCATTTACTAAAACAGAAGGTTGTCTGCTGGTATTGTCATGAATACTATGCCCAATGTAACTGATGTAAAAATAATCGCGTGCTGATAATAATGCTTCTAAAAATAAATAACGATCACTATAACGCACAGAACGATCACCACGTTGATGATATTGAGCAATTAAATCAAAACTCAGATTGTTATCACTACGTGGATAAGCAATGTCATTCATGCCCAGTAAACATATCGCTTTAAAAGGAATACTGCGCATAGGCAATAATGAACAAAACGTAACGCTACCTGTTAAAAAATGCAAAGGCAACGGCTCACTGGCTAAATTATCGTTTAAATAAGTGAAAATAACTTCATAGCTGACTTGTTTTTGGAAATCTGCATATTGCGCTTGTTCTGTTAATTGTTGCAATACATTTCTAATTTGCTGTAATTGGTTTTCATGATTAGCATCGGTATAAAGAAAATCATCTAACGCCGTCATTAATAATGTTTGCCAATCAATAAAACTATGTTTTTTATCCAGTTGCTTGGAAAAATCAAATAACAGCGACATAAAATGCACTAATTTACCAATCGTGTTGCTATCACTGCCTTCCACATCATCAAAAGGTAAAATATCATTGTATAGTTTTTCTTGTTTCCCTGGCAGTGCATACCCTAACATTAAACGTTTTAAACCTGCTTGCCACGTATTTTCTTCAAAGGCAGGTAAATCTAATTGTCCTTTATTTTCACCATCAATGCCCCAACGTACCCCTGTTTTTTCTAGCCAATGACGAATAGTATCTAAATCTTGCGCTGATAAATCAAAACGCTGTTGGACAGGTGTCATTTCCAAAATAGCTAAAATTTCATTAACATTAAAACGGCTGTGACGTAATGAAAGCAAAGCAAAAAAAGCATCAATAAAGAGACTTTCACTGCGTAAATGGCGATCGGCAATGCTAAACGGTATTTTTTTATGTTTTTCACTGATGGTATCAAAGACTGCCTCAATAAATGGCGCATAGGTTTCCACATTTGGCATCATGACAATAATGTCTTTGGGTTGTAACGTTGCATCCATTTCAAATAAAGCAAGTAATTGATCGTGCAATACTTCTACTTCACGCATTGGGCTATGACAAAGATGCACTTGAATGGAATTATCTTGAGGATTTATGGTTATTTTTTCTGTTTTAAATAAATCTGCGGTTAAACCTTCTTTTAAAGCATTTTCATCATATTCACGTAATTGCAAAATGTCACTTTGAATGTGGCTTAATAAATGATTTTCTGGTAGAGGAATAAATTTTTCAATTGCTTCATGCTCATAATTAATTAAAAGGTCAATAAAATCTCTACCTAATTTTCCCATAGATGCTAATAAACTATTACCTTTAGTAAAATAGGCATCTTCTAGCGGCATTTTTTGTTTACGTAAATAGGGAGTACGTCTGGCAATATCGGCATCAGATAAAATGTCACCCCAATATGCTTGACAAGGATTCATGATGAAAATATGCACATCAATGACATTGCCTAATGCTGCAAAAATGTCTAAATAAAAAGGGGGCAATGCTGAAATACCAAAAACGCATAAACGTGGTGGTAATCTTTTTTTATTGGGTGAATAATTAATTTCTTCTAATATTTTTTCTCGTAATGTCGCACGATGTTGTTTGCCAAAACGTTGGATTAATGCGCGCCATAATATTGCTTGCCAATGTGCTTGTGGATTGTCTTTTAATTTATCAGGTTGTTTATTGTCTTCCCACGCTTGTATCCATTCAGGACGAAAGACTAAATATTGGTCAAAGGTATCAGCAATGCGTAATGAAAGCTGATAAAGTTTAATGTTTTGTGTATCGCTTTCTAAATAATGCTGTAATTCTGCAAATTCGGGTTGAGCAAGATAATCAGGTAATAATTCCATGATTGTCCATGTCATGATTTTTCTATCAAATTTAGATGTATCAGGTAATTGTCCCAGTAGGCGTTTAAAGGTTTGCCAAATAAACGCATCTGGAAAAGGAAAGTAACTATTTGTCCAAATGCCTAATTTTTCAGCTAATTCCATCGTGACCCAACGTGCCATCCCTTGACTTTGCACCACAATAATTTCTTTGGCTAAGGGATTGGGTAATGGTGATTTAATGACTTCTGCTAAATCATTGGCTAATTGTTCCAAGCGGTTACTGGTATATATATGGAACATGGTTTATAAGCGTCCTTTTTCATCTTGCCAAAAAAATGTTAATGATAACGCTAAATTCTTAGTTAAAGCAATGGGGTAAGTTATAGTAGTCAGTGCAATCGATTTGTTTAACGACCAATTTTGGCTGCTTTTACGACCAATTTTGGCTGCTTTTACAACCAATTTTGGCTGCTATTACGACCAATTTACTTAAAATTTAAAAATAAAGTCATTTTATTTAGCGACTTTTTTACATCTGATAAATATATTTTGTAATCTTTTCAAGATATTATAAAAATCTCTATTTTAAATTACTTGCCTAAATTTTATTAAAAATAATTGGCATATCGTTTGCTCTAATGAAACAGTGAAATGTCCTGAAAATGGCGAGAATGATGGACATTTTGTTTTGGTAGTTGATAATTTAAAGGAGATTATGATGTCTATTTTGATAGGAAAATATGAGGTTTTTTCCTCTAAAAAGAGGAGTCCTTTTACATTGCAACACCAACTATTATTTTTCTCTTTTATAATTATGTCTATGGTAGGACATACTACTTGGGCAATGGATTATAAATTTGAGAAATTTCAATCTATTCTTACATATGGTGCGAATAGTTGGGAATTTTTCACAATTGACAACATGCATTATTTAGCTGTTGCCAATGGTCGAAATAATTCAAATAATGAAGTTCACTCAATTATTTATCAATGGAATGGCAGTGAATTTATTGAATTTCAATCTATTCCAACTCAAGAAGCAACTACTTGGGAATTTTTTACAATTAATGATGAAAATTTTTTAGCTTTAGGAAATGGAGCTAGTAACTCTGAACTATTTCATTGGAATGATTCGAAATTTATATTATTCCAGTCTTTTCCAAAAATGGGTCAAGTTGGAGACTGGGAATTTTTCAGTATTAATAATAAATATTATTTAGCAGCAGCAGTTTATAAAATAAATAATGTTCATAATACTACTTCAAAAGTTTATGAATGGAGTGGAAGTAAATTTGTTGAATTTCAATCATTTACTACTTATGGAGCTTTTGATTGGGAATTTTTCAGTATCGATAATAAACATTATTTAGCTTTGGCTAATTCTCTTAATCATCACACTGGTACGACTCTCATAAACTCAAAAATTTATCAGTGGAATAACAATAAATTTACTGATTTTCAAACCATAGAAACAGACTCTGCTACTGATTGGAAATATTTTTCAATTGATCAAAATCATTATTTATCCTTAACAACTGGTCGAGCTTGGCATGATTATCCAAATTCTATAGCATCACCTGTTGACTATGAAACTGACTCTAAAATTTATCAATGGAATGGTAATACTTTTGTTGAAATTCAATCTATTTCTACAAATAAAGACCGAGATTGGGAGTATTTCACAATTAATAACAAACATTATTTAGTTACAGCAAATACATCAAATAGTTCTACAACCAATTTAAATTCAATTATTTATGAATGGAATGGCAGTAAATTTGCTGAATTTCAATCTATATCTACTCACGCAGCACGTGACTGGGAACATTTTGTTATAGATGAACATCATTATTTAGTTGTAGCAAATAATCGTCAAGCTTTTGATTATAAAAGCAATACAAATGTAAATTCTACTATTTATAAATGGAGCAATTTTAATAGTATCAAATGCGAAGGTCACGCTCACTACGATGCCATTAAAGGTATTTTAAATCTACCAATGATAGATATGGCAACGGTTACGATAATTGGCGGTTATGGTCGTGGTATTAGCAACGTGATTGGTACTGTTAAAGCTGAATTGGCGATTATTCCTAAAACCAATTTGTTTGAGATCAAATACGTTGACATTGTCACACCTGCTGATCCAGATACATTAGCTATAGCACCTTGTCATGCGGAATATTTAATTGATACCGAATATCTTACAATTCCAAAAGTGGATATTGACGTTACAACTGTCATCAATGATGCACCTGTTACCGTTGGTACACAAACTGCGGCTTGTCAACTTGAAATGCTACAAGGCAGTGATTTATTCAAAATTAAAACTTGTGAAATTATCGAATAATATTTAATTCTAGGAGTGTAAAATTTCTTTTACAGAATAATTGCACTCCTCTTTATCTACAAAATACAAGCTAGTCACAGATATTACTACAATCGTTGTTGCTAAAATAATAATTAACAAAGCGAAAAAATTGGTAATTAGTAACGCAACAGGTATTCAACATTCAAAATATTAGGTTATTAATCCTGCCTATCAAATCATTAATTGTCAGAATCAGAATTTTCGGAATTAATGAATTAACAGAATGAGTTTTAAATGTTCACAACATCACTCTATCAATTTTAAAATCTTGTAAATTCTTATTCAAACAAATGAACAAACCTTTTCATCATGACGTAAAAATGTTATTTTTAGCGAAAATGAGTTTTAATTGGAACTAAAAAACAATGTTAGATAGCCACGATTTAAGAACAAATTTAGATGACGTTGCCGCAAAATTAACAAAACGCGGTGTCCAACTTGATGTCAGTAAATTAGCAGAGTTGGAAACACAACGTAAACAATGCCAAATTGAAACCCAAGAGTTACAAAATACACGAAATACACGTTCCAAAGCCATTGGCAAAGCTAAAGCACAAGGTCAAGATATTCAACCGCTTTTAGATGAAGTGGCGCAATTAGGTGAAAAATTAGCAACGAAAGAAACTGAACTACAAACGATTCAAACTCAATTAGATGATATTCTTTTTGCTGTCCCTAATATCCCGCATGATAGTGTGCCAGCAGGAAATAGTGAAGATGATAATTTAGAAATGCGTCGTTGGGGTAAACCTAAACAATTCGATTTTGCAGTCAAAGATCATGTTGATTTAGGCGCACAAGATGATTTATTAGATTTTGAAACTGCTGCTAAAATTACAGGTTCACGTTTTGCCCTATTACGTGGCGATTTATCGCGTTTACATCGTGCCTTAATCCAGTTTATGTTGAATATACACGTTGATGAACATGGTTATACAGAAGTGTACACGCCTTATCTAGTCAATCGTGATAGTTTGATGGGAACAGGGCAATTGCCTAAGTTTGCAGAAGATTTATTTCATATCACCGAACAAGATTTATTTCTTATTCCAACGGCAGAAGT
>Ga0180430_10005472_pt1 | contig 10533 bp, 8 predicted proteins | sample SS_ome_9_FD_132999 | JGI IMG/M metagenome (GOLD analysis project Ga0180430, IMG submission 132999) | Hypersaline lake sediment archaeal communities from the Salton Sea, California, USA - SS_1_S_2 metaG | ecosystem: Environmental > Aquatic > Non-marine Saline and Alkaline > Hypersaline > Sediment... | reverse complement strand
TGGGATACGTATGGAGACGGGAAATCCAGGACCATAACCCCTCCTTCAAACACTCCATCATCCCCGAGTTTCCCCGGCCCCGAATGATATCCGAGGAGAGGGGGAGATGAACGTCGGTCCAGACCTGGGAGGCGTCCTCAAGTTTGTTTGGAATTCCCTTGTCTGGACGGGAACGGGTGAAACGGAATACCTCCTCCCGGGGTTCGTAGACGAACTCGTAAATTCCCCCGTCGACCAATTTCTCGGTAACCCCCACCAGAACGGGCTTCCTTCCGGGAAGGGGGAAAAGAGACGTCCCGGAAAAGGGAACAAGGCCATCCGTCGTAAAGACCATAAGATCCCCGCCCTCGCGATACTGGAAATCGATCGAAAGCATCGAGGGTGGTTTCCATTTCAAAGAGAGGGTTTCATTCAACTCCGTGTAACTTTTCCCTCGGGGGGTGAAGATAAGACCATCGTCGTGATAGGGGAGTTTTGGGCGAAGGGTTTCGAAAAAGGAGTTCGTGGCCGCCCATGGGGACATGGTCGCGTCATCGTAGGGTTTAATTTGAATCGCGGTCGTCATTGATTTCAAACGACGATTCGACCCCGAGGTCACCAAAATAAGATCCATTTCCCTTTCCCAGCGGAAGATCCCGGAACTGGGGGAACGACGAATCTCCTCAAAATAGGATTTAAGGGTGTTTACCCGACGAAGGATGTCGGTCGATTCCCCTCCATGGAACCCGGAACCGGGATATCCAACAACATCGAAAATGCAGTAAAGATAATCAGCCCTTTCGTAAACCTCCTTGCTTACGTTTTCCATTCTCCAGTTTTCCCTTTCGATCAATTCCCCGTCAAAAATAAATCCAACCCATGAGGGGGGGATACCGGGTCCCTCGTACACGACCTTGTAAATGTTGGGGGGTTGGATCATAAATATAAAGTCCCGCAAAATAACCATAAAATACCGATAACCATCCGCCTTGGGGGTGACGGCATATCCCGAATACCCTCCAATTTCCTTCTTCCCGGAAAGAAGATCCGTGATCTGCATGTTCCTAACCTGGGGTACAAGTTTCTCGATGCGGAAGGGGGGTCTGTCCGTCCGGGTCTGAAAGCCAAGGGAGGAATTGATGGCCGCCAACCCATGTTCCAAAACCGGTCGGGGAAGGGGGGTTCGAGATTGATAGACGATTTCCCTACCCAGAAGATCCACATCCGACAAAAAGTTCTTTATTATGCCGTGGGGATCCCCCTCCAGAAAATCCCGTATCGGAATCGTCTTGTCGGCCTCGACCTCGAACTTGTATCGTTCATTTTGGGTAACGGTCGTAAGATCAAGGGAAATCCCGGAGGGCATGTGGAGATAACTTGTTCTCTTCTTGTCCCGGACAAGGGGACGGGAGGTGATTCTCCGGAGAATTCTGTCCGTGAATTCCCCATCCTTGATCTCCAAACTAAAGGAAAGTTTAAAGCCCATATCCTCAAAAAACTGGACGGCATTCGAAAGATCCGTTCCCCTTCGGAAAAAAATCTTGATCTTTGCCATCTTTCTCACCGAAGACCCGGGTTGGGGGAGATACGTCTTCCGAACGGACTCGTAAATTTCATCCCGGGTCTCGGTCACGGAAACATCCCCCGAAAAATCCCTTCTATCGCGAATGGCCCGGGCTATCATCCCCCGATATTTTTCCCCAACAACGGCCGTGTATCTACACTCCATCTCCAAATCGACCGCATCGATTGGGACATCCCGGGGAATCTTATCTCTGATCAGAGGAACAAACCCTTGGTATATATCCCTACATAACTGCTCAAAACGGTCGTAGAAGCGACTCATCCTTAATCCTAGTTCCCCGGTCACCTAGAACGTTCTTTTTGGATTAAATTTTATAACTTTTCCTTACCGGAATCGGATACATTTCCCTCCCCGTGTCAAATCACCCATCTCCAAAAACAAGTTTAAGATCCATTTTTCCAATGTGTCAAACATTGAAAAAATATTTATTCGTTTCTTAGCATCTCTGAAATCGTATAAACCATACCGTCTAGAAGTTCCTCCTCACACATCTCAAGCCAACTGTTTTCTCTCGTACCCCACGTCCGGGTATCGGATTCCAATATGATTCCGTGACCATATCTCTCCATGCCAACCTTCATTCTCTTGTCAATTCTTAAAAGAATATCCGTAACCCAATCAGATCTGCAACCGGCTCTGCTCTCACAAATCAATTTTTGAGCCATGATGATGTGGTATAGAATTCTAAGTTCATTTCTGTCGGAGTTTTTCAGCCGAGAAAGTTCCAACAAAGAATACTTTAAATTTTCTCGAATGGCCTCGTTCGCATCCATCTTTTCCAACCTATGGGTTCCACCCTCACTGGTCGACCCGGGGTACTTTTTCATTTCTGTCGTCTTAATTCCTCTAAGTCCACTTCATCCTCGTCGTCGGTAAAGGGACTTAGGGAAAAGTCGGAATCGGAGTCATCCTCGTCGTCGTCGTCGGTAAAGGAACTTAGGGAATCGGAGTCATCATCCTCGTCGTCTGAATCGGAATCCTCGTCCTCTGAATCGGAATCCTCGTCGTCGGTAAAGGAACTTAGGGAATCGGAATCCTCGTCCTCGTCGTTGTTGTTATCTAGGATGTAATTGATTCTTTCCGGGTCAAAGTCCTCTAGGTCGTCGTCGTTTTCGTCTTCGTTGTCCGACCAGTCGTAATCGTAGCCCTTGATTTCCCGTTCTAGGATCCGTTCCAGCGGAATTACGATTTCCAGAGTTCTGCTTACGAGCCATTGTTCCGGGATGGTTGATCGATGGAACGAACCCCATTTCCCGTTTTTTATGTCCCTTGAGGAAAGGAAGGATTCGAAACCGCAGTGGCAGCGAACCAAACGATCAACTCCTCTTTGGGGACCGGAGATGTAACCGCAGATCTTGCAATTTGTTATAAACCTTCCGTTCATGGTTGGGGTATTATAAAAGAGTCTTGACGATGAAGATTGTAATTCGGGTTGTGAACGAAGGGGAGACGTTCTTCTGTCGAATGCACCCTAACGATATGGAAAGCCTTGAGATTGTCGATGGCGATTACGTTCTTCTTCGGGGAAAGAAACGTTCCGAGACCGTCCTTAAGGCAACCGAGGACGAAGCTGTTTCTCCCGGGGAGCTATGGGCAAACGATGTTGTTCGAATCAATACTTTTACGACGTCCGGGGATGAGGTTGGCATCGAAAGTTGTCACGACATCAAGTTTGGAAAGGCGGTTGGGTTCCAACTTTTCCAATCTCCGGCTTCCCCCTCTCCGGATTTTGGAACAGACTCCTTCCCCGAGATCCCGGTTTCGGATATGAAGAGGATACTGAAGGAATTCTTCCAGCGCCGTCGGGGGTATCCCCTTTGTAAACTCAACTACGTAATTTTGCCCGGTGGTATTTCGGCGAAGATTTTGGATACGGACCCGGTGAGTTACTGTCTGGTGACCGAGACGACGAATCTCATCGTTAAGGAGGGGAAGTTTGACATGAAAACGGATTTGGAGAGGTCCAATTTTGTTGGGTATGATAATATCGGGGGATGCTCCCGTCAGCTGGAACAGATCAAGGAGGCCATTGATCTCCCCCTTCGTCATCCGGAGCTTTTCAAGAGTGTTGGGATATCCCAGCCGAGGGGGATTCTTATGTACGGACCTCCTGGGACGGGGAAGACGCTGATTGCCCGGGCGGTTGCAAACGAAACCGGGGCCTTTTTCTTCACGATCAATGGACCGGAGGTGATGTCAAAGCTGGCCGGGGAGTCGGAGGCCAATCTTCGGAAAATATTCAAGGAGTCGGAGGAGAAGTCCCCCTCGGTGATCTTCATTGACGAGATTGATTCCATGGCCCCGAAGAGGGACAAGACCCAGGGGGAGGTTGACAAGAGGATTGTAAGTCAGCTTCTGACCCTTATGGATGGTCTGAAGGAGAAGTCAAATGTTATTATCATCGGGGCAACGAACCGTCCCAACTCGATTGATCCCGCGCTCAGAAGATACGGGAGATTTGAACGGGAGATTAACATCGGGGTTCCCGACATGGAGGGTCGGGTGGAGATTTTGAAAATCCATACCCGGAAACTTCGGGTTTCCAAGGAGGTGAACCTACGGGAGATTGCGTCGAAGACCCACGGGTATGTCGGGGCGGATCTTGCCCAGGTTTGTACCGAGGCGGCCATGATATGCATCCGGGAAAATGCAAGGAGACTTGACACCGACACCGACACCCCCCTTGACGAACGGATCTTGATGCACCTTGTCGTAAAACCCGAACATTTCGAACGGGCCCTTAGAAATTCCAAACCCGCAAATCTCCGGGAGGCCATGGTCGAAATCCCAAATGTCAAATGGACCGACATAGGCGGTCTGGAGGAGGTGAAGTCGAAAATGATGGAAATGATCAAACTTCCAATCGAGTCCCCGGAACTATACTCCGAATTCGGTCTTACAATCCCCAAGGGAGTTCTCCTCTACGGACCCCCGGGCTGCGGAAAGACAATGATGGCAAAGGCGATCGCGAGCGAATGCGGCGCAAATTTCCTCTCGGTAAAGGGTCCCGAACTTCTTTCCATGTGGCTGGGGGAGGCGGAGTCAAACGTCCGGGAATTGTTTGAAAAGGCCCGTCAAGCATCCCCATGTATCATTTTCTTCGACGAAATAGACGCCCTCGCAAAATCAAGGGGAATGTCCATGGGGTCGGATCCGGGATCCAACGCCGTGGAACGGGTTCTGACCCAGATCTTAACGGAAATGGATGGAATATCAAGTTCGAAACAGGTGTTCGTGGTGGGGGCAACAAACCGTCCGGAGGTCATCGATTCCGCAATTCTACGCCCGGGTCGACTTGATCAACTGATTTACATCCCCCTTCCCGACAGACCCTCCCGGGAGACGATACTTAGAAACTCCCTTGCAAGGGCCCCCCTTTCCCGGGAGGTGCTGCAGTCGGAGTTTATGGACTTTCTGGTCAATATTACCGACGATTGCTCCGGGGCGGATATCGTCGAATTCTGCCAGAGAACGATTCGTTATGCCCTTCGGGAAACCCTCCGGGGATCCAACCCCGAAAAAAGAGTTGAAAGGGCCCATTTCGAGAGGATCTCGGGGGAGGTAAGAAAATCGGTAAACGAATTCGAGCTTCAAAAATTCCGAAGATTCGAGGAATCCCAACGCGGTTGAAAAGTACCCACCCGGGTAAACCCCCGTTAAACAGGAAAGAAATAAAAATCTCGCGGAACCCATGCCCCGGACAAGAAATACAGCCCCACCCCCGCCGGAACCAAGAACTCTGTTCCCCCATCAGCTCGAGGCCGCGGAACTTATGAAACTCGCGGAGGAAAGGGGGTTCGTCCCCGCCTCCATCCCGGGGTTTACCATCGAAAGCTCATGCGGGGTTTTGAAAAACCCGGTGGGGTCCGGGAAGACGAGCGTCGTTTTGAAACTGATCCGGGATAATGCAAGACCAATCGACAAGATTGACAAGGTGGTGCTCGTCAAAAATTACAACAGAGGAATTTCATCCGGAGATCCAAGACCCCTTTACCCCTCCAGATTTTATCCTATCCCGGCCTCCCTCGTCGTATGTCCGAAACCCCTCATCCCCCACTGGAGAGAGGAGGCAAGAATCATGGGGGTTCCGATCGTCGAGTTTTCCGTTCCGAGCTCGTTGTCGGGGGAAAAATTCGAAAAAAATGTAAAATTAATCGAAGAGGGTTGCGTCGGGAGGGGAGCCTTCGTCATTCTAGTCAGCATGCATATCTTCCCCCTATTTATACGACCTCTGCGGAAATATATCTACAGAAATGATTTACAGAAAGAAAATCAGTTTATATTTTTCAACAGAATCATATTCGACGATTTCCACAGCGGGGAAAAGGCATTCAACGCCCATTACAACGGAAAGGTTTCCGGCGGATTTTTATGGTTTATTAACTCAACCCCCGAGCTAATTCAGATTAGTCGACTGAACTCCCTCCATTACATGTCAAGTCTTTGTCCGGGATCGTCCATAGATAACTCCTATCACGTCGTTAACGTTCCCGTTCCGGAATCAACCTACGTCCTCCCGGAATGCGTCGTTAGAACCATACTTTACAGAGACAGTACGGCGGTGGCGAGACTTGGGGAGGGTTTCCCGAGGGAGGTTGTGGAATGCATGGAAATGGGAGATTTCAACGGAGCCTATAATCTTATGGCTGGTGTGCCCCTTGGAACTACCATCCCCCCGGAGAACAGAATCCCCATTCACCAACTGGCCATGGCAAGGTACAGCAACTTGCTTGACCAGCTCCGGGATCGTCAGGCAAAACTGATCGAACTGGGTCACTCAACCGAAAATGTGGAACAACAAATCGAAAAAACCGAGAGGGAAATGGAGGTTCTCCAGGAACGGATCAAGGGCTTCGCCTCGGAAAACATCGAATGCCCGATCTGTCTCTCCGAAACCGAGCCGCAATCAAGGGTTATCGTAAAATGCTGTAGTAACATATTCTGCGGGGAATGCATGGGAAAAACAATCCGTTTGAATGGGAGGTGTCCCATGTGCAGAGAAAAGGTGGGGCTGGGAAGTATTTATTCCATGGATGAAAATGGAAACGTAATTGATTTAAACGATTATCAACGCAACCGGGGGAAAGGTGTCGGGGGGGAAAGCTCGGAGCCGAGATCCCCCATGGAAGCTCTGGAAAATCTTCTGAGGGAAAACCCGGAGGGTAAATTCGTGGTATTCGCCAAAAACGAGTCCAGTAGTTCGGGTTACAAAAGGTATTTCAATACGGAATCGCGAATTCTGGAAGATGTTACCGGGAGCGTAACCAAGATTCAAAACACCCTTAGAGAATTCAGAGAGGGGGGGTTGAGGGTTCTATTCCTTTCCTCCAAGACCTCGAACGCGGGTCTCAATCTGCAGTTTGCAACGGATGTTGTAATCATAGGTTCCAGTCTCACGAATGAGGGTGATATTAATCAGTCTCTTGGACGGGTGAGGAGGTTCCCCCGTAGAGAACCCGTCCCGGTTCACTATATTAAAAGAATTTAATTTTTCCAAAGAATTTATGTTTGGAAAAAGACGCGATGCAGAAAACATTTTTTATCACATGTAGATGTAAAATGTGAAGGAAGAGATGCATCATAACCGTCACCGAACAACCTCCGGAATTCGAGGCGAATTCCTTTCCGGAGGAGGTCGGACGGGGGGAGATGAAAGCCCGCGTTGAGGAGCTGATTCGGGAGTATGAGTCCCGGGGATTCAATGTTCATTTCTCGGGATTCCCGACCCGGTATTCGGTATACGTTTTAAATTTGATCCCAGAGGTCCAAAGGGAACGGAAAATGATAAACCAGAATAGGGAGACATTTTGTTCCAAAATCCGGGAAGGAATCCGAGGATATCTCTACGTTGGAATGACGGGTCTCACCGTCGAGCAGAGGGTTCAGAATCATATTCAGGGGTATAAGTCGTGTTCCTTGGTTCGCAAGTACTATTCCGGGAGCATATTCACGAGCAAAGGGGATATGACCTTCTCGGAGGCCGTGGAGGAGGAAAGGGAGTTTGCAAACTTTCTCAGAGCTGAGGGGTACTGGGTCTACCAGAATTGATCGCGATGATTTGATCAACGCTTATGTCATGGGGTTCCGTTGGGATTTCGTCCAGTATCTGAGGGGTGAGGCAAAGGGCAAGGGTCGTGAATCTACGTTCCGGAACCTTTTTCCGAAGTTCCGATACCCACGTATCGTAAAATCCTCCCCCGTAACCCAAACGCTCCCCCGTCCTTGGACAAAATCCAAGACCCGGGACGATAACAAGATCTGGAAAGTCCCGTTCCAAATCTCCCCATCTGCCTCGGGGGTCTATAACGGTCGTATCGTTAGGGTGTATGTCCAGATCCTTAACCATGACCATGTCTCTGGGACCTATAATCCTCGGAAGATAAACCCTTCTTCCCGTTTCCCTTATCCTATTGATCAGAAAATTAGTCTTAACCTCCAATCCCGGGATCGTGGAGTAAAGACATATCTTGGAACTCCCCCTCCAGAGATCGGTTCGGAGGAGCGCGTCCGTTAAACCTCGACTTTCCCGCACCTTATCCTCCTCGGGGAACGCAAGAAGGGATTTCTTGATTATTTTTCTAAGATCCCTCTTGCAGAGAGATATCCCCCGGGGGATTCCTACCATTCACCCGTTCAGCCTTGATTCTTTTGTTGGTTTCCATAGAATGGATTTCAAAAATTTGGATTAAAAGGAAGGGGGCCATGAGCGGGTGTTTCGCGAACAGAACCGACCGAACGGTCTGGAGAGGGGGGTGGAGGGAAATCGGTGGATATAGGAAATACTACCGATCAAGATGGGAGGCAAATTACGCAAGATATCTTGAATATCTTAGGGAAAGGGGAGAGGTTGTTTCCTGGGCCCATGAACCCACCACCTTCTGGTTTGAGGGAATTAAACGGGGGGTCACGAATTATCTCCCCGATTTTCACGTCACGTATCCCGGGGAAAGGGGGGAGGAGTATCACGAGGTTAAGGGATGGATGGATGCAAAATCGGCGACAAAGATTAAGAGAATGGCGAAATACCATCCAAATGTAAAATTGGTTGTCGTAGACAAGAAGATATACACGGCCTTGGAACGGGAGTTTTCGAAGATCCTCCAGGGGTGGGAACTGGCCGGCGATGCCCAGCCAAAATCCCCCCTTCCCGATTCCGCAACTCCGTCGGCAAAACCAAAGACAACGAGAAAGATCCCAAAAAAGAAGTTGAAGGAGCTGGAGGAAAGTCTCGAGGAAGGATCTTGCCCTATATCAAAAGAGGAACATGGCGAGGAAAATTTCGAGAGGGAATTCGAAAAGGATTCTGAGAAGGAAACTGGACCAAAAACCAAGGAGAAAAACCCCAAACCCCCGACGAAAAGGAGGTCGAGGAAAAAGAAAGACGATGAGAAGGAATAGAAGAGCCGGGAAACTAAGAATGTCAGCCCTTAATTCCAACCCCTTTTCCATGGAGGGGGTCGTCGTGATGGGGTCGCCGAACGAGCTTTCCGATTGGAGGAAGGATTCCCCCTCCTCCGAGGTCATGATTTGGATCTACGCGGAATGGTGCGGTCATTGCCGAAACTTCCTTCCGACTTGGAACAGCCTTGTCAACGGGACCGACAATGGAAATATGATCTTCGTTATGATGAATGGCGACGATTTCGTTTCCGAACAAAATTATCCGGAGGGATATCCGGAGATAAGGGGTTACCCAACCATCTGGACGATGCGGTCCGGGGAGACTATGCCTCTCGTATACGAGGGTTCCCGAGATCCGGAAAGTATGCAGATGCTATTAAATGAAATGTCAATGTAACGTTCCCAAAAGTGGGAATACGATGAGATCCGTGAAGGACATCAAAGATTCCATTTCTAATTTTCCCACGGGGAAACATAGAAACAATTTTTACAATCCGGTTGAATGTGACATCGCAAGGGACCATCCTTTGAGGCTTCTTCCCGGAAACTCGAGTATGGTAGGGGGGAACTGCCACATCCCGAACATGTCAGCCCTTTTCGAACACTCCGGGCCTCTCAGAGAACTCGTGGACGAAATCCAAAGGGATGGGCTTAACGTAATCCATCTGTTCAGCGGGGATTTCAATTGGTATTCTCAGAGTTCCGTTTCAGATCATATTTTTACGAATGACTATGACCCCGAGACCCCGGCACGAGACCATTCGCACCCCGCCGTTTTCCTCGAGGATTTGAGGGGAAGGATTCCCGTGGGGTGGGCCGATGTGGTTATTTACGGAGCCCCCTTCAACCAGTTGCTTTTGAAACATTATCTTTCCACGCGTTGTGGTCCGGAAAGGGAGACCGAATTCCATAGGATCAATAAACGTATGGGGGTGAAAACCGGGGATGCTGGTCTCTCCTCCTTCTGTAAGTCCCGTCTCAACGAATTCTTGAAACCGGGAACGGGAAGGGCGGTTACGATCTCGTTTAAGACAACCGGTTTCGGACTTTCCTTGGGATACTCGGTTGAGACGATAAGAACGATACCCCATCCCATGGACCGGGATCCGGAACAGTTTGGATGCCACGATACGATGGTAACCATTGAACGGAAAATCCCCCAGCCACAGAAAAGAATTCTTCTGTTACCCAGAGAATTCCTCGAGATGAACCCCGGGATAACCTACCGGATATGGGCCATGTACTCCTCCGGGGGAAGAACCTTCTCGGTGGATGCGGTAAGACGCATCATTGATCGGATCGTCGAGGGATTTGTCTTGAAATTTGGCAGACCCCCGGTCGTTGTGGATCCCTTTTCCCGGAATTCCGACCTCGCAACCGTTTCCAACGACATCAACGACAGCACCTCGGCGGGATATCACATGGATGCGAGAGATTTTCTAGTCATGATTCGGGAGGGGAGATGTCCGGAAATACCGAACGGTGCGGTTGACATCGTGCTTCTTGACCCCCCCTATTCAACCACTCAGAGCAGTCTATGTTATCAGAGGGCGGGCGTTTCCCCCCTC
>Ga0180430_10005469_pt1 | contig 10536 bp, 7 predicted proteins | sample SS_ome_9_FD_132999 | JGI IMG/M metagenome (GOLD analysis project Ga0180430, IMG submission 132999) | Hypersaline lake sediment archaeal communities from the Salton Sea, California, USA - SS_1_S_2 metaG | ecosystem: Environmental > Aquatic > Non-marine Saline and Alkaline > Hypersaline > Sediment... | reverse complement strand
TATCTCGATCGGGAAATCCAACTCGGGCGGGCTGAATTCCACCACAACTTCGCCGTATCGAATCTCTCCTAAAAATGGATGGGCATCCAGGCCGAACCCACGCTGCATGGAATAGCCCATGGACAACAAAAAACCCTCATCACCGCGCACCAGGTTCTGCAGACGGACATCCCGATCGACGGGCAGCTGTATCGGCTCCCTGGTGAGATCACCTACTGCGCCATCTTTGTCCCCCGGCTCTGCAGGCATGATCATACCGTCCTGTTCCAGGATTTCGGCAATGCGCGGCATGGACGGCAGCGGTGCGCTGCCCGCGGCCGGGCTGGTTTGATCGGGGGGGGATGTGCCGTCCGATTCTTCAAGCGTAAAATCAATCAGCCGATGGGTGTAATCGTAAGTCGGCCCCAATACCTGGCCGCCCGGCAGGTCTTTGAACGCCGCCGATACCCGCCGGTAAACATGCATTTTGCCGGTATTGATGGGTTGCGAGCAGCCGAAACGTGGCAGGGTTGTACGGAAAGCCCGAATTAAGAAGATGGCTTCAATCTGGTCTCCCTGGGCCTGTTTCAAGGCCAGAGCCGCCAGGCGGCGATCATACAAGGCCCCCTCGGTCATCGCCCGGTCCACGGCCAGGCCAAACTGCTGTTCAATCTGATCGGTACGAATTTCAGGGACTGCCGGATTGCCCCGGCGTTTTTCCGCCAGCCGACGGTGGGCATTTTCAATGGCGCGTTCGCCACCTTTGACCGCAACGTACATGTCAGGCCTCTACAATCGTGGTCCGGGGCAGGGCGCACAATTCCCGACCCGCGGTTAAAATGACATCCACACCCAGTGGATAGCCGGCATTCAGGTTCTGTCGCTGCCGCCAGAAAAGCGCGGGCAGCCCGGCGGCCGCCAGTTGCCGGGGTACCTTGATGCCGGGCCCCTTGAGCGTGCGGCCGGTATCCGTGGACAGGTGTGCCGCTTCAACAATGAGGGTTGTACCTGACTCTGGAAATTGTTCACTTCCCGGATTCAAGGCCTTGATGTCCGGCAGGTGATCCGGAACCGTCACCAGGACGAAAGCCCCGTCGCCCGGATTGGCCACCAGGGGGCAACCGCAGTGAAATCGCAGCCAGGCCAGGGAGGGATCGCTGTGATCCAGGTCGGACCATACCGGCGTTTCGAAATCCAGCAGGGTCAGGCACAGGGCCGCCATGGCCGGCGACAGGGTTCCCGGCCCTTCAAATGAGAGGTTCAACGACACCAGGGTTCCCGGACGGGCCATGGCATTGAGGACCTGTCGGAAAACACCCTGGGCATCCAGGACCGGATCGGTAAATCCGCCGGCTATAAGATCCGCCGGAGTTGTCCGGGGCGCGGGCTTCAAGATTCCCCCCTTACCAGGGTGAAAAAATCCACTTTGGTTTCGGCGATGCCGGCCGCCTCACGGGATTTGCGCTGATTCCATTGCGTTTCCAGGGGATCGATAACCCCCGCCATCACTTTGTCAAATGTAGCCGGGTCATTGAGCCGGGCATCCATGAGAGCGGCCAGTTCCGCGTGACGCCGGTTGCGCCCCATCACATAAGCATGGCCAATGAATCCTTCCGGGGTGGTCACGCTGCAGCGCGTCACGGTGGCCTCTCCGAAATTAAACACCCGCCCCATGCCGCCCGTCCGGGCCTGCACCATCACCATGCCGGTCTCTGGAGAACGAATGAAACGATGTCCGATAGCGATGTCAAGCTGGCTGACCAATTGCTCAAGCTTAGCTGGGTCCGCCTTGGCAAGGGTTGCCATCCAGCGTTTTCGTATGGCTGTATCCGGTGCGCGCATCATATTGACAGATCTCCCGGGGGTGAATGCAAAGGGCAACCGATTCAGGAACAGCCCGTGTCTCAAGCAGCCCTTTCGAACACGGTCGCCAGTATGGCGAAAGCGTGTTAGTGCTTTGTAAGGCCCGTATTAAAAACCCGTGAGATTTGCCGCGATTCAATTTACACCGGGGGATAGTGCCCGGGACCGCCGACGCAGGGTCTGCATGACCCGTAAAGCCGTAAAATAGCCAATGACCGCCAGGGGCAATCCCAGGATCAACCCGCCGATACAAAGATCAACCAATATCAACGGCGACTGCTCGAACAATTGGAACATCTGGTGGTAATCAAGTGCCTGGGGCCAATCGACCTGCTGCGAGACGCCGACCAGTTTCACACCCACCCAGTAGTTAACCGGATATATCAAAGGGGCCGTACCCACGTTGGTGATTTGAACACCGGCGATGGCGGCAATTTTGCTGCAGCGCAACACGACTGCTGCCAGAAACGATGTGGGAATGTGGACGCCCCAGAATGGGGTCATCCCTATCAGGATGCCCAGGGCGAATCCCAGGGCAATCCTGCGGGGGGCGTCTTGCAAGCTTAGCAGCCGTGCCCGGATCCGGCCCAGGGCCTGCCGGAACCGCTGGAGGATGTCTTTTAAACGCATCCCGGATACCCCGCGGTCTACACCCGGTTAAAATGGACATGGAAGGAAAGATTCGCGCCGGTGACCTGGCTGCGCCCGGTCCGCAGAAACATGATCAGCCCCAGTACCTGAAGAAAGAGGATCACAGCCGGATCCCAGATCATCCCGAGCCCGGCCAGTAGATCGGCACTGCTGCCGGATGACGGAAACACCGCCACGATGAAAGCCCCGTAAGGGATCGCCAGCAGGCTCATAATCTGATAGGCGCTTATTTTCCGGTCGCCCCGGAAATCGGCTCTAAAAAATTCCGAGCAAAACCGCCAGCCCTGGGTAATGGTGAGACAGAGAAAAAAGGCCCAGGTAAAAGCACCGTAAAGGTATAACAGGGCACCGGCCAGCGCACCGGTGCAATAGAGAACCGCGGTGACCGCCTGGACGGCAAAAATGCGCTGTCCCTCGAGTTTGTGGGCGTAGGCGACTTTTTTTGTGGCCCCGGTGTAGGTGAAAGCCACCCATGCAAAATAGCGCTGCGCCCAGGGCGGCATCCGGGCCATGGGCCGACCGTAGCAGCACCCGAAACTGATACAGGCGAGACGGCCGACGCCTTCGCCCAGCGCATAGCCCACCAAAGCCGCCGTCAGCACCGGCATGGGCGCAAATGAGATGGCAAACAGGCGGACAGCGACGACATCCACCAGCATCAGCATCCAGGGGCCCAGCACAATGCCCACAAAAACAGCGGCCCCGACACTGAACGTGCAGGGCTTTTTTTCAACCCAGCGGGCGATGACCTTGGCCGCCGGCAGGCAGCCGGTCAGCAGGCAGCCGATCACGACCGCCAACACGCCGAACTCGATTCCGGCCGAACCGGCTAAAACCAGCATGAGGGTAACCGCGGCACACAGGGCCAGGGCATTGAAAACCCCGTAATAGGTAAAGTTGGTCCCCTGCCAGGTGCCGGCGGATGTTTTCCGGGTCGGCACGGCGCAGACGATCTGCCACCGTTCCCCGGGCAGGGTCTTGAAGCTCCACCTGAATAACAGGGATAAAACCAGGGCGATGACTGCGACAAAAATCCAGTTTATCATCAAACGTCTCCTGTTAGAACGGTTCGCGCCGGAGAGCGATTTCCGACCTCACCGTTACGTCGGTCTCCACCAGCGGAAGCTGGAAATGCTGTATATAACGGCTGGTAACATCCTGCCGCGCCATATTGTCCAGAATATCGGCCGAGAAGGTTACCCGGTTCTTCTGGAATATCACGACGTCTACGCTGCTTCCCGGGCGGTAAAGGCTTTTAGGGCAGCCGCGCTCCAGGAAGAGGCCGGGCGCAACCGGCTGCGGGCTGTCATAGGCCCGGGTGCTGTAGCATTGGACAATGTCACCAATCATCATGGCCACGATTTCAATCATGGCCACCAGTCCCACACCGCTGCCTCCCGGGATCTCGGTGTCGATGATCGTGACCACCCGCCGGTTTTTCGAAAAGGGGGTCACTTCGGCCACAACCGCTCCCGGATTGCAGGAGTGGTAGCGGCCGGCAATCTCGTAGATTTCCCTTACCACCCCGGAAACCGGCACATGGTTGTAATGGTATTTATCCGGGGTAAGCCGGAACAGGGCAAAGTCGCCGCCGGCGAAAGCCCGGGCCCATTGAGCCTTGTCTTTTCCGATCAGTTCATTGAACGAGAAGAATTTCTCCTTGAGAAACAGCGTGCTGCAGCGATCAAACGACCCGACGATAACCCGGGCATCCGCCGGGGAGACCGCACACCCCGCGTCCACCGGCATGGGGCGGCAGTCCCAATACCGGATTTTGCGTTCGAAGATTTTCCGCGGGGTATCCAGGGCCCGGGGCGGATCGAGGCATTCTGATGGGTCGACCCCCATGGCCTGCAGCCTGGCTGCCGTGCGGCCGGCAGGCTGCTTCAAGGGCGCATCGAAATTGAGATAACCGAGAACGGCCGACATTCGCCGGGAGGTGGCCGCCTTGAACAACAGGGGGGCACTTTCCCGCGCCCGGGTATAAAGGTTGCGAATCAGCGGATCGGCTATGAGGGTCTCGGTTGTTACCTGCCGGGTTCGGCGGTCTATATATTGATGAGCGGCGTTCGCGGACATATCCGGTTTTATTCCTCCCGCAGAGCGGCTGCTGTGCGGCGCTTCATATGGTCCAGGGTCAACAGCATGAGATGGATCAATTGGGTAAGCGCTGAGACCGGCAGGCTCTCAGATATAATTTCACGACGTACGGTGGCGATAAATGCGGCAATATCATTCCCGGCCAGCACGGAAAAAAGGGCCTGGTTGTAATAGCCATCGCGCCAGGTCTGCATACTGTCAAGTTCCCCGGCCTGAATTTGCCACAGATCCAGAGCCTGGTTCATATGTTCCGTTTTCAACTCTTCCCGGTAAAAGGATTCGGCCGCGGTATTGAACGCATTGCTGTTTAACGACAGGGGGGAAGAGACACCGGCCGCCTGACAGATTCGCCGGGTGAGGCGGCTTGCAACTGTGTTCCGGCCGCCATCAGCTATGCGCTGTTCAAGGTCCCGAAGCGTGTAGTCCAATTCCCCCATTTCGATCAATTCCGGCGCATCGGTTTTCAGCAGGGTCACCAGCGCCTTTTTAAAATCGGCAACCCGCACACGGGTATAGCCTTTGTAGCGCCGGCTGGCCCGGGTGTGCCGGGTCTTTTTTATGATGCCGGCCAACAGCCGATTGGGGGTGTTGGCCTTGACGTAAAAAGTAGGAATACCGATAGCTGCGCCGAAAAAGATCTGACGCCTTTCACTTTCCACAAACGGGTGGTCGGGAATATCCGCGTGGGTAACCTTTCCGGTCAGGATGTACTTGTAAGCCAGGGCGGTAATCAGCATCTGGAGGTTGGCCGCCGCACCCATATCCCGGGCCATATCCTCAAAAAGGCTGTAATGGCGGCCTTCGAAGCCGGTAAACCCCATGCTTTCAAAAATCCGCCCGCGGTATAGCATATAAATTGGCATGCCCGGATCGAATACGCCCATATCGGCCAAGTCCTTTTTCAGCCGCATATCGTTTCCGGGCACCCCATCCAGCGCCGGGCTTTCGTCGGTCCCCATCAGTGCCACGAGGTAGTCGATGAGTCTGAAGTCCGGCACGAAATCCCCCCGGAGCCCAAAACCGCTGGAAAGGATCCGATCCAGCCACTCCGGGCCGAAGGGCGTGACGCTGCGGCCCAGGATTTTCAGGTCCGCTTTTTTCTTCCACCGCCGCCAGAGCATACGCAGGTGGGTGTAATCCATCTCGTGGGGCAAAAAACCCAGAACCCTTTCCGGGTGGAAGTCGCGGTAGTCAATCCGGTAGGGAGCCGCCGAATAGGTCCCCACGAACAGCGGCAGAAAGTGCTCCACGATCTTGATGGACAGATCGCCATAGTACTTCTCTTCCGCCGGCCCGAATCCGGAACCGGCTGTATTCATCAGTCCGGTCAGCTTCCGGCTGCCCAGGCTGATGTGGGTACCGTTGTTGGCCAGGCTGATATTGGAGGTGTTGGGCAAGACAACCAGGTTGTTGGTGATAATCCCCGCCTCCCGCAGTTTGGTGACGGCGTTGAGCTGGCTGCGCGAGAGCACTTTATGGCAAAGGTGCATGTAGCGATGTTTCTTTTCCCCCTTGTCCCAGCCGGAAAGGCAGGGGCTCATAAATAAGGAGCGGTAAAAACTGTCGGAGATGAGATTATTCAGGGTCTTCTGGCGTACTGGCGGATGGGGGGCGAAATAGAGCATGGTCCGCTGGCCCTCATCCAAAAGGCCGAACTGGCGGTTGGCATACTGCAGCAGCAATTGGCTGAGTAAAAACCGCAGGGACGTCTCCCGGGAAAGATCCTGCCCATACCCGAAACTGCCCGCCATGGAAACCGGGTGAAAGGAAAACGTCTCCGGCGAAGTGTTGTCTGAGAGAAAATGGGGCATTGCCGCCCGGCCGGCTGTTTCGATCCGGTCATCCACGGCCTGACGGCCGATGGCATCCGCCAAGGCGAGCTTCAACAGATAGCTGACTGGCAGACGAAGATATTCTCGTCCGTTCATGTTTGTAAAAAAGCGTGATGCGTCACCTCTGGGCGGGCTGTCGGATGATTTCTTATCGGCTCGCAGGTCTTCCTGAAAGACTGTGTCCGCATATCGACTGAGGGACTCACGTGGGAACCGTACCCAGCTGTTTTCCCAGACCAGGCATTCGTTCTCGGAAAAGAAGGCTTCCAGATCCGTCACCGATGAACGGGGCGCATCCCCACGCTGGGCGCGCTTTTTCAGATTTCTGAAATAGTTAGACCCTTCAATCGCGGTGGCCAGATCTACGTTGCTGCGTTCACCCGCCACGGCGGTCTGGTACTCATTTTCCGAACCGGCAGTGGTGTCTTCAGGCGTAAAGGGTAAACTCCGCGCCAGGCTCTCGGCGGAAGTAGTATCAATATCCAGGATCTGAATCAGCTTGAATAGGTTGGCGGGTTGCGAAAAACTGACGGGTCGGACTTCTTTGATGCGTTGGACGGGAACAGGTTTAGTCCGGGCGTGACTTCCCATATCACCTCATCACAATTTTATTTAATGTGTCCTTCAGTTGACTCATCCAATATATCCTCTATCAACTTGTTTTTTAGCGGCAGTCTCTTTTGAAAACGCCTGATGAGTTTTATGGACCGGATACTAAACCGGGCAAATTAAATTCGCGTTACCGCGCGACTAGAAAATGATTAGAAACGATGCCCGTAGATGCCGTCATGACGGGGTCTCGGCTTTGTTCGGTAATTTCCACGCACCGGCACTAAAACGAAAAACAAACAGCGCTTTAGTATTCACCTCACACGGGCGTGATTTGGATACCGGCAAATTATGTGTACTGAAAAAAGAATGATGTCTCTCACAGCATCTGAAATGAAGAGAAGCCACTTTGACAACTGCTGGAACACTTTTCAGATCACTGGTTAACAATCGCATACCCGGGCAGGTGGTCATTCAGATCACCGACCGGTGCAACGCGTGTTGTCCCCAGTGCGGTATGCGCGTGACCGAAACCTTTCCCCGCGCCACCCTGGATACTGGCACCCTTGAAGATATAATTTTGGCGGCGGCTCGCCGGGGTGTGCAGGCCATCTCTTTTACCGGGGGCGAACCGCTAATGGACATCGATCGTCTGATCCCGCTGATCTGGCATGCCGGCAGAGCCGGTATACCTTATATAAGAACCGGCACCAACGGCTACCTCTTTGCACACCCTGAAAAGAAGGGCTTTGAAGATCGCATTGCCCGCCTGGCCGAGCGGCTGGCTGACACCCCTTTACGCAACTTCTGGATCAGCCTCGATTCGGCTGTCGACGCGGTCCATGAGCGCATGCGGGGGTTTCCCGGCGTGGTCGCCGGTATCGCCAAAGCACTGCCGATTTTCCACCGGGCCGGTATCTTCCCGGCCGTCAACTTGGGCATCAATCGCAATGTGGGCGAGGCCACCATGCGCCTGCCGCGACGGGAATCTTTCAACTCGGAACGGGCCTACCTGGAAACCTTTTACGACCGCTATAAGAATGCCTTTGAGCAATTCTACCAGCGGGCCCTGGATCTGGGTTTCACCATGGCCAACACCTGTTACCCGATGAGCATCGCCACCCCGGAAAGCGACTGCGGGTTGAGCGCCGTTTATGCTGCGACGACGGTTGAAGACATCGTCCGCTTCACACCGGTGGAGAAACAGGCCCTCTTCCGGGCCCTGGCAAACGTGATCCGCCGCTTTCGATCGCGCATTCGGATCTTCTCGCCGCTCTGCTCCCTGCAGGCCCTGATTCAACAATACGGTGGCGAAACACCGGCTGCGCCCTCCTACGGATGCCGGGGCGGTTCCGATTTTTTCTTTGTCAGCGCTGCCGACGGCCACACTTACCCCTGCGGCTATCGGGGCTCGGATGACTTTGGACCGCTGGCGGATCTGGATATCGCCCGCCTGCGACCCGATCTGGAGACAGCCGCCTGCCGGCAATGTGACTGGGAGTGTTTCCGGGACCCATCCGAACTTTTCGGCCCGCTGCTCGAAATAAGCCGCTCACCGCTTAAACTCATTCGGCGTTTCATCGCAACCCCCCATGCCCTCGGAACGTGGGCATGCGATCTGGACTATTATCGCGCCTGCGAGTTTTTCGACGGCCGCCGGCCGCCGAATCGAAAAAAACTGCAACGGTTTACCTACAACCGAAAGGAAGTAAAATGCGAATCGACCTGCATGTCCACTCGAAGCTTTCCAAACGCCCAGCCCAATGGATACTGAAAAAAATAGGCAGTGCCGAAAGTTTCACCGAACCACTGCAGATATACGACACTGCTAAAAAAAGGGGTATGACCCACGTCACCATTACCGACCACAACAGTATTGAAGGTGCCCTGGAGATCGCCCATCTACCGAACACCTATATCAGCGAAGAGGTCACCAGTTATTTTCCCGAGGACGGCTGTAAGCTGCACGTGCTGGCCCTGGATATTACCGAGGACCAGCACGCCGAGATCCAGAAACTGCGCCAGAACATTTTTGAGCTCACGGCCTATTTCCACCAGGAAGGTATTTTCAATATTATTGCGCATCCGCTTTATGCCGTGAACGACCGGCTGACCCTGGGGCACTTTGAGCGCCTTTTGCTGTTGTTTCAGAACTTCGAGCTCAACGGGGCCCGCAACAGCCGGGAGAACCAGACTCTCCGGGCCGTGCTCAACCACCTGCGGCCGTCCGACATCGAACGCCTGTCCGCCAAACACGGCATTGAGCCCAGGTTCAAGCAGGCTTACCAGAAAAAACTGTTTGGCGGATCGGATGACCACAGTTCACTCAATATCGGCCGGACCTTCACCGAGTTTTCCGGCAGCCATCCGGATCGACCGCCGCTGTCATCGCTGCTGGGATGCCGAATCCGGGTTCATTCAACAGCCCCCTCACCGCAAACGATGGCGCATAGCCTTTACAGCCTGGCCTGGCAGTTTTTTCGCAACAAATTCGATCTTGAGCGCTACGCGGGCAAAGACCCGCTTATCGGATTTCTTAACCAGTCACTCACGTTGGATCACAGGACTTCTCCGGGAATGCTTTCCAGGGTCTATTTCTATTTGAACGCTAAAAAACACAAGCGGGGCAAGCACCCCCTGTCCGATTCCCTGCTGACCTTGCTGCGTCACGAAACCCAGGCACTGCTCGATGAAAATCCCCGGCTTTTCGCTGCGGCTGAACCCGGCGGTCAATCGGAATGGGACCGGGAACAACAATGGTTCCAGTTCGTCAACACCCTTTCGGGCCGTGTCATGATTCATTGCGGCAATCATCTTCTCGACCATCTTTCCGGCGCCAACGTGTTCAACCTGTTCCACACCCTGGGGTCAACCAGCGGCCTGGCGTCACTGCTGGCACCCTATTTTGTGGCGTTTTCCCAATTCAGCAACGGGCGTGACCTGGGCATGGAAGTCGCCCGGACGTTTGTACCCGCCGATCCTATTGCTTCCGCGCAGGCGGCGGACACCCGGGTCGCGCATTTTACAGACACCTTTCATGAAGTCAACGGGGTAGCCCTGACGCTTCAGCAGCAGGTCCGCCTGGCTGTAAAAAATGGCTACCGGTACACGCTGGTCACCTGCGACAACCAGGATCGGCCGCCTCGCAAAGGCGTGCAGCATTTTCAGCCCATCAGTACCTATTGCCTGCCCGAATACGAGCAGCAGAAAATCTTCTATCCGCCCCTGCTCGAAATGCTCGACTACTGCCATCGACAGGATTTTACCCATATCCACTCGGCTACCCCGGGCCCCATCGGCCTGGCGGCCCTGGTGACCGCCCGCCTGCTCCAACTGCCCATATCCGGCACCTACCACACGGCCATACCCCAGTATGTCGAAATCCTTACCGGCAGCGCCTTCATGGCGGAACTGGCCTGGAAATTCGTCCTCTGGTACTACGACCAGATGGATGTTGTTTACGCACCTTCCGCCAGCACCCGCGAGGAACTCATCAGCAAAGGGATTCCTGGCGACAAGATACACATTTATCCCCGGGGCATTGACATTCAACGCTTTAACC
>Ga0180430_10005468_pt1 | contig 10537 bp, 9 predicted proteins | sample SS_ome_9_FD_132999 | JGI IMG/M metagenome (GOLD analysis project Ga0180430, IMG submission 132999) | Hypersaline lake sediment archaeal communities from the Salton Sea, California, USA - SS_1_S_2 metaG | ecosystem: Environmental > Aquatic > Non-marine Saline and Alkaline > Hypersaline > Sediment... | reverse complement strand
CGCGGCCGAGGAGGGTGCTCCCCTGCTCGCCCGACCGGACGCTCTGCACCTCGTCTTCCTCGCCAAATCGCCCGAGGTGAACGCGGGCGACCTTCTCGCCGCATTGCCCAAGAAGGAGGCCGCGCCCGGCACGGGCGGCGGACCCGCGGCTCCGGGAACGGCGGAGCCGAAAGCCATGGACCTTGGCTTTCTCAGGAATCACGAGGCGGACGGTCGCATCGTTGTGGACAAGCTCACCTACGATAAGCACGTCGTGACGAACCTTTCGGCCGAGTTCCGGATGAGAGGCAACAAGATCACGACGCCGCAGCCCGCACACGCAGAAACGCTCGGCGGGGCGGTCGACGCGGACGTGAAGATTGACCTCGACGCCCCGGCCATCGCGCACGAAGGCGCGGTCAAGATAACGAAGATGGACATCAACAAGGCGGCGGCCGCGCAGTTCTCGCTCGACGACGTGTTCCGCGGCGAGATGAACGGCGACATGACCTGGCAGGGCAACGGGTTTTCGATGCAGGACATCTCGAAGTCCTGGACGGGCGACGCCGACCTGGCCGTCAACGACGGCGTCGTCCTCAACTTCGAGCGTTCGCCGCTGATTGGCCTGCTCGCCGGGCCGGTCCTCAAGCACCTCGGCGCCTCGGCCTTCCCCGGCAACCAGTTCAAGTACGACCGGCTTCAGGTCAAGGCGCGGCTGGAACAGGGCCGGGTACGCACGGACGACATGCTGCTCAATGGCTCGAACGACCTCGACGTGGCGATATCGAACGGCTCGTTCGGCCTCGACGGAACGATTCAGGGCGACGTGGCCGTCCAGGTACCCGTCGCCATGGCGATGGACTACATCGGCAAACATCTTACCAAGCAGGAGACAGCGTTGAACGTCATCCAGAAGGCGATGACGGAAAAGCGGCCTTCGTTCTGCACGTTCGGGGTGGGCGGAAGCTTCGGCGACCCGGACGTTTCGTTCAAGCTCACGATTCTCGACTGGGCCGGGTCACTCGTCGGAGATATTCTGCGGAACCCCGGCGGCCTGATTAAGGATATCCTGAAGGAAGGCGTGGAAAAGGAGATAGAGAAGAGGGGCAAAGAGGGCGGCAAGAGCGACAAGGAAAAGGCCATCGAGGGGATCATCAGGGGAATCTTCGACTGAGAGATGCAACCGCGTCTGCGGCCCTCTCTTGCATATCCTGGTCATTTTGTGGCACATGCGGCCCGGCATGCCGGTGCGGCGGGTTTGACAACACATGAACAGTGGGGTACTATTTGGGTACAGGGGCCGAAGCGGGAGGGGCCGCAGATGGTCATTGTTTCATATATATTCCGTAGGATTCGCGAGCGGTGGGGCGAAATCCCCGTGTTCGTCCTGACCGGATACCCAGAAGGTGAACGGGTGAAGGAGGCAAGGAGAAACACTTCGGTCGTCGTGCTGTCGAAGAATCTCGAAGTCCGGTGGGTGTAGATTCTGAGACGGGGGGCAAGTGCTTGTGGAGCGAAAGATAGAAAATCAGGATGCACCGGCGGCGAGGCCCGCGTGGCCCGTGCGCTACCTCCCTGCGACGCTCATTGTCTGCCTCGGGTTGTTTCTTACGCTGACGATCTTTGCCCGGGTCAGGGAGTGGGACGCCGAGCGGACACGCACCGACTTCAACCGCGCGGCCGAGGAGCGTTCATCATCGTTGAAGCGGACCATCAGCATCAAGATGCTGGCTCTGGATGCGATCCGCTCCTTCTACTACGGCTCGGTCGAGGTCGAACGTTACGAGTTCGCCGATTTTGTGCGACCGTTGCTCGACCGCTTGGAAGGGGTGCAGGCGCTGGAGTGGGTTCCTCGCGTGCCGGCGGAGCGGCGCGCGGCGTACGAGGCCGCCACGATAGAAAAGAATGGATTCAGGGGCTTTGAGATCACCGAGCGCGACGAGCACGGCACACTCATACGGTCGGGCCGGAGGGCCGAGTACTATCCCGTCTACTTCGTCGAGCCGTACGCGGGGAACGAAGCCGCGGTCGGGTTCGACCTCTCTTCGGACACAACCCGGAGCGAGGCGCTCGAGCGCGCCCGCGACACGGGAGAAAGCGTGGCCACCGCGCGGATCACGCTCGTCCAGGAAAAGGGCGAGGAGTTCGGGTTTCTTGTGTTCCTGCCCGTGTACATGAAGGGGGTTGCGCTGGACACGGTCGAGTCACGCCGTCAGAACCTCGTGGGATTTGTCCTCGGGGTGTTCCGTATCGCCGACGTCGTTGAAAAGGCCCTGGCGTACCTGCAACCGGCGGGCATGGACGTACTGCTTTGCGACAATACGGCCCCACCCGGTGAACAGATCCTATACTGGCGACCCAGTCCCACCAAGGGAGATGCAACAGGACAGCGGATGGCAAGTAGGGAGGACGTGTCTCCGGACGGTCTGCACCACACCGCGACGTTCGATGTGGGCGGCCGGCAGTGGACGATTCGGTGTACTCCGACGCCGTTTTTCACCGCCGAGCACAGGACGTGGTATGCGTGGGGCGTACTGGTGGCCGGCCTGATGTTCACCGGGCTCCTGGGAACTTACTTCTTCGTCAGCATCGGACGTGCGGTGCGTGTGCAGGCGCTTGTCGAGGAGCGCACGAAAGAGCTTCGGGACGCTCAGGAGCGGATGATCCGTCACGAGAAACTGGCGGTCCTGGGCCAGCTCGCGGGCGGGGTGGGCCACGAACTGCGGAACCCGCTGGGCGCGATCAAGAACGCCGCCTATTTTCTCGGGATGGCCATCGAGAAGCCGGAACCGGAGGTGAAAGAAACGCTGGCGATCATGGCGAAGGAGATCGGCAGGTGCGACGGGATCATAAAGAGCTTGCTCGAGTACGCCCGGCCGAAGGCCCCCCTGCACCGCAAGGTGGACGTCAAGAGCGTCCTCAGGTCCGTCGCCGCGCGGGTCGATGTGCCAGGAACGGTGGAATTGGTGTGGGAACTGGACGAGGCGACACCGATGGTCGAAGGGGACCCGGACCAGCTCGCCGAAGTGTTTGAGAACATCATAGTCAACGGCATCGAGGCAATGTCCAACGGCGGCCCGCTCGTGATAAGGTCACGCGCCGCAAACGCCAGGCACGTAGCCGTCTCCATCACGGACACGGGCGAGGGCATCCCGGACGAGAACCTCGGGAAGCTGTTCGAGCCGCTCTTCAGTTCCAAGGCGCGGGGCATCGGGCTGGGCCTGGCCGTCGTCAGCACCATCGTCAAGGCGCACGACGGGACCATCGAGGTTGAAAGCAAGGCGGGAAAGGGGACCACGTTCACCGTGACGTTGCCGGTCCATGGCGTGGAGGACAAGTGACATGGGAGACCACACGCGGACAAGCGCAAGCATACTGATCGTGGATGACAACCTCAGCTTGGTCAAGACCATGTCATTCGTTCTGAAGCGCAAGGGCTACGCCGTCGCGACGGCCGCGGATGGACCGGAGGCGATCGACAAGGTCAGAAATGCGCCGTTCGACGTCATCTTCATGGATGTTCAAATGCCTGTGCTCAACGGGGTCGAGACCTATCGAGAAATAAAGGCCGTCCGGCCCGGCTCGATCGTCGTGATGATGACGGCCTACGCGGTCGAGGACCTGGTTCAGGAAGCGCTTGCCGAAGGGGCGTACGACATCCTGTACAAGCCGATCGATTTCGAAAAAGTCGTGGCGCTCATCGAGCAGGCACAGACGGAGCACGCAGGCGCTCTCATCCTGGTGGTCGACGACGACCACGGGACCTGTGAGACGCTGAAGAGCGTCCTTGTGAAGAGCCACTACAACGTCGGGATCGCCCACGCCGGCGAAGAAGCGGTCGCCATGGCAGAGCACGACAGCTATGACGTCCTGCTCATCGACATGAAACTCCCGACCATAAACGGCCTCGAGACTTATCTGGCCATCAAAAAAGTCAACCCCGAGGCCATCGCCGTCGTCATGACGGCCTATCGCGAAGAAATGGCGGAACTGATCGACAAAGCCATGGACAACGCCGCGTACGCCTGCATCTACAAGCCGCTCGACATGGGCAGGGTCCTGCGCCTGATAGAAGAGATCACGAAAAGGAAACGTGGGGCGACGTAATACGATGGACGCGAAGAAACGAATCCTCATAGTCGACGACAACGAGAGCATCTGCTCCACGCTCGCGTTCATCTTCGGCAAGAAGGAATATGAGACGGACACGGCCACAACGGGGCAGGAGGCGCTCCAAAAGGCGCGGGCCGGGTTCTACAACCTTGCCCTCATCGACATCAAGCTGCCGGACGCCGAAGGAACCGTCCTGCTGTCGCACCTGAAAGACCTGCACCCGGACATGGCGACGATCGTCCTGACCGGGTACGCGTCGCTGGAGACCGCCGTGCAGGCGCTCAACAAGGGAGCGTCCGCCTACGTCATCAAACCGTTCAATGTGCCCGAGCTGGTCGCCGCCGCGCAACGCGCGCTCGAAAGCCAGCACCTCGTAATGGAGAATCGGCGCCTGCTGGACGAGATGCGAAAAGAACTGCAAGAGCGCGAGCGCGTAGAGCAAGAGCTGGCGAAGTACCGCGAGCACCTGGAAGACCTGGTGACCGAACGGACCGCCGAACTGAAAGAAGCCAACGCGAAACTCACCGACGAAGTAATGGAGAGACAGAACATCGAGCTCAAGCTGAAGGAGGCGATCTTCGACCTCGAAGCGTTCTGCTATTCGGTCTCCCACGACCTCCGGGCGCCCCTCCGGGCCATCGACGGGTTTTCCAGGGCGGTCATGGAACATCACGCCGCCCGGCTTGACGACGAGGGAAAACGGTTCCTCAACATCATCAACGACAGCGCCCGCAGGATGGGCCAGTTGATCAAGAACCTGCTCGACTTCTCTTTCATGGGCCGAAAGGAGCTCGACCGAGCGGCCGTGGACGCCAACCAACTCGTGAGCGAGGTTTCCGAGGAATTGCGGTCCGCCGACCCCGGCCGCCAGGTCACGTTCGACATCAGGGAGCTTCCTGAAATGTGCGCCGACCGCGCGATGATGCGCGAGGTCTTCGGCAACCTGCTCGGCAACGCCTTTAAGTTCACACGGCGCAATGACAATGCCGTAGTCGAGGTCGGCGGCCATGACGGCGAAAAGGAAAACGTCTACTACGTCAAGGACAACGGAGTCGGATTCGACATGCAGTACGCGGGCAAGCTCTTCGGCGTGTTCGAGCGCCTGCACCCCGCGGACGACTTCGAAGGAACCGGCGTCGGGCTGGCCATCGTCCAGCGCGTCATCCACCGCCACGGAGGCCGCGTCTGGGCCGAAAGCGCGGTGGACAAGGGAGCGACTTTCAGCTTCACAGTGCCGAAGAAAGGGGCCGAGATGCCGTGAGCCAGAACGGGGCAGAAATCCTGCTGGTGGAGGACGATCCGAACGACGTCGAGCTCACGCTCGAAGCGCTGAGAAAGCACGGCCTCGAAAGCAAGGTCGAGGTGGCTAGGGATGGAGCGGAGGCGCTACAGCTTGTTTTCGCCGAAGGACCATACGCGGAAAGGAGGGCCGCGGACCGACCGAAGGTGATAGTCCTCGACCTCAAACTGCCCAAGGTCGGCGGGCTCGAGGTACTGCGCAGGATCAGGACCGACGAACGGTCGAAGCACATCCCCGTCGTCGTCCTGACCTCGTCGGAACAGAGACGCGACATTGCACAGGCCTATGAGCTGGGTGCGAACAGTTACGCCGTAAAGCCCCTCGAGTTCGAAAGCTTTGCGGGCATGATTTCTCAAATGGCTCTTTACTGGTTGTCGGTGAACAGGACGCCGCCCTGAGGGCCGGACTGCGGTATCCTGTCTGCGGCCGGGCGCGTGAACCCGGAAAGGAGGGAGCGATGGACACGTCCAAGAAGACAATCCTGCACGTCGACGATGAACTGCTCTGGCGGCAGTTCGTCAGGGAACTGCTGGGCCGACGACACGAAATCATCTCGTGCCGCGACCTCATGATGGCGCTCGTCACCGTCCAGAGAGGCGCGGTGGACCTTGCGCTCGTCGATCACCTCATCCCGGGAAGCGGCCCGTTCACGCACGGCCTGGACTTCTGCCTGCACCTTCGCAAAACGTTCCCGAACCTGCCTGTCATCATCTACACGGGCGCGTGGCGGGGAGTATCGGGCGTGGACCGCAAAGAACTCCAGAACAAGCTCGACGTGACGGTCGTCTTCAAGGACGCCCGCGACCACGTCCTGGACGACCTCCAAGGCAAAATCGAGTCCGAACTCGCCTGTTCGGTGGCGCACGCGTGATGGAGACGAGCGGAAGAGCATGCCACACGCACAGGCCGCGCATACGGGTTGATATTGATATCGGCCCCGGGAATGCGTTCCCGGCTTACCGGGCGAGCGAGCCCATCGGGTCCCACGGCGGCAGTACGATGGGCGGCTTTTCGCAGGCCTTCTGAAGCGCGAGGGGCAGAGCGCTCTTGCGCGCGGCGATCTCGAACATGTGCTCGTTGAACCACGAGTCGTTCATCAGGTAGAAGCCCTTGCCCTCGCCCTTGTCGCCCCAGCTGTTCTCGACCCGCCACTTCCGCGGCTTCCCCTTCACGACGTCCACGCCGGTGAAGAGCATCGCGTGGTTCATCGCCGAGGTCTTGTACAGGAGCCGGTCGGCCTTGTCGTCTATGTCGGTCGTCGACCCGTAGAAGGTCTCGTAGTCGAACATGTCCTTGTCCCAGACGGACATGTCCCGGTGCATCATCTTGCCGCAGTCGCATCCGAACCAGACCGGCTCGCCGCCGAGGATGGTCTTCATCGTGATCTTCTTCATGAGGTCGATGTCGATGTTGAGGTATTTCACGATGCCGCCATCGACGACGTTGCCCAGGTGCTTGACCGTGAACGTCCGGTTGTACGGGCTGGTCTTGCGCGGGTCGTGCACGAGACAGACATAGTCATCCAGCGGGACGGTCACGTACTTCCGGAAGAATTTCTGCGGCGTCATGTTCGCTTCGCGTCGCAGTGCTCCTTTGCTGTCCTTCCACTGCCAGTCGAACTTCGACGGCGGGTTGCCAAGGTGAATGCGGAGGTACATGTGAACGTCCTTGAGGATTTCGAGCTTGGCCGCGCGCAGTTCCGCGGGCGAGGCCCCGGCCGCGTGCATGTTGCGAAGCTGACGGGAGCCCAGGCGCAGCCGGCCCACGAGCGGGCCGTTCAGAGCGCCGGTGCCCGACGAGCCCTTCGTCTCGGGCATCACGGACTTCGGGACGAGCCCGTACTTCAGCACGACGTTCACGAACATGTTCCACTGTCCGCCGTCGCTCACGCAGTTGCCGAACAGCGTCGCGACCGTCCGGTCGTCGATGTCGAGGCCGGCGGTCTCAATGATGGACTCGAGGAAGTAGTTCGCCTTCTCGAATTTGTCCCAGTACATCACCTGGTTCTGGCTGAACTCGAAGCCCTTGAGCTTCAGCTTCTTCATCGCGCCGACGCGCAGCAGGTTCGTCGCGGCGAAAATCCAGCATCGGCCCGAGCCCTTCTGGTCCGTCGGGCCCCAGTCGTCGAGCACCTTCGAGAAATTGCGGTCGATGGACGTCGCGACGGTCTGGTTCAGCACCATCTTCGACGGGTCGGATTCCGCGCATGCGTTCTGGCGAAGCCGGTTCAGCGGATTCGCGTCGAACTCCTTGTCGAGCTCCGCCGCGAAGGAAGCCGGGATGGCGCCCTCGACCTTTGTCACGGTGCGTATCTTCGTCGTCTTCTTTGCGGTTGTCTTCTTGCGCCTCTTCGACTTCGCGGCTGGCATAGCTAACCTCCGGGTGACAGTATCAATCGTATGGATGAGCGCCGGTTGCATGGACGCCGCGCATCCGGGACATTTGAGGCACAAGTATATGCTTTCCGACCGCCAAATCAAGCCCCGGCGTTCGCATACGTGGCCCGCGGCGGACGTTGTCGGTTGACTTGCCGCCATCGGCGAAATAGACTGGCGGCACCGGACCCGCCGGCCGCGTGTCTTCTCTTCCTGGAGCGCCGAGCGATGGTGACTGTCGTAATGCCTGCCCGCAACGAGGCGGACGTCATCGAGTCATCCGTGCGCGAATGGCATCACGAAGTCATAGCCAAAATCCCCGGCTCCCGCATGATCGTGGTGGACGACGCCAGCACCGACACGACCGGCTCAATACTCGCGAGGCTCGCGGATGAATTGCCGGAACTCCTCGTCATACGCCCACCCCGGCGGCGAGGCCACGGCCCCAGCGTATGTGCGGGCCTCCGCCGCGCGGACACCGAATACGTCTTCCACACGGACAGCGACCGTCAACATGTCCCGAGCGAGTTCTGGATGCTCTGGGCCGAGCGCGAAACGGCCGACTTCGTGATGGGCGTGCGCCGGAAACGCGCCGACGGACGCCTGCGGTCCGGCATCAGCGCCGCGATGCGCATCGCAAACGCAGTGGTCTGGCAAAAATGGATTCGGGACGCGAATTGCCCGTTCAAGCTGATGCGTCGGGCGGCGCTCGTCGAGGTGCTGGCCAGAATCCCGGACGGCTTCTTCATCCCGATGGTCGCAGTCTCACTGCTGGCGAGAAAGATGGGGTTCGGCGTGAAAGAGATACCCGTCACGCACATGCCGCGGCAGACGGGAACGCCGTCGCTCAGGGGGCCGGCCACGTGGCTGTGGCTCGCGCCGAGGTGCGTGTGGGAAATGGTGCGCCTGCGCTGTTCCAGAATGCGGCCGGAGAAGTGATGCGCGGCCGAGTCAACACCATCCTGATGCTCTGCCTGCTGGCGGTTGCCGTGCTCGTGCCGACCGCGGCAAAGACGTTCCGAAGGACGCCGGGCCGGGATTCCGGCGTGTTCCTCTACACCGGATGGCGCATACTCGAAGGGGATGTCCCGTACCGCGACGTGTGGGACCACAAGCCGCCGCTCATCCATTACATCAACGCGGCAGGCCTGTTCCTGGGGCGCGACACGCTCTGGGGCGTGTGGGCGATCGAGGCGCTGTCGCTGTGCGCCGCGGCCGCGCTCGGCTTCGTCCTGATGAGGCGCGCATGGGGCGACCTACCGGCGCTGTTCGGCTCGATGGCGTGGCTCATGACGTGCGTCGTCATCTTCGAATACTCGAACGTGACCGAGATGTACGCTCTGCCGATTCAGTTCCTCATTATGCTATCTTTCCAGCGCTCGGAAGAGAAGGGTGACATCGGGTGGCGGGGCGTCGTAATCGGGCTCGGGTTTGCCCTGCTCTTCTTCCTGCGGCAGAACCTCGTGGGGGCGGGCGTCGCGGCCGTCGTCTGCTTCGTGGTGAGCCGGGCGGCGTCGCGCAGATGGCATGAATTATCCGTCGGGCTCGAAATGCTGGCACTGGGAGCGGTGTCGGTCGCGGTCGCGGTCATCGCATACTTTGCGGCCCGCGGGGCGCTCGGCAGTTTCTGGAACGAGGTGTTCACCTACAACTTCGCGTACGTCGCCGGGACCGGCGGCCGCGCGCGCTCGGTCGCATCGGGCCTGCTCCTGCTCGCGCGGTCGGGCCTGTCGGTGCTGGCTCTGGCGGGATGGGTGTGGGGTGCGGCGGCGATGTGTCGCGGCGGGCGCGGCATGTCGAAGGCGGCCCTGGCATTGTTGTCCGTCGCGCTCGTGGGCCTGCCGGTCGAGCTTGTCTTGGCCGGCGCGTCAGGCCGTTCGTTCCCCCACTATTACATCGCGTGGCTTCCGGTGTTAGGGGTGCTCTCCGCATTTCTGGCGTCGGCCGTGATATCGGCGATCATGCGCGGCCGGCCGCACGAACCTGTGCTCAGGCCGTGGATGGTCGCCGTATGCCTCGTGCTGGCGGGTGTGCCGCTGGCGGTGCGGTTCGCACCCCGGGCCACGGCCCACGCGACAAGGCGTGCCGGGAACCCGGTCGCGTCGTACATCATGGAAAAAACGGGGCCCGGCGACTCCGTCCTGATATGGGGCGCGGAGGCGCGGCTGAACTTCCTCGCCCGCCGCCGCGCGCCGACGCGGTTCGTCTATCAGTATCCCCTGTACATGCGCGGATATCAGAAGGCCGGGCACGTCCGGCGGCTCCTGCGGGACTTGTCGCTCGACCCGCCCGCGCTCATCATCGACGCGTCCCCGTCGAGCCGGAGCATCCCGCCCATCGACACCGATGAGCGCAGCCGTTGGCGCCCGACAGACCGGTACGACATGCCGCCCATGATGGACCTCGTGTTCGACCACATCCTGCGGCACTACGAGATATCGGGAACAGTCGGGCCCGGCAAGTGGCCGGTGTACGTCCGACGTCCGGACAACGCCCCCCGCCGCTGAATCCAAATCCGCACAACCGAGGCCATAACCCGACCGGCGAACTCATGATAAGAAAGTATCCCAGCTGGGATAAATCCTTATCATGTGCGGCGGCGACAAGCGCGGTCCCCGGAAGGCACGGCGCAACTGCATATTGAGCAATGAGCCATTTGCGATGTTGCCTTTTCCGCGCGCAAGTGACCCAGTTGTGGTGCTGCCGTCCGTTCCGACCCCAACATGCAGGGGTGCCCTGTTGCCAATATGTCTACAACGCAAATGGCTTG
>Ga0180430_10005467_pt1 | contig 10539 bp, 9 predicted proteins | sample SS_ome_9_FD_132999 | JGI IMG/M metagenome (GOLD analysis project Ga0180430, IMG submission 132999) | Hypersaline lake sediment archaeal communities from the Salton Sea, California, USA - SS_1_S_2 metaG | ecosystem: Environmental > Aquatic > Non-marine Saline and Alkaline > Hypersaline > Sediment... | reverse complement strand
TGATGGATGCTTTGCTGCGGCTATCGTGTATGAATCAATGTGCAGGGCTTTTAAAATCGATTCAATGATGCCTTTCATATCAAAGAAGTCATATTCATCATCGTTTAAACCATCCCAGGCATGCGGAAAGCGTTTTCCAGAGATGGCAATAGCGAGGCGCTGGGGTTCAACGGGTAATTCCTGGTTTGGGTCGGGAATGAAAACAGGGCCGACTTCAAACAACTGCAACCGGTCTCGCAAACGAATGTTATGCTCGAGTGATTCCAGCACACTGGCCAGTAAACTTCGGCGGAGTACACGTTTTTCCACAGCAATAGGGTTTTTAAGTTCTATATATGGTGGTGTCTCCCGTACGTTGTCTGGCGGATATAACCGTGCTTCAGCTTCAGGATTGGTGAGCCGGTAAGAGATGACTTCCTGTAAACCGATGCTGACCATCATGTCTTGAATGGCGCGGGTTTGTTGCTCCGCGCTGTTTCCCCGCTGTGGCGGTAATTCAGCTCGCAGACGCGAAGAGGGGATGCGATCATACCCGTACAGCCGGGCGATCTCTTCGATCACATCTGCTTTCCCGATCACTCCCGTCGCGATATCGGTGCGGTAATCGGGGGCTGTTGCTAGGACAACAGCATCTTTTTCTGCGCATGCAAATCCAAGACGTGATAGCAGATCAGCAATCTCACTTAAGGAAATCTCTATTCCAAGCATGCGTTGCGCATCATCCTCGCTGATTGAAATGGTTGGGTTCTTGTATTCCTGCGGATATTCATCTACCAATCCTTCCGCAATCTCGCCTCCGCCCCAGGCTGCCATGCGCTTTAATCCAAGCAGAACGCCGACTCTGGCGATTTCAGGATGCAGGTTGCGTGAATTTCGATAAGAGGCTTCTGTATTCATACGCTGTGAGGCAATCGTCTGGCGAATATTGATAAAATTCCAATTCGCGCTTTCCAGCAGGACGTTGGTTGTCTCATCTGTCACTTCACTTTCCAACCCACCCATTACGCCGGCTATTGACAGCGCGCCAGCCGTATCGCACACTAACTCGTTGAAGTCGTCCAATTCACGTTCGATTTCATCGAGAGTGGTCAGCTTTTCACCCTTCTCGGGTGTGCGCGTGGTAATGGTGGGTGTTTTACCGTTTGCCCTTTTGACAAGCACATCATAATCAAAAGCATGCAGCGGCTGTCCCGCGTCCATCATGACATAGTTGGTCGCGTCAACGATGGCGTTGATTGGCCGCAATCCTGCCAGGCGTAACCGATATTGCACCCAATAAGGGCTGGGTTTTGCCTTCACATTCTGCAGTAGCCCGACAATGAAGCGCGGATTCAGGCTGGGATCGGTGATGTTTATCGCAACTTTGCCATCAATTGATGGGCTGCCTTTTGGCAGGTCGAGATCGGGATATTTCAGCTTTTTATTGGTGTACGCGGCAACTTCACGGGCAACGCCGATGACATTGGCGCAGTGCACCATATTAGGCAGGATCGCGATCTCGAATACGGCATCACCAAGATAGTCTGCCAGTGGTGTGCCAACCGGCGCATCATCATCCAGGATGATGACTCCCTCGTGTTCCTCAGAGATACCAAGTTCTTTTTCTGAACAGATCATGGAAAAAGATTCCACGCCGCGGATTTTCATCCTTTTTAATTTGGTGAGTACTTTTCCGGGTTTGTGCCCGTCGTATAACTCAGAGCCTTCACGCGCGTAGGCAACCTTCAGGGGTTGGTCTAATTTACCTTTCCCTTTGTAGGGATATAAATTCGGCGCGCCAGTGAGGACCGATAGCTCTTCGGTACCGTCGTACAGTTTGCACAACACAAGACGATCCGCGTTGGGGTGCGGCATTACTTCATTGACTTGCGCGACAATGATCTTTTCCCGGTCCCACGGCATCCCGTGAAAAGTGACGCCGGTCATGTCTCCCTGCGGTTCAGGCAGGCCGACCAGGCGCACATTTTCCACTTCTAGACCAAGCATGGTAAGCGCGCGCGCCAGCTCGGGAATTGAAAGGTCAATATCAACATAATCTTTAAGCCAGGAATACACCAGGTTCATTTTATTTTTCTCCTACTCTAAAACTGTTCAAGGAAACGAACATCATTTCCCCAGAAATTTCGAATATCCTCAATGCGGTGGCGCAGCATAGAAATGCGTTCTGGGCCCAGGCCTGCAGCGAAGCCGGAATAGACTTCCGGATCATATCCGCCGTTGCGGAGTACGACGGGATGTACCATACCGCATCCGAGTATCTCCAGCCAGCCTTTGTTTCCGCAAACCGAGCAACCCTTGCCGCCGCAGACAAAACATTCAACATCCATCTCCGCACCGGGTTCCACAAAGGGGAAGTATGATGGGCGCAGGCGCGTTCGTACTGAAGCGCCGTACATACGCCTGGCAAATTCTTCAAGTGTGCCTTTCATGTCGCCAAAGGTGATGTTCTTTCCTACTGCAAGAAGTTCGATCTGATTAAATTGGATCTCATGGCTGGCGTCAATCTGCTCGTAGCGATAACACATGCCGGGAAGCGCGACGCGAATTGGCTCAGGGGCGAATTCACGCATTGCGTGTACCTGCCCGGGTGATGTGTGGGTCCGCATGATCACATTAGGTTCGGTGGTATAGAACGTATCCCACAGGTCGCGCGCGGGGTGATGGGCTGGGATGTTCAATAATTCAAAGTTGAACTCATCGTTTTCTACCTCTGGTGAACGGTATACCTGAAATCCCATCTCCGAAAAAATATCGAGGATCTCACGCAGGACTTTAGTCTGAATATGCAATCGTCCGCGGGAGGGTTTCCTTCCGGGAAGAGTCACATCCAGTTTTTCGTTTTCCAGCGCGGCAGATAATTCTGCTGTCTTGATTGCTTCTTCTTTCACCGAATACGCAGTTTCCAGCGCAGTCTTAACCTGGTTAGCAAATTGCCCGATTTTGGGTCGGTCTTCTTTGGGCGCTTCCGGTAAGCGTTTGAAGAATGCCATCACCGTTGAAGAGCGACTCAGGTGTTTAGATTTCCACTCCTGAAGCGCGTTTGCATCAGATATTAGATTGAGTTCTTGGTTTGCCTTAATTTTCAGGTCTTCCAATTCCTGGATCAACCCTGGTCTTTCTGCCATACATACTCCTTGTTAAAAATCATTCATCGTATTAAAAATAAAAATCCGTCCGCACGGGACGGGGTAAACCGCGGTACCACCCTGCTTGGCTGCTTGCAGCCCTCTCAATCCAACAACATACTGTCAAAAATTATTGGCTGCGCTGGTAACGCTGCGCGTGCGGAGCAAGCTACTAGCGTGTGCATTCACTTGCTAAGCTCAGAAGGGAACTTCGGCCGGTTTCACGCGGGCGGGGGTTTCAGTCTGCGCCCCTGCTTCCCTGTCGGGTTCCGCCGGATTACTTTCCTTCTTCAAAGCTTTATTTTCTTTCAATTATGCCTTATTTATAAGAGATGTCAAGATTGGGGATGTTTAACTGACTTGAAAAAGAATAAATAGTAAAAGAGCCGCTGATGTTAGCGACTCTGAATAGAAAGTGATTTTATTAACTACTGAATTAGAAATTCTACCGACTGCGCGAATTCCTCGTTGATTGATAGGTCTACGCGATAACTTCCTCTTGGCCAGAGAATGTTGTTTGACAGATCAAAGAATAACTGGTTGGACCCACTGGTAATAGAAGCCTGATCAATCAGAAAATTTGGTTCCGTGTCTTCAACATTAACTGCATACCAGCTGGCGGTCACGACTGTATCATCAGGCGCGTTGGATAGTTCGACAACGCATAGGAGGACTTCATCCTGAGAATATCCATCGACCTGCTCAAGTACGCCGTCAATATCCCGGGCCATGTAAGCATTATTAATTTTTGCCGTGCTAAAACTAAAACCACAAGCCAGGGAAAAAACCATTAAGACCATGATCATCAAAAAAGCATACTTTTTATTCATCTATCTCTCCAGGTGGAAATCTTTATTGACTAAGTTCAAGGAATATTGGGACGCTGATTTCAATTGGAAACCATCGTTCCAACTTTTTTACCTTCAATCGCTTTTGGGAGGGCATCGTCATCCCACAGATTCAAGACAAGAATTGGTAATTTGTTTTCCATACAAAGAGAAATGGCGGTACTGTCCATTACTGCCAGGCGCATACTGAGTGCTTCAATATAGGAAATATTATCGAATTTCTTTGCATCGCTGTTGCTGACGGGATCGCTGTCATATACGCCATCGACTTTCGTCGCTTTGATAAGCACCTCTGCGCCGATCTCTGTAGCCCTTAATGCGGCAGCGGTGTCGGTGGAAAAGAAGGGGTTGCCTGTGCCGCCGCCAAAAATGACAACGCGCCCTTTTTCCAGGTGCCGGATTGCCCTGCGACGGATATATGGCTCGGCGACTGCGCGCATCTCGATTGCGGATTGCACGCGCGTTTCAACATCCAGCTTTTCAAGCGCGTCCATCAATGCCAGCGCGTTCATGACTGTACCAAGCATACCCATGTAATCGGCGGTGGATTGGTCCATACCCATTTCAAGTCCGATCCTGCCGCGCCAAAGGTTGCCTGCGCCAATGACAATACCGACTCCAACACCCATATCGCGGACATTTTTCACCCGCTGCGCAATCTCACGCGCGCGCTGGGCATTGATACCGAAACCTTCTGGACCAGCGAGCGCTTCTCCGCTCAACTTCAGCATGATCAATTCATATTTTGCTTTTGACATGATCCTCCTTTCAAAAAAAGCCAACCGTTTGGTTGGCTTTCTGATGTTTATTCGTCTTGTTCTTCGGACCCTGTATCGCTGGCTTCACCCAAAGCGAATCGTGCAAAGCGGCGAATGATGATATTTTCGCCCAATGATGATACCTTTTCATTCATCAAGTCCTGAATAGTTAATGAGTCATCACGAATGTATGCCTGGCGCAGGAGTACTGATTCATCTTTGTACTTTTTGATATATCCCTCAACGATCTTGGGAACGATTTTTTCAGGTTTTCCTTCTTCTTTTGCGCGAGCAGCAGCGATTTCCCCTTCATGCTTTATAGCATTTTCTGGAATGTCTTCTTCGTTGATATAAATCGGTGATGCGGCTGCGATCTGTAATGCGATCTCATGCACTAATTTTCGGAATTCATCGGAACGGCCGACAAAATCTGTTTCACAGTTGACCTCAACCATTACGCCAACGCGTCCGTCGCCGTGTGAATATACTTCCACGTAGCCTTCCGAGGCATCACGGTCTGCGCGTTTGGCAGCGGCTGCAAGGCCTTTTTCCCGAAGGAAATCGACAGCTTTCTCAAGGTCATTATTTGTTTCTGTGAGCGCGGATTTGCAATCCAAAATACCCGCACCGGTTGCTTCTCGTAATTTTTTAATATCTTCAGTTGTTACTGCCATAGTTGTCCCTTAATTCTTAATTATATATGGATTAGTCTTCTGACTTTCCTTCTTCATCATCTTCAGTTTCTGCAACAGCGGCTTTTTCGGCTGTTTCCGCTTCATCATCAGCGGTTTCTTCGGCTGTGTCTGTTTCTTCGACTTCATCAGCGGTTTCTACTACAACCTCTGCATCGTCTTCAGTTTCTTCAGCTTCTGCATCCACTTCTTCGGATTCTTCAGCTTCTTCTTCAGCTGCAGCTGCCATCTTCTTTAATGTTGCTTCGCCAAGCAGATCTTCATCGTCAACGTCTTCTTCGAGTGACACGCGCGCACGAACACGTTCGCCGCCTTCACCTTCAGCAATCGTGGGCTCAATCTGCTCCTCGATTTCATCATCTTTGCGCATGTTCTTACCTTCAAGAACCGCGTCAGCAATTGTGGAGGTCATTAATTTGATGGCGCGGATGGCGTCGTCGTTGCCGGGGATGAGAAAGTCGATGTTGTTAGGATTGCAGTTTGTGTCAACCATCGCAACGATCGGGATTTGTTTAAGGTTTGCTTCGTGTACCGCGGTTTCTTCCCGGGTAATATCCACGATATAGATCATGTCCGGAACGCCATTCATATGGCGGATACCACTCAGGTGGAAGAGAAGGCGTTTGATCTTGCGTTCGATCATCAAACCTTCTTTTTTGACCAGTCTGTCAATTTCGCCTGTGTCGCGCATTTTTTCAAGGCGTTCTAATTCCATAATGCGTTGGTGGATGGTCATCCAGTTGGTTAGGGTGCCGGGCAGCCAGCGTTCGATCACATAAGGCATGCCGCAGCGTTCTGCTTCCATCTGCACTGTTTCCTGCGCCTGGCGTTTGGTGCCGACGAATAGTATATTTCCGCCATCAGCGACGGTGTCGCGTACCAGGTCATAGGCACTGCTTAGATATTTGACAGTTTGCTGCAGGTCAATAATATGAATACCGTTGCGTTCTGTAAAGATGTACGGCTTCATTCGGGGATCCCATCTATTGGTGCGGTGCCCAAAGTGCACGCCGCTCTCAAGCAGGGCTTTCATAGATACTTCAAAACTCATGATTTACTCCTTTGCGTTTTATTCCTCCGCATCCATAATTTCTATCCCCAGCCGCCGTTTCCTACGGTGACACGCAGGGATAATATGGGTTGCGTGTGTATTTTTAGCTGTTCCTTAAAACAGCGACGAAAGTATATCACAATTAATTTATTATTGCGGTAGACTTAGCCAGCACGTGTTAACAAACAAAAGGAATAAGTATGCATATCTTGGTAACAAACGACGATGGTGTTTTTGCTCCGGGTCTGCTTGCCCTTGCTAATGCGCTCCGCGAAGTGGGTGATGTATCGATTGTCGCACCGGATCGGAATTGGTCCGCGTCTGGCCATGTTAAAACGCTCTCGCGCCCGCTGCGTGCTAAAAAAGTCTCCCTAGCAGATGGAAGTGAAGCTCTGGCTTGTGATGGCGCGCCCTCTGATTGTGTCGCGCTGCCAGTTATGGGGTTGCTGGATAAACCAATCGAGATGGTTGTTTCCGGGATAAACCCCAATGCCAACCTTGGCCATGATGTAACCTATTCAGGCACGGTTACCGCTGCTATGGAGGCGGCTATATGGGACTTGCCAGGTATCGGTGTCTCATTGGATGCGCCGGAATATAATAGCCGTGGTTTGGATTACACAACCGCTGCCAGAGTGGCGGCGATTATTGCTAAAAAAGTTTGGGAAAACAAGCTGCCCAATAATACATTGTTGAATGTGAATGTCCCTTATTGTTCAATGGAGGAATTAAAAGGTTTTAAGATCACACGGCAGGGGTTGCGTGTGTATCGCGATGAATTGGTGCAGCGGGAAGATCCTCAAGGAAAACCTTATTATTGGATCGGCGGGGAAGCACCATCCGGCATTCCTGAAGATGGCACTGATATCGGCGCGCTTTCCGAGAATTATGTTTCAGTCACTCCGTTGACCCTGGATCTAACCGCATATGATCTTTTTAAAGAAATTGGAGATTGGGGTTTTAAAAAGTAAAAAATATTAGTTAATTTGATAATTTTGGCATTTTTATGGATATATTCTTAGCTTGTGAAAGTGGTATTTAGCAAGGAGCGCATAATTTATAATTCAGATATGAAAAAATCTCGCATTTTTCTTCTAATTGGCTTGATATTGTTATTTGTGCCTACGCGATTTGCATATTCAGCACAGCAATCCAATGCTGATCTGATTGCCCTTGTTAATAACGCGCGTTCGGGTAGAGGCATTTCCGTTTTGGATACAGACAGTGCATTAAACACTGCCGCGCAGATCCAGGCGGATTTTCTTGCCGCGCAATATGGAGCAGATCTCGAAGATGTGTTCGATTGGCATACTGGCCCCAACGGAGAAGATGAATATACCCGTGCATTGAACGCGGGTTATACATTGGCACCGGGGTGGACGGTAGATGAGATTGTTTTTGGCGGCGGAGACACTGCAACGATCAATGATGCAATCAGTTGGTGGTTAAAGTCAGCTGTTCATGTCACTGCGTTATTAAATGATGATAACCAGGCGGTGGGTGCTGGTATTTCATCTGGAGAAGGTTACTCATATTTCGTAGTCGTGTTTGGTGTAGAGTTGGGAGCGGGGGGCGATTCCGGCGGTGTTGCATCCACCATTCCCACGAATGCTGTTACCCCGGAGGTCGCGCCCGTGACTGTCGCAACCCCCAGCGAGGATGGATCCGTTTTCCATACAGTTGAAAGTGGGCAAGCGCTCTGGAGCATAGCTATCGCCTACGAAATTACGGTGGACCAGATCCTCGCCTTGAACGGCCTGGAGCAGGAGACCATTATCTATGAAGGACAAACATTGCAGGTGAGAGCCGCATTTACGCCAACCCCAAGTCCAACGCAGACGAACACGCCGATGGCGCCAACGCGAACGCCGATCCCTGCCCAGACCGCAGTAACAGTCCCAACGCAGGCAGCAACGGCTTCCACACAAAATGACGGATTTCTGGGAATGGACAATCAGACTATGGGGCTTACATTTATTTTGATCAGCGGCGCAGGTTTGATATTGGTCGTGATTGGTAATCTTGCCAGAAAAAAAACATCAAAAAGCGAAAAGAAAGAATAATCTGATAATTCGGTTTTTCACCCAGAATTTTCCAGATTATCTAAACGCTCCCATATTTCCGCGATTTGATCCTCGATCACATCCGGTAATTTATTGTGGTTCAGGTCCGGGATTAAATCTGAGCCTTTAGATTCACCGTTCTTTCCAGTCACATGCCCGGGAATTCCTACAACCACTGAGTCGCACGGTACGTCTTTGACCACAACAGCATTTGCGCCAATTCGGCTGCAGCGGCCAATGGTGATATCACCGAGGATCTTTGCGCCAGCGCCTATCACAACTCGCTCTTCAATGGTCGGGTGCCGCTTGCCCTTTTCCATGCTGACACCCCCCAACGTAACGCCATGATAAAGCGTTACATCATTTTTGATTTGTGCAGTTTCACCGATCACGACCCCCATACCGTGATCAATAAAGAATCGCCGCCCGATCTGCGCGCCTGGATGAATCTCAATACCGGTAAAAAAACGGTTGAGCTGGGACAGCGTTCTCGCAATGGTCACGCAATCATGCCGCCAAAACCAATTGGCAATGCGGTATCCCCAAACTGCATGCAGTCCTGCATAATTCAGAAAGACCTCTAATTTGTTTCGGGCGGCCGGATCACGATCAAAAACAGTCCGGATATCTTCTCGTATGCGATTGAACATAGGTTCTCCTTACACCAGGTCCTGGTAGAGCGGAGTGCTGAGATATCGCTCCCCAAAGGATGGAAGAATGGTAACAATCAATTTTCCGTCCATCTCCTCGCGATCTCCAACCTTGATCGCCGCCCAAACCGCGGCACCCGATGAAATACCAGCCAGCAAGCCCTCCTGGGCAGCCAATGCGCGTGCCGTTTCGTAGGCGGCTTCGTCCGGCACCTGGATGATGTCATCGATAATTTCCATGTTGAGAATGGAAGGGATGAAACCGGGTCCGATTCCCATGATTTTGTGTTTTCCCTTTTCGCCGCCGGATAGTATGGGGGACGCAGCAGGTTCGACGGCAATCACCTGAATGGATGGGTTTTTCTGTTTGAGCATCTCTCCCACCCCGGTGAGTGTGCCGCCGGTTCCGACTCCAGCGATAAAAACATTCACCTTCCCGTCTGTATCATTCCAGATTTCTTTGGCAGTGGTTGTTCGGTGAATGGCAGGATTTGCGGGATTGTCAAATTGATGAGGGATGAAATAGCGTTGATCTTCTTTGGCCATGTTTTCAGCAAGGTCCAATGCGCCCCGCATACCTTTCTCGCCTGGGGTAAGAATAACATCCGCCCCGTAAGCTTTAAGCAGCATCACGCGTTCTTTTGACACTTTGTCTGGCATGATGATCGTGCAGGCATATCCCCGCGCGGCGCAGGTAAAAGCTAATCCAATGCCCGTATTGCCGCTGGTGGCTTCCAGGATGATAGTGTCATTCTTTATCAACCCATCATTTTCCGCCGCGTTGATCATGGCCACACCCACACGATCTTTCACGCTGTGGGATGGGTTTAAGTATTCCAGCTTTACAGCAATAAGCGCACGGGATTTCCCAGCGATCTTATTCAGGCGAACCAACGGTGTATTGCCGATCAATTGTGATACATCATTTGCAATCTTCATTTTTGCCTTTTAAATTAATTAAATAAATACACCTTCTGATATCGAAAATTTGAGCGGAATAGAAAACGATCCGCCATCAGAAGGTGGTAGTGGCGGTATGCGTTATCTATCCCGCGAACAACAGATGCAGTGTGTGTTTTTCATAACCATCTAATTCACATTATAGTTGGCGGGAGAGGCAACGTCAATTACAAGTGATCAAAAAATAAGGAAACTTATATTTCTCTTATGCGTAAATAGAATAGATTAGAAAAATAATTAAATGAGGTCAAAATGGCAAAACGTTTGTATCGTAATGAATCAGAAAAAGTCCTGGGGGGTGTATGCTCGGGTTTAGGTGATTTCCTGGGTATTGATCCAGTTTTTGTGCGTATCTTCTTTATCATTTGGACAGTTTTAGGTGAACTTTCTGT
>Ga0180430_10005466_pt1 | contig 10540 bp, 9 predicted proteins | sample SS_ome_9_FD_132999 | JGI IMG/M metagenome (GOLD analysis project Ga0180430, IMG submission 132999) | Hypersaline lake sediment archaeal communities from the Salton Sea, California, USA - SS_1_S_2 metaG | ecosystem: Environmental > Aquatic > Non-marine Saline and Alkaline > Hypersaline > Sediment... | reverse complement strand
AAGACGATCTTGTGGATGATTTATTCAATAAATCCTACCGCTCTATCGTCAATGTAATGGTGTCCAACCCAACCATGATCGATGATGCCAGTTTCCTTTTGTGGGTCGTGCACAACCTGGAGCGCTTCGCCGACCGAACTGTCAATATTTGTGAGCGGACCCTATTCATTGTTTCGGGAGAAATGATGGAAATGGATATTACTGATGATGAATTGGCTGATGAGGTAGAAGAATAAATTTCGGTCCACCATTAGAAAGAAAATAAGGGCTTGTTATAATTTATAAAGACAAGCCCTTTATTTATATCAGGAGAGATTATGCTGAAACCGAATAACAGCTCTGGAAAATTAATTGTTGTTGAGGGAATTGATGGAAGCGGAAAATCCACACAGATCGACCTGATTTATAAATGGCTTTCCGAAAAAGGAAAATCTGTTTACTTCAGTGAATGGAATTCATCGCCGCTCGTAAAAAGCACAACCAAAAAAGGCAAGAAGTCCAAAGTGTTTACCCCAACCACCTTCAGCTTGATACAGGCGGCGGATTTCGCTGATCGCTGGGAAAATCAGATCCTTCCTATGCTAAAAGCCGGTGTTATTGTGCTCGCAGATCGCTATGCTTTCACAGGCTTTGCGAGAGATGTTGCGCGCGGCGTAGATCCTGAGTGGGTCCGTAATCTATACTCCTTTGCCTATCAGCCCGATCTCGTACTATATTTCAAGGTTCCGCTGGAAGTCGCCGTCGAAAGGATCACATCAGGAAGAACAAAATTAAAATATTATGAAGCCGGGATGGATCTTAAACTGGCCGAGAAACGAACCACCAGTTTCGAACTATTTCAGGAGAAAATCCTCAAGGAATATAAGAAAATGAGCAAGGAGTATGAATTCAGCGTACTTGATGCTACACGGCCTGTTCACAAACAGCAAAAAGAAGTCCGCAAACTCGTTGAACACGCGCTGAAAGGCTGGCGCGGATTACCCAATCCGGAATATTCCGCCAGAAATTACGCACGCAGGCAGTCTACAAAAAAGAAAAGCGAATCCAAGGAGTAGCCGCATGGCAGAAAACAAATATTACGAAACCGGATTTCCTTACAGAAAAGATAAGAAGCTTCCCGGAAAGTTGATTGTTGTTGAAGGCACTGATGGTGTTGGGCGCTCAACACAGGTTGAATTATTAAAAAAAGATTTAGAGAAGAATGGATTTGCCGTCTCTGATACAGGGCTGCGGCGCTCTAAACTAACGCAGGAAGGTCTGGATGAAGCTAAACACGGTAACGCCCTTTCACCATTGACCAATAGCTTATTCTATGCAACTGACTTTGCTGACAGGCTTGAAAACCAGATCATACCCGCTTTACGTGCAGGATTTATCGTCCTATCAGACCGGTATTTTTATTCCATCATCGCCCGTGACGTAGTGCGCGGAATCGACCCGGATTGGGCCAGAAAAGTGTACGGCTTTGCACTTATTCCAGACATCGTCTTATACCTTAAGGCGGACATTGATACCCTCATTACAAGAATTGTTCATGGACGGGGATTTAATTACTGGGAAGCGGGGATGGATATCTTACAGGAAGATAATCTCTATGATAGTTTCAAGAAGTACCAGGCCCATATGATCGATGAGTTTGACCACATGACCAAAGAGTTTAATTTCCATGCTATCGACGCCAATTTGTCGATCAATCGAACGCATCAAGAAATCATGCAGCATATTCAGCCGATTTTGGACGAATACAATAAGTAAGGAATCAGGAGCAGAAGAAGGGAGTCTATCCAGTGGCGAACAAGAAAGACGATATCAGCATCACGCTTTATTGCGCAAAGACTTTAAGTCCTCACATTGCCGATCTGGGAAAAGCTGCCAAACGTATTTTAAAACGGAAAGACATTGAAGATGTGCATGACCTGCGCGTGGCATCACGCCGCATACGAGCTGTACTGAACTCCTTTTCAAGTTATCTCCCCAAAAAGCAATATAAATCCTGGATAAAAGATATCAAAACCATTACAAAATCCTATGGCCAGGTGCGTGATATTGATGTTCAACTTGCTTTAATCAATGATATCTATTCAAATGTTGAAGACCGAAAACTAAGGTCTGGTTTGCGCAGGGTAAAGCTGCGGCTGGAGCAGAAGAGGGAGAAGAGGGAAGAAAAAACCAATAAAAGAACGCAGGTATTGCTGAACAGCTCTGCGATTCTTGAACTTTCTGAATGGGTTATATCAACCCTGTCTGAACCAGATGTCGATACGAATTACTCTTCAGCGCTATACCAACTCGGTTATCAACAAATTCAAAACAGATTGGATGAATTTCTCTTCTATGAAGTTTTCATATTTGACAGCCAGCGCGTGGAAGAGCTGCACGCGATGCGCATCAGCGCGAAGAAATTGCGCTATTCTCTGGAGGTTTTCGCGGAGCTGTACACCCACGAAACCGACTTTGCATTAGACATAACAAAGCAGGCCCAGGATTATCTGGGAGAGATCCATGATTGTGATGTATGGATCGATTATCTACCTAATTTTATGGAAAAAGAATATACGCGCATTAATGAATTCTATGGATACACCCGCCCCTATCGGCGAATCCGTCCGGGTATCGAATACTTAATCGAAAACAGGAAAAATGAACGAGAGGTTTTATACCAGCAATTTCTCAAAGACTGGAAAAAATGGAAAATGAAAGAAACTTGGTTAAATCTCAGAAAGGTTATTTTCCTCACCAGCCTTGAATCACAAAAGCGGCCTATACAAGAATCCTCGACTGAAGACAACAGTGATGTGGTAAACGTACCCGAAGATTCCGATGAAAATCAGGAACCAAACAGCGCACCACCCGCCACTGAATGATTTAGATCCCCTCAAATAGATCTGTTTGTGGCCTCTTCTTCTTGTACTCCGGATAGGCCTGCATAAAACTTTCCACAGACTGAAATATGCGAAGCAGCCAGGTCACAATAAAACCGCTTTGTTTGTCACCCCCCTGGCTCGCGTGGCATGCTGACGCCTGATCACGATACTTGGCAAACCTACGGTAATTGATTCTGGCGTGGATTGGAAAATCCTTAGAGACGATCGCGGTGAGATCGATATCCTTGTTTTTACCAAATTGTGTAGGATTCACCCCAAAAATCGGCATCAATCGCACAACCAATTTAAAAAATCCTCGCGGGATCACATGAAAGAAGAGTTTTTTTGGTGCGTACGGTGCAAGATCGTCCATCACGTAATTCGGGTCAGCCGATAATTTAAAAGCTCGGACAGTCGCTTTGTGCGCGGCAATATGGTCAGGATGCAGATAGCCACCCAGCGGATCAAAAGTCAATACGATATCCGGCTGGATACGGCGTATATAACCAACGATTTCTTTTGCTACCTCCTCAAGGGGTGCATTGATAAAAGCGCGTGCATGCTCATTTTCTTGACTTCCTGGCATACCTGAATCACGATAATCCAAAAAATGGACTTTCCGAATTTTTAATAAATCAGCCGCACAGCACAATTCATTTTCGCGCAGTTCACCAATGGACCCGAATCCCTTTAGCTTTTCTTCGGATACCTCCCCCACCTCCCCACGGGTAGCGCACACAAGGTGCACCTCCGCACCCAGATGTCCATAATAAGCAAGCGTTCCCCCCATACCAAATGTTTCATCGTCAGGATGTGCAAGCACTACCAGGATCTTTTTACCAGAATATTTTAATGTTTCCATAATTGTCTAAGAGCATACCGGACAATCATTGTTCTTTTTGATAGAGATTTGTTTAAATTCCATTTCCAACCCGTCAAACAGCAGCATCCTTCCTGACATAACCTCTCCCAACCCAGTGAAATACTTTATCGCCTCAAGAGCTTGCAGTGAACCAATGATGCCTGGTAACGCACCAATTACCCCCACCCCACGGTTTGCGGCTTTGTACTCTTCAGAGGGTGGATTTGCAAATACGCATCGGAAGCACGGGCCATTGTAAATATTAAATACACTCATTTGCCCTGAAAATTGAAAAATCGCGCCATAAATAAACGGGATACCGCTCTTTACACAGGCATCATTGAGAACGTACCGTGTGTCGAAATTATCGGTTGCGTCAATCACAATCTGAGAATCTTTGATCACATCACCTACATTTTCATTGTCGATATAAGTTTGGCGAGATTCTATTTTAATATTAGGATTGAGCGCCGATAAACGATCCTCCGCTGATAGTACTTTTGGCTTACCGATACTCTCTGTGGAGTGGATGACCTGTCGCTGTAAATTGCTCAACTCCACCTGATCAGAATCCACAACACAGATTCTGCCGATTCCCGCCGCAGCCAGATAAAGAGCCGACGCGGATCCGAGGCCGCCACAGCCAGCAATAAGTACAGAAGCATTCTTCAATTTCAATTGACCGGATTCGCCCACAGCTGGGATCTTCAGATGCCGATCATATTGCTCTAATTCGCTATTACTTAATTTACTGTGCATTGCATGTTTATTATATACAACCCGCTCAGGTTTTTGGGAGCTCATTTCAGGTAGAATTAGAACATGAATGTGATCATAACCCATGAACAGGCAGATTTTGACGCATTAGCGTCACTTTTAGGAGCGTGTATCACGCATCCCGATACGCTGCCGGTACTGCCCCAAAAAACAAACCGAAATGTGGCAGATTTCTTGAAAATGTTCACATCGTCGTTCCTATTCCAGGAAGTCTCAGACCTACCAAAAGAGAATATCGAACAGGTTACTCTGGTAGATACACAATCTCTGATCACAATAAAAGGTACGAACAGGAATACAAAGGTTCGTGTTATTGACCACCATAACGCGAAAAAAGATCTTCCCGCTGATTGGGATTTCCAGTTTGTCCCTTACGGCGCGGCAACAACCTTTTTCGTAAAGAAAATTCAAGCGGAGGGTGTGTACGACCTCAATGCCATGGAAGCAACTTTATTGCTTTTAGGGATATATGAGGACACCGGGTCACTCACCTATACGAATACAACCCCGCATGACGCAAGCGCCATCGCCTATTTACTCTCTAAGAATGCGAATTTAGAAATTGCTGCAAGTTTTCTCAATCCCCCCCTGTCATCAGCACAGCAGGCAGTTTTTCAGAAATTACTGGAGCAAAGCCGTCACATCAATATATACGATCTAAACATACTGATAGCGTCCGCTAATGCATTGGAACTTGAAGACGAAATTTCATCTATAGCCCATAAGATGAATAATCTCTTTGAACCAGACGCTTTATTTTTACTCACAAAATTGAAAGAGGGCATTCGCTTTGTTGCCCGATCTTCAACCAATCGCGTTGATGTAGCCAAAATTGCACAAAGATATGGCGGCGGTGGCCACCGCCGCGCATCTGCAGCTCTATTGAAAAATGATGATAAAGGGCAGAATAATCTCAAATCTTTTGAAGAAGACTTGGAAACCGTATTAAGGGACCAAATATTGCCGGCTGTCAGGGTACGAAATATCATGTCCAAAAAACCGCTAATACTGAGCCCGAAGACCTCAGTGGATGAAGCGCGAACGCTGATGGAGCGATACGGTTATGAAGGATTCCCTGTCATAAAGGATAATAAGATAATTGGCTTACTGAAGCGCAGGGCTGTTGACAAAGCGCTCACGCACCATCTCGATAAAACCGCGTTCAGCTTAATGGAAGCTGGAAACTTTTCTGTATCAAAAAATGATACGCTTGAGGAATTACAACAAGTGATGTCGGAAAGCGGTTGGGGGCAGATACCGGTTGTTTCCAAAAGCTCCGGCGAGATTATCGGAATTGTTACACGAACAGATTTATTAAAAGCAATCACCGGGAACGGCCAGGACAACCATCATCGAAATTTAGCTGGCGCAATTAAGGAAAACACCTCAATTGGAGAATATCAGCTTTTAGATCTCATAAGCCAGACTGCAGCAGAAGTGGATCTGCCAATCTACATCGTCGGCGGATTTGTGAGAGACCTTTTGTTAGAGACAGCTTCACCCGATTTCGATATTGTCGTGGAAGGGGATGCTCTTCGCCTTTCGGAAATGCTTTCAAGTAAATTTGGCGGAAAAGTTACAAGCCATAAGAAATTTGGCACCGCAAAATGGTGGCCACGAGAAAAAAACTCCTCTGCTAATAGTGAATTGCTTCCTATCCAGCCAGAACATCTTGATCAAATACCTGCCGCGCTGGACCTGATCAGCGCCCGGACAGAATTCTATGAAAAACCAACAGCGCTGCCGACCATAAAACAAAGCAGCATCAAGCTGGATCTCCATCGGCGTGATTTCACAATCAATACAATGGCCATTCGGTTAGACGGCGATCATTTTGGGGATCTATATGATTATTGGGGTGGCCTGAATGACCTTGAAAATGGGCTCGTTCGTGTGCTGCACTCCTTATCATTTGTCGATGATCCTACGCGTATGCTGCGCGCTGTACGATTCGAAAAGAGGTTTGATTTCGAGATAGAAATCCGGACACTCGAACTATTAACGGAGGCGGTTTCACTGCTTGATAATGTATCAGGAGATAGAATCCGGCATGAGCTTGATCAAATCTTTTATGAAAAAGAATCATCAAAAATGCTGCAAAGGCTGCATGGATTGGGCATCTTAGAACGTATTGATCCAGCAATAATTTGGCGCGATGAATTTTCTGAAGAAATAAGAAAGGTAAAGGAAAGCCGAAATAACGATCTTCAAGAAAATGGATCAGACCAAAAAAATCAGGATCTCGCTAACCAAACCTATGTCATCTTATTATGCCGTCTAGCAACACAGGACCTAAACAGGGTCATAAAAAGGCTGCGTTTTCGAAAAGATATTCGGCAAATCATATCAGCCGCGAATGCGCTATGGCATAACCAGGAAATGTTATCCAAATTATCACCTGGTGATTTTACAGAAAAGATTGAGAAATATCCCATTCTCGCAATTAACACCTTGCTCTTAATTGCCAATGATCCTGATTTCAGAAGTAAGTTAGAAAAATATGCTGCCGATTGGAAACATATCACCATCGAAACAAGCGGAAATGATCTTAGAAAACTCGATATTCCCCCCGGCCCGATTTATAATCAAATGCTGCGGCGATTGAGAATAGCTAAAATAAATGGGGATATTACCGATCAGACTCAGGAAAAGGAGATGCTGCAACAACTTATACAGAAGATGATGTGAGTTGGTTATGAAGTATCTTTACAAAATTCGAGGCAAACTGCAGCACGCCCTCTTTCATCCGTACTGTTCAAATGTTTGTTTTTCCGCATGAATCGTGAGAAGTTAGAAATATCTTCTTGAGAAATACCAAATTTCTCATCCCCTTTCTGATAAAAACCGTAGATTAGATAATGCCCATTCATTCTTAATAAGGTTTCTAGGTTCTCCCGGTATCGCTGCCTGTCCACCTCATTTAATGCATGATAGCATCCAATATCATAAATAAGATCATACTTGCCATCAAGCACACCGAGAGACCGCACATGCCGGGTATATACATTCGCTGCGCCTTTATACCCCTTGGTTTTATCCTTCGCCTTTTGTGTTGCCAGGAACGCGATATCAACTCCATCCACCCGCCATCCAGCACGAAGAAAAGCGAGCATGTTGGTACCCGTACCGCAACCCAAATCTAAAGCGCGTCCCGGCTCATGGTGCTCGATGTATTCAACAAGTTCCGGCACAGGAATACCCGTATCCCATGGTGGGTCGCCTAAATACCTTAAATTGAACTGAAACAATTTTATCCAGCCAAATAATTTATCGAACATGCGTTGATTATAAATGCATGAATAAAAGAAGATATGGAAAAATCACAATATAGTAAAATTGATAAGTTGACATCATAACGAAGGAAGGAATCATTTCATAATGAAAGAATACAGCACAAAAAACATCCGAAACATTGCACTTGTTTCCCACTCAAGCGCAGGAAAAACCATCCTGACAGAAGCATTTCTCCACTTCACCGGAGCAACCACACGAATGGGAGAGATTAATGAAGGTAATACGGTATCCGATTTTGACGAAGAAGAAATCCGCCGCAGTATTTCACTTTACACATCCGTTGTCCCCATTGAACATAACAACGTAAAATACAATTTTCTTGATACACCTGGCTACACGGATTTTATTGGTGAGATGATTTCTGCAGTCGTAGTCGCAGATTCCGCGGTCGTAGTTGTTGACGCCGTATCCGGTTTTGAAGTTGGGACAGAGATTGCATGGAATTATTGCGACCAGTATGAACTCCCCCGTGTTCTCCTGATCAATAAAATGGATCGCGAAAACGCAGATTACCAGAAAGCATTAAATTCAGTACAGAACTTTACAGATAAACGCCTCATCGCAGTTCAGCTGCCATGGGGAGAAAAAACCAATTTCAAAGGGGTTATCGATCTGCTGACAATGAAAGCTTACGCAGGAGACGGTAAGACGCCTGAAGAGATACCCGCAGACATGAAAGAAGCAGCCGAATCAGCACGCATGGAGCTTGTGGAAGCCGCAGCTGAAGGCAATGATGCCCTTCTTGAGAAATATCTTGAAGGAGGTGAATTATCCTCCGATGAAATAACTGAAGGTTTATCCTCCGTGATATTCAGTGGTTCCTTTATCCCAGTTTTCGTTTCAGCTGCGGGCGCAGAGATTGGCATCGCCCCACTTCTGAACGCGATGGGAAAATTACTCCCTTCTCCCGATCAAGGCCGAACGGTTGTCGCGAAAGGGAAAGATGGTGATGAGGAATTGAAAGCAGAAGATAGTGGCCCACTCGCTGTTTATGTGTGGAAAACAACCGCGGATCCTTTCGTTGGAAAACAAACCTTCTTCCGCATTTATTCAGGCAGCATGGGATCAGATAATCATATCTGGAATCAGTCAATACAAACTGAAGAACGGCTGGGCGGTATTTACGTTCCCAAGGGAAAAGAAACTATTTCTGTTTCCGCAATGCACGCTGGTGACATCGGTGTTGTTCCGAAACTCTCTGAAACTGCAACCGGTAATACACTGTGTGACAAAGCGCATCCGTTGGAAATTCCAATTCCTGAATATCCGAATTCTCTGTACCAGGTATCAATTGAGCCAAAAACACAGGCAGACTCAACGAAAATTTCCCCCACCCTCACCCGCTTATGTGAAGAGGACATGACGCTGTCCTGGCACCAGGAAAAGTCCACCAGACAAACCATTCTGCAGGGTATGGGCGGCCAGCACATTGATGTGGCGATCCGCCGTGCAGAAACCAAAATGCAGGTAGGACTGGACACAGCACTGCCTCTCGTTCCATACCGTGAAACAATCACCAAGAAATCTGAAGCGATGCATCGCCATAAGAAACAGTCCGGTGGATCCGGCCAATTCGGCGAAGTTTGGCTGCGAATTGCTCCGAATAAAGAAGAAGATCTTGAATTCGTAAACGCGATCTTTGGCGGCGCAATTTCCTCGAGTTATATGCCCGCGATCGAAAAAGGAATTCGCAAAGTGATGGCAGAAGGTGTTATTGCCAGGTATACAGTAACCGGGATAACCGTCGAAGTATTTGATGGAAAAGAACACCCCGTCGATTCAAAACCGATTGCATTTGAAATGGCTGGACGTGAGGCTTTTAAGAAAGCCATCAAAGATGCGGGACCGGTTCTCCTTGAACCAATTATGACCGTAAAGGTTATTGTCCCAGAAGAAAACATGGGAGACATCCTCGGAGATATGAACACACGTAGAGCGCGCGTTCAGGGCATGAACAACGAAAAAGGCCATTCGATCGTGACAGCAAACGTACCGTTAGCTGAGATGCAGCGATATACCACTGACCTGCGTTCGATTACTGGTGGGCGTGGTGTTTTCGAAATGGAACATTCGCATTATGAGGTCGTTCCTACCCATGTCGCGCAGGGTGTCATCGATGCAAGAAATAAGGAACTAGCCAGTAAAGAAGACTAAAACAAAAGGCTGGCAAAATTGCCAGCCTTTTTCTATCAAGTAATACAAATGATGCCAGCCAGCAAAGATATTTGGAGCGCAATTTTATCCCGCAGCAAGGATGAAGTTGTTGAAATGCTTGATCTCCTTTCAGAAGATGAATTGCAGTATGTGATAGATCACCTGCACCGCATGACCACAGAAACAGGTTGGCAACCATCACAGATTAAATCAGCCTCTTTTGCCTTGAAAGTTATAGAAAAAAGAGCTATGTCAAATAAAGGAAATGATCATGAATAAAGATAAACTGCCAAAACAAGAAGAGAGCTTTTCAGATTGGTACAACCAGGTAATCCAGCGGGCAGAGCTAGCAGATTATGCGCCTGTTCGGGGTTGTATGGTCGTACGCCCGTATGGATGGGCTATTTGGGAAAATATCCAGGCGGCATTAGATGAAAGGTTTAAGAAGACCGGCCATGTCAATGCTGCATTCCCCATGTTTATTCCCATGTCTTTCCTTGAAAAGGAAAAGGAACATGTCGAAGGATTTTCCCCGGAATTGGCAGTAGTCACCATCGGTGGCGGACAGGAGCTTGAAGAACCACTGGTT
>Ga0180430_10005464_pt1 | contig 10541 bp, 12 predicted proteins | sample SS_ome_9_FD_132999 | JGI IMG/M metagenome (GOLD analysis project Ga0180430, IMG submission 132999) | Hypersaline lake sediment archaeal communities from the Salton Sea, California, USA - SS_1_S_2 metaG | ecosystem: Environmental > Aquatic > Non-marine Saline and Alkaline > Hypersaline >... | reverse complement strand
GGTCAGGGCGCTGGCCAGCGCCTGGCCATGCATATCGGTTCTCTGTTCGGCATCAAGGCCCTCCGCCACCAGCCTCAGCGCACCGATGAACTCTGAACGCGCTGCGAAATAGGCCCCGCGACCAGCCAGTTCAAACCCATGACGAATCTGCTGGTCGGCCTGTCGAGCAACTCGTTCCAATCGCTCGGAACGTTCCTGCACCGGCTCCATGACTCTCAACGGCGAGGCCTCCGCGACGAAGATCTCGCGTGGGGCCTCCTCAGCGGTCGATGCCGGCCTCGACGCCCAGACGGCCGTTGTCGTCAGGCCAAGCAACATCACTGCCAGTGCCCCAGGTAAAATCGACATAACCCGACTCATCGTTTTTTTGTGCCTAAATCCGTTGCTCGTTGCCGTCGTTCCGCGTTTTGCCCCGGTGTTCTTATTGTGACCGATCGGTCGAAAATTCCGGTGGCGCTAAGCAAAAACAGTCGGTAACGGTCATACCGGCCTCGGCCAGCCCGAACAGCCGTCATAAGCGTTTCCGCCGCCGCCATTCGCGTCGAAATTCCCTTGAATGCCCCCCAGTAAGTGCTGGTTGCCTCCCCTCGGCTTCTCCATTACCCTAGCGAAATGCTGTTATTTAAGAAGAAGTTCCTGCCGGCGATTCTTGCTGGCGAGAAGACACAAACAATCCGTCTCTGGAAGCATCGTCGGATGCGCGCCGGCCAGCGGAGCTACATTCCCGGTATCGGCCCTATCCGCGTGACAGTTGTCGAGGAGGTAGAACTCGATCGGCTGACCGACGCGGATGCTCGGCCCGACGGCTTCGAGACCGCCGACCAGTTACGGGCGGAAATTACTCAGCTTTACCCCGAGCAACTGGCGGCGGGGTACCGAGCCTACCGGATCGTCTTCGAGTTGCAGCCGCCCGAGGGCTGCTAGAGGCCCACCATTCTTAGCGTTGCTTCGACGACATTCAACAGCGAACAAGCGACCGCCTGGGGATTTCGGGAGATGGCCAGAATCATGATCAGCGCGATCAGTATTCCGGCGCTTAAGAGACTCACGCCGCGTGGGTTGCGGGCGACTTCTTCGCGCGCCAACGCAAGATCAAGCGCCGTTTCCAGCCGCTGCCAGCCCGAGTGGCTCTGGTTTCCACCGGCGGAGATCAACGAGACACATCGCAGCGCCGGGGAGTTGTCGAGATACAACTGCACACCTAGGCCCGGGAGCGACAAACTATCGCCCGCCCAACGTGCGTCGGTATCGAGTTGATTGACCAGATCGGCCAACATGGGGCGTAGCTTGTCGCCCGTAATGTTGTAGATGACCAGTCGCGGCCTCAACAGCAATAGCAACAGCACGACAGACATCGCATAGAGTGCCAGCAGCAGGGGCCACACGTAGGATCCGAAGTGGATCGCCGCCTCCAAGGGAAAGAAGAGTTCCATGGGCCCCACGATCACCAGCCCCGAGAGGGCCAGCGCGAGCGCGGCGATATCGTGTCCGCCTGAGACCAGCAGTGGCCGTCGCGACAGATTAATGGCGCCCAGCAACAAGAAGTACATGGCCACGGGGCCTAACGCCAAGCACAAACGAAATGGGTCCATGAGCAAAAACCCCGGAAACTGATTCAACCGTCCGCTATTCTACCGGCCCGGGGAGTCCAGAACCAGATGGTCGGATTTTATGCCCACCATAGGATGAAACTGTGCCCCGCCACATGTTGCCCCTTCGGGAAAATACGCTATTTTTCGCAAAATGGACGCGCCGTTTCAATCGAGGCCACATATGAGAAGAGGAAGAGAGAGGGGCTGTTGTCGCCGCCGTTGACTAGCACGCCAATACACGCCGACCGTTCCCGTCAGGTCCAAGTCGAATCGGAGAGTGAGTCACACGACGTTCAAGTGACATCGATGCTGTTGACGAGTCGGTCGCCGCCGGGAATTTGCATGGCGGCGTGTTGGGCCAACTGCTTGGTGTAGTAAGTTTCACAACGTCCCTTCAGCAAGACGCCTTGAGGACCCACCTCGACCGTCAGGTCCGCCACGCCTCGGTCGGTTTCGCATTGGACGGCTCTTTCGATTGAGGTGGCTAACGCCTCGGCCTCCATTAATGTTCTCGGAAGCACCTTAGCGAGACTTTGCCTCGCGTTAGACCGGGTTCTCATGTCTTTCATGGCGATCTCCTCGTCTACCGTCGGAAAGCCGTTTCCCTACGCCGCCGGCGACGAAACGTGCCTGGAAACATCCTTGTTCCCGCCAAGTGACGAAGTATGGTTTACCACGTCGCCCTAGAGCAAGGGGGGGAGAGGACTCGATCCGTCGACCTCTTCCCCGTCTTGTAGCGGCTCGACGTGGATCGAGTTCACCACCTTAGTGTCCATGCAGACAGAACGAACGACCTCCTGTGCAAGTTGCTTGTGGTAGAAACTGGAAACGCAACCGGAAATTGATAAAGCGCCGCCGTGCTGTTCCACTCGCAATTCGCGCAGTTCATAGAAGGGGCTATTGGCCAGCGCTGCCTGCGCTCTCGGACACAGGTCGTTTGTTGCAAGCGAAGCCATGAAAGCGGTGCCCCTTTCCATAAAATTTTGCGAGCCACTTTTGCCGCGTCAGCGCCATTACCAAGAGCGAGACGCCCCCCTTTCCCTTCTCCTCCGAAGAGGACACCTAAAGAAAAGCGAGAAAAAGGCGAGCCCGATCGCCACGGACGGGCAAACGCGCCCTCCAATTGTCGGCCGGACGGCGCTTTTCGTCAATCCCGCTATGGTGGAATTGCGGAAATTCTACCCCGGAATTCGTCCCGTCTCCACGAGGTGTGCTAGCACTTCGTCGGCGAGCTCCTGGGGGGTCTTCTGCCCGGCATCCAAAACCAACTCCGGGTTCTCCGGCGATTCGTAGGGGTCGTCAATTCCCGTGAACCCCCGAAGCTCCCCAGCCCGGGCTTTTTTGTATAACCCCTTGGGGTCGCGTGCTTCGCACACTTCGAGCGGCGCATCGACGAAAACCTCGATAAAATCCCCCTTGGCCAACGATTCCCTAACCCGGTCGCGGTCCACCCGGTAGGGGCTGATGAAAGCAGTGATGGCAACCGTGCCGGCATCACAGAAGAGTTTGGCCACCGTTCCGATGCGACGAATATTTTCCTCGCGATCCTGCGCGGAAAAACCGAGCCCGAATCGTTTGGAATACTCTTCGCCATGGCGTTCCTTGAGCATTCCCGGCCCGGCGTTCAGGCCGTGACGAATGTTGTCGCCGTCGAGAACAAAACTACGGACGCCCAAGGAATGCAGTTTGTGGTCGAGCAGATTTGCCACGGTGCTCTTGCCGCAGGCGCTCAGGCCGGTAAACCAAACCACGCACCCGGCGTGGCCGTTGAGTTTTTCCCGTTCCTCGCGTGAAACGGCGTGTTCGTGCCAATGGACCTGAACCTGATCGTCGACGGACATGGGATTCCTATCTGGTAAGCGGGGGGGGTGAATGTCTCGACGGCTCAGTATCGCGGAAATCCCGCGCCGCTTCAAGCGGGCCACTTTCTCGGCCGCGCCGGTGCACTTGGGAGGCAGCGATCTCTCGCTAGACTCGCTTGAGCCAGATTTCACGCCAATAGAGGTAGTTGGCGCGGGGGCAGTTTTTGACGCAAATCCCCTGGCAGACGAGGTTTTCGAGAATAACCGTGTTGCTCAATTGCGCTAGTTTTCCATTTTCCTCGACGATAATAGTGTGGACGGGTGTGCCCACCCGATAGCGGCGACCGCAGTGCAACGCCATCTCGGGCTCGAACGACAGCCCACGATTGCGACCCTTTGCGTCGAGGGTGGCCTCGATTTCCGCGGGGCTCTTGACCTCGACGAGCTCGCCGGGTTGAAGGTCGAGTTCTTCCGAGAGGGTCTTTTTCTGCTCGCCCGTGATTTGGTGGTAACCCCGGCCACGCAGAAGACGCCAGACGCGGTTGGCCAACGCCAACCACAAAACGTAGCCGAATCGCCGGAGGGTGATTTCGCCGATCCGAAGATCGCGGAAGTAGCATTGAAGCTTTCCACGCGAGAATTCGGAGGTGGCCCTGGCCAACTCGGTCGATTGGCAGTAGTAATCGTCGCCCTTCAGGACGGGCAGTTGGGCCACCATCGCGGCGTCGGGCAACTCGGCTTGCGGATCGTCGTTCTGGTGCGTCGGATCGGCCGGTTTCAGCCAGGCTTCTTTCCAGAAAAACAAACAGCCTCGTTGGCAACCGCCGTGGGCTGAACCATCGCACCGAAGCCCTTCGAGGAAGACGGTGTTCGACATATCGCGCATGCCCGCCCCCTCCACGCAAGTCTTCTCGGCGCGCCGATGCACCCGGAACGTCTTTCCGCAGAATGGCGTCATTTCCGGCATGAACGGCAGGGATTCGAGGGCGGCGTTCGAATCGAGCGTGGCCAAAATCTCGCCAAAGCTCCGAACCGTGACTGCGTCGCCGCGCCGAAAGCCCCCTAAATCACCATGAGAACAGCTGCCCTTACTAGACATTGCTTGTGTTTGCTCCGTGGCAAAGCGCCAAAAAGTGTACTTTCCCAAAGAAACCGCCTGTACAACCATACGTCACTCCGAGAAGGCGTGGACGGACAGGACTTGGCGCCCGACCCCCGCGATCTAGCGTGAACCAACCCGCAATAAAGGCGGGTTTCATTCGTTTTGGCATTGTTTCCGATTTTTGATGGCCGTCCTGAGCGTCCTAAATGCCCAAAACACACGCCCGGGGGGGTCGTGGCCTCGATTGACAGGGACGGCCGGGTAGTTTAGGATTTGCTGTTTCCGTTGAAGTAGATGGGTGTTTGGTTAGTGGAGGTGATTGGATAATGGCCGTTCCGAAACGCAGGCAGAGCAGATCCCGCACTGGCAAACGTCGGGCACACGATGCTCTGAAGCCGAAGCAGCTTTCCTACTGCGAGCAGTGCAGCACAGCCCTGCCGACGCATACGGTCTGCCCAAACTGTGGTCACTACATGGGCCGTAAAGTTGTCGAGACCGAGTCTTGAGCAGAATCGCATTTCTTTTTCCCGGACAAGGCGCGCAGACGGTGGGCATGGGTCGGCGGCTCTTTGAGTCGTTGCCTGGGGCCCGTCGCCTCTATGATCGCGCTGCCGAGGTGCTCGGTTACGACTTGGCGAAGCTCTGTTTCGAGGGGCCCGCCGAAGAGTTGGACTCCACCGTGTACAGCCAGCCGGCAATTTTCGTCACGAGCCTCGCGGCTTTGGAATCGCTTCGCGCCGAGACCCCCGATGTGGTTTTGGGCTGTGAAGCGACCGCCGGTCTGAGCTTGGGTGAATATACCGCCATGGTTTTCGCCGGCGTGATGGAGTTTGAAGACGGACTGACGCTTGTGCAACGACGAGGATCGGCCATGCAGGAAGCCTCCGATGCCACGCCTAGCGGCATGGTGAGCATCCTTGGGCTGGAGCGGGTCGAGGTTGAATCCCTTTGCGAGAAAGCTCGCGGTGAAGAGACCCTGAAAATCGCCAACCTTCTCTGCCCTGGGAACATCGTTATTTCCGGCAGTTTGGCCGCTTGCGAACGAGCCGCGGAAATGGCGCGTTCGCTGGGGGCCATGAAAGCCATGCCGTTGGCCGTCGCCGGGGCGTTTCACACCGAAATCATGCGGCCGGCCGATCAGCGTTGTGCCGAGGCCCTGACGGACGTGCCCATGCACAAACCGCGAATCCCCGTGATCTCCAATGTCGATGCCCTGTCTCACGACGATCCGGAAGAAATACGCCGGATACTAGTCCGCCAAATCCTCCAGCCCGTCCGATGGGAAGACTCGATGCGAGGCCTGTTGCAGCAGGGTTTCGACCAGTTTTACGAGGTTGGCCCCGGGCGCGTGCTCCGAGGGCTCTTGCGACGGATTGATCGCAAAGTGTCGTGTCAATGCGTCGAGGTGTAGGAGAGGGATTGGGGATTAGAGATTGGGGATTGGAAAACCGCTTGCGGCGGTTTCACGTCTTTTTACAACGAAAAACCGAGAGCCTTCAAGTGACAAGTCGAATTTCAACAAACTTGGATGGGCGCGCGGCACTGGTGACCGGCGCCGGGCGCGGACTGGGGCGACACATCGCTCAATCGCTGGCGGCGGCGGGGGCCAAGGTGGCCTGCGTCGACGTCAACGCCGAGAGCTTGGCCGATACGGTGGCCGCTATCCGTGACGCCGGCGGAGTGGCCGAGCCGATCGCCTGTGACGTGACCGACAGCGACCGCGTCGGCGAGGTCGTCGGCGAGGTCGTGAAGCTGTGGGGCGCTTTGCATATCCTGGTGAACAACGCCGGCATCACGCGCGACAACGTCATCGTTCGCATGAAGGACGACCAGTGGGACTCGGTCATCAATATCAACCTGCGGGGTACGTTCCTCTTTACCCGTGCCGCCGCCCGACCGATGATGAAGAGCCGGCAAGGACGGATCATCAATGTTGCCAGTGTTTCAGGGTTGATGGGTAATCCGGGCCAAGCGAACTACTCGGCCTCGAAGGCCGGCGTGATCGGATTGACCCGAACGGTGGCCCGGGAACTGGCCGGCCGAAACATCACCGTCAACGCCGTCGCACCGGGGTTTATCGCCACCGACATGACGGCCAAATTGGGTGACGAGATTATCCAGGAAGTGCGTAAGCAAATCCCGCTGGGACGCCTCGGCGACCCTCAAGACGTGGCCGATGCCGTGCTGTTCCTGGCGAGCGATGCCGCTGCGTTTATTACCGGACACATTCTGACGGTTGACGGAGGGCTCACCGTATAGGGTGCGGAAATGGCACAACCGAGGGGTGGTTGTGCTGAAAAAGGGCCTCGCACGTGAAAAATCCCCCGATAGATATAGACAAGGATGGGAAAAACCGATATATCTTGCGACGTTGTCGTGAGAAACGGGGTAAGACGCAGGGGATGTAACCCCGAACGTCGAGTTGATAGACCTCAAGGGCGGGGATTGCCATTGGAGTGCGTCCCCTAAAAAATACGTGGAAAGATAAGGAGGACCCCCAAGGTGGCCTCAGTTGAACAGCGAGTTACCGATATCGTTGCCGAGCAACTTGGCGTCAGCAAGGACCAGATTACCCGCGAGACTTCGTTTGTCAACGATCTTGGCGCCGATTCTCTGGACACGGTTGAGTTGGTCATGGAGCTCGAGGAGGAGTTCGATATCAACATTCCCGACGATGTGGCCGAGAAAATTCAGACGGTCGGACAAGCCATCGAGCATATCGAGAAGGCTGCCGAAAGCAGTGAAGCCTCTTCTGCCTGACGGATTCGCATGAAACGCCGCGTCGTTGTCACGGGTATTGGCGCTGTCACCTCGCTCGGTTGCAAGGTGGAGGAACTCTGGACTCGCATCTGTAATGGCGAGAGTGGGGTTGGTCCGCTGGAACGGCTCGATGTGACGGGATATCGTGTCTGCTTCGGCGGCGAAATTCGCAATTGGTCGGTCGACGGCTACATCGTGGCCAAGGACGTCAAGCGATACGATCGCTTCGTGCAATTTGCTCACGTCGGCGGCGTCGATGCCGTGAACGACTCGGGAATCGACTTCTCCAAGGAAAACCCCTGGCGTTGCGGCGTGGTTCTCGGCTCCGGCATCGGCGGCCTGGAAACGATCGAAGTCCAGCATCAGCGGCTGATCGACAAGGGACCCGAGAAAATCTCGGCCTTCACCATCCCCAAGTTGATCGGCAACGCGGCCAGCGCGCAGCTTGCGATCCTCAACGGGCTTCAAGGACCGAATCAAGTTGTCGTCACCGCGTGCGCCAGCGCTACCAACGCCATTGGCGATGCCTTCAAACTCATTCGCGAAGGCAGAACCGACGTCATGATTACCGGCGGCAGCGAGGCCGCCTTGACCCACATCGGCCTCGGCGCCTTCGCCTCGATGAGAGCGCTGTCGGAGCGGAACGACGATCCAATCCATGCCAGCCGGCCTTTCGACCGCGACCGCGACGGTTTCGTTCTCAGTGAAGGGGCCGGGATTCTGGTGCTCGAGGAGCTCGAACACGCCAAGGCCCGCGGCGCTCGCATCTACGGCGAAATCTACGGCTACGGTTGCAGTTGTGACGGCGGACACATCACCGCCCCCGACAAGGACGGCGTCGGCGCGGCATACGCCATGAGGCAGTCTCTCGAGGACGCCCAGACTAATCCCGACGGCATCGACTACATCAACACGCACGGCACCAGCACCCCGCTGGGCGACGAAGCCGAAACCAAGGCCATGAAGACCGTCTTCGGAGAACATGCCTACAAGGTCGGCATCTCGAGCACGAAGAGCCAGTTGGGCCATCTGCTGGGCGCCAGCGGCGGTGTGGAACTTGTGTTATGTCTTCTGGCCATGCGCGACGGCGTGATCCCGCCGACGATCAATTACGAGACGCCCGATCCGGCTTGCGATCTTGATTATACCCCCAATCAAGCCCGGCCCCGCGACCTTTCGGCGATGATGTCGAACAGTTTTGGGTTTGGCGGCCACAATGGCTCGTTGGTGGTCGGAAGACTGCGCGACGGGTAACACGCATTGCCGAAATGGAATCCGTATAATTCCTTCGCATGTCCGTCGCGAAAGCTCAATGGCCGATGGCGATACCCCATTGCATGCCCGGCCGTGAGTGTCGGCAATGCGGCCTGTAATAAGGCGTCGGGTAGTGATATTCCTCGACGATCACGGGCGTCGGGCTGGTTTGCTGAACGACCACCGGTTGTACGTTGCGCGGCGGCGCTTGCATCGCCGTTACCACATGGGTGCTCACGCCCTCCTGTTGCAGCCGGATCAAGTCGTTGGATTGTAGCGGAGCCGCCACGCCGTTGGCTCGCACGTGGTTGGCGATCAATTCTTCGTTCACTCCTGCTCTGGTCATCTCGACCACGTCGTTGACGGTGACCGATCCCGAGTTCACTTGGCGGCCGAGTTGTTGCGCGATGATGGCGCGATTTTGGGCTTCCATTTCGTCGATTTCACCGCCGATGGCCGCCCCACTCAGCGCACCGACTCCCGCGCCAATGGCCGCGCCCGCGCCGGTGTTCCCGACGGCGTTCCCGACGATTGCCCCGGTACCCGCCCCAAGCAGGCCGCCAAACAAAGCACCCTGGTCGGAATGATACGGTGAACGACACCCGATCGACCCCGCCAACATCAGAGATAAGCCGATCGACCAAAACAGCGAAAGAGGCTTCCTTGCCATACGACGTTCCTTATCTTTTAGCTTTTCGGAATCCGTGCCCATGTTCTTTTCGAAGAGATCGGCGGAAAATGGGGAGGCGGATTATGGAACGACCGGTGATCGGCGTCAAGACAGCCTAGGGAAAACGGGCGATCTGGGGGGTTCTCTCCCGGGGTGGCGCGCTTGTCGGCATCGCCCCCTTTCTTTTTGCCGGCATGTGTGTTCCGCACAAACCGGACGTTATTTCCGGCACCTTCCACAAGCCCGTTCGCACGCGGCAAACTTTGCGCAAGGTTCTTCCGCGATAGAGTCCTAGCCAGTCGTTTCGATGCGACCACTCCGGGACGACTTTTCCGGTTTTAGGCATTGGTCGGGCGAATTCCGTTGGCGATTTTTTTGACGCGCGGCAAAACGTGAAGTACCCTTGGTTCAGGCCGGGGAATCGGACCCGTTTCCCGGCCTGCTCGCCGCCATACATACTTCCGTGCGTCGTCGCAAAGCCGCTCCGGCGGCTTTCGGCGACTCAACTCACCTACGACGGACGACACCATGCGACAACGGGTCACGACAGTTGGTTTTCGCACGTGCTTGGCGTTTTTGGCGCTGCTCTTCTCCGTTCCGGCAGTTGCCCAACTTCCAACCACGATCACGATTTCCGATCCCCACGGCGAAGTTACCGAGTTGCTGCGTCGCGGTCGGCAGTTGGAGATCGAGCGGCGCTGGGGCGAGGCCCTGGTCCACTACGAAGACGCCGTCCGAGACTATCCCGAAAACACGACGCTTCGACACCGATTCGAAACGGCTCGACTTCATTATGATCTGGAACGTCGCTACGCCGACCGGAGCTTTCGGGAACTGGTTTCGCGGATGTCGACGGAACAGTCGCTGGAACTTTATGGTCGGGTGTTGTTGAAAATCGAGTCGCATTACGTCGACATTCCGCATTGGCGTGAATTGATCAGTCGGGGAACGGAGAATTTCGAGGTTGCGATCAGTAAGCCGGCGTTCATTGACCGGAACATCCCGCAGCGCGACCGGCTGGCGGTCGACGCCTTCCGCCGCGAGCTACGCGACGTGGTCGCTTCACATCGCGTCGACAACCGAGCTGATGCACGCGTGGTCGTGGCGGCCATCGCCCGGTTGGCCGAGCAACGGCTGGAAATCGCTCCAACGGTTACGGTATTGGAATATCTTTGCGGGGCGACCAACGCGCTCGATCCTTATTCCTCCTACCTCACGCCCGACCAACTCAATGAAGTGTACGCTCAGATCGAGGGTAACTTTGTCGGTTTGGGAGTGGAGTTGAAGGCGAAGGACGGCGGCTTGGTCATTGTTCGGGTCATTTCCGGAAGCCCCGCCGAGGAGGCCGGCGTCCGCGCCGG
>Ga0180430_10005463_pt1 | contig 10543 bp, 8 predicted proteins | sample SS_ome_9_FD_132999 | JGI IMG/M metagenome (GOLD analysis project Ga0180430, IMG submission 132999) | Hypersaline lake sediment archaeal communities from the Salton Sea, California, USA - SS_1_S_2 metaG | ecosystem: Environmental > Aquatic > Non-marine Saline and Alkaline > Hypersaline > Sediment... | reverse complement strand
TCCACTTCGGATAGCGCACCTCGATCGCGCTTGCTTCGTCCAGTTCCTTCAGGTCCTGATCAGTGAGGCTAATATCCGACGCGGCAAGATTATCCGCCAGATGCTCCTTCTTCCGACCGGCGACAATTACACTCGTTATCGCCGGTTGTGCCAGTAACCAGGCGAGGGCAATTCTGGGAACGCTCACACCGTGTCGTCCCGCGACGACTTTGAGGGCGTCGATAACGCGGTACCCGAGGTCTTTCTCAAAAGGCACGAAGTTACCGTTCTCACCAAAACGGGTACCTGCCGGCGCCGCCTTACCGCGCTCGTATTTGCCGCTCAGGAACCCTCCCGCAAGCGGACTCCACACAAGGATACCAAGCTTGTTGTACTCTGCCATCGAGATAAATTCGTCCTCGAGCCCCCGGCCGACGAGGCTGTAGTACATCTGCGCCGTGACAAACTTGTTCAGACCCATGCGCTCCTGCTCCGCGAGAGCCGTCGCACCCTGCCACGCACGATAGTTGCTGAAACCGATGTACCGCACTTTGCCCTGCCGAACGAGATCATCCATCGTGCGCAACGTTTCTTCAAGGGGCGTGTTGCTGTCCCACCCATGCAACTGATAGAGATCGATATAGTCTGTTTTGAGCCGCTTGAGACTGCTCTCCACCCCGCGCATGATATTCACGCGGGTTGCGCCGCTCCGATTAAAGTTGTCGCTCATCGGGAGCCGACATTTCGTCGCGACCACCAGCTCTTCGCGTTTCCCCTTTATCGCGTTTCCGACAAACTCCTCGCTCTGTCCCTGACTGTATACGTCGGCCGTATCGATAAAGTTGATACCTTGATCGAGGGCGAACGCCACGAGATCATCCGTCTGCTTCTGGTCAAGGTTTCCCATATTCATCTTCTGACCGAACTGCATCGTACCGAGCGCAAGCTCGCTCACGATCAACCCGCTGTTACCGAGATTCCTGTACTTCATTACTGCCTCCTGGTGATAAGAGAACGCCCCGAGCCGTTCGGCTTGTGGCGCTCGCTTCTACTAACTCCGAATCGTCACACACCGACAACGATAAATCGAAGATCCTCTTCTCCGCTTGCGTTCCGCATGAACAGGTCATTGTCGGGAGTATCTTCCCCGGATATCGCCCGGGTCTTGACGCTTCGTGTCTTTACAAGCGGCACGAAGTGCCACGTACCGGCGTCCAAAACGACCGCATCACCCGCCCGAAAACGAAACGCCGAACCGTGTCGAAATCGATCTTTCCGGTATCAGCGTCTCCGTTGTATTGACATGGTGTTCAAAGATCGTCGACACCATCTCTCTCTGTGCGTGAACCTGCACGAGCCCGATCGACGATACGCCGTGTTTTACCAGTCCACGTTTGTTCCAGAACGAGAACTGCTCGAGTTTTGCTGAACCACGCAACGCGTCATCATTCAGCCCTTCGACTGCAAGAGATCTGTCATTCGTTACGCCTCTTTCATCGCTGCCGCGATGCCCTCGACGATAAACGAACCGGCGTATGCTCCCGGGTCTTCCTTCCCCTGTGTCTGTTCCCGATAGATCGCGGCTTTTCCGTGCTGCGACATCATCTTCTTTGCCGCCTCGCGTCCGTTGTGCGCAGCTTCAACAGCACGGTCGGCGAGAGCGGCTAAGTCGCTCCCTTCGTCCACCGCCGCCGCACACTGTGTTGCGACGGGATCAAACACATCCACAATCGTTTTTTCACCGGGCTTCGTCTTTCCCCGCACCATCAGACCGTCCGCAAACGCCCGAAAAAACGCCGCCATTTCACCCGGTCCTGCCTCGGTGACACCTTTGAGCGCTTTTCCGCCACGCATAAATCCGGTACCTACGAGCGTGCCCATTGTGGACGGGGCGGCCTTGGCCATCGCCATTCCGGCCTGAGCGAAGAACTTTCCGACGTCGTCGCCATCAAAGCCCGCCATTTCTTTATCGGCACTGGTAAACGCTTTTGACATCGTCAGACCGAGATCACCGTCACCGATCACGCCGTCGAGCTCAATCAGGAAGTCACGCTTCTCCACCATCGTTTCCCGAATCATCGACAGGGCTCTTCGCGCCTGCTCTATTCCGAACATGCTTGTGTCTCCAATTCTTACAACTGGACTTGTTCAAAAAACGGTGTATTGGCGGGCTTACTCAGAAGCGCCTTGAGCTCGTCGTCCAGTTTAAGAAGCGAGATCGAGAAGCCACTCATTTCGAGAGACGTCGCAAACTCACCCACGTACACTTTGAATACACCGATTCCCTTGTCGGCGAGAATCGAGGCCACCTTCCGATAGGCGATATACAGCTCCTCCTTCGGTGTTGCCCCGAGACCGTTCATAAGAACCGATACCTCGTCACCCTTCCCGTACGGAAGGTCCGGGAGAATCTTGTCCATCATCTCCGAGACCACTTCGTCCGCCGTGAGAAGCTTGCCGCGCCGAATCCCCGGTTCTCCGTGAATCCCCATTCCGATTTCCATTTCGTCTTCACCGATCGTAAATGAGGGCTTCCCGACTTCCGGAACGATTACCGGCGACAACGCCACACCCATGGTTCGAACGTTTGCGCCGGCCTTCTCGGCGATCCGTTTGACCTCGTCAAGATCGGCGCCCTCATCGGCCTTTGCACCGGCACATTTGTATACGTAGAATATCCCCGCGACACCGCGTCGTTTATGCTCCTCGCCTTTTGGCGCGCTCGCCACATCTTCGGCTCCTACCACCGACTCGACCCGGATATCCTCCATGTCCGCCATCTCGGCGGCCATATCGAAGTTGATGATGTCGCCACTGTAGTTACCGTAGATATACAGAACACCCTTGCCACCGTCGATCGCTTTTGTGACTTCAAACATTTGCTCGGCACTGGGGCTCTGAAAGACGCCACCCACGGATACTCCATCGAGAATTCCCTCGCCGACGTACCCGAGAAAAAGCGGAAGATGCCCGGAGCCACCTCCGGTGGCCAGACCGACCTTGCCTTGCCGCGGAGCATCAGCCCGCACGATACACCGAAGATCGTCGGCCACATTCTTGAGCTTGTCCGGGTGCGCAGCGAGAATACCTTCGATCATCTCGTCCACAAATGCTTCCGGCTTGTTCAGAAATTTCTTCATCATACCCGTTTCCTCCTCGTGTCGTGTATGTCGGTTTAGGCGTTGTCGGCGGCCAGATTGGCCTCGCGTCGCGCCTTTCGTTCGTTCATAACGTAGTTGAATACCATTACCGCAATAAGAAAGACTCCCCAGGTAAAATCACGTGCAAAGTTGTTGAAACGAAGCATGTTAAACCCGCTCGAGAGGAACTGGAGTGTCAGGACGGCGATCGCTACTCCGATGACACGCCCGAAACCGCCGGCCCAGTTCACACCGGCTAATAGGTTAACGAGGACCGCCTGGAGAATATAGCTCTCACCGTAATCGGCTTTCGCCTGGTTGGTCCGCGCTATCATCACCAGCCCTGCCACCGAGGCAAGCAGTGCGCTGGACATATACGTCCGGATCAATACTGAACGCACCCGGACACCAGCAAAACGTGCCGCCGTGATGTTGGTTCCGATCAGATAGATACTCAAACCGAGCTGCGTTCGATTGAGCAGGATCGCCACGAAGATCGCAAAGACAACAAAGACATACAACGGCACCGGGAGTCCCAGCAACCGGGCGTTCCCGAGAAAAAGAAACTGTTCGGGAAACCCAGGAACCGCGTATCCCTCGGTAAGGACGATCGCTATTCCCGAAAACACCTGCCAGGTACCCAGCGTCACGAGCACGGGGTGAATATTGAATGTAGAAACCAGGAATCCGTTTACGAGCCCGCCCGCGAGTCCGACCGTCAACGCTACGACGACCGCCAGGGCCAGATAAAGCCATAGGGTAGAACCCGTTGCATCCGCCGGCATCTGTTCCGCCATGATCTTCGCCGCGAGGATACTGGTCAGGTTTGCCGTTCCTACCACCGAGAGATCGATCCCGCCGGTGATCATACAAAGCGTAAGTCCCAGCGAAAGCAGTCCCAGCTCCGGAAACGAATACGACATGGAGCGAAAATTGCGCATCGTTACAAAGCGCCCCGAGTTGAGGACCGCCATGAGTACAAAAATCGAAAGCGAAATAATGATCAGGCGGTTGAGGTTGTCATCGCTGGTCATAAACCGCTGCAGGAGCGGGCGCTTTCCATCGTTCGTTTGCAGGTCGCTCATGCGCTTTCTCTCCTCATCTCGTTGATCTTGGGAACCGTAACCGCGATAAGCAGGATCATACCGGTGGTGAAACGCTGCCAGTAACTCGGAATCCCCAGCAGAATCAGGCTGTTGTTCATCACCGTTATCAGCATGACCCCCAGGAGAGTTCCGACAACAGTCCCTCGGCCGCCCCCGATCGTAGCGCCGCCAAGCACGGTCGCCGCGATCACGTTGAGCTCGCTTCCCACCAGATCAAAGGGATTCGCATTCCGTACATGCGCGCTGTGAAGGATTCCCGCCACGCCGGCGAGAAACCCCACATACGTATAAATGAAGAACTCGATCTTGCGGATACTGAATCCCGCTCGCTCAGTCGCCTGCCGATCACCTCCGAGGGCGTACACGCCGCGTCCCACCATCGTGTATTTGAGTATCCACGCGGTCAGAAGTGCGAGCACCAGGTACACGAATATCGAAACGTGCAGCCCCGTTGTCTGCCCGGACGATTCCATGGTCGTCCGGAGGATCTCCATTCGACTGTAATTGACCATCGGCTCGGTAAGCCGGTTGATGATCTTGGTGTCTACAAAGGTGAGAACAAATCCCTGATACGCGCTCAAGGTACCAAGGCTCACGATCAGCGTCGGCAGCTTGAAGGTAGAAATAATCGACGCGTTGATCACACCCAGCAGGATTCCGATCGACAACGAGATCAGAAACGCCAGGATAACCGGGCCGCCATATTCAATTCTCTCGAGAAACTTCCCGGTCATATACATCGAAACGACACCGATCGCCGGAAATGATATGTCTATCCCACCGGCGATCAAGACCAGAAGAACACCCAGTGCGAATATTCCGGTCACGACGTTGCTCTTGAGGAGCGCAAAGAGGTTTCCAATCGAGAAAAAACTCGGATTCACAACGCCGACGATGACGGAGAGGGCGATGAGGATTACCGCAACGTAAAACTCGTGGGTTTTAACCAGCTTCTGCATCGTTTTGCCCCATACCTACTTGAGTTCCTCGAACTGTTCCACCAGGGTATCCGTATCGATCGCCTCGGTGAGTTCCCGAACAAACCGGCCTTTGTGCATCACGTATATCCTATTGCAGTTCTGCACGATCTCGGGAATATCGTCGCTCATAATCACAACACCGACGCCCTGAGCCGCCAGCTCCCGCAGCTTTTTGTGGATTTCTTCTTTTGAACCCACGTCCACTCCTACCGTAGGTCCGTTGAGAACCAGGATTCGCGACTCCGCGGCAAGCCAGCGTGCCAGAACGATGCGCTGCTGGTTGCCGCCGGAGAGCGTCTGAGCCGCAGCCTCGGCACTGGGAGTGGCAATTTTGAGGTTCTCGATCCAGGCAGCAACCGTCCGCTTGGCCACATCAAAATCGACGAAACGAATCGCCGTTTTTATCCGGTCCAGGATGCTGACAAAGATGTTCCGTCCAATACTCTGCTCGAGAAACAACCCCTCCGTCAGCCGATCCTCCGGTACATAGGCGATCCCTGCCGTTATCGCGTCCTGGATCGATCGGATCGATACCGGCGCGCCGTCAACAAGAACCTCGCCGCTATCCGCCGGATGGACGCCAAAGAGGCTCAGCCCGAGGCTGGTCCGCCCCGACCCGAGAAGACCGGTTATTCCGACGATTTCACCCGGTTGAACATCAAAGGTGATCCCGTCAAACTCGCCCCGACGACCAAGATTTCGAACCGATAGAATCGGTGTTGCTCCGTCGCCGGACCAGGCAAAGCGTTCCTCCGAAACCTCGCGACCGGTCATGTGAAATGTGATCTTCTTCTCGTCGAAATCGCTGGTGTCACCCTCAGCAGCCAGTCGGCCGTTTCGGAGAATCGTGAGCTTCTCACTGATATCCAGGACTTCCCGTAGTTTGTGACTGACAAAGAGCGTTGCGATCCCCTCCGACTTGAGATCGGTGATCACATCGAAGAGATTCTTGACTTCGTGCTGAGTGAGCGCCGTGGTGGGCTCATCCATGATGACGAGTTTGGCATCGTGCAGAAGAGCCCGCGAGATCGCAACCAGTTGCTTGTCCGCCACCGACAGACTACCTACCGTTGCGTCCAGGGGCAGATCCACCTTGATTCTCGAGATCGCATCTTCCGCCGTAGCTCGCAGCTCGGACCACTTTACCAGACGTTTTCGCTGTTCCAGCTGTGAATTGATCGCCAGGTTCTCTGCGACCGTCAGGTTCGGGAACAGGGAAAAATCCTGGTAGATAACCTGGACACCCTCGCGGATTGCGTCGATCGGGCGCAGGTGTTCGTACTGCGTTCCGTTCAGGTGAATCGAACCCTCGTCGGCGTGGTATACTCCGGCGATTACCTTAATAAGCGTGGACTTACCGGAGCCGTTTTCTCCCGCCAGACAGTGTATATCGCCCGGATTGATCTCGAGGGAGACGTCCCGGAGCGCGTACACACCGGAAAACCGCTTGTGGATACCGGTGACTTGTACAATGGCTTCGTTCATGATGTTCCGAATCGTAAAACGGACCGGGGGTCCGGATGTTTATCCGTCGTCCCCGGTCCCTGTGTGTGATCGAACGAACTTCGTTTAGAAGTTGTATTCGTCCATGTTGTCGACGGTCACGTCGACCCACGCCGAACCGTAGAAAAGGATCGGCTTATCGGGATCCTGACGCAGGTCCGTGTATCCCTCGATGCCGAGGTCGGTTCCGTTCTCAATCGTTTCACCGTCGAGCAGACGCACGGCGATCTCGTTCATGGCACGACCGGCCATCGCCGGGTCCCAGAATGCGATCATATCGGTGGCACCGCTCTCGAGATACTGACCCGCAACGGATACGAGGCTCGTTCCGACAACGACAACCTGATCCTGGAGACCACGCTCTTCAACCGCGAGACCCGCGCCGGGAGCGGTGGTCATGGCACTTCCCTGAATACCGTCGAGGTCCGGGTACGCCGTCAGAAGCTCGAGTGTCTTCTCATAGGCGGTCTGCAGATCATCGAACTCCTCGATCTTGTTCACCACGAGGTTCATGTTGGGGTAGTTGGCTTCCTGGTAGGCAACGGCTGCATCCACCCACTCGTTGTGACTCTTGGACTGAAGGCTACCCACAAAGGTCGCGTAGTCGCCCTCTTCGCCCATCCGCGCGGCGAGGTTCTGCATCAGGTGCTCACCGTAGCTCGCATTGTCGAACGCCTCGATGATCGCGTCGGCGTTGACCTGGCTGGACGCCTCATGACTGACAACGATAATGCCTTCATCCCGGGCGCGAGCCAATACCGGCTCCACCGCTTCTACGGAGAACGGAACGACGGTGATCGCGTCAACACCCTGAGCGATCAGGTCTTCTATGATCCGAACCTGTTCAGCCGCGTCCGCCTGGGCGGGACCCAGCAGAAAGGTGTCGTGACCGGTTTCTTCACCGTACTCCTCGACGCCAACTCGCATGCGGTCGAACCATGCGATACCGTCTACCTTGACGACCGTGGCGATCGTATAACTCTGGTCGCCACCGGCGGCCTCACCCTGTCCACCGGCCAGGGCAAACGCGCTGACGAGCATCGAAAGCACGATAGCAAGCGTAAGAATCCTTTTCATCTGTACCTCCTTACAGGTTTTCTTGCGTTGGTAATTGTACCATGCCCGATGGCACTGTCAACAAAAATTTTTAAACGTATTTAGGTATCCGCGGTATCTCACACCCCCCGCTCATCGCTATTCACGCGGTTTTGGTCTCAGCACACAGAAAAAAACGTAATTATATTCATATTTTGCAAAATATTACAGAACCACCCCGTTTTTTCGCGATAACGCGCCGGATTGGAACTAAAATTTTTTATTGACAGCAGCAGAAGTTGAGCATAGGGTAGATACAAGCGATGAGCACCCGAATAAAAGACATCGCCGCCCGCGCCGATGTCTCGATCGCCACAGTCTCCCTCGTTCTCAACAACAAACCAGGCGTAGCCGAGGAAACACGCCGTCGCGTCATCCGGATCGCCGACGAGATGAATTATGCCGTGCGGCGTCCGATCAATCCCGTTGAACAGGGTACGATCCGCTTTCTTAAAATCGCCCGACACGGACATACGGTCAACCGGGACCACAACGTTTTTATCTCGGACTACATCGATGGTATCGTTCAAACCGCAAAGCGCAGCCGGTTTAAAACGGAAATTATGACGTTCGAGACAACCCCGATCGAGGAGATCGTCCGCAGTGTTACCGAGGACGCCGACGATCTCGTGGGCGCCATCGTACTCGGTACCGAGCTGAGCCGGGAGGACGTGGATACCTTTTCACGGGTGACCCTCCCGCTGGTGTTCCTCGACACGTTTCTCGACTACCTGCCTTTCGATTTTGTCGACATGAACAACGACGATTCGGTATATAAGATCATCTCGCACTTTCTCGAACATGGACATAATACGATCGGCATGGTGCAGTCCTCGATCCATACGCGAAACTTTCATCTTCGTACCGTCGCGTACCGGACCGCCATGGCGTTTTTTGATCTTCCTGTCGATGAACGCTACGTCTACGATGTGGACTCCACGTTTCCCGGCGCCTATGCGGACATGAAGCGTCTCATCGCTCAGGGAGCGGAGCTACCGACGGCACTTTTCTGTACCAACGACATCATCGCTTTTGGCGTTCTCAAGGCACTCAAGGAGGCGGGTATCCGTATCCCCGAGGATGTGTCGGTCATCGGATTCGACGATCTTCCCACGGCGGCGCTGATGGATCCACCGCTGACCTCGATCGCGGTATCCAAATTTGAGATCGGGAGCGCTGCCGCGACCCGCCTGTTCAGCAGAATCGACGAGCCGGACCTTCCGCCGGTGAAGATCGTGATCGGAGGAACCCTGATGGAACGACGCAGCGTGGCGCGCAGGAGGTAAGGTTCTATGCACTGGGTATTCGGCAGTCTCAATGTTGATCTGGTCGTGCAGATGGAACGGTTTCCGCGCGCGGGAGAAACGCTTACGGGAACCGAGTTTTCGACCTTTCTTGGTGGAAAAGGCGGAAACCAGGCGATGGCTCTCGCCCGACTGGGAGGCGCTCCCCGCGTCGTCGGGCACGTCGGCGACGATTCTTTCGGGACCCGCTATCGCGATGCCCTTTCCGACGCCGGGGCGGATGTTTCCCGGGTTACCGCAGTCACCGGGATCGCCACCGGAACCGCGCTTATCGAGGTAGAGGCCTCCGGTCAGAACCGTATTGTTATCGTACCCGGCGCCAACGGCACCTTTCCCACCGGGCAGATCGAACGGGAGCTGACCGGCCTCACCGACGGCGATACGCTCCTCCTCCAGCTGGAGATACCCCACGAGGTGGTATGGGAGGCCGCTGCGTATGCCCGAACCGTCGGGGCATCGGCGATCCTGGACCCGGCACCGGCCGCGCCGCTTCCATCAGAGCTTTACAAGAACCTCGAGTGGATTACGCCCAACGAGACCGAGGCCTCAACGCTCACCGGTATCGACACGACCACCGACGACGGCCTCACCCGCGCCGCCCGCGAGCTCCACGCCCGGGGCGCGGCGAACGTCGTGATCAAGGCCGGAGCTCGGGGCGCCCTCTGCCTCGGCCGCAGGTTTACCGAACCGATCCGGGTTCCCGGATATCCGGTGGAGGTGGTGGACACCACCGCCGCGGGAGACTCCTTCAACGGCGGCCTCGCCTGGGCGCTGGGCCGCGGTGTGCCACCGATCGAGGCCGTTCGCACCGCAAACGCCGTGGCGGCTCTCTCCGTAACCGGCCTGGGCGCCCAGACCGCGATGCCCGACGAGGCGAGCCTCACAGTGTTTCTCGCATCATACCGGACCACAGGAGGTACACAATGACCCGATATTCCGTGATCCTCGGAAATCTCGGCAACACCAACGATCGCTTTCTCTCCACCGGGTACAAGGACCAACCGCCCAAGGCGGAGATGATTCGGCGAGCCGCGGCGATCGAGGGCGTCACCGGTATCGAGCTGGTGGGCACCTGGGACATTACTCGGGACAACGCAGACGAGATGAAGGCAACCCTCGCGGAGAATAACCTGACCTGCGTCTCCATCATCCCGGACCTCTTCAGCCAGAAGCGGTGGGGGAAGGGAAGTTTTGCCGCCAAGGACCCGGCAATCCGTAAACAGGCGATCGACGCCACCATCGAGGCCGCCGAGATCGCCCGCTCCATGGGAAACCCCATGCTCAACATCTGGCCGGGTCAGGACGGCTACGATTACTCGCTGCAGGCTGATTTTCGCACGGAACGACGGTGGTTCATGGAGGGAATCCGTGAGGTCGCCCAGGCGTTCCCGGACCTCCGTTTTGCCCTGGAGTACAAACCCAAGGAGCCCCGGACC
>Ga0180430_10005461_pt1 | contig 10550 bp, 8 predicted proteins | sample SS_ome_9_FD_132999 | JGI IMG/M metagenome (GOLD analysis project Ga0180430, IMG submission 132999) | Hypersaline lake sediment archaeal communities from the Salton Sea, California, USA - SS_1_S_2 metaG | ecosystem: Environmental > Aquatic > Non-marine Saline and Alkaline > Hypersaline > Sediment... | reverse complement strand
CCATCGCCGTGCGTCACTTTTTCGCGGGCCGTGCGCGCTATCGCCGCTCCGAACTCTGGGTCATCATCCAGGAGTCGGGCGCCGATGCGCTGCCGATCGTCAGCCTGGTCAGCTTTCTGGTCGGCATGATCCTCGGCTATATCGGCGATCAGCAGTTGGCCCAGTTTGGCGCCCGCATCTATGTCGCCGATCTGGTCGGCCTGGCCACCGTGATCCAGATGGGCGCCCTGATCACCGGCATCGTCCTGGCCGGCCGGACCGGGGCCGCCTTCGCCGCGCGCATTGGCACCATGCAGGTGAATGAGGAGATCGACGCGCTGCGCACCTTCGGCATCCCACCGATGGAGTTCCTGGTCTTGCCGCGGATGGTCGCGCTGATCCTGATGACGCCGCTGCTCACCCTCTATGCCGACCTGCTCGGCATCCTTGGCGGCGCCTTCGTCGGCACCGTCGTCGGTGGCGTCACCCTGACCGCCTACATGATCCAGACCCAGGCCGCGATCGGCTGGAACCACATCATCCAGGGCCTGATCAGCGCCACCGTCTATGGCGCCATCGTCGCCGCCTCGGGCTGCTTGCGCGGCATGCAGTGCGGGCGCAGCGCGGCGGCCGTCGGCGAGGCCACCACCTCGGCGGTGGTCACCTCCATCGTCTTCATCGTCATCGCCGCCGCGGTGCTGACGGTGATCTTCGATGCCGTTGGGCTGTCCGGATGAGTATCCAAGCCGCTTCAGCGCTCAACCCACTGCCGGATTCGCATCCAGAGCGGGATCAAAGCCAAGTTCAGGCCAACAACCCACCGCGTGAGTCAGAGTCAGAGACAGAGGAGGCACATCCGGTCGCCATCCAGCTTGAGGATGTCGCCCTCGGCTATGGCGCGGCCAACGTGCAGCAAGGTCTCAGCTTCGCCATCCACCGCGGCGATGTCTTTATCATCATGGGCGGCAGCGGCTGCGGCAAGAGTACGCTGATGCGCGCGCTCACCGGCCTGCTCGCCCCCCGGCAAGGACGAGTCTGGCTGCAAGACCAAAACCTCTGGGAGATCCCGGAGGAGGCGCGCACCCAACTGCTGCGTGGCGTCGGGATTATGTATCAGAGCGGCGCACTCTGGAGTTCGATGACCCTGGAGGAGAACATCGCCCTGCCGCTCGAGCAGTACACGCGACTGTCACGCAGGCAGATCAGCGAGCTGGCCGAATACAAGCTGGCCTTGGTCGGCTTGGCCGGCTTTGGCGGCTATTATCCGGGTCAGATCAGCGGTGGCATGCGCAAGCGCGTCGGTGTCGCCCGCGCCATGGCCCTGGACCCGGACATCCTCTTCTTCGATGAGCCCTCAGCCGGCCTCGACCCCCTCTCGGCGCGGCGGCTCGATGATCTGATCCTGGAATTGCGCGACAGCCTGGGAACCACCATGGTGGTGATTACCCATGACCTTGACAGCCTCTTCCTGATCGGTGATGACGCCGTCTTCCTCGATGCCGAAACCCACAGCATGCTTACCACCGGCAATCCTAAACAGCTGCGCGACCACAGCAAGATCGCCGAAGTCCGCGCCTTTCTGCGCCGAGGCGAGACATGAGTCGCGAGGCCAACCCCACCATCATCGGCGGCTTCGTGCTCGGTGCCGTTACGCTGGTCGTGATCGGTATCCTGGTCTTTGGCAGCGGCGCCTGGCTGCGCGAGCGGATCTACCTGGTGACCTATTTTCCAGGCTCGGTGCAGGGCCTGAGCGTCGGCGCTCAGGTGCAGTTTCAGGGGGTACCGATCGGCCAAGTGGTGGAGATCGGCCTCGACTATATTGCCGACCGCGATAGCTTTCGCATCCCAGTCCACTACGAGGTCTGGCCCAACAACATCCATGTGCTTGGCGATCTTGAGGACACCGAGCCGAGTGAACTGTTGCAGCGCCTGGTCGACGAGCGCGGCCTGCGCGCCCAGCTCGAATCGGTGAGCTTCGTCACCGGTCAGTACCTGGTCAGCCTGAGCCTGAACCCGAGCCTGCCGAGTCGAAATTATCCACCCAACCCGGATGGCAGGGTGCGCGTGCCGGCCATCGCGGCGACCCGTGATCGGGTCCAGGAGATGCTGGAAAACCTACATCTCGATGAGCTGGTGGATGCCTCCACGCAGGCCCTCGCGGCGATCAACTCACTGCTGTCCGCCAAGGAGACGCAGTCTGCGTTGAACAACCTGGATCAGGCCTTGGCCGGGATTGCGGCCTTAGCCGAGAAGGTCGACCAGGAGATTGCCCCGCTCAGCCAGCACGCCAGTGCAACCCTCAATGAGTACGAGCAGCTTGCCGAGACCCTGCGTCGCGAGGTCGGCCCCCTGCTGCGCGAGCTGTCGCAGGCCACCCAAGCCATCACGGCGGTTGCAACCCGCGTTGAGGCCAAGATCGACCCACTCGCCAGCTCAGGCCAGAGCGTCCTGGACGAGGCCGCCGCGGCGCTGCGTGGCATTCGCCAGCTGACCGGCGAGGGCTCTTCAACCCGCTACGAGCTGGATCAGTTGCTCGCTACCGCCACCCGCGCGGCGAACTCGATCCGCTCACTCGCCGATTATCTCGAGCGTCATCCCGAGGCCCTACTGCAGGGTAAGCGCTGAGCGGCCAACCGCTTTAGTAGAACACCTCACGGGCCACCCCATTGAGCACCGAGACGCTAGCCAGCCCTTGCCGCCCCATTGGGCAGATATAGTTGACGACGATGATCGTCTGTACCCCGGGATCGGATTCCGCGCGTACGATCCCGGCCGCGCCAAGATTCCCGGTATCCATCAGACGACAGCCACAGCCGACCAGGGCTTCGGTTGTCATCCCCACCTCAGGCAAACAGCGGGGCCTTGCCGATGGTGTACCGCAAGCACCCATCAAGGCGCTCGCGATCACCAACAACAGCAGCCAGCCGCGCTTGAGGCTATTGCTCACGCTCAACGTCGGCTAGGGCATCCTTCAGGGCTTGCAAGATCAACTTGCTCGCCTCGGCCTCATCGAGTTCCGGCACCTCCCAGCCCATGATCCGGCCATACTTCTGCAGCAGATGCCGGACGTCGTGTACCAGCTCGTTGTGATACTTACGAATCTCCAGCTGTTCGAGGCTTGCCATCGCTATCTCCCCCTGTTCGGGTCGGCCAGGCGTCTCGGCGAGCGCCCAAAGGCTCATTGAGACGCCGGTCTGGTTATCGTTGACGGTTGACGACGCAGCGGGGCCTTTCTGTCGGACTCGTCCGGACTCGTCCGGACTCGTCGCAGGCGCCCGCCCACGCATTGTCGCACTGCCAGCGCAAGCTTGCGACTATGGCGCCTTGACTGATTAACGATTAACAATCGGTAACCCACTGGCAACCGCGGGGTAAACCCCGAATCCCAACACTGAGTACAATTCGATCAAGCATCACGGACTCTTGCTGCGGCCGCCGCTTGCAGCCCCAGCCCTGATAGATCATCAGATTCGCCAGATCAGTTAGGAGTGCTCTAATGTCTTCGACCCAACCATTGAGATCGGCGCGACCGCGGCCTATGGCGGCGTCAGCAACGGCCAAAGCCGCCATGCTCGAGGCATCCGGCATGGCTTCGGGATTACGCGCTCGCGCCATCCTAGCGGGCGCCATCAGCCTGACGCTGCTGGTCTCCGTGGCGATCTTCCTACCCAAGATTGGCCATGCGCAATCGGTTCCCGCGCCGTTGAGCGCGCCCACCGGCCCCGCCAGCTTCGCTGATGTCGTCGAGCGGGTCATCCCGGCGGTGGTCAATGTCACGGTTGCACAAGAGGCACGGCCCCTACTCTCGATGCCGGATGGTCAGTTCCCTAACGAAGGCTCTCCACTGTATGAATTCTTCAAACGCTTCGGTGGTATGGACGAACTGCCGATCCCGACGCCACGCCAGCGCGAAGGCGAGGGCTCCGGCTTCATCATCGACGCCGAGGGCTATATCGTCACCAATAACCATGTGGTTGATGGTGCTTCGACGATCGAGGTAACCCTGAACGACGGCACGCGGTACGCGGCGAAGGTGATCGGCCGCGATGCCAAGACCGACCTCGCGCTGATCAAGATCGACACCAGCGATGCCCTGCCGCACGTCACCTTCGGCGATAGCCAAGGCGCCCGCGTTGGCGATTGGGTGTTAGCGGTCGGCAACCCCTTTGGTCTCGGCGGCTCGGTCAATGCCGGCATCATCTCGGCACGTGGCCGCGACATCAACTCCGGCCCCTACGACGACTACATCCAGATCGACGCGCCGATCAATCGCGGCAACTCAGGCGGGCCGCTGTTTGATGCGCGCGGCGTCGTCATCGGCGTCAACACCGCAATCTTCTCGCCGAGCGGCGGCAACATCGGCATTGGCTTTGCGATCCCAGCCGAGACCGCCGCTGAGATCGTCGCCGAGCTGAAGACCAAGGGCCGGGTTGACCGCGGCTGGCTCGGCGTTCAGATCCAACCAGTGACCGAGGAGATCGCCGCCAGCCTGGGGCTGCCAGAGACGCGCGGCGTATTGGTTGCTGATGTGATTCCGGGCACGCCGGCAGAGGCCGCCGGCATCCGCAGCGGCGATGTCATCTTGCAGGCCGCTGGCGAGCGCATGGAGGAATACCGCGATCTGACCAAGCTGATCGCCGGCATCGAGGCAGGCACCCGGATCACGCTGGTCATCTCGCGCTCTGGCGAGACCCTCAGCATCCCGGTCACCATCGGCGAGATGCCGGCTGAAGACCTGGCGCAAGCGGCCGGCGAACAGGCGCCGGCTGGCGACGAGCCGCGCATTGGCCTCTATCTGGCGCCACTCACGCCAGAGCTGCGCGCCGAGCGTGGGATCGCCGCGGACGCCAGCGGCGTGCTGGTCGCCCAGGTCGCGCCAGGCAGCCCGGCACAGGCCGCCGGCATCAAGGCTGGCAGCCTGATCTCGATGGTGGGCCAGCAAGCAGTCACCCAGCCACGTCAGGTGATCGAGGCCGTCAAGCAGGCCGCCGCCGCCGATCGACCCTCGGTGCTGCTGCGCGTCGAGCAGGACGGCGAGCAGCGCTTTGTCGCCGTTCCGATTGGATGATCGAACAGGCATGATCAACCATTGGATGCATTATCCTCTCATCAATCGGGTGCTCTGAAGCCATGCGTGTACTGGTGATCGAGGACGACGCCCAGCTCGCCGCCTATCTCGCCAAGGCCTTTGGCGAGATGGGCGCCAATGTCGACCTAGCCGATAATGGCCGCAATGGCCTGTTTCTTGCCGCTGGCAATCCCTATGACGTGATGGTGGTCGATCGGATGCTGCCGGAACTCGACGGGCTGGCCATCATCCGCACCCTGCGCGCCTCCGGCAATGCGACACCGGTGCTGATCCTAAGCGCGCTTGGTGAGGTCGACCATCGCGTCGAGGGCTTGCGTGCCGGCGGTGATGACTACCTAGTCAAGCCCTTCGCCTTCTCCGAACTGCATGCGCGTATCGAGGCCCTGATGCGTCGCGCGGCGCCCGGCGATGCCCCGACAACCCACTTTAACGTTGCCGATCTAGAGCTTGATCTGCTTAAGCGCGAGGTCCGCCGCGCGGGTCAGCCGATCGCCTTGCAGCCACGTGAGTTCAAGCTGCTCGAGTACCTGATGCGACATGCTGGCCAAGTCGTGACCCGCACCATGCTGCTTGAGAACGTCTGGGATTATCACTTCGACCCACAGACCAACGTCATTGATGTCCATATCAGCCGGTTGCGGGCGAAGATCGACAAGGACTTCGATCAGCCGCTGCTGCAAACGGTGCGCGGCGCTGGCTACATGCTCCGTGCTGACTAACCAAACCGCGAGCCTGATGGCCACCCTGGCCCCGGCATTGAGCCGGCTCCAACTGTCGTCGCGCTTTATCCTGACCAGCTCGACCTTCCGGCTCGCGCTCTTGTACATGCTGCTGGTCGGCGTCTCGGTCGCCATCCTGCTTGGCTTCATCTACTGGTCGACCGCCGGCTACATGGCGCGTCAAACCGATGCCACCATCGGCGCCGAGATCCAGGGTCTGGCCGAGCAGTATCGACGGCGGGGGCTGGCGGGGCTCTCCGCGATCATCGCTGAGCGCATTGCGCGTGCTCCAGAAGGCGCCTCGATTTATCTGCTCGCCGACCCCAACGGCAATCCCATCATCGGCAATCTCGATAGCTGGCCACCGGTGACGCCAGACGCCGGCGGCTGGGTGCGCTTTCGCGCCCGCCAAGCAGAGGACAAGGGCATTGGCATCGAGCATGAGACGCGCGCCAAGGTGTTTCGGCTGCGCGGCGACCTGCGACTGCTGGTCGGTCGCGATGTCCGCGAGCTGGCCGCGATTCGCCAGCTGATCCTCGATGCCATCACCTGGGGACTGGCGATCACGGTTGGCTTGGCGTTGCTCGGTGGCTGGTTGATGGGCGCCGGTATCGTGCGCCGGCTCGATGTGGTCAATCAGGTCAGTCGCGAGATCATGCAAGGCGATCTCAGTCGGCGTGTCCCAAGCACAGGCACCGGTGATGACTTCGACCAGCTCGCCGAGAATCTGAACCGGATGCTCGAGCGTATCGAGGCGCTGATGCTGAGCATCCGCCAGGTCTCCGACAACATCGCCCATGACCTGCGCACCCCGCTGACGCGGCTGCGCAATCGGCTCGAGCTGCTACAGGGCGCTGAACTCAGTGACGAGGCCAGCGCCGAGGTCGAGGTCGCGATCGCTGATGCCGACGAGCTGCTCAGCGCCTTCAACGCCTTGCTCAGGATCGCCCGGATCGAGGCCGGCAGCCGCCGCGCCGCCTTTGCCGAGGTCGATCCGGTCACGCTGTTGCAGGACGTCGCCGAACTCTACGAGCCGCTCGCGGCCGAGTCATCGCAATCGATCAGCCTGGTGAGCGCCAGCGAGCACCAGGACAGCGGCGCCAGCGAGAGCAACGAGAGCAGCGCAGGTTGCCGTCTGCACGCGGACCGGGACCTGCTGTTCCAAGCGGTCGCCAATCTGGTCGACAACGCCATCAAGTACAGTCCCCAGGGCGGCCAGATCCAGCTGCGTGCGGCCTGCACGGAGACCAGGGTCGAACTCAGCGTCACCGACGAGGGCCGAGGCATCCCGCCCGAACTCCGCGAAAAGGTGCTGCAGCGCTTCTTCCGTATCGACGCAAGCCGCGCGGCGCCCGGCCATGGCCTCGGCCTCAGCCTCGTCCAAGCGGTCGCGCAGCTCCATGGCGCCGAGCTGCGCTTAGAAGACGCATGCCCGGGCCTGCGGGTTCGCTTCAGTCTGCCAAGACTGGTCGTCACCACCTGACTGACCGAGCCATCCGGTTCGCAAACGGCAATGCGGGCGGGCGCCCCGCCTCAGCCCGCGCAACCTTTGTCAACCTCTTCAATCAGCGGCATCAAATCCTCAAGCCCCTGCCGCATCGGCGAGCGCTGAGCCAATGTATCCGACATCGGTATCCGGGAACTCCCGCGAGATCGCCTTGATCTGATCCTGGATCTCGATGAAGCCATCGATCAGCTCCGGATCGAAATGCCGCCCACGGCCGGCCTCCATGATCGCCATCGCCTCCTCATGCGGAATGGCGGTCTTGTAAGCTCTGCGGCTGATCAATGCGTCATAGACATCGGCCACCGCCATCAAGCGTGCCGAGAGGGGGATCGCCTCGCCCTTGAGCCCACCTGGATAACCACCGCCCTGCCATTGCTCATGGTGGCCGAGGGTGATCTCCTTGGCGACCTCAAGAATGGCCAGGCTGGCGCCAACCCGCTTCTGGGCGCTGTCGATGGCGGTATACCCAATCACCACGTGCGTCTTCATGACCTCGAATTCTTCCGCGGTCAATTGGCTGGACTTGAGCAAGATCCGATCGGGGATGCCCACCTTGCCGATGTCGTGCAAGGGCGCGGCGCGGACGATCAAATCGATCCGCTCTGGGGTCAGCTCGCTCGCGAAACGCGGTTTATGGCGGACATGTTCGGCAAGACAACGGATATAGCGCTGGGTGCGCAGGAGATGGCGGCCGGTTTCGTTGTCGCGGGCCTCGGCCAGCGAGGCCAGCGCCACCAGCGTGACCTGGTGGCTGAGCTGCAACTCCTCAAGATGCTTCTGCGCTAGGTGCGCCTGCCATCTAACCTCCTCGGTGCGCCGCGCCACCTCTTGCTCTAGGTGCTGATTGCGATCGGCAAGCTGATCGGTCGCTCTCTTGAGCGTCAAGTGCGTCTTCACGCGCGCCTTGAGAATGGCCGGGCTGATCGGCTTGGTGACATAGTCGACCGCACCGAGCGATAGGCCTTCCTCTTCGTCGTCGAGCCGAGTTTTGGCGGTCAGAAAGATGACCGGGATGTCCTGCGTGTGGGGATTCGCCTTCAGGCGTCGGCACACCTCGAAGCCATCCATCTCCGGCATCAGGATATCGAGGAGGATGAGATCTGGTTTTGGCGTTGCCTGGGCGAGCTGCAGGCCGCGCTTGCCATGCGGGGCAACCTTGACCCTGTAGGCGTCCGACAGCAGGGCGTCGATCACCGCGAGGTTCTGCGCGGCATCGTCGATGGCGACGATGATAGGACGGTGGTTCATACCTCAAGCCTCTCCTGGTCTCTCACCTTGAGTAATGCCAGCGCGGTGACGAAGTCAAAAGCCTCCACCGCCTCCCGCACGGCACACAACTCGGCCTCGCCGAGCTGCCGGGCCAGCAGCGGCTGCCGCGCTCTCAGCCAGACAACGGCCTTGGCGTCGTCGTCACGTAGTAGCTCGATCAGGGTGTCAAGCGCCTCCGCTTGATCATCCAATCCTGTCTGAGCATCCAATCCTGCCTGCTCATTCGGCCCCGGCTGATCAGTTGGGTCCGCGCTAGGCACCTGGTCCAGGCCGTCTGGGCTCAAGGCCGCGTCGATCCCCGCGCGGACGCGGTTCAGCTCGCTGTCACAGCGCGCAAGCTGAGCAGCCAGATCGGCCTCGGAACATCCCTGTTTCATAGCATCCTCGAGCTGTTTCGCGCGAGCGCTCAGGTCAAGGGCGCCAATCTGACCCGCCATACCCTTCAGCGTGTGGGCGAGGCGCTGCGCAGCCTGGTTGTCACCCCGCTCTAGGGCGGCGCGGAACTCCGCGCGAAACAACCCTTGGCTCGCCGCGAAGTCACGCATGATCCGGATATAGACCTCGAGCTGACCGCCAAAGCGTTGGCGACCCTCATCGAGGTCGATGCCTTCCACGCTGGGGGGCAAAGCGCCTATCCTGGAAGGATTGGAGATCCTAAAGGCGTCCGTTGCCGAGACCGCGCGATCAACAATAGCGGTCTCCTCTAGAACAACAGGCCTTTCTCGAACAGCAGCCTCTTCCGTCCCCTCAGCATCGGCGGTGGCAGCCTGCAGCCAGTGGCACAGGATCTCACTGAGTTCGGTCGGCGAAAAGGGCTTAGCAAGAAAATCATTCATACCCGCGGCCAGACACTGCTCCCGATCGCCTTGCGTGGCATTGGCGGTGAGGGCGATGATCGGCAAGGTCGCAAAGCGCGTCTCCCGGCGCAACCTCCGCGTGGCATCGAGCCCATCAAGCCTTGGCATCTGCACATCCATCAGGATCAGGTCGTAATGCGCGCTGCCGGCCCGCGCCAGGGCCTCCTCCCCGTTATTGGCGACATCGACCACGAATCCCATGGCCTCCAGGAATTCCTGGGCCACCGTCTGATTGATCTCATTATCTTCCGCGACCAGCACACGACGTCCGACCAGCTTGGCGACATCGAAACGCGGCGCCGCAAGTCGCTCGTTCGTCGCCAACCCGGATCGACCTGGCCCGCGATCGGAGAGGGATAGCAGGATATTCAACAGACTCGAGGGCTCAACCGGCTTGAGCAGCACCGCCGCGAAGCCATCGGCGCGAACCTGCTGGAGCCTATCGTCTGGCGCCAGGGCGGTCACCAAAATCAGTCTGGGTGAGGGGCTGAGTTCGAGCGCGCGTATCTTGCGCGCGGTCTCCACGCCATCCATGTCGGGCATCTTCCAATCGATGAAGACCAATGCGAAGGGATGCTGGGACTTGCCCGCCGCGGCAAGCCGCTCGAGTGCGCTCGGCCCCGAGTCCGTCGTCTCCACGCGCAAGCCGAACCGCGCTAGCATGCTCGCCAGGCTGTTCCTTGCGCCAGCGACATCATCCACGATCAGCGCATGCTGCCCTTGCAGTGGCTCGCAGCCGCTGACCTCCTGCGTGAGGCCGGCGTCGAGATCCTGCTCGAGCCAGATCTCGAGCCAGAAGGTGGAGCCGACATCCACTTGGCTTTCAACCCCAATCCGCGCGCCCATCAGTTCGGCCAACTGGCGGCTGATCGCCAGGCCTAGGCCCGTGCCCCCATACTGACGGGTCGTTGAACTATCCGCCTGCTCAAAGCTCTGGAACAGACGCGCCCGCTGCTCCTCGCTGATGCCAATCCCGGTATCGGTGACCGCAAACCGCAGCAGCGCCCGGCGCCGGTCTCGCCGCAAAAGGTCAACCGCAAGGCGAATCTCACCCTGTTCGGTAAACTTGATCGCGTTATTGCCAAAATTGACCAAGATTTGGGTGATCCGCAGGGCGTCACCCAGCAACT
>Ga0180430_10005457_pt1 | contig 10552 bp, 7 predicted proteins | sample SS_ome_9_FD_132999 | JGI IMG/M metagenome (GOLD analysis project Ga0180430, IMG submission 132999) | Hypersaline lake sediment archaeal communities from the Salton Sea, California, USA - SS_1_S_2 metaG | ecosystem: Environmental > Aquatic > Non-marine Saline and Alkaline > Hypersaline > Sediment... | reverse complement strand
CAAGGTTAGGCCCAGGTCGGCAGCCGCCTGTTCGATTGCGGATGGACTGTACGAATTAATGTAGGTCGTAGCGATAATATCACCGCGTCCAATGGTTGGTTGGTCGTCGAGATTTGTAGATTTATCGCTGCCACATCCAGAGCCGCAGGCGACTAAGATTGCCACAATCAACACTGATAAGAGATGTTTCTTCATTGACTTGCTCCGGGTATAGGTTTGTTGTTCAGGCGGTAGTATAGCCTAATCCTGATGATGCGAGATATTTGAAAATATAATCACCCGAATAAATAAAGAGACCTATACTTGCTTCGTAGCGGAGTCGTTACTGATCCGACTCGAACGCGATCAGTGGCAGATTCTGAAACAGTTCTTGCGCTGCGACAAATTGCTTGAACGATGTAAGCCCACGGGACGCTGAATCCCGTGGGCTTATCGTTTGGAGGTCGAAGTGTCTATTCCAAAAATGAAGCTTAGCAACTTACCTATATAGATCGGCATTGAGGGAGATAAATTTACTCAAATTACTTGGTGAACACGAAATTTCAGAAATGATCTGATGAAGACTACTGGTAATGCTTCAGTAATCGCTGAAGAAGCTGTGGCAGGCGGCGGCGCAGCCAAGGCGGATTCACAATCTCAAAATCCGGCGCCCAGCAAAGAAGATCTAGGAGTAAGAGATCGGGATTATTGGTGGTGATGGCTACTTCGAAACCCCCGTTGGTAAGTAACTGTATCTTGTCCCGATCAAAAATCTGAGCGGCTAGAACATCGGGCGTTATGACATGATCGAATCGGAGGGTAACGATTACCTCCTCTCCGGGGCTTTGGTCAGTCCTGGCCTGAAAGGCGCGTGATCGAGTTGTTTCGGCCTTGCTGGGGCCAGGACCGGGGGCGGCTGGTTCGCCCGTCGTCGGATCCGACTGGGGGCGCTCCATAGGTTGCTGAGCCGGATCAATCTCTTTCAATCTACTGGAGAGACGGCTGAGAGAGTTGGCTAGAGCGCTGCCGGTGATAGCGCCGCTGCGAGCAAGTACGGTGGCTATCTCTAACGCTTCTTCTGCTGGCAAATCAGGCAAATCGGGACAGAAGGGCCTTGCATAGGTGTATCCCCCTTGAGGTGGGTCGAAGATCAGAGGGGCGGTATACTGGGTTCTCATCACCTGAAGATCACGATGAATGGTACCACGTGAGACGCCAAGTTCCTTGGCCAATTGGGGTGCGGATGGGAACTGCTCCCATTGAAGCACCACATCGATCCAGTAAAGACGCCGGATTTGTGAACGGGTCTGTTTCATGGCTAGCTCACTAGGTTTGAATGTAGCTGATATCAGGATTTTCTCTATAATTGATTGTAGATGCGGCGAGGGGGCTATGGCAAGATTCGTTCTTTGGTTAATAAAGGAGCTACTGGCATAGCATGATCAGCAAGAGAAGAACTGACAGATCATACATCGGGGTCGAATTGATGTGGCTTTCTCGTATCCCTTTGCTATGTTTGCTTTTACTGGTTTCTCTGTTTTCCATTGTTTCCAATGTAGCCGCTAGCTCATCCGCACCTAAGGAACCTAAGGAAACAGCGCGACAGGTCAAGGCTCAAGCGACCGTTTCAACGCCCGTTTCAACGCCCGTTTCTGGCGCTCCACTTACGGACGATGGGCCACCAAAACAGCGAGTTCCGACTAGATCGGTCCCCCGGATCGGTGAGATTGATTATGTTTACGCTGATATGCCTGATAGTTCAGCGCACCTCCGCCATCTGGCGATTCGCTGCCAGAATATTTTCCCTGACTCGGATCCCTACTCTAAGGTTTTTTACGGCCGGATCGCCAATGCCCTCCATATGACCACCCGAGAATCGGTGATTAGGCGGGGTCTTGGATTCAGGGAGGGAGATCTGGTTGGCCGCGATGATCTGGAGGCGGCGATACGAAAGCTACGGACCTACTATTTTCTGCATAGTGACGTGGATATGTCGGTCGAATCGGTAGATGATTCAATCGACCTTCGAATTGAAACCCGAGATATCTGGACTACGCGCCCACTGTTTGAATTTAGCAAGGCCGGTGATCTGACGACATGGTCGGCCGGAATAGAGGAGTTCAATCTATTTGGTGGCGGCAAGGGGCTGGGATTTACCGTTGGCCATGACGAATATCAACCCTATTACGGTGGTTGGTACCGCGATCCTCAATTGCTAAATAGAGATCTTCTGCTGCGACTGGCGGTTATCAGCGGCAAGTCTCTTAAGATGCAGCGCCTTGATTTTGTGCATCCCTTTGACCGAGCGGCTGTCCGGCGCGGACTCAGGTGGGAATCGAGAAACTATGAAGGGACCTTTGTCGATCACCGCGGCGGATTGGATGGTCCCGAATGGCGACTGGACAAATGGATCTTAGACGCAGCTGGAGGGCCGAAGATTGCTGGCCAAGGTAATGAGGCCTGGTGGCTCAAACCAGCGGTCTATTTGGTTAGTGAGAACTATCGCCCTCCCAAGGCAGGTACCGAGGATGCGCTACTCGCCTCGAACTGGTCGCCAATCGAGAGGCGGGAAATTCGCGCTGTGGGCCTTGAATTGCATTTTATTCATGAGAACTATTCCCAGCGGGCGGGGATAAATTCTTTCTATCGCCGTGAGGATTTTAATCTGGGATCGGATTTGCGCGTGCGTGTGGGGTACTCGCCGGAAACCTTTGGCGCGACACAGGATGGGATGTTTTTTAAATGGCGACTAGTGCAGGGTCTCTCTCTCGGTAAACACCAGATGCTGATAGGATCTCTCTGGGGTGAGTCAGAGTACAAGTCTGCCCGTACTGAGGATTTTCGAGCAACTAGTGACATCTGGTATTTTAGAAATCTATCTCACAGGCAAACCCTGGCTATGCATCTGCAGAGCAGCTGGGGATGGCGAGTGCTACCTCAAAAGATCTTTACCTTGGGAGCGGAGAATAGCCTGCGGGGGTTTGAAGCTTTTGCCTTTTCGGGGGAGCGGGTGATGCTGGCCAATATCGAAGATCGACTGGTGGTTCTCGATAATATGGCGGGCCTGATTACCTTGGGGATTGTAGGGTTTATCGATGGAGGAGTTGCTTGGAATATAGGCGCTCGCGAAAAGGCGCGCCCACACATCAACGCTGGTCTTGGACTTCGGCTGCTTGGTAGTCGGACGAGAGGTGCCCTAGTAACCAGAATCGATATCGGATTCCCAATAACCGATCGCGACGACAATGACAGTCCCGTAATCTCTATTGCGGCCGGACAGGCTTTCTAGCTACGTCACGATTTGGTGCATTATCAGAATTTTTTCTCTTTTCTGTAAAATCATTTTATTTTCGTTCTCACTACCATTTTCTAAATCTGACTGAGATCTTGCCCGGTAAAATCCGAATATGTAATGTATTACTACGTAATAAGATAAGTAGCTGAGAGTGGTATTCACAGTGACCGTTTTGGGGGGTGGATAGAGAGATTTCACCCTGTTTTTATGGGGATCGTTCGCCGGAGGGCAGTGGGCCAACTGGTTGAGATATTGACAGTTGATCCATTAATGGTCATAATAATAGCAGACCGCTTATTAAAAGGGGTCTATTACTCGAAATCCGAGACATTGGCTTCCGGGGGAGGCCTGAGATCTGCGGTGCTTGCAACCTTAGTGAGTGGCCACTAACACAGAAATCCCCGCTGTCAATAAGTCTTCGTTTTTCGTAGAGCGAGTGGTGTGGGGGTACGCGCAGACGGGAAGGATATCTTCGGTAGAGGGTGCCAGGGGTAACCGTCCCAGCGATCTTGTTGGTCGCACCTGCTTTCTATAATCACTGCTAGCTCGCACGCCTCCGTGACGGATGTTCCGTTACGGAGGCTTTTTTTTAACCTTAGTAAACCGTTCTGAGAGATACCGGCGAGAGATAAGTTTCTACCTTAGCGATAGATCATAATCGGCCGCATTTGCGTCTGGCCATTGAACGAGAGCACACAGAAGTAAATTCCTGAGTTTACGGCCCGGCCGGAGTTTCCGCGCCCGTCCCAAACAATAGAAGTAGATCCCCTGTCGGACCCCGCCGCCTGCTTCGACCAGATCACTCGACCAGCCAGATCATAGATACCTAGCTTGGTAGTTCCAGTCTCCAAGAGAGTGAACTGGATCTTTGCTTGGTTCTGAAAGGGGTTAGGATGAATTTCTAGACCAAACCGATTTTGATCTAAGGGCGCCATCTCAGGCACAGCCATGAAGAGGCAGGGATTAGGTTCACAGGTGATCTGGGAGACGAACCAGGTCCCGCCGGCTAGTAAGCAAGATTCTTCATCAAGAACAAGGCAAGAGGCATCGGAAAGACAGCAGGCACTGGCGCAGTTCTCTCGAACGACTACAACCGAGTTGTTGATTTCAGCGACAGGGACGATTTCGCCGGCTTGATAGAGTTCAATGTAGACAAAATCTATGTGGGTGGTCGTGAGGAGTGAAAGGGTTCGAAATGTAATTGAGGACAACAGCCCGGGTCCATCGATCGTGTTGCCACCACAAAGGGCGACGTGGGATATAAAAGCGGTCGAATCGGTCTCGCTATGATACCACCAGGTGTTATTGCATAGATCGGGCAAGAGGGGCTCTTCAGTAATGGCGTGTAACTCGAGCGCTAAGGGATCGAATTCGATGAGGGCTTCGTAGCCGTCAAAAGGAGAGCTGACTGAGTCTGCAAAGATCTGAATGGTGAAGAGCTCGTCGGTTCCGACGCAGGTCGTATCGGGTCGAATGGAAATCGTGTTATCTGCCGCGGCGGTATGGATGCCAGCGGCGACTATCAATAGGGCCGATAGGAGGAGCAGCTCTCTTTTCATTGAACCCTTCCCAAGCTAAGGCGAACCGCGTGTAGCTTTCCGTGTAGCTTCAGCGACCATTGCGATTTCGACCATATCTTATGTATATACTTCAATTCAGGCAAACACTGAGTTGACAGTGAATACATTAATACGTTTCGGAGCGGGGCCGGATTTTATGAACGATTGCGGGCTTTTGGATCTATTGATCGACTCCAAGCTCTTTTAGTTTTGCCTTTGCCCCGCGGTTACCAGGAAAGAGTTCGAGCGATTTTTGGTAGTTGATGATCGCTTGCTCATGGTCGCCTTTCAGCAGGAATACTTCGCCGAGACTGTCCCAGGCATTAAAGGATTCCGGATAGGCGCTCGCGATCAACTGAAATACTGTCAGCGCCTCATCGTACTTCTCCTTTGCTATGAACCGGTAGCCAACATCGTTTAGCTCAGCTTCATTAAAATAGAATTCACCGGGAGGAGACTGCTTCATGTTGCCAAAGGCATTCTGCGCTTCTTCAATACCGGATTCGTCAATGATCTTCTCGATCAGCAAGGCTGCGGAGTCTCCCTTATTCCTGGCGCAGCGGAAGCCGACGTTAAAATCGACCCAATTACTTTGAAGACAGGCCCGGTGTGAGATGCGGCTGCAATATGGTCCAGTGTGCCAACCACCGCCCCTGATTACTCGGAATTCACCAGTTGCGGGGCCCGTGGGGTCGTCGGTGGGGCTGATGGTGTAGTAATCCTTGTCGTAATAGTCGCTGACCCATTCAACGACATTGCCGGTCATGTCGTGGAGGCCAAAACCGTTGGGCGGGAACTGGCCGACTGGCAGCGGAGCTTTGATATTAGCAGTATACAAAGTGGAATCATGTTCATCGCCATTGGCATATAGTTTGTCGATCAGGCCGCCGCGACCAGCGCATTCCCATTCAGCTTCAGTGGGCAGGCGAGCGCCGCGCCATTTGGCATACTGGCTTGCTTCCATCCACGAGATGCCCATCACAGGATGGTTAGGGAATTCCGGTCCGCTGTGATACTTATCGAGACCCCAGAATTCGGGCAGCTTATGATCTGTCGCTTCGCAGTAAGCGAGATACTGAGCGTTGGTGACTTCATACTTGTCGATAAAGAATGGTGAGAGCTTAACGAGATGGCGGGGTGCGAAGTTGCCATCGCCCTCACGCCCCATCTGAAACTCCCCGACGGGAATCAGAACCATCTCGGCTGGAAGGGCATCTGGCGATTCTGTTTCGTCGGCGCCGCGGGCCTCGCTGATTGTACCGAATAGAAGAGAAGAAATCAGGATCAGGGCCGCCGCAAGATAAAGGTTGCGCTTAGAAATGGAACAGATCCTATAAAACCGACCGATCAACCTCATCACCACCTCCGCGTTATTGGCTCTTTGAAGGAGAGAATTACATCAAAATGCAATAGCGATTCCGTCCGTTGATACAACGTCTTGCGGGAGAGGTTCCCTTTTCGCATTTGCAGAGGGCAGGTTACCGAACAGGTGAGGTTGCTTTCTTCTCCTGCTCCATTCTGGCCACATACATACCGCAATTTGACCCGATAGTATTTTCCCGCGCCTCGCCGATGCTGAGCAGGGTGTCGTATCCGGCACCGCGAAAACGATCAACGATGCGGCGGCACTGATCACGCTCGGCTGGATCGATTAGGCCGGTGAGTCCTGCACGATGAGATGCGGAGGTTGGATTAATCGGTGTGAGTTTAATCATAAAACGATCGGGCGAAAAGATATCAATGATCGATTCCGGATCAAGCGGCAGCCCCTGAGCCGGAGCGAAGTTAAGGGTGATCTTTCTGTCTCCCGCGCGATAGAAGCGGTTTCCGTAGGTGGCCATCTGCTCCAAGCTCCAGGTCTTTACCGGTACCAGCTTGCTGCGAGCATCGGCGTCGGTTGTGTGGAGAGAGAACTGCATCTGAAAGCGGCCACCTGTGTAGAGTTCCTCTTTGATTGTAATCAATGACTCGAAAAAACCATCGCAGCCTGCCGGAGCAACCGTTGAAATGCAAGGAAGCAGGCCTGGCGCAGTAATATGTTCCGGTAGTTTGCTAAGGACCTCAAGGACGGCATCATTTAGAACAGGGTCGCCCATTCGCGCGAATTGGATCTTTAGTTTCGGTATCGGAACGACTAGATCGGGGTATCGCCGCCGGATCATCTCATCGATTTGGGCGATGATCTCAAAGGAGCTCAGCTTGCCGCGATAATCGCCACCGGCATCGCAGATCGGGCAGCCGACCGGGCAACCTTTGAGAGTAGAGACGATCAAGACCCACTTTTGATCACGAGGGATCGGTGGCTGGATCGATTCAACGAATTCGATCTTGGCACCATCGGCCAATTCCGCGATATAGACGCGGGCAAGTGTATCGTCGCCTTGGGTGTGTATGACACTGAGCATCTTTAGTTGACCGTTTTCCCCTCGAGATATTGCGCTGCTGCCATCGCGGCTGCCAGACCGTCACCGGCGGCAATCGCGACCTGCCCTAGTCCGCCGTAGCGGGCATCGCCAATTACAAACAGACCAGTGGTGCCGGTGAATATTGATTGCTTGGGACTCGCTGGGTGACCAGCAACTAACTCCCCCGACCGAGAACGCCGACCAATGGCAAAGAGTATGGCGTCAGCCTGCATCGTCATTGGCGAATTCTCTTTTTCAATCTTCAGTTCGATCAAACCCGCCGATCTATTCTGGATGGAGCCGGCTGACTGGCCCGCTTCTCCTGAGGAGGCGAGTGGTATAATTTCTTTTGATACAGACTGGAAGTGTACATCGATCGCCCGATTGTGGTCCACCAGTTCTAGCAGCTTTCCGCGAGCTCTAAAAGATTTACTCCGGACAAGCAGATCGACATGAGTTCCGGCCTCGGCCAGGGTGAGTGAGTAATTGAGGGCGGCTTCTCCTCCGCCAATGACCAGAACCCGCCTGTTCGATCGATTAGAATCATCTGTCCAGATTTGAGAGGTAAGAAGCGGTCTGACCTCAGAAAAGATGTGGCTGCCTAGCAAAGAGTTAGCGCCGGGGAGATTGGACTGAAGAGGGTAGGTGCCAGTGGCGACAATCACAACGCCGGCTAGGATTGACGGTCTAGTTCCCGATCTAGTTTCGGATTGCACCTGCAGGATAAAATTACAGCAGCTGCCCGCTCCACCATCGGCAGAATCGTCTGAAGTCCGCTCGAGATCAATCGCGGTGACCTCCCCACGTAAAACCGGGATTTTCAGATCAGCGAGTTGGTCCGAGATCTTATCAGCTAGCGCCGGGCCGGTGATGGCTGAGAACCCGGGGTAGTTTTCAACTGAAAAGGCGTTTTCAATTAAGCCTCGGGAACGGCCCGTTCTATCAATCAGAAGCGGCTGATAGCCCAGGCGTTTGCTTTGGATGGCCGCGGCGCAGCCTGCTGGTCCGGCGCCTACGATGACGATCGGTTCTATTCGCACGATCTAAGTACCTCCGATGTGCGGGTGGCGATACCGATGCAATCAGCCATGCCGATAAGAGAATTCAGATGCCGCTCTTCGCGGTTCGAGGCCATGGCATCCACCGGCAGATAGACTTCAAAACCGCGGCAGAAGGCAGCCCTGGCTGTTGATTCGCAGCACATGTGGGTTAGGATGCCTGTGATCATGACCTGCTTCATTTTTTGCTCGATCAGGATCTCCTGCAGGGCGGTTCCGGTAAATGCGTCGTAGGTCTGTTTCGGCAGAACGATTTCCCCCGGCTCCGGCGCGAGGGCCGGTATGATCTCCGCCTCCGGTAGGCCGGCGCGAATATAGTCGGTGTAGAACTTGCCCATCAATCCCAGATCATCTTTTCCTTGATGGCAGTGTTGGGTGTAGATGACAGGGCCATTAAAGCGACGCCAGGCTGTGAGAAGCGCGGCGATTCTGGGTGTGATCGCATCAGTGACAGGTAAGTAGCAGCGCTCGTCCGGTGCAGCGAAGTAGCGCACCATGTCGATGACTAGTAGAGCGCAGGATTTTGGCTCGAGGACAAAGCGCGGCCTTGGTGCTACTTCCGCGTGAATCTTGGCCAGCCAGCTTGTTGCTAGCTTGTCCAGATCGCTCTGGGATAGATAGTCATCACCTCTCATAATCGCCGCCTTCTTTCACATATTTCCACCAGGTGCGAGGATCGATCATTTTTGTATAAGTGCCGGGAATGTCCATGAAGAAACCATGTTCGGGCTCGTGGCGGAGCAGTCGGTTTTCATTGTCGGGGGCTGTGTATAAGTCGCGCTTTCCGCCTTCGTCGATGAAGAGTGAAAAGCTCGTGCCGCCATGATAGTTATTACCTCCAGCGCGAGCTTGGCCGGCGATGTATTCATAGCTGTCACGGCCTCCGCGATCGAGGAAGAATGAAAAGCTGTTGTGCGCCGAAGCGCCTTGGGAGAAGAAGCTGCCGCCCTGGTAGGTGTCGTTGCCTTTCAGATCGATAAAGAGGGTCACGCATTCATCCCAGGCCAATCCTTGAGCGACTCCCTGGCGAGTGGTGTAGAAGTCATTGCCGCCTTCTTCGAGGAAAACACCGAGCGCTTGGTGGGCGGCGAATCCCTGATTGTATCGTGAGCCGATGTAGGTGTCGTTGCCCCGCCCGCCGGCGAAGACGATGCCGTAACCATAATAGTAGCCGCCGCCCTGGGAGAAGTTGCCAGCTTCCATCCGGTCCCGTCCGCTGTTATCGATCAGCAGGCCCAGCCCGCCCGAAGCGAGTGTGCGAAAGCCCTGGCCGCAGCCCTGAGACCAGGCGTCGAAAATTCCCGCGTCGCCGTAACCAGTGGGATAGAGCCCCTTGGCGTAATACTCGTCGTTGCCGCTGGCGTCGATGAGAGCTCCGACTCCCTTAGCCAGTCCGACCGCCTGAACGTGTCCATCGCCTTCATATCGGTCATTGCCGCTCTCATCTAACAAGTAGCCAGTGCCAAAGAGTCCGACTGCTTGACAGAATGTGCGGCCGCGATAGGTATCGTCTCCGGCGAGATCTTGGAGCCAGCCGATGCCAAAATAGCCAACGCCCTGTCCCCACTGATTGGAGATATAGGTGTCATTGCCGGAGAGATCTAGCAGAGCACCGATACCGAGGGTGCCCGCTCCTTGGCTACCGGGCTCTGTGGATTCGTAGGCGTCATCACCATCGAGGTCGATGCAGATCGATAGCGGTGTACTGAGACTGTTGCCACCGCCACAGTTGCCCGTGTAAAAATCGTTGCCACCAAGGTCTAAGATAAAGGCGGCATCAGTCTGCCGATACCAATGGCGGGTGGTGCCGCCAAAAAGGTAGCGACCAAACGGGCTGGCGTACTCATAGAGGATTTCTGCTCCCAGGTCGTCAGCATAGACCGCGTGCAGCAGACGGCCGGCATGCATAACCCACTCAGGGTCGGTCAAGAGCGCCAACCTAGCGGCGGCTTCGAGAAGCGCGCCGTAATTGATGCGAGTGGCTAGATCAATGAGGCGTTTGTTCTTGCTGAAACGATCCTTGTCTTCATCAAAATGGAGATAGGTGGCTTCGGCAAAGACATCAGAGATATTCCATCGCTCCGCTTCAAGAAACTCCATCTCGGCAGGGGTTAGATCAGCAAAGGCGCGGTTGTACCACTGACGGGCTTCGCCAAAGATCTGGTTGATCTGGCCGATCAGCGGAGCCAACCGCTCTTCAGGTGTCTGGCCGTCACCGGGAATTTCCGGGCCGAGGAGACGCTGGTTGTCCGGGGT
>Ga0180430_10005454_pt1 | contig 10554 bp, 9 predicted proteins | sample SS_ome_9_FD_132999 | JGI IMG/M metagenome (GOLD analysis project Ga0180430, IMG submission 132999) | Hypersaline lake sediment archaeal communities from the Salton Sea, California, USA - SS_1_S_2 metaG | ecosystem: Environmental > Aquatic > Non-marine Saline and Alkaline > Hypersaline > Sediment... | reverse complement strand
GAACTGGGATTTTTACGCAGTAATAACCACTTCACGACAAAAGTACCCCACAGAAAAAGGGTGCCCTTTTGAGACACCCTCTTCTATATAATCTTATGAGTCTGTACTATTCGGAAACAATTTCGAAAGGTACATCCACGAGAACTTCCTTGTGAAGTTTCACGGTAGCTGAGTAGCTTCCGATCTCCTTGATCAGGTCGTCCTTGATGCTTATATTCTTCCTTTCCAGGTCAAAACCCTTCTCGGTCAGAGCTTCAGCGATCTGAATGGTATTTACCGATCCAAAGATCTTTCCTTTGGTACTGGTTTTGGCACCGATGGTCAGGCTGACTTTCTTCAGCTCTTCTGCCTGTTGCAGGGCGGCATCCTTCAGCTGGGCCTCTTTATGGGCACGCTGACGAAGGATCTCTTCGTGAACCTTTGTGTTCTGCGCAGTAGCATTGATGGCAAGTCCTTTCGGAATCAGGTAATTCCTGGCGTATCCATCTTTTACTGTAACGACATCGTCCTTATGTCCCAGGTTGCTTATGTCTTGTTTAAGTATTACGTTCATCTCCTATCCTCCTTTTACTTTAACATATCAGTTACATAAGGAAGCAGAGCCAGGTGCCTTGCACGTTTGATGGCCACTGCAATTTTTCTCTGGAACTTCAGCGAAGTACCTGTCAGGCGCCTCGGAAGAATTTTTCCCTGTTCGTTCAGGAATTTCTTCAGGAACTCGGGGTCTTTATAGTCGATGTATTTGATGCGGCTCTTGCGGAACCTGCAATACTTCTTTTTCTTTATCTCTACCGTTGGTGGAGTTAAATATCTGATTTCTGAATTATCTTGTGCCATTACTCTTTCTCCTGTTTTTGTTCTGAACTTTTCCTAGCTCTTTTCTTCTCTGCATATACCACTGCATACTTCTCCATTTTCATGGTGAGGAAGCGGATGATTCGTTCATCCCTGCGGTATTCGGTCTCAAGTTTGGCGATCAGATCGGGCTCAGCCCTGAATTCGATCAGATGGTAAAATCCTGTGGATTTTTTCTGGATGGGATAGGCCAGTTTTTTCAGGCCCCAATCCTCTTCGTAGACTATCTCACCTTTATTATCGGTGATAATCTTTTTGAATTTTGCAACCGCTTCCTTCATCTGGCTTTCAGACAAAACGGGAGTACAAATGAAAACGGTTTCGTACTGGTTCGACATTTGTTTAATTTTGGTTTATAAAAAATCGACTGCAAAAGTAGGAAGTTTTTGATTAACAGCCAAAAATACAGGGCTTTTTTACATTCCTGGTCTCCCTTTTTTCGGCATTTACCCGGGCTTTATCATCAGGATCTTCGGCTTTGACTCGGTTATGACATTACAGACTTAGTTCTTATCTTAGCAGGCGCATATGGATAAATTTATAGTATCGGCACGAAAGTACAGACCTGCAAGTTTTACCGATGTGGTGGGTCAGCCTTCCATCACCACAACGCTCAGGAACTCCATTCAGAACAATCACCTGGGTCATGCCTATCTGTTTAGCGGACCCAGAGGGGTAGGGAAGACCACCTGTGCCAGGATATTTGCCAAGACCATAAATTGCGAGAATATATCGGACACAGCAGAGCCCTGCAATGCCTGTGAGTCCTGTCTTTCCTTCAATGAAAATCGTTCCTACAGCATTCATGAGCTGGATGCAGCCTCCAACAATTCGGTCGACGATATCAGAACCCTTACCGAACAGGTCAGGATACCCCCTCAGATTGGAAGCTATAGCATCTATATAATAGATGAGGTCCATATGCTGTCGCAGGCTGCCTTTAATGCTTTCCTGAAAACCCTTGAAGAACCTCCGGCACACGCCATTTTTGTGCTGGCCACCACCGAGAAACACAAAATTATCCCGACCATTCTTTCCCGGTGCCAGATCTTCGATTTCAACCGGATCAAGGTGGAAGATGCAGTGGAATACCTGAAACTGATAGCCTCCAGAGAAAATCTGGAAGCTGAAGAGGATGCCCTGCACATGATTGCCCAGAAGGCTGATGGAGCCATGCGTGATGCCCTGTCCATCTTTGATCAGGTCGTAAGTTTTTCCGGTGAGAAGATTACATACCAGGGAGTCATTGATAATTTGAATATCCTTGACTATGAATATTTTTTCCGCTTAACCTTTTCCTTCCTGGAAGGGGATGTGGCCACTGCCATGCTGATCTTTGATGAGATCCTGTCCAAGGGCTTTGATCCCAGGAATTTCATCAATGGATATGCAGCTCACCTGCGGGACCTCATGGTTTGTAAGGACCCGGAAACCGTGAAGCTGATGGAAGTGGGGGCAGGGATCAGGGAGAAGTACCTGGCCCAGTCCAAGCAGGTATCCCTTCCATTTATTTACGAAGGTCTGGAGATATGCAATCAGGCCGACATTCAGTTCCGGGCAAGCCGGAATCAAAGGCTGACCATTGAACTGGCAATGGTGAAGCTGGCCAACCTCTCCGAGGTATCAAAAAAAAAAACAGTAACTGATTCCCCGGATGCGGAAACCAACACGGCGGAAACCCCGGTCGATGAAGCAAGGGAGGTCGTGTCTAAGGCTGACGTTCCCGGGGAGGAAGTAGCTCAGGCAGAGGCCTCCGATATGGATGTGGCTCCGGCTGATGCACCCGATGAGGAAGTGGCTCCGGCTGATGCTCCCGAGCTTGTGGACGCTAAAGAAGCACCTGCGGGCGAGGCATTACCCAATGACCCTGGCCCGAACAGAGATAATGGGAATGGTGCTTCCCGCGTGATCAGGGGTCCGGGCATTTCCATCAAAGACAGTTTAAGAATGCCTTCCGGAACCCCTGCTGCCGGGGAAGAAAGCGTTCCCAGTGTGAAAAGTGAGGATCAGGGACCCGCGACTGGCTTCGATCAGGAAAACAAAGAAGGGGCTGCTCCTTTGCCAATCAAGCCGGAGGCGGTTCAGCTTGCCTGGAAAGAATATGCCCTTTCCATGGAGAAAAGCAAACCCCGAATATTCAGTACGCTGAGCAGCAATCAACCGGTCGTGGGCGAAGACGGCCAGGTGAGGGTGTTCTTAAACAGCGAAGCGCAGCGGGATAATTTTAACAAGAATATTAAATCTGATTTATTAGGCTTTATCAAGAGCCATACTGGCTTTCCCAGGCTGGAAATTGTAGCGGAAGTGTCAGAAAGTGAGGATAATGGTAAAAAGATATATACAGAACAGGATAAACTGGATTTCCTGATAAAGAAAAATCCTGAACTTGGATTGCTCAAGTCGCGATTTAACCTTGATTTCGACGATTGAACATTCAGGAGGATCATTTGTAACTTTATACAATAACCCACAGAAATAAAAAAAAATATGACCGGAGAAAAGATCACCAACCAAATGGGGAAAATCACAGTTCCCGATTATCCAATTGTACCTTTTATTGAAGGCGATGGTACGGGCCCTGATATTTGGGCTGCCTCTGTTAGAGTCCTGGATGCCGCAGTGGAAAAGGCATATAAGGGCAAAAAGAAAATTGTCTGGAAAGAAGTACTGGCTGGGGAAAAGGCCTTTAATGAGACCGGACAGTGGCTTCCCGAAGAAACCCTCGATATCATTCACGAACACCTGGTGGCCATCAAAGGTCCCCTGACCACCCCGGTGGGTGGAGGAATCAGATCTTTAAATGTGGCCCTGCGTCAGATTCTGGATCTTTATGTTTGTCTTCGCCCGGTTAAATATTACAAAGGTGTGCCTTCTCCGGTCAAAGATCCGAGTACCACCGATATGGTGATTTTCCGTGAAAACTCTGAGGACATTTATGCAGGTATTGAGTGGATGACCGATTCTGCAGAAGGTGAGAAAGTAAAGAAATTCCTGCTGGACGAAATGGGTGTTAGCACCATTCGTTTTCCCGAATCTGCTTCTATTGGTATCAAACCCATATCCAGGGAAGGGACTTCCCGCCTGGTAAGGGGTGCCATTCAGTATGCAGTTCGCCATAATCTGCCTTCGGTAACCCTGGTACATAAGGGAAACATCATGAAATATACCGAGGGACAGTTTAAGCAGTGGGGATATGAACTGGCCGAAAAGGAATTCGGTGATAAGGTATTTACCTGGAACCAGTACGACCGTATTGCTGAGAAAGATGGGAAAGCCAAAGCCAATGAAGCCCAGGACGCAGCCATGAAAGCAGGTAAGATCATCATTAAAGATGTGATTGCTGACGCCTTTCTGCAGCAAATACTCACCCGTCCGGCAGAATATTCCGTAATCGCCACCATGAACCTGAACGGCGATTATATTTCCGATGCACTGGCTGCCATTGTTGGAGGAATCGGAATTGCTCCCGGAGCAAACATCAATTACGAAACAGGTCATGCAATTTTTGAAGCCACCCACGGAACGGCTCCCAAGTATGCAGGCCTTGACAAGGTGAATCCCGGTTCGGTGATTCTTTCGGGAGTGATGATGCTGGAATACATGGGTTGGAACGAAGCTGCAGAACTGATTATCCATGGTTTGCAGGAGGCTATTCTGAAAAAGAGTGTCACCTACGACTTTGCCAGGCTCATGGACAATCCCACCGAGTTGAAGTGTTCTGAGTTTGGGAGCGCCATTATCGAGAATATGTAAGAAGAAAGTTAAAGGGTTAATATGTTAGTGAGTTAATGAGAATCACTAACTTAATAACCCAATAACCCAATAACCCAATAACCTAGTATCTTAATAACCTACTAACATTTATACCATGTTACCAAAGAAAGTCGAAGAAATACTGAATCTGCAGATTGAACGGGAGGACTATTCCTCGCAACTTTATCTATCAATGGCCTCCTGGGCCGAAAACAAAGGATTCGAGGGAGTCTCCAACTGGCTCTATGCCCAGGCCGAAGAAGAGAGGGTCCATATGCTGAAATTGGTGAAATACGTCAATGAACGTGATGGCATAGCCATAATTCCCGGCATAGATACACCTCCGTCTGATTTCGGCGATGTCTTTGAAGCCTTTGATGCCGTGCTCAAGCATGAAAGGTTTATTTCCGGCTCCATTAATGATATTGTGGCCGTTTGCATTGCCGAAAATGATTACACCACCCAGAACTGGATCCAGTGGTTTGTGACCGAGCAAATCGAAGAGGAAGCCTCCGTAAAAGCCATCATCGACAAGCTGAATCTGCTGGGTAAACAGAATTTATACATGTTCGACCGCGACATTATGTCCATGCGTGGTGAGGGCGAAGCCTCCGCAGAATAAGCGAAGGTTCTCCTCTCTTCATCAGACATTTAGATACAGGGGTGTTATTTCAAGGTGCCTATAAATGTTTAGCTATGCTAAAGATTTAGCTACGCTGAGCTCGCAAGCTCGGTTTCAGCACCTGAATAACACCCCTGTATCATCTAATACCTGACAAAATCGCATGTTTTTGAGATTGGTACACAATTTGAAAGTTCAAGACCGATAAAAAGGGTAAATTTGTCCTTTCTCAAACATCAGTTTCAAACCAAATAATCACATCGGATCATGGATGTCAATAAAATACTTGGAAAATTTCTGGGGAACAAGGCCGATCGCGATATGCGCGAAGTGACGCCTTATGTGGAGAAGATCAAAAAAGTTTACGATCCTCTGCTGGAACTTAGCAACGACCAGATCCGCGAACGCTCTGCCGCACTGAAACAAAAGGTGGCTGACTTTGTGGCTGAAGATAAAAACAACCTGGATGAGCTAAAAGCAAAAGCGGAAGATCCCGAAGTGGATGTGAGCGAAAAGGAAGCCATTTACAAGGAGATTGACGAGCTGGGGGATAAGATCGATGAGGAATACGAGGTGGTATTGAATGAGATCCTGCCTGAGGCCTTTGCAGTAATCAAGGAGACTGCACGTAGGTTTAAGGAAAATGAAGAGATTGAGGTAAGTGCCCTTGACTACGATCGTGCCCTGGCCGCTTCCAGGGATTCGGTCGAGATCAAAGGAAATCGCGCCATCTGGAAAAACAAATGGATGGCCGGAGGTAACGAGATTACCTGGGACATGGTGCATTACGATGTTCAGCTCATCGGTGGTGTGGCCCTGCACAGCGGAAGAATTGCAGAGATGGCCACAGGGGAAGGAAAAACCCTGGTAGCCACGCTGCCTGTATTTTTGAATGCACTTACCGGAAAAGGAGTTCATGTGGTTACCGTAAACGATTACCTGGCCAAAAGGGACTCCGAATGGATGGGACCCATCTATGAGTTTCACGGACTCACCGTGGATTGTATTGACAAGCACCAGCCCAATTCCGAAGCCAGGAGGAAGGCTTACAACAGCGATATCACCTTTGGGACCAACAACGAATTCGGATTTGACTACCTGCGCGACAATATGGCCCATACTCCGGGCGAACTGGTTCAGCGCAAGCACAATTATGCCATTGTGGATGAAGTGGACTCGGTACTGGTCGACGACGCAAGGACCCCATTGATTATTTCAGGTCCCATTCCCAAGGGGGACGACCAGGAATTTGGAGAATACAAACCCAAGGTGGATCGCATTGTTAGTGCACAGCGCCAGTTGGTAAACGGTTTTTTCTCCGAGGCAAAGAAGTTGCTGGCAGAAGGGGAGAACGAAAAGGCAGGATTTAAACTGCTGCAATCCCATAAAGGGCTTCCAAAATACAAGCCCCTGATCAAACTCCTAAGTGAAGAAGGTAACAAAAGCCTTCTCTTGAAAACCGAGAACCACTATATGCAGGAGCAGAGTAAAAACATGCACCTGGTCACAGACGATCTCTACTTCATCATCGAGGAGAAGCAGAATTCTGTGGAACTCACGGAAAAAGGAATTGACCTGATCACCGGGTCCTCCGACGATCCGTCCTTTTTTATCCTGCCCGATATTGGTTCGGAGGTGGCGGAGATTGAAAAATCCGATATGCCCGACAAGAAAAAACTGGAGGTGAAGGATAAGATGCTTCAGGATTATGCTGTAAAATCTGAAAGGATACATACGGTCAACCAGTTGCTGAAGGCCTATGCCATGTTCGAAAAGGAAGTGGAGTATGTGGTCATGGACAACAAGGTCAAGATCGTCGATGAGCAGACCGGCCGGATTATGGAGGGGAGAAGGTACAGCGACGGACTGCATCAGGCCATAGAAGCCAAAGAGAATGTTAAGGTGGAAGCAGCCACCCAGACCTGGGCTACCATTACCCTGCAGAATTTCTTCAGGATGTACCACAAACTGGCCGGGATGACCGGTACCGCCGAAACTGAAGCGGGCGAATTCTGGGACATCTACAAACTGGATGTGATGGTAATACCCACCAATCGTCCCATTGTCAGAGACGATCGTGAAGACCTGGTCTATAAAACCAAAAGGGAAAAGTACAATGCTGTAATCGATGAGCTGGTAAAGCTCAATCAATCGGGTCGTCCCTCCCTCGTAGGTACAACCACCGTGGAGGTTAGTGAGCTTCTGTCAAAAATGCTCAAGATCAGAAAAATACCTCATAACGTACTAAATGCCAAGTTGCACCAGCGTGAAGCCGAGGTAGTGGCCCAGGCAGGTAAGGCAGGAACCGTAACCATCGCCACCAACATGGCAGGTAGGGGAACCGACATCAAGCTTAACGATCAGGTGAAAAGCGACGGGGGACTGGCCATCATTGGTACAGAACGTCACGATTCCAGGCGGGTAGACCGCCAGCTGCGGGGTCGCTCGGGCCGACAGGGAGATCCGGGTTCTTCCCAGTTCTACGTGAGTCTTGAAGACGATCTGATGCGTCTGTTTGGATCGGAACGCATAGCCGGAATGATGGACAAGTTAGGTTTGAAGGAAGGGGAGGTGATCCAGCATTCCATGATTACCAAGTCCATCGAACGTGCACAGAAAAAAGTGGAGGAGAACAACTTCGGGATCCGGAAAAACCTCCTGGAATACGACGATGTGATGAACTCCCAGCGCGAAGTGATTTACAAGCGCAGAAAGCATGCACTCTACGGAGAACGCATCGGTCTGGATATTGCCAACATGATGTACGATGTCACCGAGAGCATTGTGGGCGACTTCCATGCCAGTGGCGATTACGATGGTTTTAAGCTGGAACTGATCCGCCATCTGTCCATTGAATCACCGGTCTCGGCCGATGAATTTAAAAGCATGAACGACAGCGAGCTGGTGGAAAAGATTTACGAAATTCTGCTGGAGGCCTACAAACGGAAGCAGGAAAGTATCTCCGAACAGGCCATGCCCGTGATCAACCAGGTCTATGAGCACCAGCGCCAGGTATATGAGAACATAGTGGTTCCGGTCTCAGACGGTGCCAGGGTCTTTCAGGTGCTGGCCAATCTGGAAAACTGCTACAATTCAAAAGGAAAGGAACTGGTACGTTCCTACGAAAAAAGCATCATTCTGGCCACCATCGATCAGAGCTGGCAGGAACATCTGCGCGAGCTAGACGACCTGCGCCAGAGTGTAAGAAATGCGCAGTACGAACAGAAGGACCCCCTGCTGATCTATAAATTTGAGGCCTTTGAACTCTTTACGGCCATGATCGATAAGGTCAATAAGGATGTGATAGCCACCCTTATGAAGGCCCACATACCCTTACGCGATCCGGAGAGCGTGCAACGTGCCGAGGCTCCCAAGAAAATGGATCTCAGCAAGTTTGAAGCCAACAAGGATGAAGCCAGCTCTTACAACGATCCGTCTGGCGGAGGAAAAGGCAAGGATGGTCGCAGCCAGGTTCAACAACCGGTCAGGGTCGAAAAGAAAGTGGGCAGAAACGATCCCTGTCCCTGCGGAAGCGGTAAGAAATACAAGGCCTGTCACGGCAAGGTGGGAGGCTAGATTTTCAAAAGCTCTTTATGCAGCAGGGCTATCTCCTCATAGAGGGGATGGGTGACCGGGATAAGGGGAAGCCTCAGGGCATTCTCGATCCATCCCTGTATCTCCATACTGGCCTTTACCCCTGCGGGATTCCCTTCCTTGAATATGGCTTTCATCATCGGAAATAAGCGATAATGAAGTTCTCTGGCTTTCTCATAGGATCCGTCCAGGGCAGCAGCTACCAGGGTGGACATCAATGCAGGATAGGCATTACCGATAACAGAGATGACTCCGTCACCGCCGGCAGCAATCATGGGAAGGGTGATTGCATCGTCTCCCGACAGGAGCAAAAATCCCTCGGGCCGGTCCCTAAGAATATCCATCAGCTGGGTAAAGTCGCCCGAGGCTTCTTTAATTCCCAGGAACTTGTCCTGAAAATCGTTGGCCAGTCGCAAAGCCGTATCAGCAGCAATGTTCGAACTTGTCCTGCTGGGCACATTGTAAAGCAAAACCGGCCAGTCAGATACGGCAGCTATGGAAGAAAAATGCTGATAAATCCCTTCCTGAGAGGGTTTGTTATAATAGGGTGCAACACTCAGGATGGCTTGTACACCCTTTAACATGGGATTTTTTAGATCTTCGGTAACAGCCCTTGTGTCGTTACCTCCAACACCTACCATGATGGGTGTCCTGCCACCACAGCTATCCACAATGCAGCGAACCACTTCGGCCTTTTCTTTTCCCGACAGAGTAGGGGTTTCAGCGGTGGTTCCGAGAACGACCAGGTAAGCCGTTCCTTGCTGGATTAGCCTGTCGGTATGTTCTTCCAGGGCTTTGAAGTTAATCTCCCCGTCCTTATTAAAAGGGGTGATCATGGCCACACCCGTACCTTTGAATTTATCTGAAACAGCCATAGCTAAATTATTTTACAGGATTCAACATGGAAACATAGTGCCTGATTTGCTCTGAAAGGTAAGCCATATCATCCTGCTCGCTCAGCTGGATCATCAGGTCATAATCGTTTTTTTGGTCGGTATAACAGCCTATTTTAAAGCGGGCAGGGCTCAGTTGTACAAGAAACTGCAGTTCCAGGGGAAGTCCCTGGGAGAAATCCACCAGCATATCCGGATCCTCGCTGAAGAAGGTGTCGACCGCCTCACCTGATGGTTTCAGGTACCAGTTCAGGTTGCTTTTGGTAATGAAGAAAAAGTTCTTCCAGAAGAGCATCTCCTGGGGCACCTCTTTCTGAGGCACATATCCGTATACACTGCATTTTAGCCCGCTTTGTTCTGCTTTTTCTCTGAATTCTTTGATGACCGGGAAGGCATCGGGCACGCTGGTGTCAAACACAATTGCGGCAGTTCTGGCAGTCTCAAAGTTATGTACCTCGGTGTTGCGGCTGAAGCCCTTAAGTTTTCTACTCAGTACCTTTCTTCCTATTTGTTCTCTGATTCCTGCCATGCCCACAAAAGTACAATTAAAAGATTCTTACGAAGACAACATTTCCATGAAATCCTCTTCAGTGATGATGGGGATACCCAGTTTTTGGGCTTTTTCGTATTTACTGGGTCCCATATTCTCACCGGCTACCACGAAATGGGTGCGTGCGCTGATGGAGCTGGAGTTCTTACCCCCGTTCTGCTCAATAAGATTTTTTAGCTCGTCCCTCGAATGATTTTGAAAAACACCCGAAATCACAAAGGATAAGCCGGAGAGCGAAGCACTTTGTTTTTCCGCAGGAGCTTCCATTTCAAGCATCACACCTGCGG
>Ga0180430_10005453_pt1 | contig 10554 bp, 9 predicted proteins | sample SS_ome_9_FD_132999 | JGI IMG/M metagenome (GOLD analysis project Ga0180430, IMG submission 132999) | Hypersaline lake sediment archaeal communities from the Salton Sea, California, USA - SS_1_S_2 metaG | ecosystem: Environmental > Aquatic > Non-marine Saline and Alkaline > Hypersaline > Sediment... | reverse complement strand
TGGCGATCTCTCTGGCGTAACGCTTTCGCCTCTCGTTTACCTGGAGCAGTATGGCTTCGTTGTAGAACGCCCTGGCGCCAAATCTCGCCGAGCTTCCGGTGGCTACCAGTCCCTCGGTCGTCTCCAGCCGTATCAGGTGCGATTTGCATCCGGGACTCAGCATCGCCAACTGGCGATAATGCGCCTCCCACGGATCGATGCGAGGCATGTGGATTTCACTGATGTCGGACAGGGAAACCGTGCGAGCGCCTTCCTTCAGCAAAAGCCCCACCGTTTCGGAGCCCCAACGAATGCGAACAAAACTCAGTCGGGCGCCATCTCGCAGAAACACCGTGCCCGCTTGAAATCGGCGACGTGAGCCTGATCTCAGGACCACCCGTTTTATTCCCCAGGTCAGCACGCGCACGATTTCCACGTCTGTCCCGTGAGAGAACAGGCGTTTGGTCGATGCCGGTCGCACCAGCAGGTGCGCCGGGACGGACATGCCGCCTTCCCAAACCCGCCCCTTCGCTCCGATGAGGGAGCCCATAAACCTGTCACCGCCGACAAATTCGATATACCCGGTGCGCCAGTCCTCGACTCGCAACGCATTGGCGGTCCTGTTTCGCAACCAACGCAACGGTTTGCCCGGTGAGGATATCCGCCGGCCGTCAAGACTGACTGTCCCGCCCGACGTGTGCCAACCGCTCACCTTCTCGCCTTTAACAATCGACCCGTCGTCCAGAGCGACCAGATATCGCCCCTGCTCCCCCGACGCCGCTGACGCCATGAACGTCAGGCCAAAAGCAAATGTCAAAAGCTGATTAATAACTCTGGTCTTCACCAACGATGCCTGCCGACGTAATCATTGTCGGTTGGGAACTGAGCGGTGAGGTTACTCATCCTGCAACCGACACTATTACCCTTCTTCTTCGCGGACCGTCAAACTCGCAGAAGAACACCGACTGCCACGTGCCCAACGCCATCCGCCCGCCGACTATCGGCACGACGGCCGAGCAGCCTACCATCGAACTCTTGACGTGAGCGGCCGAATTGCCCTCACCGTGTTGATAGAAACTCTCCCGCCAGGGAATCGCCTTGTCGAGGGCGGCCAGCACGTCGTGGATAACGTTCGGGTCGGCGTTCTCGTTTATCGTCACGCCGGCGGTGGTGTGCGGGATATAAACCGTAACCTGCCCGTTGACTGCGCCGGCCTCGCGGACGGCCTCAGCCACCCTCGGCGTGATATCGATCATTTCGTCGCGGCTGGTTGTGCGCACGTCAAATGTAGTGTTGAACATAACGGATACTGTACGAAACAATACCGAAATTTTCAACTCGCCTGATCCCACACCGCCTCAGGCCTCTACTGCTTGACCTCCAGGTACTCGATCAGAGCGCCGTCCTCCATGAAGTATGCGATGCGTACGCCTTCGGCCGCCGTTATCGGCGCCACCACGACGTCCTTGCCCTCGATCTCGGCGTCAAGGTCGTCTACCGCCCAGGAGGTATGCGGCATTTTGGCGACCGGGGTATCAGCCAGCGGGCTGTCCGGAGAGAATCGCACCCATTCGATCCTGTTCGAATCGTCGTCGGGATTCGTGCCCCAGACCTTCAGCGCCTCGAAGTACATCTCACCGGGTTTCTCGGTGTCGGTGACCAGGCCAATATGATGAAACTTTCTCATAATCAACTCCTTTTTGTCGGTTGGGGGTTACAGGTTTATCGACCGGCCAATGCGCCGGACCGGCCTATAGTATCTCCACATTCGAGAGAACTGGCAATGACTTTCTGGCCTGGTCGATATTCAGGAGTATCTCGAAGTCGGATGCGTGCTTGACGTATAATGCACTGCTGTAGTGCTGAACTGCGTTATCTGAGGAGTGAAACATGCTGAAGTATTGGACCAGGACTGTATTGTTAGCGCCTCTGGTGTTTATGCTCGTCGGCGGTTGTGGGGGCCAGTCCTCTCTGGCGCCGCTCGCCGGGCGCGGATTACGACCGGTGATCGGTATCAGTTCCGCGTACATACCCAACGGCGGATACACCAAGGTCAATTCGACCTATTCGCAAGCTATCAGGGAGGCAGGCGGGACGCCTTTGATCCTCCCCGTTATCGAAGACAAGGCACTCGCCGCCCGGTACGTCCGCATTCTGGACGGGCTCCTGCTGACCGGCGGAGATGACGTTCCGCCCGAGGCCTACGGCCAGGCGCCCCTAAAGCAGACCAAGACCCTCTCACCGAAGCGGTACGCGTTTGAAAAGATGATGCTCGAAGCCTGGCTGCGTACAGGTAAACCGATCCTGGGGGTTTGCAGGGGCCTCCAGCAAACCAATGTCGTCTGCGGAGGAACGCTCGTGCAGGACATACCCACCCAGGTAGGCACTAGCATCACCCACAGAGGCAGCGGTAATACCGGGCATACGATCGAGATCGAGCCCGGCACGAAGTTGCGATCGCTACTCTCAGCCGGGAGCGTTCATGTCAACTCCAACCACCACCAGGCCGCCCGGAAAGTCGGCGAGAACCTGAGAATCGCCGCAAGAAGCGCCGACGGCCTGATCGAGGCCCTGGAGTTCACAGACGGCAGATTCGGACTGCTGGTGCAGTGGCATCCCGAAAGGATGTCCGACGCCCAACATCGCAAAGCAATCTTCACAGCGTTTGTCCACGCCTGCACGGTCAAACGACCCGCCGCCTCCGACAAGCGGCGATGATGCCGCCTCTTGCCGGATACTCGGATTCACGTTTGCACGCGCGGTTCGTTTCGTTATACTCCACTCCAACGAATAGAGTTGTCGGAAAGGAAGGGATTAAGAAGTGAAAAGACGCGATGTCTTGAAGATTTCCGGACGCGCCGCGGCGGCGCTGTCGATTGTCCCTTCGTCCGCTCTCGGGGTTGGCCCAACCGCCCCGCTTGAGCGTATCACTGTGGGAATGATCGGGGTCGGCAACCAGGGGCGCCATCACACCAGGCACCTGTTGGGCATGCCTGACGTTCAGGTTGCGGCCGTTTGCGATCCGGTCAGGGCAAACCGTCTGGCCGCAAAACAACTCGTCGAAAAATCCTACGGCGCATCAGATGCACGCGGCAAATTCAAAGGCTGTGAGGCATACAACGACTTTCGGGAATTGCTGGCGAGGGATGATATCGACGCGGTGGTCATCGCCTCGCCCGAACACTGGCACGCGCTCCATACGATCCATGCCGCCCAAGCCGGGAAGGACGTATATTGCGAGAAAGCCATGTCGAGGACCATCGCAGAAGGCCAGGCCATGGTCCGCACCGTGCGACGCTACCGCCGGGTGTTTCAGACCGGGACCCAACAAAGGTCGTCGGGCAAGTTTCGCAAAGCGTGCCAATTAGTCCGCAATGGATATATAGGCAAACTGCACACGATCAAAGTGGGAGATCCCAGGGGATATAAAGGCCCGAAGATCACCAGCGCGACCGTACCGGAGGGCATTGACTATGACATGTGGCTCGGACCGGCGTGTTGGGGACCGTACTTCCCACAGCGCCTGATCAATCTGAAGGGCTGGATGCTCTGCTACGATTACACCGTGGGATTCCAGTCCGGATGGGGGCAGCATGATATCGACATCGCCCAGTGGGGAAACGGTACGGATCATACCGGTCCCATCGAAGTCGAAGGACACGCCACCTTTCCAAAAGAAGGCCTCAACGATACCGCGATGACCTGGCATACGGAATATCTCTATGCCAATGGAGTCCGCTTGATCTTCACGAGCGACAATGAGAATCCGCATGGTATTCGCTTCGAGGGGACTGACGGCTGGATATTCGTCAACCGCAGAGTTCTCCAGGCCAAGCCGATTTCACTGCTCAAGAGTTCACTCAAACCCAGTGATACCGAACTGTATAACAGCAACAACCATCACGGGAATTTCTTCGACTGCGTGAGGTCGCGACGCGATCCGATCTGTCCCGTCGAGGTCGGGCATCGTACGAACGTTATTTGTAATTTGAGCGATATCGCGACCCGTCTGGGCCGGAAGCTGCGATGGAATCCTCAACACGAACGATTCGCCGATGACGTAGAGGCCAACCGAATGCTCTCCTGCGCGATGCGCCAACCATGGCGACTGTAGATTCAGGAGCACACGAACGTGAGGTTTTTGATACTGAAGATGAATCGAAGACGATTATTCAGCGCAGCGATGGTAATGCTCGTATCTCTATCCGTACTTGATTCCGCGCCGGGTGGGATACCGAAGAAGGATATCGAGCGGATCTACAAGGCATCGCCCGCCAGGCCTTCCGCCAAACCGCTCAAACCGCGAAGGCTGCTGGTGTTCTCGCGAATGGAAGGCTATCGCCACAAGTCCACTCCATGGGGCGCCGAGGCCCTGCGCATCATGGGCGAAAAAACTGGCGCATACGTCGCCGAATGCAGCAACGACAAGTCCATGTTCGATCGAAAGAATCTCTTTCGTTTCGACGCCGTTGTGTTCAACAACAATTGCAACAGCGGGATAGTGGACCCGGTCCGTCGCAAGAACCTTCTGGACTTTGTCAGAAGCGGCCGGGGGTTTGTGGGAATCCATAGCGCGGCGCACCCGGAAAAGTGGCCGGAGTTCGTCGACCTGCTCGGCGCTTATTCAGTCAGCCACCCGTGGAATGCGGGCAGCGGCGTGACCCTCGCGGTCGAGGAGCCAGATCACCCTGTTGTGAAATGTTTTGGCGGCGCGACTTTTACACATACCGATGAGATTTTTCAGTTCAAGAATTATACGCGCAAGAAACTTCGTGTCCTCGTCCGACTCGACACCGCCAGGACCGATATGAAGAAACCGGGCATCTTCCGCAAGGATGGAGATTTTGGCCTGGTCTGGGTGCGAGAATACGGCAAAGGCCGCGTCTTCTATAGCGCGCTGGGGCATCAGATTGACGCCTACTGGAACCCGACAATTCTCACGCACTTCCTGGCGGGAATCCAGTTCGCCCTTGGCGACCTGCCCGCAAATGCGAACCCCAGGAAACCCACCACCGCGCCAGCAGTCACCGCGCCAATCATGTTCAACACGCCGCTCGCCGATGCGGTGCTGGGCGCACTGCAGGTCTTCCCGCCCGACAATCCGTGGAACCAGCGCGTCGACCGCTGGCCGCTGCATCCGAACTCCAAGGCCATCGTCGCGGCCGTCGGGCGCAGCAAACCGCTGCGGTACAATCCGGACATGGCGTTTGTAATCGTCCCGCACAACCAGAAACGCGTGCCCGTGAAGATCACCGCATACCCCGGCGAATCGGACAAGGGCCCCTACCCCGTGCCCGACAACGTGCCCATAGAAGGCTGGCCCGCGAACTACTCGCGATCCGCGAAGACAAAGAAGCCCACGCTACTCGACGTCCAGCGCGACGCGCTCAAGCAGGGCGGCGACCGCCACGCCATTGTCGTGGACCCGACAAATCGCATGCTGTACGAGTTTTTCGGTATGCGGAGGACCCCCACCGGTTGGCAGACCGCACAGGCATCCGTTTTCGACCTCAAAACCAACAAGCTCCGCCCCAAGGGCTGGACGTCCGCCGACGCAGCCGGGCTGCCGATCTTCCCCGCCGTCGTCCGCTACGACGAACTCAAACGAGGACGCATCAACCACGCCCTGCGAGTAACCATCCGCAAGACCCGCCGCGCCTTCATCCCCCCCGCCACACACTACGCCAGCCGCCACACCAACAAGAATTTTCCAAGGATGGGCGAGCGCTTCCGCCTCCGCGCCAACTTCGACTTCTCAAAATTTTCCCCGCAAGTCCGCACCATCCTGACCGCATTGAAGCATTACGGAATGTTAGTAGCCGACAACGGAATCGAATGGGCGATCTCAGTGGCGCCCGACCAGCGTATCCCGATTCTCCACGAGGAACTCCGAAAAGTTAAGGGTTCCGATTTCGAAGTGGTCATTTCTCCCTGAGTCGTCGTTATCTACCGATTTTGGCGGTCGATTCATGCGCCGGACTCGGTGCAGAAACGCCTTACTTAATCGTTGTGGCGGGATGTACGTTTGGTTACACTGGGACAATGGAATTGGATGCCGACCAAAGGCCGATAATTCAATAATTAAGCGAAGCTGTCCCCCGAGTTCGGAATACCGATTTTCGGTCAGCCCTGTCGCCCCGCGAGGCCGGCGATCGGACCGTTTGCAATCGCCTCGATTTGAGATCCGCCATGAACATGAAACTATGGCTTATCACCGGTATGGTCGCCCTGGCCGCTCTGGCGCCCATCGCCCAAGGCGCGAAGAAAAAGACGACAAGCAAGACGTCCTTGTTCGAAAAGAGAGACAAGGACATGGACAAAAAGGAGCGTGCCGAACGGGACTTCCAGAGATTGCGAGATGTCGGCTTGTCTATTGAACTGCCCAAGAAAGATGAATCGCTGACCGACGACATGGACAAGCTGAACGAGCAAGTTACTCTCACCGACAAACAGAAGACCAAACTCCCTGAAATGCGGAAACTCCGGGACAAACTCCTGGAAAGGTGGGACAAATTCAACCGCAAGAAGTTCACGGTTATGAAGGCGAAACTCGAGGCGCTAAAGTCGCGCAGGGACATGCGGGCATGCAAGGCAATTGTCGCCCAAATGCAGTCGATGTCCAGGGCCCGGGCGACCATCGTAAGCTCCAACGAGCGAAAGTTCTTTACCGTTCTGACGCCCGAGCAGCGAGGCAAGTGGAACGCTCCGGTTATTTCCCAGGTCCTGCTGGATGAATTCCAGTCGTTCGAGCTGAGCGACGAACAGATTAAAAAAATCGAATTGGCCGCCAGCACCCAAGCCAAGCGCCTAGCCGTCCCGCTGGGCTCCGAAGACCCGCCGGCACAGGTCACCGGACCTATCAAGAAATACGTCTACACGCGGATACTCAACGCCAAGCAGCGAAAGCAGTATGCCATCGCGAAAAGACGAGAGATGGCTGACAAGTAAAACAGACGAAAAAAACCGGCGGGCCATACCACCGCATTGCCATACGGCGCGCCGTGGTGAAATTGTCGCAAAAACTACACGGGAGACCATACCCGCCGCGATCCGCCTGGCGGAAGGCGAGAGCGCCGGATCCGACAACCCGCAAATGGAGACTGATATAATGTCCAAAGGTCAACTGACGCGACGAACGCTGCTGAAATGCGCCTCCACGACCGCCGCGGTGACGGCTGCGGTTCCTTACGTGATAACTTCGACGGCGCTGGGCAAGGGCGAGACCCCTCCCGCCAGCGATCGGGTCGCGATGGGCTTTATCGGGTGCGGCGGGCACGGGGTCGGGCGGAACCTCCGGATGTTCCTGAACCAGGCCGACGCCCAGCCGGTGGCGCTTTGCGACGTGGATCCCCGCCAGGCGCCCCGCGCTTTGAGCTTCGTCAAGCGGAAGTTCGGGTCCGATTACAAATGCTTCACCACGGCCGACTGGCGCGAGGTCGTCGCCCGCAAGGACGTCGACGCGGTCATGATCTCCACGCCGGACCACTGGCACGTGCTGATGAGCGTGGCGGCGCTCAAGGCGGGAAAGGACGTGATCTGCGAGAAGCCCACCTACTCCGTCCGCCAGGGGCGCATCCTCGCCGACACCGTCAAGCGCTACAAGGCGGTGTTCCAGACGTCCACCGAGGACCGGTCAATGGCGTGCTACCACCGGATGGCGGAACTGGTCCGAAACGGGCGGATCGGAAAGCTGCAGCGGATCCGCGTGCAGTTGCCCGGTGGACCGCGCGGCGCGGGCGACCCCAAGCCCAAGCCGATCCCCAAGGGCTTCGACTGGGACATGTGGCTGGGCCCGGCGCCCAAGGCGCCCTACCGCAACGGGCTGGCGCACTTTCACTGGCGATGGAAGCGGGACTACTCCGGCGGGCAGTTGACCGACTGGGGCTCCCACCAGATCGATATCGCCCAGTGGGGCAACAACACCGAGCGAACCGGACCGATCAGCGTCGAGGGCACCGGAAAGAAGCACTCCGGAGGGCTGTACGACACCTACCACACCTACCACCTGAAGTTCGTCTACGCCTCGGGCGTGGAACTCTTCGTCGACAGCGGCGGGACGGGCCTGAAGTTCGAAGGCTCCGACGGATGGGTCGGAAACGATCGTTTCGCCGGGCCGTTGAAAGCCAGTTCGAAAACGATCCTCACCAGCAAGATCGGGGTCGAGGAGACGCACCTGTTCACCTGCAGGGGCGGCGAGCACCGCAACTTCCTCGACTGTTTCAAGACGCGCAAGGACCCGTACTTCCCCGCCGAGGTCGGACACAGGTGCAGCACGATCAGCCACCTCGGGAATATCGCGATGGACCTGGGCAAGGCGCTCAAATGGGACCCGGTGAAAGAAACTTTCCCAGAAGACCCGACCGCCAATCGCATGCTCTCGACGGCAATGCGAAAACCGTGGAGCCTGTAAAGGCGGAATAGAAACGGACCAGGGGAATATCGCTGACGAGCTGGTCAACACAAGATGATGGGGGAAATCTGCGCGCCTTATTTCACTCGTACTTCTGAACAGCCGAAGATCAGTAGATAGGAGTGGAACTCATCAGCGGCCGGAGCCAGGGATTACGCCCCGGTCCGTAACGCCAATAGACGACAAGGAGAAGTGAAAAATGATCGGTTTATCGCGCTTGATTAAGCGCATCATCGAGAATCCGAAACTCTTGATTGCTGTTGTGGTGTTGATCGCGTTCGGCATTTACGTTGACTATGCCGTGCTCGGCGCCTCGGGCAATCCCCTGCCCGAAGCGAACAGTGTCCAGTCGGTATCGTTCTTTCCAGGTCACCTCCGTCCCGGCCTGCCGGGCAGGCCCCTCGACATCACCCTGTACCGCGAGCTGCGCGGGTCTCTGGCCGGATGCGAACAGGTGATTCACAGCGGCACGGGTGAGCTGATCGGTACGATCCACATCCAGCAAACGAACGGTACGACCTTCCGGGCCGTGCTATACGATTTGGGTGTGGTGCAAACCGACGATGGACTCTTCGCCGGCGCCGACAGCGAGCAGATCAACAGCTTGTCGACGGTTATAAGGCGAATCGGTGCATCGGGAAGCTTCGCGCTGAGATGATCTTCCCGCATTCCGTCTCCGAGGGACAGGGTAACACGCCGGACGTTCGCCCTGGAAAGAGAAACTGAAGAAAAGAAGAGCCGGCAGGTGTTTACTGCTGTACGCAGCAGTTTGGGGCATCGGGGCGCCTTACTCAATTCTTGTCGCGGCCTGTACGTTTCGTCACGTTGTCCCCACGGACTCAGACGGGAACAAAGGCCAATATTTTAATAAGAATATCTGTCGGCTTAGGCTACATTTTTCACCATGTTTTCCTCGTCGTTGGCTGAACGCCCGTTGCAAAAGAGGCACATCGCATCGACCGATAATGGAAAAGTGGAACTTCAGACCCCGACCATTGCGACTCTGACCGACCCCCAGCCTCCGCCTCCACCTCCACCCCCCCCGCCTCGCGCAGCCCGGACGCCTTCCACGGCGCCGCTGACGAGCGAGCACATGGACCAACTCGCTGAAGCGAAGTTGCGAGCCAGGAAGGTCCACAAGGCCGGTGGAGTCGCGATGTTCAATGGTTGTGTCCTGGCTGTTTTTTCGGGCTTCTCGCTCCTTTTCGCTCTCATCGGCTTGATGTTCGGTGAGGTCGACATCATCGGATTGTGCATGGGCGCCGGTCTGGCGCTGCTGGCATGGGGCGAGTTTCGAGGCCGGGCGATGCTGCGGCGTTTCGAACTGTACGCTTGTCACTTACTAGGCTGGAACCAGTTGATCCTGATGACGATGGTGATCGTCTACGCCGCGTGGATGCTCGCCACCGCCCTGTGGGGTCCGGGCCCCTACGATGAGGATATAGCCCGAGAAAGCATGCTTGCCGGACCGCTAGGTTCAATCAACAATCTCTACAAAATTATCTCCATGGCGATCTACGGCGGGCTGATTGCGGCCACTTTGATCTTCCAGGGACTCAACTCGCTGTACTACTTCACGCGGCGCAAACACGTGGAAGCGTACCTGAACGAAACGCCGGCGTGGGTGGTGGAACTCCAGCGACGCGGAGTGGCTTAACGCCTGGCAATTGGCGATTTGACGACCACGGTGTCGCTCCCTGGTATCGAGCCATGCAGGACAGACCGCGACATATCAGAGCATTCTGGCGCTGGCGTCATCCTCTCACGAGCGGCGGGAGTTGGCCGAACTCCATGTGTAAACCTGACAGCTTGAAGCTGGCCTGGTTGGCGTCTGTGTGTTAGCATCCGCGACGCGGACTATTCGACGATCGAGAACAAACCCCAGGGAACAGATTCAATGACCCGACACTATTACTCGCGGCGCAGGTTTCTGCAGACAACCGGCTCGAGCCTGATCGCACTGACTCTCGCCACTCGCGGATTTGGCGTAAAGGAAACCGTCCGCAAGAAGCCCAATATACTCTTCTGTCTTTCGGACGATCAATCCTGGCCTCACGCGAGCGCCTATGGGACCAAAGTGATCAAGACGCCCAATTTCGATCGAATCGCAGCCGACGGGGTCCTGTTCAATCACGCATATTGCGCAGCTCCGTCCTGCACCCCGT
>Ga0180430_10005452_pt1 | contig 10554 bp, 3 predicted proteins | sample SS_ome_9_FD_132999 | JGI IMG/M metagenome (GOLD analysis project Ga0180430, IMG submission 132999) | Hypersaline lake sediment archaeal communities from the Salton Sea, California, USA - SS_1_S_2 metaG | ecosystem: Environmental > Aquatic > Non-marine Saline and Alkaline > Hypersaline > Sediment... | reverse complement strand
TTCAGCGTTACGTGATCTGGCTGCTGCCTACGCCAGCTACTTGCAACACAACACCGGGCAGAACCTCTACGATGTGGCCTATCATGCATGGCACCACCGTGAAACACTCGCTCAAACAGTCATTTTTCCCTGCAATAATCACCAGCAGTTAATCGCTGAATTGCATGATTTTGCCCAGCAAGGTAGTGGTGTTCAGCAGGAACTGCTTGAACAGGCTTCAGCACCGGTTTTTGTCTACTCAGGTAATGGCTCCCAATGGATTGGCATGGGCGCGCAGTTAATGCTGGAAAGTGAATTATTCCGCGAAGTTGTCGAACGAGTCGATACGCTCTATCAGCAATATGCAGATTTTTCGATTATCGAGAAACTTACGGCTTCAGACCAGTATTCGGATCCATTTGAGCTTACCGAAGTTGCACAACCTGCCTTGTTTGCAGTGCAGGTTGGTATAACAGAGTTACTACGAAATAAAGGTTGCCAGCCCGCTGCGGTGGTAGGTCATAGTGTTGGTGAGGTGGCGGCAGCCTGGGCCTGCGGGGCATTGACCCTGGAGCAGGCTGTAGAGGTCATTTTCATACGCAGCAGCGAACAGGGCAAGACACGCGGCACTGGAGGCATGACGGCTGTTGGGCTAGATGCCAAAGAAACCAGTTCACTGTTAAATTCGCTTGGCCTTGAAAAAGTATTGGTTGTTGCCGGTATAAACAGTCACCGTGGTGTGACTGTGGCTGGTGGTGTGAAGGACTTATCACGTTTCGAGGCGGTTTTAGCTGATCGTGAAATTTTTCACCGTCGTCTCGGGCTCGATTATGCTTTCCATAGTGATGCAATGGAACCTATTAAAACGGGAATTCTTGATGGCCTGGACCATCTGCAGCCACAGCAGTCGCAATGTGATTATTATTCAACGGTTACCGGAGCAAAGCTCAGCGGTGAAATGCTTGATGCTGGTTATTGGTGGAAGAATGTCAGGGATCCGGTGAATTTTGAGTCTGCTGTATGCGCATTGATGGAAGATAAATTTAATGTTTTTATTGAAATCGGGCCTCATGCCATTCTTCGAAACTATCTCAATGACTGTCTGCGTAAACATTCTGTAGCCGGAAAAGTGATCATAACCCTGTTAAGGGACAAGGATGATGAAAGCCAGGTAAACCGCGCATTTTTGCAGGCATTAGCTGTTGGGGCCGAAGTAGATATGGCCAGGGTTTTTCCTGTAAAAGGGAAATTCGTCGATTTACCTACCTATGCCTGGCAACATGAAAAATACTGGCATCCAGTGACACCAGAGTCCTATGATTTTCTGTATCGAAGCAAGTCGCATCCTTTATTAGGTTACCGGCTGTCAGAAGAATCCTGGGCCTGGGAAAACCAGCTGGATATAGTTTCTTTACCTGTTTATGCCGATCACGTTGTAGGTAATGCCGTGGTGTTTCCCGCTGCAGGGTTTATAGAAATGGCTCTGGCAGCTTCCATGCAGTGGCTGGGAGGCGAGTACCATCAACTTGAAGAGTTTGAAATCCGTTTGCCGTTACTGCTCGATAAAGACGCTTCCAGGACTGTACGCTTAAAGATCAATGAGGCTGATGGTTCTTTCACGATAAAATCGCGTCCGCGCCTCAGTGATGAACCCTGGGTAATCAATGTCTTGGGGAAACTCCTGACAAATCAGAATATCAGTGCAGTTTCATTACCATCAGCACTACCTGCTGAAGATGCGCATTATGATTCAGAAGCACATTACCAGTTAACCCAAAAGGTCGGTCTGAGCTACGGCAATGCCTTTCAAGCTGTTTCCAGGGTCTGGGTTGAAAAAAACCAGGTTCTGGCTGAGCTGAAAATGCCAGTAATGATTGAGGCTGGTATTCATGAAAGCGCATTACATCCTTCTTTTCTTGATGGCTGTTTTCAGTTGCTGGTTGATTTGTTAAGAAATGATGCGGCGATAAATACTGGCGTAGCCTTTGTACCTGTGCAGGTCAGTGCGCTGACGCTGTATAAGCCTGCATCAGTAGCGGTATTGACAAGGGGTGAACTGGTAAAACGTAGTCCACGTTCGGTTGTCATGGACTTCGAATTATTTGATCAACAGGGTGAAGTGGTCGCGCTGGTGAAGGAAGTCCGCTTCAGGGCTGTCCAGCTCAAACAGGGGGTGAAAGCCCATACGAGCTATCTTTCACAAAAGCTAGTTCCCATGCCGTTGCATAAAAGCAGTGCCACGGCTGAATTGTCGGGATTAAAGTCTGATTCTGCAAGCAGAAACAGGACTGATCAGGATGTCATTGAACAGTATCATCGAGAAGTTGGTCCGCTGCTGGATATTCTTTGTGGTGCATTTGCCGAGCGTGCGCTTCGCGAAATAACGCAGGGCAAGTTATTTAGCCCGTCACAGCTGGTCAGTGATGGTGTTGTTCTTCCCAGGCACGCTTTTTTACTGGGTTATCTTGTCGAGATGTTGCTTGAGGATGGTTTCCTGGAACCTGTTGAACAGGGGATACGCTGGGTATCAGATTCAGATATGCCAGTACCTGAAGTTATCTGGAACAGCATACTGGGCGACTACCCCGATTTTGCAACCGAATGTCTGTTAATCGGCAGGGTAGGGTCTGGCCTGGCCGGGGTATTGCAAGGCAAAGTTGATAGCCAGGATTTGCTTTCCGGTGCCTGTGGTGGTGCAGTCTATTCGCATTACATGGGCAGTTCACTGGTATTTGATCATCAGAACAGGGACATTGCTGAAAAAGTAAGCCTGGCGCTTGCCGGCCTGAATAATACAGACCGGGTACGAGTTCTTGAGCTTTCCGGTTGTGGTTCACACCTATGTAATCACGTGCTGCCACGCATAGATTTTGATCATTGTGACTATGTTCTTTGTGTTCCATCTGAACAGGCTTTAATTCAATATGAAGCATTGCTGGAACGTTATCCCGCTGTCATCACCGTTGTACTTGATTTAAGTAATGCAGCCCGCAGCGATCTGGAAATTTTCCAACAGCATTTTGACCTGGCAATTATCAACCATGAGCTGGCGGCTTCCACAAACGCAGAGTTATATCTTGAAAACCTGTGGCAGATAATGCTGCCACAGGGACAATTGCTGGTTTCTGAATCGTTTTCGGATCGCTGGACGGATATTGTCTTCGGTCTTGAGGATAACTGGTGGCTGCAACAGTCAGGCAGTCATTTACAGTCAAGGCTGCATTCCCCGCAATTCTGGCAGAATTTACTGATCAAAAAGGGTTTTTCGGTTTCATTATTGCATCAGCAGGACGAACTGCATTCCGGTGTCTATTTATTAACTGCCCAGGCTGACAAGCCAGCAACCAAGGACCTGTCAGGAAAGCAGGATGCACAAACCTGGATTGTTTTTCATGATAAAGAGGGTTATTCATCTGAACTGGCAGCCACTGTTTCAGCTTATCTCAAGGATAAGCAATACAGGGTCATACCGGTGATTTCGACTGACAGTGATGAGCCCCAGCATAATGCTGCATACCAGGTAAATGCAGAATCTGCCACGCAACTCAAGGTACTTTTATCCAGTATAAAAAAACAGAGTACTGCCATAGATGGCATTTTATATTTAGCCGATTTCCCTGTGGCGCAATCTTGTGGTCTGGATAACCCGGTAAAACGTTGTCATTCATTAACCAGCTTGATCAATGCTTGTGAAAAGCTTGCACTTAGCCCGGAATTGTTGCTGGTGACCTGGCAGGCCCAGAGCGGGTTGTTGGCGCAGGCAGGTAAAATGAAACCTGATCATGATCCCCTGGATGCAGCAACCTGGGGGTTTGGCAGAACTCTTTCCAATGAATACCCGGACATGTCAGTGCGCCTCATTGACCTGGCTGAAATGGATCAACTTGAACGTATGGCAACAGCCCTCGCACAGGAAGTGTTATCTGGTGACAGTGAGGATGAAGTGGTGTTGTCCAGTGAGGGACGATTTGTCACCCGAATAGCTTCTATAGAAGATCTTTCTGGTAAACAGATGATCGATCCCGGACATAAAACGCATCTCGCGCGCCTCGAATTTTCAATGCCAGGTCCTCTCAAGCATCTCGGATGGTATCTGCATTCTGCAGTAGAAGAAATCTCCGCAGGGGAGGTGGAAATTGAAGTGCGTGCTGCCGGGCTGAATTTTCGTGATGTCATGTATGCCATGGGGTTACTCTCAGATGAAGCTGTCGAAAATGGTTTTGCAGGGCCTACGCTTGGAATGGAGCTTTCCGGGATCATCAGCAAGACTGGCTGTGATGTCGATGAATTTAAGGTGGGCGATGAGGTTATTGCCTTTGCACCATCAAGTTTTGCAACCCGTGCAGTAACAAATGCAACCGCAGTGGTTCATAAACCGTCAGACTGGTCATTTGAAGCGGCAGCAACAGTGCCAACTACCTTTTTTACGGTTTATTACGCCTTGCATCAGCTGGCTCACCTGCAACCCGGCGAAAAAATCCTTATTCATGGTGCAGCCGGTGGTGTCGGGATTGCCGCTATTCAGTATGCCAGGTACCTTGGTGCTGAAATCTTTGCGACGGCCGGTTCTGATGAGAAACGCAATTTTGTGAGGTTACTTGGGGCTGATCATGTATTTGATTCCCGTTCCCTGGCATTTGCCGATGAAATTTTACAAGTCACAAACAACCAGGGTGTTGATGTAGTTCTTAACTCCCTTGCTGGAGAGGCAATTAATCGAAACCTCAAGGTTTTGAAGCCTTTTGGACGTTTTCTTGAACTCGGTAAACGTGATTTTTACGAAAATACCAAAATTGGACTGCGGCCCTTCCGTAATAATATTTCTTATTTTGGCATTGATGCAGATCAGATGATTTCGGTATACCCGGACATGACACAGCGCCTGTTCCACGAGGTCATGGAGCTATTGAAATCTGGTGAACTCAAGCCCTTGCCCTATCGTTCATTTTCATCTGCTGAAGTTATAGATGCTTTCAGATATATGCAGCAATCAAAACAGGTTGGGAAAATTATTATCAGTTTTGATGATCCTGTTAAATGCCAGCCTGGGTATGCCAGACAGCAAAACAAGCTCGAGCTTTCACCTGAAGCGACTTACATGGTAACCGGCGGCCTGGGTGGCTTTGGTCTGAAAACTGCACAGTGGCTGGCAGAGAAAGGTGCCCGCCACTTAATACTGCTTGGCCGTAGTGGTGCGGCTACTGATGAAGCCAGACGCGCGCTTGAACAACTTGAAAAAGCAGGTGTTTCTGTCAATGCGGTCAAGTGTGATGTTACCGATCGCCAGTCTTTAACAGATGTATTCAAAAATGTAGCACTCTCTATGCCACCTGTCAGAGGCGTGATTCATGCGGCAATGGTTATTTCCGATGGTCTGATTAGAAACATGTCCAGGCAACAGTTACACCAGGTACTGTCACCCAAAATTCAGGGTGCTCATCTTCTTGATGAGTTGTCCACGCAGCTTGAACTCGACTTTTTCGTCATGTATTCATCGATTACCACTTTGTTCGGTAACCCGGGGCAAGCCAATTACGTGGCGGCTAACCGTTACCTTGAAGCATTGGCTGAAGCAAGGCGTGCCCGGGGATTACCCGGCTTGGCAGTATGCTGGGGAGCCATTGATGATGTGGGATACCTGGCGCGCAATGAAGAAATCAAGCAGTCTCTGCAGTCACGCATGGGTAGTTCAGCATTAAACTCTGATCACGCACTGGAAGTGCTGGAGCAGTTAATTCTGAATGACAGAAATGCAATTGGGGTTGTTGATCTTGACTGGCATGCGATCAGTCGTTACCTGGCATCTGCCGATTCACCGAAATTTATTGAGCTGGCGCGCCAGTCAGGGGAAAAAGATGAGAGCGAATCATTAGAGGATATTCAGCAACTGCTAAACGAATTGCCCCATAAAGAGCTGGTATCGATATTTATTGAAATGATGAAAAAAGAAGTCAGTGAAATATTGCGTATACCTGTAGAGAAGCTGGATGAAAACGAATCAGTCTATGAGATGGGCATGGACTCTCTCATGGCGATGGAGCTTGCATCTGCAGTAGATGAAAGGTTTGGTATTTCATTACCCTTGATGTCATTAAGTGAGGGTCCTACGATAGCCAAGCTGGTCGAGCGTATTATTGAGCTTTTGCACAAGCCACAGCAAGAAACCACCGGTGACGATAATGATCTTAAAGCGCAGATTCAGCAGGTAGCAGCACAACATGGAGAACTTGATGACACCATGGTAGAAGAGATTCAGGATACCATGCAGTCATCGGAGCAGGTCAGGCGAAATACTTCGTTGTTGCATTAATATCATGAAAAACAAGCTTACCGATAAACTTAAAGAACAGCTTATCAAGAAGGCTATAGAGCGTCGCAGTCAAAGGGTGGGTAAACAGTATGAAAGCCATCCAGGGTCATTCAGATCTGCAGTAAACAATAATGCCAATATCAATATTCCGGAAAAGTTTTATCATTTTGACAAGCACCCGGGTTACCAGCAGTTACTAATAGTTAAGGAAGGGGCGGAAAAACTCGGTATACCCAATCCCTATTTCCGTGCACATGAATATGCCTCGGGTCGTGAAGCCAGTATAGACGGTAAAAAATACCTGAATTTTGCAAGTTACAATTATCTTGGGTTGTCGGGTAACAAGGATGTTAATCATGCTGCGAAACAGGCTATTGACCAGTATGGTACTTCTGTTTCGGCAAGCAGAGTGGCATCGGGTGAAAGATTAATTCATCGTCAGCTTGAGCAGGCTTTGGCAGACGCCTACGAGGTAGAAGACTGTGTTGTCTTTGTGAGTGGGCACGCGACTAATGTAACCACCATCGGATACCTGTTTGGTAAAAACGATTTAATTATTCATGATGCATTAATTCACAACAGTGCTTTACAGGGTGCCCAGCTCTCTGGCGCTACCAGAATATCCTTTCCTCACAATGACCTTGAAGCCCTGACAAGGATTCTTGAAAAAGAGCGTAATCATTTTGAGCAGGTACTGATTATTGTTGAAGGTATTTACAGTATGGATGGGGATTATCCCGATCTGCCTGCGCTTGTTGCGCTGAAAAAGAAGTATAAAACCTACCTGATGGTTGACGAGGCGCACTCTTTCGGGGTGATGGGTAAAACAGGGCTGGGGATACGTGAACATTTTAATGTGGCGGGCACTGATGTCGATATCTGGATGGGGACATTAAGCAAGGCACTTGCCAGTTCAGGAGGCTACATAACTGGAAACTCTGCCCTGGTTGAACATCTTAAATTTGCGGCACCAGGATTTTTATACAGTGTTGGCCTTGCCCCGCCGGTGGCTGCTGCTGCGTTGCAGTCACTCCGTTGTATGCTGGCAGAGCCTGACAGGGTAGAGCGCTTACAGCAGCGTGGGAAACAGTTTCTCGAGCAGCTACGGGCTCTGGGTGTTGATGTTGGAAATAGCACTGGCTTTGCCATAGTGCCTGCCATTACGGGTAGCTCTATCAAGGCCGGCAGGCTGGCAGATGCGCTGTTTCAGCGTGGAATCAATGTTCAGCCGATTCTGTATCCGGCTGTGGAAGAAAAAGCGGCAAGATTACGATTTTTTATCAGTTCAGAACACACCGAAGAAGATATTAATTTTGCTGTAAAAATATTAGCTGAAGAGATCGGGGTAAAACCCAAGTAGGCTAATCAGTCTATAGATTAGGTTGCTTCCTGAATTAAGTAATTCAGGTAGGAGGTTCCAGTTTAGTATGTCTGGTTATTATAAGCAGTCATGAATTTACTTTCTATGAAAGATGCTTTGACGATAAAAGTTCGTAAAAAAAGCCAACTCAAAATGAGTTGGCTTTTGATTACAAGAAGAATTATTGAATAGACTGGTATTAAATTTACCGACTTAGAAGCTGACTTTTAAAGCAGCACCGTAGGCATCAATGTCAATATTTGCTGCTTCGTAGGCAGTGTAATCTGCCCTGACCGACACAGATTCGGTAAAGTCATACTCAAAACCAATTCCAAGGTATAGATCACTACCATCATCTGCTGCTGATGTGCTAAAAGCACCAAAGCCCGAATTATAAGTAACACCGTTAATTGTCAGATTTCCGTTTGTGACTGTACCGGAACCCGTCGTTTCCATATCCCAGAAATAGACACCTGCTTTGGCATAAACAGCTGCTTTCTCAGTGAATGGATAAGAAAAAAGGCCGCCCAATGTGTAACCATCTACATTAGTGTTTAAGTTCAAATTACCTTGTGCTCCACCAGTATAACTATATGGAATGCCTGCAATACTCCCTGATATTGGATTACCGCCACCATCACCAAATGTAGCAGGGCCAATACTCAATACATCACCCAAATCGAGGATACCTAGTTCCACAGCGATATACTTGTTGTACTCGTAGCCAAATCCAAAGTTTATACCTTCATCGTCATCACTCGAAGGCAAGCCCATATCCGTCAGTGCAGTGAGGTTTTCATCAGCATTACTTTGCTGGAAACCAAGAACCCCGTAAAAACCATTTAGCTCAGCAGAGGCTGAAGATGCGAGTAATATAGAGCTAATTGCGACGGATAAAGTTAGTCTTTTTTTCATGATTTCTCCCTTAATCTAACTCCCAATGGATAACACTTTATAATTTTCCACTAGAATAGTAATGCAATTTCCAGCCATTTTAAAGGCAATAAAAAAGGCCTAGCTCGATTGAGCTAGGCCTTTGATTTGTTTGGAGCGGGAAACGAGATTCGAACTCGCGACCCCAACCTTGGCAAGGTTGTGCTCTACCAGCTGAGCTATTCCCGCTAAGAAGCGCGTATTCTATGCAATCATCACGCTGTGTCAAGTGGCAGTTGCTGATTTATATCGAAATAATATCGGGTATACTTCCAATGATTAAATTCCTGCCCGAACCCGGCTGATTCTGAGATGGACATTCTACAAATAATAATTCTGGCACTCGTTCAGGGAGTGACCGAGTTTCTGCCGATTTCCAGTTCAGCCCACCTCATACTGGCACCTTATGTCTTCGGTTATTCCGACCAGGGGCTGGCGTTTGATGTTGCTGTACATATCGGTTCTCTCGCTGCGGTCATGCTCTATTTTCGCCGAGAAATACTGGTGATCATTAACGGCATTCTTCACCCCTCAGACAAGGAGCTGTCAAAAGATCGCCACCTGGGCTGGAATGTGTTTATCGCGACAGTGCCGATTATTTTTGTCGGCCTGCTGTTTCAGCAACATGTGGCTACCGATTTGCGCTCTCCATTTGTGATTGCCATAACTACCGTGGGCTTTGGTCTGCTGTTACTGGCGGTGGATCAGAATGCCAGCCGTAGCCGTGATGAGTACACCCTTAACTGGATGGATGCCCTGATTATTGGTCTGTTTCAATCCTTCGCCATCATTCCCGGAACATCACGCTCGGGTGTAACAATGACTGCCGGTTTACTGCTGGGAATGACACGTGAAGCGGCCACGCGTTTTTCTTTTCTTTTGTCAATTCCAACCATTCTGCTGTCCGGTGGGCTGGTGACGCTGGAACTGTTGATACATGGAGAAGACGTTCACTGGGGAGACCTGACAACCGGGATTGTGCTTTCTTTTGTTGCGGCCTATGCCTGTATTCACTTTTTTCTGAAATTTATCGAAAAGATTGGCATGTTGCCGTTTGTCATGTATCGCATGATCCTCGGCGTCTTTTTGTTCTGGATGATTTATAATTGATCCGAGTTAAATAAGGAATATAAGAAATATGCATACCCATCATCCTGCCCCGCATGGCGGCAAGCTGGTCAATCTGCTGGTCAGTGAAACCAAAGCAGAACAACTGAAAAATGATGCCATGCACTGGCCATCTGTAACCCTGACAGAACGTCAGATCAACGAACTGGAAATGCTCATCAATGGCGGGTTCTCGCCATTGCAGGGTTTCATGAACGAGGCTGACTACCGTTCGGTACTGGACAACATGCGACTGGCGGACGGCACGCTGTTTCCAATGCCGGTTTGCCTGGATGTTAATCCTGGGCTGGCTGAGAAAATCCAGCCGGGAGACACTGTAGCTCTCAGAGACCCGGAAGGTTTTATGCCAGCCGTGCTGGTGGTCGAAGAAATCTGGCAGGCTGACCTTGAGGCAGAAGCACAGGCCGTTTATGGCACCACCTCGCTGGAGCATCCCGGTGTGCGCTATCTGCTGGAAAAGCACCATTCGGTCTACATTTCCGGGCAGGTCAAAGGTGTCGAGCTGCCATTGCATTTCGATTTCGAAATTGTGCGTCACACGCCCGAAGAGTTAAGAGAGCATTTTCATCGCCTGGGATGGAAGAATGTGGTGGCTTTTACCACCAGTGAACCCATGCACAGGCTGCAAAGACAGTTAACACTGGATGTGGCGCGCAATGAGCAGGCCAATATTCTGATACACCCATTACTCGGTGAGGACCAGCCCGGGGATATGAACCGTTTCGCCCGGGTACGAGGCTATCGCGAGATCGTACGCAAATATCCACATCAGCTTGGCATGCTGTCGCTGTTGCCCTTATCCCGTCGATCAGCGGGACCGAGAGAAGCCTTGCTGCATGCCATT
>Ga0180430_10005448_pt1 | contig 10556 bp, 8 predicted proteins | sample SS_ome_9_FD_132999 | JGI IMG/M metagenome (GOLD analysis project Ga0180430, IMG submission 132999) | Hypersaline lake sediment archaeal communities from the Salton Sea, California, USA - SS_1_S_2 metaG | ecosystem: Environmental > Aquatic > Non-marine Saline and Alkaline > Hypersaline > Sediment... | reverse complement strand
TATTTCTTGCTGTCTTTGAATTTCAGCGGGTCGCCGGATTCGAGCTCTGAACCGATTTCCTCGCGCCCCTCCGGGTCAAGAAACAGGTCGAGACGGCGGCGCGCACCAATGCGATTGTGGTGATCGCACTTTGGGCACACATCAAGGTTGCGCTCCATCTCCGCACGGTACAACACCGCAGCGCAGCTGGGACATTTTGTCCAGAGCCCCTCCGGTACCGCTTTCTTTTTGGAAGCACCATCGGTACGGATGCTGCTGGGCATGAGTTTTTCAAACCAGCTCATTTTGTTTTTTCCCTCGGTCCGGACCAGCCTTTGCGGAAGATATTATCAGGAGTTGCCATCCAAAGCCGCACGCATACCCGCCAACAGTGTTCCAATGGTTTCGTGAATTTTCGCCGGCTCCTCGGCATGCTGTTCAACCAACGAAACGATGGCACTGCCAACCACCACCGCATCGGCAACGGCACCCATGGCTGCGGCCGTCTCGGCATCCTTGATGCCAAAACCCACGCCCACCGGCAAATTAGTAGTTGCGCGGATCTGTGCCAGCTTATCCGCAGCCGCAGACACATCCAGGCTGGCAGCGCCGGTAACGCCTTTCAGGGAAACATAGTAGACAAATCCACTCGCCGAGCTGGTGAGTTTCTCAATCCGTTCCTGTGTGCTGGTCGGGGCAAGCAGGTATATCGGATCCAGCGAGTGGTTTTTCATCGCCGGAAGGAAGTCGCCGCCCTCTTCCGGCGGGATGTCGACCGTCAAGACGCCATCCACCCCGGCGTCGTGGGCTGCCTCGGCAAACTCGGTATACCCCATGATTTCGATTGGATTGAGATAGCCCATCAGGACCACCGGAGTATCCTGGTTCGTTTTCCGGAACGCCTGCACCATTGCCAACACATCATGCAGCGAGGTGTGGTGTAACAAAGCGCGCTCGCTGGCTCGCTGGATAACCGGGCCGTCCGCCATCGGATCGGAAAACGGCACGCCCAGTTCGATGATATCGGCACCGTTCTCCACGAGCGTATGCATCAATGGCACTGTGATTTCTTTGTCCGGATCGCCGGCAGTGATAAACGGGATCAGGGCAGTGCGGCCCTGCTCACGCAAAGCAGCAAACTTCGAGCTAATACGGCTCATATCTTCAGTCCTTCTTTGGCAGCAACCGTGTGCATATCCTTGTCGCCTCTCCCGGACAAGTTAATCAGCAGAATCTGATCCTTGTCCATCGTCGGTGCCAGTTTCATGGCATGCGCGATGGCGTGACTGGATTCCAGTGCCGGGATGATGCCTTCCGTGCGGGTCAATCGATGGAAGGCCTCCAGCGCCTCATCGTCCGTCACTGCCACGTAGTTGGCTCGCCCGGTGTCTTTCAACCAGGCATGTTCCGGACCCACGCCGGGATAATCAAGACCGGCAGAGATTGAATGGGTCTCCGTGATCTGGCCATCGAGGTCCTCCATCAGGTAGGTGCGGTTGCCATGCAGCACGCCGGGCTTTCCAGCGCACAGGGGCGCTGCATGGTGGCCTGTCTCCAGCCCATCGCCAGCCGCTTCGACGCCGTAGATGGCGACATCCTCATCTTCGAGAAACGGAAAGAACAGGCCAATCGCGTTGGAGCCGCCGCCAACGCAGGCGATCAGGGCATCGGGAAGACGCCCGGTCATGTCCTGAATCTGCTGCCGTGCCTCCCGGCCAATGATGGCCTGGAAGTCACGCACCATCGCCGGGTAAGGATGCGGACCCGCGACGGTACCGATGATATAGAAGGTGTTGTCCACGTTGGTGACCCAGTCGCGCATCGCTTCATTCAACGCATCCTTGAGGGTCTTGGAACCCGAGGACACCGTTTTCACTTCGGCACCAAGCAGACGCATGCGGTAAACGTTGGCCTCCTGCCGAGCTGCGTCCACCTCGCCCATGTAGACGATACATTCCAGGCCAAGCCGTGCCGCCACAGTTGCCGTCGCCACGCCGTGTTGGCCGGCTCCAGTTTCAGCGATGATTCGAGACTTGCCCATGCGCTTCGCCAGCAATGCCTGTCCGATGCAGTTATTCACCTTGTGCGCGCCAGTGTGATTCAGGTCTTCCCGCTTCAGGTAGATCTGCGCACCACCCAGCTCGCGGCTGAGTCGCTCGGCATGGTAAATGGGCGAAGGGCGGCCAACGTAGTGTTGGAGGTCAGCGTCCAGCTCGGCCAGAAACTCGGGATCCGCCATGTATTTTTCGTAGGCCCGGCGCAGCTCGTCGACTGGCTCCATCAAGGTCTCGGCGATAAAAACCCCGCCGTAAGGACCAAAATGGCCTGCCGAATCAGGTAGTTCTGTTAACTTCATAAAGTCATTTCTCCGCTACGTACGCCTTCGATAAAGCGTGCAATCTTGTCTGCATCCTTGATGCCGGGCTGCACTTCGACACCGCCACTGACATCTACTGCGAATGGCCGAACCTGGCGCACTGCGTCGGCTACGTTATCCGGATTCAGCCCGCCAGCAAGCACGATACGACCCGCCAGTTCGATCGGAATCCGTGACCAATCGAATGTTTCCCCGGTTCCACCTGGCAAGCCGGGGCGATAGGCATCGAGCAACACCCCCCTGGCATTGCCGTACTCCTGAACCGACGCAGTCAGGTCAAGGTCATCCTTCATGCGCAAGGCGCGTATCCAGGGACGGTTATGCTTGGCACAGTAGTCGGCGCACTCATTCCCGTGGAACTGAATAAGGTCAATGCCAACCCGCTCCACCGCTTCTGCAATCGATTCCGCATCCGCGTTCACAAACAGACCGACCGTGGTCACGAAGGGAGGCAGAACGGATACGATTTCAGCCGCCCGTTCCAAACTGACATCGCGTGGACTCGGCGGATAAAACACCAGGCCGATCGCATCGGCACCGCATTCCGCTGCTGCCAGCGCATCCTGCTCCCGCGTGATTCCGCAGATTTTGACCCTTGTTCGCATAAGTGCACATTATGAAGGAATTTACGTCGAAATGACCCAAGCGTGCTCACAATTAGACCAATTCATTCACACGCTGGATTGGCGGAATTAATACATTACTGACACCGGACTCATACCGGGAAACCGGTCAGTTCGCGTTGAGGTAAATCGAATTCCGGCGGGTACTCCACGTGTTCAAAATAAAGCCCGTGCGGTGGCGCGGTGACGCCACCCAGGGTTCGATCACGCAGATCCAGGACCTCCTTTGACCAACCAACTTCGCGGTCCCCTCGCCCGATCGCCATCAATACCCCGGCAATGTTTCGCACCATATGATGCAGAAAGGCATTCGCGTGCAGACTCAACACGATAAATTCCCCCCGCCTCTCAACGCTCAACTCATGCAGGGTTCTGACCGGGCTTTTAGCCTGACAGCCAAGCGCCCGGTAACTTGAAAAATCATGCTCACCGATCAAAAGTTTTCCTGCTTCCTGCATACGCCCGGCATCCAGCGGTCGGTGTGTCCAGGTGACGCGTTTGGCCAACAAGGAACTGCGGGTGTTGCGATTCAGAATGAAATAACGGTAACGGCGGCTGACCGCGGAAAAACGCGCGCTGAAATCATCACTGACAGGTCGAGCCCAGGTGACACTGACGTCATCCGGGAGGTTCACATTGGTACCCAACAGCCAGTTACGCTCAGTGCGTTCTGCATCCGTATCAAAATGCACGACTTGTCCGAGCGCATGTACGCCGGTATCCGTCCGTCCGGCGCAAACAACCCGCAATGGGTGATTGGCCACTTTGGCTAGCGCTGCCTCCAGCACGGTTTGCACCGTACGCACACCTTGCTGTTGGGCCTGCCAGCCGTGAAAGGCGCTGCCATTGTATTCAACCCCCAAAGCTACGCGCACGACTTTGCCTCGGGATCGACGAGCAACAGCCCTGACCTGATGGTCCACCGGTGAATTTCGCTTCTATTCTGCATAAACACAAAGGGCGCCTCGCGGCGCCCCTTCAGCCCTTGTTTCACTTAGATTCAGCCGATGCTGTCTAGCATCTTGCCCGCCTCATCCTTCTGACTTTCCGTGCCCTCTTTCTGCACCTCTTCCAGAATACTCCGAGCCCCTTCACCGTCTCCCATCTCGAGGTAGGCGCGCGCCAGATCCAGCTTGGTTGCAACCGCATCTTCATCTACCGGAGTCGCCGGCGATTCATCCAGTTCCACCACTTCCTGAGCATCATCAAGCTCATCGGATTCGAAAGCATCATCGAGGCTGATCGGCTGATCCAGCGTCTCATCCTCAAGCGCATCATCCACCGTATTCAGTTCGTCCACTGGCTCGGCAGCGGCAACGTCGGCGGACATTTCGCTCAGATCAGTGTCCAGAACAGACAGATCGCTCAACTCATCGAGCTGGGCCTCCAGGTCATCGACACTGAGCACAGACTCACCTTCCAGGTCGAGATCATCTGCTTGCTCGGAAACCTTGACGTCCTCAGTTACCTTGGTTTCCGCTTCCGGAAGTTCCAATTCAAGCGAATCCAACTCGTCAGCCGGCTGGGATTCCTCAATTGCCTTGTCCAGGTCCTGATCCATGCCGTCGAGGTTGAGTTCCGACATCTCATCGACAGCATCAGGGCTGTTCAATTCGGAAGCGAGGCTGTCCAAATCCAGATCGTCGAGATTGAAGTCTTCATCCACCGGCGCCGTGTCCGCTTCAGCCGCTTGGGCAAAGGAATCAACATCCACGCCCTGCCCTTCGTCATCGGACTTATCGAACAACGGGTTGGAGTCATCCAGCTCGCGCCCCATGTCCTTGGCGCGTGACCACGCTTCCTCGTCGGCAATATCCTGACCTGCATCCTGCAGATCCTGAGCCAATCCGACGAATGCTTCCTTGTTGCGGGTCGCATAAAACACTTCCAGCAACTTGTGCTTGAGTGCAAGCCGCTCCGGATCACGCTCCATTGCCTGGCGAAGCAAATCCTCCGCCTGCTGGTAACGCCCGTACGCGATGTACACATCTGCCTCTGAAACGGCATCCACCTCACCGGTGTCGTCGCGCAGAGCATTGATGTCGCTGGGTGAAAATTCGCTCAGGAACGACGTGTCTGCACCGGATGCCGATTCTTCACCCGCCTCCATGTCCAGGTCGGTTTCCGCGCCCGCGGTAAGGATGCTCTCTTCCGGCTGGTCCGATGCCACAGGCTGCTCATCTGATTTCTTGGAGCCTTTTCTGCCAAGCAGCAAGAGCAGCAGGATAACCAGCAACGCACCGCCACCGGCCAACCAGGGCAGGTTGTCGGTGATGAAATCCCCTTCTGCACGTACCTCATCTTTGGGCTCGTCAGCAGCCGGCGTTGCAGGCTGTTGAGTCTCTGGTTCAGGTTTTTCCTGAACCGGGGTTGACGGTTGCGCCGGGGCTTCGGCTACCGACGCAGGCTCAGCAACCTCCGGCGCCGGCTGAGGCTGGGCAACCGATGAAGCCTGACCTTCCTCCCGAATCAGGTAGGAATTCATGATCGGGTACTTGACCTGCGGCTCCGGCTCCGAGGCACCTGCCGGCGTGGCTTGTGGCTGTTCAGGCGCGCCTTCCTGTTGCACCAGGTATGTGTTCAGAATCGGATACTTTGCGGCCTCCGGGCCTGCAGCAGCTTCGCTTGCCGGTTTCTGCTCAGTTTTCTGCCCGGTTACAGCCTGTGCCTCAGATGCCTCCGCAGATTCGGTCTGCGAAGCCATTGGAGTAGTCGTACCTTCGGCGACGGAAGCCTCTGAAGTCTGTTCTGTGGCACTGCCCGGTTCTTCAGAAGAAGCAGTAGCATCTTCCCCCTGGGCCACTGCCTGCGCGTCACGTAAAGCCTGCTCAAGCGGATCCAGGTCAGGTGTCGCCTCCCGTCCCTCGGTTGCGACATTGTCCTGCAGGCGTGCCAGCTGTTCGTCCTTCAAACTCAGCAGACGCTGCATATCCTGTAGGCGCTGTTCCAGATCACCGATTTCATTGCGCAACGACTCGGTTTCAAGACGCGAGGTCTCTGCATTCTCACGCGCGACCAACAACTCGCGCTCGATGGCATCCACGGTTTCGTCGCCGCGATCCTCACCAGCACCAACCTTTTCGCTATCGCCCTCCGGTCGCGCCGTGGCGATTCTCAGTTCGGCTTGGGTTTCTGCGTCAGAGCCTGCGGCCTGCGCCGATGCAGCAGATTGCTCACTCGCCTGCTGCTGCAATTTTCCGGCACGCTGGTTGACCCAATCATCCTGCTGAGAACGATAGGAAGCCTGGGCCTCCTGGCGGGATATCTGGAGAATCTCTTCAGTATCCGGCACACGCAGAATCTGTCCCACGCGCAGCTGGTTTATGTTGCCGTTGATAAAGGCCTGTGGATTGGCTTGCTGCAAAGCGATCAGCATCTGCGCCATGGAGACACCACGCGGGCGGAGCCCCTTCGCGATCCCCCACAAGGTCTCATTCGCCTTGATCGGCCCGTACTCGCGTTCGCCAACCTGCTGAGCTTGCGCCGGCTCAGGGATGCGTTGTGGAGCTGGCGCTGATGTCTCGACTCGGGCCGGCGCTGTTTGCACTTGGGGCGCACGACGCTTGGTCGTGGTTGGCGGATCAAGCAGCACCGTGTATTCACGCACCAACTTGCCGCGCGGCCAATTCACTTCCACCAGAAAATTCAGAAAAGGCTCGCGGATCGGGAAATCCGAGGAAACCCGAATCACGGTCTTGCCGTTATCCAGGGTATCCGGTCTGAACTTGAGCAGGGTGAGGAAGAAGGGGCGCTCCAATCCGGCGCGCTCAAACGATTCGACACTGGCCAATCGAACCCTGATCGAATCGAGTTCCCCTGCTGCCACCGAAAGCAGGTCGATGTTCGCGTCGAATTGCTGATTCAGCGCCGACTTCGAGGAGATGTCTCCGAGGCCCAATGCATGAGCGGGAACACTAACCGTACCCAGGGCCAACGCCACTGCCAGCGCCAAACTGCGAACCATGAACTCCTCCCTTAATTTAATGCTTTCACTGTATTCGGCTCGATAAGCGATAACTGAAGCATTCAGCCCACGTGAGAACCAGCGTGATAATTATCGGCCAAATATAGCTGACTAAAGGGGTTTTACCAACACAAAGGAGAGAGAAAAGCCCCATCCCGAAGCCCAGGATGGGGCTTTTGCGCAACACAATGTGAACCGGGTCACTGTAGGACCACGATGAACGCAGAAGAAAAGGTGCTCAGAGAGCGCCCAACAGGATGCGCAGCATGCGTCGCAGCGGCTCCGCAGCACCCCATAACAGCTGGTCACCAACGGTGAACGCGTTGAGGTACTCGGCACCGATGTTCATCTTGCGCACACGCCCAACCGGTACGCTCAGCGTCCCCGTGACCCTGGCCGGGCTCAACTCGTCCATTGTTACCTGGCGTTCGTTAGGGATGACCTTGGACCATTCATTCGCTTCGTCCAGCATCTGGTTGATTTCGTCAAGCGGGACGTCTTTCTTCAGCTTGATGGTCAACGCCTGGCTGTGACAACGCATGGCGCCGATACGCACACAAGTGCCATCAATCGGAATGATGTCGTCGGTGCGGCCCAGTATCTTGTTGGTTTCGGAAACCGCTTTCCATTCTTCCTTCGACTGCCCATTTTCGAGTGCCACATCGATCCACGGGATCAGGCTGCCTGCCAGCGGCACACCGAAGTTGTCCGTCGGACAGTTTTCTGCGCGCAAGGCTTCGGTCACCTTGCGGTCGATATCCAGAATGGCGGATGAGGAATCGGACAGTTCCGATGCCACTGCATCGCGCAGGTAACCCATCTGCCCCAACAATTCGCGCATGTTTCGTGCGCCGGCACCGGAAGCCGCCTGGTAGGTCATGGCTGTCATCCACTCGACCAGGTCATTCTGAAACAAACCACCAAGCCCCATCAGCATCAGGCTGACGGTACAGTTGCCACCGATGAAATCTTTTTTCCCGGAGGCCAGCGCACTGTCGATGACATCACGGTTGACCGGGTCCAGCACGATGACCGAATCATCCGCCATGCGCAGCGCGGACGCAGCATCGATCCAGTAACCGCTCCAACCCGCCTTGCGCAGATCGTCGAACACCTGCTTGGTGTAATCACCGCCCTGACAGGTGACAATCGCCTCCATCTGCATCAGCTCATCGATATCCGTCGCGTCTTTCAGCGGTGGGATGTCCTTGCCAATATCGGGGCCGGCCTGACCAACCTGGGAAGTCGTGAAGAACACCGGCTCATCAATCAGGTCGAAGTCTTTTTCCTCGCGCATCCGATCCATGAGGACCGAGCCCACCATTCCACGCCAACCTACAAAACCAACTCGTTTCATTTTCTGAATCTCTTTTTCCGGCCTGCCTTAAGCCGCCAATTTAAAGCGCAGCGAGCACCGCGTCGCCCATCGCCTCGCAATTCACCTCGGTCATACCTTCCGACATGATGTCTGGGGTGCGCAGCCCATCATCCAGGACCTTGTTGACCGCCGCTTCGATACGGTCCGCCATCGCTGCCTCATCGAGGCTGTAGCGCAACATCATTGCTACGGACAGAATGGTGGCCAACGGATTCGCCACACCCTGACCAGCAATATCCGGCGCAGAACCGTGAATCGGTTCGTACATCCCCTGGCCTTTTTCGTTCAACGAGGCCGAACCGAGCATGCCAATGGATCCGGTCAGCATGGCGGCACAGTCGGAGAGAATGTCACCAAACATGTTGGTGGTGACGATCACGTCAAACTGCTTCGGCCACTTCACCAGCTGCATCGCGGCATTATCGACATACATGTGACTGAGTTCGATTTCGGGGTACTCGTTCTCGACCACGCGGGTGGCAACCTCGCGCCACAGCTCGGTACATTCGAGCACGTTGGCCTTGTCCACCGAACAGAGCTTCTTGCCGCGCTTCATTGCGATGTCGCAGGCAGACCGCACGATGCGTTCGATCTCGTGTTCTGCATAAACCAGGGTGTTAAAACCCTGTTTCTCGCCATTCTCCAGTTCCCGCACACCCCGCGGCTGGCCAAAATAGATCCCACCGGTGAGCTCGCGAACGATCATGATGTCCAGGCCGGACACGATTTCAGGCTTGAGGGAAGAAGCATCAGCCAGTTGCGGCGCCAGAACCGCCGGGCGCAGGTTCGAGAACAGGCCGAGTTCGGAACGCAAGCCAAGCAGACCTTTTTCCGGGCGTACGGCAATATCCAGCGACTCCCACTTGTAGCCTCCAACAGCACCCAGCAGGATACCGTCGGCCTCGCGCGCCATGTCCAGGGTGGCATCGGGCAGCGGCGTGCCAACGGCATCATAAGCGGCCCCACCGACCAGGCCTTCATCCATCTCGATGTCGAGTCCTTCGCCCGCCAATTTATCCAGCACCTTGACCGCCTCGGCGACAATCTCGGGACCGATGCCGTCACCCGGCAAAACCAGAATTCGTTTGGTCATTGAAATTTCCTCTCTTCAACCGGGTTCAACTGAACAGCCATGGGGCCTCAGCTTTGCGCTTTTCTTCGTATGCCCTGATGGCATCCACATGCTGCAGGGTCAGCCCGATGTCATCCAGACCTTCCAGCAGGCATTCCTTGCGGAACGGATCGACATCGAAAGCAATCTCTTCACCATCAGCCAATTTGAGCTTTTGCGCCCGCAGGTCGACCTCGATCTGCAGCGCCTGATCTCCCATCGCTTTTGCAAACAGACCATCGACCACATTCGCATCGAGTGGGATCGGCAGGATGCCGTTCTTAAAGGTGTTATTGAAAAAGATGTCGGCAAAGGTTGGCGCAATGATCACCTTGAAGCCGTAGTCCTCCAACGCCCATGGCGCATGTTCACGCGAAGAACCGCACCCAAAGTTTTCGCGCGCCAGCAGGATACTCGCACCCGCATAACGCGGATCGTTGAGAACAAAATCCGGATTGAGCGGACGCTGACTGTTGTCCATGCCAGGCTCGCCATGATCGAGATAACGCCACTCGTCGAACAGGTTAGGGCCGAACCCGGAACGCTTGATTGATTTCAAAAACTGCTTCGGGATGATGGCATCGGTATCGACGTTGGATCGATCCAGCGGGCAGACCACTCCGGTAAAGGTTTCAAACTTCTGCATGCTTATAACTCCCGAACATCGACGAAGTGGCCAGCTACCGCAGCAGCTGCCGCCATCGCCGGGCTGACCAGGTGAGTACGCCCACCCTGCCCCTGACGCCCTTCAAAATTACGGTTGGATGTCGAGGCGCAACGTTCGCCCGGATCCAGCCGGTCGGCATTCATGGCCAGGCACATCGAACAACCAGGCTCGCGCCATTCAAAGCCAGCTTCGGTGAATACCTTGTCCAGGCCTTCCTGCTCTGCCTGCTGTTTGACCAGGCCTGAGCCCGGCACCACGATAGCCAGTTTCACGTTCTCCGCCACCTTGCGGCCCTTGGCCACATCAGCCGCCGCTCGCAGGTCTTCGATACGCGAATTGGTACAGGAGCCGATAAAGACCTTGTCAACATGGATTTCACTCATCGGCGTATCCGCCTGCAGGCCCATGTACTCCAGGGCACGGCGCATACCATCCGCCTTGACACTATCAGCCTCGG
>Ga0180430_10005447_pt1 | contig 10561 bp, 9 predicted proteins | sample SS_ome_9_FD_132999 | JGI IMG/M metagenome (GOLD analysis project Ga0180430, IMG submission 132999) | Hypersaline lake sediment archaeal communities from the Salton Sea, California, USA - SS_1_S_2 metaG | ecosystem: Environmental > Aquatic > Non-marine Saline and Alkaline > Hypersaline > Sediment... | reverse complement strand
ATGTACTACATATCCTTTTGCGGGTCTGTATCTTGCTAGAAAACTCCTGAATGACCGTGTTATTTTAATTTTTGAAAGTCTGGTATGTTTTGTTTCTATGGGATTGACCTCTAAACCTTTTTCTAGTATAAAATCTACTTCAGCTTTATCTTTTGTGCGCCAGAAGTGAATTTGGATCGGTAAAAACTCTATTCTGCTTCTAAGTGTATTAAAAACAACATTCTCAAAGAGATATCCGCTTAAGGGTGAAGGAATCTCAGGCAAGCCAAAAAGCCCTAAAAGCCAATTTCTAAGACCAATATCAACAAAGTAATAAATTGGCGACTTGGTAATTTCGCTTCTTTTGTTTCTAAAATATGGTGTAACTTTGGTGATTATAAAAGTCTTTTCAAGATAATAGAGATATTTCTTAATTGTTTTCTTGTCAATGCCCACTGTAGTTGCCAGTTCATCAATATTTACCAGGCTTCCTATCTGGGAAGCGATGATCTTTAAAAGATTGGTAAAGGAATCGATTTTCTCAAGGTGCAGTAATCCATGGATGTCTCTATCAATATAGCTTCTGTAGATCTCCTGCATCTGTGCCTGTTTCATGGAAGCAGTTTCAGAAAGAACGATCCTGGGATATCCGCCAAACACCATATACTCTGATAAAAGCCGTGCTGTTTTTCCCTCTTCCACATTAAAAAAATCATTAAGCCTGTCTTCATATTGATAATTTGTTTTAAAATCAACGAACTCTTCGAAGCTTACAGGATCAATAGTAAAAAGCTGTTTTCTTCCCGCCATTGATTCTACCATCTTCGCCTTAAGTTCAAGACTGCCTGAACCAGAGATGACAAACTTGTGGGGTGTTTGCATGTCAAAGATCCCCTTCAAAAAAAGCCCGGCGTCTTCTACTCTTTGGATCTCGTCAATAAAGACTACTGCTCTCTTTCTTCCTGCCTGTAGTTCAATATATGAGAGCAGAACTGCCTGTGATTCCAGTCTCTTCTTATCCTCTTCAATATCAAGGTTTAACCAGACAGTTTTTTGATCATCAGCATCAAGTTTCTTTTTAAGTTCATTCATCAGGTAGGTTTTACCTACCTGCCTGGGACCAACAAGAATGGTCATCTGGTCAGATGTCAGGTGCTCTATAAGTTTAGAAAATATTTTTCTTTTGATCATAATACTATTTTAGTACCTATATTTTGGTAGTCAAGTACCAATATTATAGGGTTATCAGGTCTATAGACTATCCGGCATAAAAGTTATAGCCGATAGCCCTAATTCTAATATATAAAACTGTAAAGCCAAAATAATTTTTTTACTCCATCATTTGATATGCATTCAATAAAAGATACAATATCATAAAATACTGATATAAAGGGGAAATAAGCCATGCCCGAACTTCCGGAAGTCGAGACATACAGAAAATATCTTGACAGGTATGCCATAGGCAAAAGGATATCTGCTGCAGCACATATAGATAGTTATCTGTTAAAAAAGGCATTGGATCCGGCAGGGCTGGCAGCAGACCTGGAAGACAGGATCATTACTTCCTCAAACAGGCATGGGAAATATGTTTTTCTGGAGATATCGGGTCCAAAGTTTTTAATACTTCATTTCGGGATGACCGGTTATCCCGAATACCTGGAAGACTGCCGGGATATACCTGCCCATACCCGCCTTCTGCTGGAATTTGACGGTTCCTGCCTGGCTCTGGTGGATACCCGGCGCCTGGGGATGATCTATCTGTATGATGATATTAATAGTTTCTTAGATGATAAAAAACCGGGGCCTGATGCGCTCTCTATCAGCATGGATATGTTTATAGAAAGACTGTCAAAAAGGAAAAAACCAGTAAAATCAGCGATTATGGACCAGTCTATCATTGCCGGCATAGGTAATCTTTATGCTGACGAGATCCTGTTCCAGTCCCATATACATCCGCTTTCAGCATGTAGCCATATAGATAGGGAAAAATATAATATTATGTACAAAAAGATGAGGCATGTCCTGGCCCTGGCAGTAGAAAAGCATGCTGATATTAAAAAGTACCCGCAAGACTGGCTTCTTTCTTGCAGGGGAAAGTGTGGAGCCTGCCCCCATTGCGGCAGCAGTCTCAAGATAATAAAAGTTGGTGGAAGGACTGCTTATTTTTGTCCGGGAAGGCAAAAATTATATTCTTAATATAAAAAAATACAGGGACAATAATGTATAATAGTCCTGATGCTATGTTTAAAAAAATATATATTTATATATTAGTCCTTTTATTTACTGCTGCTACAGCATTGACACTTACTTCCTGCTCCGGAAGGATAGGCCGGGCTGCAGAAGAGATAGAGGAACTAAAGATCGAGATAGCCGGGCTAAGCCAGGATATTGAACTGAAGGAAGAAGAGCTTCAGGACCATTATATCCTTACCGGAAACCTGAACCGGCTTCTGGAGACCGTATATTATGGGTCAGCCACCCCGGTAGAAGGTGGGCGGGAGAAGAACTTTACCGCTTTTGCCATGCATTACAGGGAAGAGTTTTACCTTATAACTGCCGGCCACTGCATAGAATATGACGGTATAAAATATACAGACTTCAGGTTCAAGTCCAATCACAGGGGCAGCTGGATCTATCCGGAACTCCTTTATTATGAAGCTGACTATGAGAATAACAGGGATTTTGCTGTCTTCGGCCACAGGCTTATAACCAGGGGTTTGATCATAGAGGAAGAAGATAAGGAACCCAGGTATGTACTGGGAAATATCGAAAGGAAGCTTAATCTCTTCAAGGAATTCGACACCGCCCGGGAAGGGGAAAGCGGTAGCCCCATACTCAGCCGGGGATGCAGGCTGGTGGGGATAGTAATAAAGAATAATTCTGAATACACTCCTATTTCCAGGGTTACTGATGCCTTAGACAGGTTATTGGAAGAGTGATTTAATATGACAGCATTTGCAGTAGTCGCATTTTTCCAGCTGACCTTTATCCCGGGATTTATCCTACTCAAGTTTTTCAGGTTAAGGAATACGGGTTTTACGGGTACCATCATCTATAGCTTCGGGCTGAGTTTGCTTATAAACTACCTCCTGGTCTACCACCTGACCCTGGCAGGCATATATATTCCGGCAACAGTCTATGCCATACTTGCAATAGAGCTGATACTGGCTGTCATACTGTTCCTTAATAAGAGGCTTATTGCAAGCGGCCGGCCTTATCTGGATCTGTCCTCAGAGATAAGGAGCTTTCCCCAAAACATAATGCCTGTTTTATCCATAATGGCCATACTGGGATCGCTTTATTTCTTTTTCGCCGATTACATGGGGGTATTTACCCACTGGGATGCTGTGTTTTCCTGGAACAGATGGGCTATTGACTGGTATTTAAACGATATCCCGGCACTTACATATCTATACCCCCAGCTCATACCGGCGAACTGGTCACTTTCATATATGATGATGCAGGACAGCAGCCTCCAGTTCGCGTCAAGGTCTATTATGCCCCTGTTTGCCATCCTGATACCGGTCATATTCTTTGACCTTTATCTTAAAATGAAAAAAATGGCTTTCCCAATCTCTATTATCTTTTTTTCCATTCTGGTGCTTCTTTACAGCATACCCTATATAGATTCCGGTTATGTGGACTTTGCCTCTGCCTTCCTTTCGGCAGCTGCCCTGCATGCCATGCTTGCAACTGATAAGGAAAAGCCTGAAAGCAGGCAGGTATTGGTAGTATTTATGCTGGCTTCTGCAGCCGCTGCCGCCAAGCAGGCAGGCTTTATAATACTGGTATTTGCCATCATATGGTTTATCTGGCTTATGGCAGTAAACCGGAAAGCCCTGGGAAGACAGGTCATATTAAAAAACACGCTGAGCATCTTACTGGTAATATTGATAAGCCTTTACTGGTATATAGTAAAGGCGGCCGATATTGCCGGAGGCAGGGATTTCAGCACCCTGAGGTTCCTGCTGGTGGATATACACCATGATGCCGGACTCTGGGAGAGGTTTGCAGGCGGACTGGGACTTTTGCGGGCAAGTCCCGTATTCCTTCTGGCGCTGGCAGCTTTGTCACTTATAGCCCTTTTTGATAGAAGGTCCAGGTGGTTTGCACTGGGTATAACCATTCCCTCATTTTTACTGTGGGCTTTTTTCTTCAGCTATGACGACAGGAATATAATAATGACTTTTCCCTTCCTGGCCTGGTCCGGCGCTTCAGGGACAATGTTTCTTATGGAAAAGTTAAGGGCGGAAAAGATCCTTGCCTGGATATTATCAAAATTTCCAGGCCTTTCCAGGAGGAGACCTGGTATAAGGATAAAGCTGTGGCCCAGACATGTATTTTTCCTGCTGGCATTTTCCATTATTCTGGCACTCATATTCCTGGCGGGAGCATATGGAGGGACCCTGAAAGAAGACCAGGTCCGGAAGCAGAAAAATATCGGAGACGGCACTATAAATGAGATGCTCTACGAGTACCTGGAGCATAATGGGATAGAGGGCAGGATAATAACCGATTATTACTGGGTGACTGCCCTTCCCGGTTTTGAAGATGCAGATGGAAAGATATTCCTGGAAAATGACAGGTTTGTAGTATTATCTAACTCTGACAGCTATGACCTTGCAGATCCCAATACCCTGGCGGATGAAGATACTTTTGGATTCCTCATATCTGATATGTATTTCAGGGATGAGGCATTCAGGGATAGCTTCCAGTCGAAGATAGCCAGCGGAAAATACAGCCTTATATTTTCCATTAATGGTTACCACTTTTTAAGGATAAATTTATAGGAATTTGCCTACTCGTCTCCTACCTATAACCCCCCACCGGTCGACATAATCACTTATGGTCTGTGCTCTCCTGTCCGGTATATGGGAGACAAGGCCTGGCATTCAGAAGAGGTATCCGCCCCCGTACCATCAGTTAGAATTATTGATGAAGAGCCGGTTACAGGCGCAGAATACGGGATCGGCAAATGCATAGAAAAAGATGGAAAATATTATATCAATAAGTACAGCAACCATCCTTCCGCCCTTTATTCTGGTGGGAATATAAAAATAATAACTGGGTAAAGATTTATGATATACAAGACAATGAAGTGTTCTCAATTGATCTGAAAAAAGGAGATGCAAGGTTTGAAGCAGGTCTGCCTGACGGTTTCTATACTGTCAGGACAATCCATGATGGATTTGAAACACCAATCCAGGAATTTTTAATAGGCAAGCCATAAGCTAAATTACTTAAAAGATAGCAGGTTCTTTGCGATTAAAGGTTTGATACCATTCGTCTTGTACGATGTGGGCATCCCTACTCCTATTTCAGGATTGATAATTTCAACGAATCTCTGGGTCGGTAATTACATCAGGTTGAAAGAGGTTCCTTTCTGTTGTGTTATCTTTTTTGCCATTGATAATATTTTACAGGAGGATATGCTCCTTTTCTATGTCAATCCACAACTTGATTATATCTTTTGACTTCAAATAGTGATATTTTTATACATGAATTAAATCCCGGATGATATTAACTATTGATTATCTAATAATCTTTTCGAGGTTCATTTTTGCATAAACGATTCTATGTATCTCTATTATATTTTCAATCACAATATAAAATACAATATATTTTTTTACAGGTAAAAATCTATATTCGAATTCAAGTGGTTTCTGCGACTGATATAACTTACAGGAATAAGGATACTGTTTTAACCTCATGATAGCATTGTCAAGAGTTTCAATAAAATCCATAGCAGCTTTTGGAGATTTAAGATTGTCAAGGAAATACAATATAATATCCTGCAAATCTTTTTGCGCTATGGGAAGGTATCTGATCTTATACGTAATCATTTCCAGTTTTTTCTGCAACTTTTGATTTTAAACCGGAAATTATTTCTTCATGAGAATATCGGATATCAGTTGATCTTGCCTCTATTTGCGCCTCTTTTAATTTCTGAAATATTTTACTTTCAAATTGTCTGGCCTCAAAGGCCTCGATACTCATGACCACCATGTCTCCATATCCATTTTTTGTAAGAAATACTGGCTCATCTGTTTCATGTACTATTCTTGAGATCTCAGCAAAATTATTTCTTAAATCTGATACTGGCCTGATTCTTTTCATATAACCAACTCCTAATTAATTTATCATGATATTATCATAATTATGATAAATTAACAATGATACCTGCCGCAGACCTATAATCCCCCACCATTCGACATATTGGTTATCGGATGAATAATAGACACAATCAGAAGTAGCTAACCGGAAAAAACATGGAATAGAGGGAAAAACAAAGAAGATCCTATATCAGCCCATATCTTACGGCAGGCTCATATAATACCGCCCAATAAAAGCCCTGGCATACATGGTCACTGTCTATAGAGCCGTCAATAATATATTCATCAAACTCCGCCGGTTCCTCCGCTGCTTTTGGGGAAGCCCTTTTATTGTCAAACTCGTATATGCCCGGGTGATCAAGTATCTTCTTAACCACTTTATAATCTTAAATAAAAGCGATTATCTTCATTTGACCCCGGTAAATCGGACACAATAATGGATCCACTTCATATATCTTCTGTATCAGCCTGGCCCAGGACCTATGCAATCCCTTACAAGCATCGCCTTCTATAATATGGTACTCGGGCTGGATTTCTTCTTTCTTAAGCCTTCCCCTTGTAGCATTACTGTATGCTCCATCTTTTCTGCAGGTATTTGTAAAGTGATCTTTTACAGTCTCCCATGAGATCCTGGAGTCCATTCTGATAAGGGATCCAGACTATGATAAAATGGCTTCTGGAGTTGATGATTTAAGGCAGGTGTGGCTTAGCCAGATCTGCCTCTTGCTCCTTCCCGGATCTAACCGCCTTCGACATCATTACCCAGCAAAGTCTCTTTTTCTGTGATCATCTTGAAAACCTGAATATATTTCCCGGATGTTTTACTTACTATTTCTCCGGGTAATCCTGGAGCAGGGGGTGTTTTATCCCAATTCAATGTTTCAAGATAATCCCTTACGAACTGCTTATCATAGCTGGGCTGAGACTTTCCTGGCCTGTATTTGTCTTTTGGCCATAAACGGGATGAATCAGGGGTAAATATCTCATCAATAAGTATGAGTTTGTCATCAAAAAATCCAAATTCAAATTTTGTATCAGCAATAATTATACCCCTTGGCTCTAAATATTCACTTGCTTTTTTATATAGGGCGATACTTATATCTTTTAGTTCTGCAGTAATTTCTTTTCCAATCTTTTTTTCAATATACTTCTGAGTAACATTAATATCATGTCCTGCCTCCTCCTTTGTTGCCGGAGTAAAGACCGGTTCAGGCAATTTATCAGATTCTTCCAGGCCCTCCGGTAATCTTACGCCACAGATAGATCTTGTTTTCTGGTATTCCTCCCAGCCTGAACCAGATAGATAACCCCGCACTACGCATTCAACCGGGATAGGCTCTGCCTTTTTTACAAGGATAGCCCGACCCCTCACTTCATCATAGCACCAGTCATCCTCGTAATACCAATCAATCCCAGCAGGATCACTGTTAATAATATGATTGGGTATTATATCCCTGGTTTTGCCAAACCAAAAATTGGAAAGCTGGGTAAGGACTACACCCTTATAGGGTATTGGCGTAGGCAGCACACAATCAAAAGCTGAAATACGGTCAGTAGCAATGATCATAAGGCACTGATCATTTCCCACCGAATAGACGTCTCTCACTTTGCCCCGCTTAATAAGTCTATATCCGCTGATATTTGATTCAATCATTGATTCCATATTCAAAATATCCCTCCAATTTTTAAAATTTTACTTTTTAAGTCTCTCTCTATTCCTTGACCTCTAATAGTTTTTTTATCTAATAACCCTGAGATATGCCAATGCTCTTCAGATCACATTGAAGCAATTATTCATATACTATCGCGTTATGGGGTATAAGGTCCGCGTAATCTTCTATTTTACCTTTACTCAGGCAGCAGGAGATTATTTCTTTGCCCAGAGGATCCAATTCGGGTGTTAGAAATTTATTTAGTTCACGGCAGAAGAATTCATACAATATTTCTGCTCCCTTATCATATCCATCAATTCCAACTTCTGGTTGATTTTCAACTCTAAGAAAGTTTTCAGGTATGTAAGCACCTTCTACCCTCATGGTATTGAGAGTATACCCCAATAGCGGAGAACGGGCAGCATTTAGTTGTTCGGGATGAAATCTTGCAACACCGCGTCTAGCAATGTATTCTCTGGAAATCCATTGCGGCATAAAACCTACATACCACACCCCAATATGCTGATTTGGAAAAAGCAGGTACCTGGTCAGTGGTGTTTTTATGATCTGTTTTAATAGAAGGTTGGCATGGTTCACATATTTTCCTGTTGCAAAGGGCCAATAGGAACCCACTCCTTCGCTGGTCAATCCAGTGGTCTCAGTAATACTGGGATTTGCATCTCCCCTTGGAGCCACAAGTCTCCATAGCCAGGCTAATGCTGGTGGTAATATATGAAGAATACCTAAAATACCATAATCAGGTTTTTCCTGGCTGCAGGGGGGAGTGCGGATTCCAAAACTGCGAAAATCAATCTCTACCGGTTTATTGACCACATCTGGTATTATTCTCCTGGGTAAAATAACTCTCGGGTTAGGACAGGGTTTTCCCATTTCATCTTCTGTATGTTCCCATATCAAGCATGTTGCTTTTGGAGCACCGTAGAGATTCAAAAAAATCAATGGTTCTTTAGAGTGTATACACAGACTTTCCAGTTGAGGATCTGTGCCGTAATGGGAAATATGGTTTAAACGGACAAACCATGCCTGTTCCGCATCAGCTACAATCAGCTTGTCCTTATTATCCTGAAAGGCAGGTAAAGACAATGCCATGTCGTCAGTAACCGGTTTAAGTGAACATCCCTGGTTGAGACCGATATAGAACTTATCTTTTGTTATTTTATTAACCCCCAGTAAAAGTCTTCCGTCTGGCTGGCGGTGCGGGTACTCCAACATCTCACTTTTTCCGCTTCCGCTTGCTCCCTCGTGAAGAATTGTAGTAATATTTTCGTAAGGAGTAACTACCTGTACTGTGGAGCCATGAAGGGTAAGCCATTTTTCCTTTTCACCGATCTGTAAAAGAACACCATAAACTCCCTTTTTTGCGCTTGGTCCCGGGTATAGATTGTATGAAAAAATTTCATGCAGACCATCACGCCGGTTATGTACTACCACTTGTTTTCCGCCAAAATGAGTATGGCGAAATGGAGGGGCCAGATAAATAATAGTCAGTGGTTTAAAAGGTTCAGAAAAACCTTCAGGGTCGACTATGCCTTGTAAGTCTGCTAATCCTCCAATGAAGAAACCGGCATTGCTGGGTGCGATCAGCAATCCATGATAGCCTGTATTTCTGCCTCCTATCATGATCGGAAGAAGAGCAAGTCTCTGTTTTTTCAACCATTCTAATGTATCCAGTCTCACCTTATCAAATGATTTATTAAAAAGTTCTTCGAAATGAGATTTGTCCGTCTCTTCATTATCCCCAATAACAAGACAGTCGGGATCCCGCCTGCGCATATACTTTTCCATATAATTTATTGCCAGACCGTTCTTGCATTTGACTACGATGGCTTCTGTTACTCTTCCCTTGTCTTCTATATCATATGCCACTTCAAAATAGTCATTATTTCCTCCAACTGCCATTGATAGTATTTCATCCTTGTTTTTTAGCACTATAACCTGTGGAGATAATTCCAGCGCTTCTTTAACTTCACCGGGTATTACCCAGTTACTCCATTTATTTTCTGTCATGTCTACCCCTTTAAAAATAAAAAAACCAACAATCTATCTTCCCCTCTCCTTTTTCTATCCGCATTTAGAAAAACTAGAAGATATTATTGTTGGCTTACTACTAAACACCCTTGCTTATCTGCAAGATTATTTAATCGTCTTCCAAATATGTTATTCTTTTTTGCTGAGGGTATTATAACAAGAGAAAATATATAGTCAAACTTTCAGATAATTTTCATTTCAGGCAAGATCCGTGTTTAATTCTTTACAATAGAGCTATTCATAATTTAAGTTTTTGTCTTCCAAGACTTTATTGAGTGTAAAAATTATGATCCTTTCTCCAGTTTTTGTGCTGATATCAGTGTGAAGGCTTTTCACCTGGCAACCTGTGGTATTGGATATAATGTCCCCCAATATAATTCTTGCACCTTCTAGCAACTTGGCTCTGGTCTTTTTTACTATTTCAATACCTTCAGCAGTTTTAGCCAGCTGTTTCTCAGCAAGTGTCAATACTCCTTTGAGCCTTACTAAGATCATGTCTCCTATAATGTCGGTTTTTGTCTCTTCTGGACCCCGCCCCATATAATCTTTCTCAAATTTTATTATCGCTTCACTAATTTTTGCCTCTATTTGTCCTTTGGTTTTTTTACACATCTTATTCTCCTATTTGTTTATGCAATAATCTTGTTAGCAAAATTTATATTATTAAAAAAATAAATCCTTATTGCAAAGTATTTATCTATTTTATTTTTATTACAAAGATTTTAAAAGCTTTTGAAAAATAGAGAAACAGGATGAATGCCTATTTCT
>Ga0180430_10005445_pt1 | contig 10566 bp, 5 predicted proteins | sample SS_ome_9_FD_132999 | JGI IMG/M metagenome (GOLD analysis project Ga0180430, IMG submission 132999) | Hypersaline lake sediment archaeal communities from the Salton Sea, California, USA - SS_1_S_2 metaG | ecosystem: Environmental > Aquatic > Non-marine Saline and Alkaline > Hypersaline > Sediment... | reverse complement strand
TGGGGCTCCTGGCATTCCTGACCGGCTTCAACACCTTTCTTGTCGGTGCGGTCATCTGGCCGGGAGTGGTCTTTTTGCACCACACGATCTGGAACCAGATCCACCTCGAGATGCACCAGCCGAAACAGCGGTTTTTCGCCGACTGGCAGGCCTACAAGTTCGTGGCCCGGCACCATTTCCTGCACCACCGTTACCCCGACAAGAATTTCAACGTCGCCTTTCCGGTCGGTGATTTCCTCTGCGGCACCATCGCCAAGCCTTCCGCCGACGACTGGCAGGCGATGCGGGCCGAAGGCATCGCCTGAGGCTCCGCTGAGCAAGCGACGCCGGGCAGTGGTATCTTCGCGGGATGGGCGTTCGACCGAATTGTGCTTTCGCGGCGGTACTCCTGGCCCTCTGCGGAGGGCTGCTCGCTGCCGCCGAGCCGGATGCCACGGCCGGCGGGCAGGCGGCTTCCGCTGTCGACCCGCAGCCTTTTGGCGAACGATTTGCCGCGGTCGACGGCTGGGCCACCGGTCGCTGGTGGGAGAAGCCGGCCAAGGGCCGCCCCTTTCCGCTGGAGGTGCCCGCGGCGGAAAAGATCGCCTTTGCCATCTACTGCGTCGACGTGCGACCAAACGGGACCGCCACGCTCAAGCTCACGACACAGCTTTTTCCCCTCCGCCCCGACGAGCCGCGTCGGGCCCGTCTCGAGGTCCGCCGCCACGGCCGTTGGGAGGAACTGGCCACCGCCGACGTCCGCTACCCCGGATGGTCGGCCCACTTCCGCGTTGATGCCTGGGATGCGACCGCCGAGCATGCCTACCGCGTGCGGCACGGCGAGACGGCGGAGTTTGCCGGCACGATCCGCCGCGACCCCGCCGAGAAGGACGAACTCGTCGTCGCGGTACTCTCCTGCAACTCCTCCCGCACTCCCGGCCAGCGGCGGCGGCTGGTGGATGGCCTGCGGCGTGCCGATCCCGACCTGCTCTTCTTCGCGGGCGACCAGACCTACCGCCACACCCAACACACCGTCGGCTGGATCGAGTTTGGCCTGCAGTTTCGCGACATCCTGCGCGACCGGCCGGCGGTCACGATTCCCGACGACCACGATGTCGGCCAGGCCAATCTGTGGGGTAACGGCGGCGGCAGGGCCAGTGATCCTTCCGGGGCCAGCGGCGGCTATTTCTATCCCACGGAATACGTGAACATGGTGCAGCGGCAGCAGACCTGGCACCTTCCCGACCCGGTCGATCCCGAGCCGATCCGCGGCGGAATCGGCGTCTACTTCACCCGGCTCATCCTCGGCGGCCTCGATTTCGCGATCCTCGAGGACCGCAAGTTCAAGACGGGCCCGGCAGGCACGATTCCCCGCATGGGCCCCCGGCCCGACCACATCACCGATCCGGCGTACGACCGGGCGGCGATCGACCTGCCCGACCTCGAGCTGCTCGGGCAGCGGCAACTCGAGTGGCTCAGGCGATGGGCCAATGACTCCAAGGGCGTGCGGGGCAAGTGCGTGCTCTCGCAGACGGCCTTCTGCGGTGCGGTCCACATGCATGGCGGGCGAAACTCGCGGCTGCTGGCCGACCTCGACTGCAACGGCTGGCCGCAGTCGCAGCGGAACGCGGCCCTGCGGCTGATCAGGCAGGCCCACGCGGTGCACCTTTGCGGCGACCAGCATCTGGCGGTGGTGGTGCAGCACGGCATCGACGAGTTTCGTGACGGACCCTACGCCTTCACCGCCCCGGCGCTGGTCAACACGATCTACGGGCGTTGGTGGCACCCTGCGGATGAGCAGCCGGGCCCCGCCGCCGTCGAAAACAGTCCGCTCCCCTGGACGGGTGACTACCGGGACGGCCTGGGCAACCGGATCACGATGCTCGCCTACGCCAACCCCGAGGCGATCGGCGACGAAACCAGGCGGGGCGACGGCTACGGCATCGCCCGCTTCAACTTCACCGATGCCACCGTGACCTTCGAGTGCTGGCCGCGGTTTCCCAGGCTTGATGACGAGGGACGCCCCAGGCAGTATCCGGGCTGGCCGGTGGTGGTACCGCTGGAGAAGCCGCCCGGCCCTCGGTGAGCGGTCCGACACGTTCACGGTGGATTTCAGCAGTTTCGTGTGAGCAGGCAATGCCGCCATTGGCCGCGGGCGACCTGGTGAGTCTCGACCTCGACCCGGCAGCGGTGCGGCTGCTCGGCTGGGCTCTGGGGGCCTATGTGATCTTTCTCCTCGGCCTGAGCTTCTATGCCGGCCGGCGGGTCCACGACGAGACCGACTACGTGGTGGCCGGCCGGCGGCTGCCGCTGTTTTTGGCATGGGGCACCCTGATCGCGACCTGGTTCGGGGCCGCCACGATGTTCGCCGCGGCCGATGCGGCCCGTCGGGAGGGCCTGCTGGGGGTGGTGCTCGATCCCTTTGCCTGCGGTGCCACGCTGGTGCTTGCGGGGCTGGTCTATGCACGCCCGCTGTGGCGGATGCGGCTATTTACGATGGCCGACTTCTATCGGGCAAAGTACGGGCCGACCGCCGAGATGGTGGGGGCCTCGATCCAGGTGCCCGCCTATTTCTCATGGGTGGCCCTGCAATACACGGCGTTGGCCAGAATCCTCGAACTCTATTTCGACGTGCCGCCGGCCGCGGGGATCCTCGTGGTGGCCGCGATCACCCTGATCTACACGCTCATCGGCGGGATGTGGTCGGTCACGCTCACCGACACGGTGCAGATCCTGATCGCGCTTGCCGGACTGCTGGTGCTCGTGGCCACCACCCTCGCCCAGCCGTCCCTCGGCGACGGCGACCCGCTGGCCGGGCTGGCCGCCGTCTTCGGCCGCCTGGCTGAGAGTCATCCCGACCACCTGCGGCTGGTGCCCGGGGAGATGTCGGCGGCGGTGCTGCTGGGCTGGCTGGGCCTGTGGGCCACGGGGCTTTTGGGCAACATCCCCGGTCAGGATCTCCAGCAGCGGGTCTTTGCTGCCAGGTCGGCCGACACGGCGATGAAGGCCTGCGTCCTCGCCGGAGTGCTCTACCTCGTCTTCGGCATGCTGCCAGTCACGCTCGGCCTGGCCTCGCTGGTGACCCATCCCGAGGGTGATCTCGACCCTGTGGGCTTCCTGGCGGGGGAGTATCTTTCGGGCTGGGTGCTGGTGGTCTTCGTGGTGGCGGTCGTCTCGATGGTCGTCTCGACAGCCACCAGTGCCGTGCTCGCCCCGGCCACCCTGCTGGGCCACAACATCCTCGCTCGATTCGGCCTGCTCGCATCCCGGCCGCTGCTCCGCGACCGGCTCTGCGTGGGGCTCGTCTCACTCGGCGGGATCGCCCTGGCGATGTCGGGCGAGACGCTGATGGGCCTGCTTGATATCGCCCTTTCGATTCAGCTTGCCGCGCTGTTCGTGCCGGTCACGATGGGGCTCTACGGCCGGCCGCGGGGGGAGCGGGCCGCGGTGTTCTCGATGCTCGCCGGCTTCACCGCCTGGCTGGTGACCTTTCAAATCGAACATGCCGAGAGCTGGATTCCCCAAAGAGTCTTCAATGCGGTCACGACGGTGCCCTCCGACTTCTGGGGCCTCAGCTTCGCGATCCTCGGCTACCGCATCGGCCAGGCCCTCGACGGCAAGAACCTTGCCCCGGAGTCATCGGAGGAGTCACCGGGGTAGATTGGCTGCTGGACAATTCGGCATCTTCAGCCAGACACGATGCGGAGACAGGTTTCACATGACACCGGTGACACGAGCATGCTTTCAAGGGCCGAAGCACCGACCCGACCAACGCTCCGAGGGCATCCTTCGGGTCGACACGGTCCGGGCAGGCGGAACCAGCGACGTCGTAGCGGCGGTCTGTGCACTGCTTTCACTCGCGGCGGCCGTGATGGCCGGGGAGCCGGACGAGAGCCCGGCGAAGCCCTGGATGGTCAGCGAGGCGAAGCTGCCGGAGGGATTCCCGCCGCCCGGCCCAATCGGCGAGGTGATCGTCAAGACCTACCCGGCCCACCGGCTGGCGAGGGTCACCGCCAAGGGCGGAGCCGACGGGATGTTCATGAAGCTCTTCGGTCACATCAAGCGGAACAACATCTCGATGACCGCACCGGTGGAGATGTCGTGGGGCGATGCCGCGGCTGGCGGCGGGGCCCCGCGGGACGAGCCGACGGCGATGGCCTTTCTCTATGGCAGCCCCACACTCGGCGAACTCGGGGCCGATGCCGAGGATCCCCGTGTGGTGGTCGAAGACATTCCGCAAATCAAGGTCGCCTCGATCGGCCTGCGTGGCTCCTACGGCGAGAAGACCTTCAACCGCGGCTACCGCAGACTCGAGGCCTGGCTGGCCGAGCATCCCGAGTGGGAGGTGGCCGGCGGCCCGCGAACGCTCGGCTACAACAGCCCGTTCATTCCCGGCTTTGCGAAGTTTTCCGAGGTCCAGCTTCCGATCCGACCGGCGAAACAACCGGCTGAGCCCTGATATGGGCCCACCGCTGAGCCCAGCGCCGAGGCCTGAGCTGAGCCTGGAAGGTGCCCGGCATGGCAGGCGGCGGGGGACGGGAAAATCTTGGTAATCGCCTGAATCGCGACTATTCTTACGAGTGCGGGTGAACTTGATGATGGATGCCTGCGTTCCGCGCAGGCCGCATCGATCCCGCGTTCACGCCCACGGGAGCCCCTCCATGCACCACCCTGCCCCCTCGGTTCGTCTGCAGGCTCGCCCCTTGCGACTCAAGGGTCTTCTGGTCGTTGCCGCATTCGCAGCGGTCGCCTTGCCGGCCGCCGCCGAGCCGGGTCGCTGGCAGCAGGCCCCCGAGCCGATGCCGCTGGCCGGAGCGGCCGATTCGCAGCCGGCCGACGGCCGGCCCTTCAACGCCGTCGACGGCTTCCGCGTGGAGCGGCTCTTTACGGTGCCCAAAGAGACGCTCGGCTCCTGGGTCTCGATCACCACCGCCCCGGATGGCCGGCTCTATGCCAGTGACCAGGGCGACAAGGGCCTCGTGCGGATTACGCCGGCGGGCATCGACGGGGCGAGCGAAACGATCGTGGAGCGGGTGCCTGCGGCAATCACCGGGGCCCAGGGCCTGCTGTGGGCCTTCGACAGCCTGTATGTCGTCTGCAACGGCGGCACCGGCAGCGGCCTCTACCGCGTCACCGATTCCGACGGCGATGGCCGGCTCGACGCGGTCGACAAGCTGCGGGAGCTTCGCGGCGGCGGCGAGCACGGCCCCCACAACATCCTGCTCTCGCCCGACGGCGCACGGCTGGTGGTGATCTGCGGCAACCACACCCAGATTCCCTTCGCGGTTGAGAACGTCACCCCTCCACAGACGATGGGCGGCATCCGCTCCACGCAGCGGCGGGTCAAGCTGCCGCCCGACGGAACCAGCCGTGTGCCCGCCAACTGGGACGAGGATCTCGTGATCACCAGGATGTGGGACGGCCGCGGCCATGCCGCCGGCAAGCTCGCCCCGGGCGGCTACATCGCCAGCACCGATCCCGACGGCAAGACCTGGGAGATCCTGAGCACCGGCTACCGCAATCCCTACGACTTCGACTTCAACGCCGACGGCGAACTGTTTGCTTACGACGCCGACATGGAGTGGGACTTCGGGGCCCCCTGGTACCGCCCCACGCGGGTCAACCACGCCGTCAGCGGCAGCGACCTCGGCTGGCGTAGCGGCACGGGCAAATGGTCGCCCGAGTTCCCCGACACCCTCCCGGGCGTCGTCGATATCGGGCCCGGCTCCCCGGTGGGTGCCTGCTTCGGCTACGGCACGAAATTTCCCGCGAAATACCAGAAGGCCTTTTTTATCTGCGACTGGACCTTCGGCACGATCTACGCGATCCACCTCCGGCCCGATGGCTCGAGCTATTCCGGCGTGAAGGAGGAGTTTCTCTCGCGGACGCCCCTGCCCTTGACCGACCTGACCGTCGGCACCGACGGGGCGATCTACTTCGCGGTCGGCGGCCGCGGAGGGCAGAGCGAGCTGTTTCGCGTGACCTATGCCGGCAGTGAGCCGACCGAGCCGGTCGATGCCCGCGACACCGCCGGGCTCGATGAGCGGAAGCTGCGACACGATCTCGAGGCCTTCCACCGGCCCGCCGCCGACGCCGAGGCCGCGATCCGGCTGGCCCTCGGCCAGCTCGGTCATCCCGACCGCTTCATCCGCCATGCCGCCCGGGTGGCCCTGGAGCACCAGCCGATCGAACTCTGGCAGGAGCGGGCGTTGGCATCGGCCGACCCGCTTGCCAGGATCACCGCCGCGGTGGCCGTGGCCCACCAGGCCGAGCCGTCAGCCCAGCAGCCGTTGCTGGCGGCCCTCGATTCGATCGACCCGGCTGCCCTCGACACCGCCGGCAGAATCGCCCTCGTGCGGGCCTACCAGCTGGCCCTCGTGCGGCTTGGTGAGCCGACCGCCGAGGCGGCCGCCCGGATCGCCGAGCGGGTCTCGCCGCTGTTTCCCTCGGGGTCTCTCGAGCTCAACCGGGCCGCCGCGAGTTTGCTGGTGGCGGTGCGGGCTCCGGGCATCGTGACGAAACTCACAGGCCTCCTTGCCGAGCCGAGCGGCTCGGCGGGCAGCACCAACCTCGCGCCGGACGAGGCCGACCTTCGCGAACTGATCAAGCGGAATGGCGGCTACGGCTCCGATGTGCGGGCGGCTCTGGAAAAGCGGAGTGATCTGGCCCAGATCCACTATGCCTACGTGCTGCGGACCGTCAGCGAGCCGGCCGCATGGACCGCCGCCGACCGCAGGGCCTATTACGAGTGGTTCGCCCGGGCGAGGCAGTGGGCCGGCGGCAAGAGCTTCGGCAACTTCCTCAACAACATCGAGAAGGAGAGCCTCGCCGGCCTCAGCGACACCGAGAAGCTCGCCCTCGAGACCCTCGGCATCCGCAAGCCCTACGTGCCCCCGCCCCTGCCGGCGGCGGAAGGTCCGGGGCGAAAATGGACCACCGAGGCGGTGCTCGCCGCGGCGGAGAAAGGCCTCGCCCGGGGCCGGAACTTCGAGCACGGCCAGCGGACCTTTGCCGCGGCCAGGTGCGTGGTCTGCCATCGATTCGAGGGCGACGGCGGGGCGACCGGGCCCGATCTGACCCAGGCCGGCGGCCGCTTCCAGCTTCGCGACATGGTCGAGGCGATCACCGAGCCGAGCAAGGTGATCTCCGACCAATACAAGGCGAGCACGGTGCAGACGGTCGATGGCAAAGTGGTCACGGGAAGGATCGTGGCGGAGTTTCCCGAGAAGATCGTGGTCTCCACCGATCCCGAAGATGCCGCGAAGTCGGTCGAGGTTCCGCGGGAGAAAATCGAGGAGATCCTGCCGGCCAACGTCTCGCTGATGCCGGCAGGGCTGCTTGACCAGCTCAACGAGGCCGAGGTGCTCGACCTGCTCGCCTACACCCTCTCGCGGGGCAACAAGCGGGATCCCCGGTTCCGCAAAAAGTAGCCGGCCGGGCGGGAATCGACTGCGGAAAATTCGTTATAGTAGGTTCTTGGGCGTTCGCGTGAAGGACGCCGAGCGGCCGAATTTCCCACCGACTCCCCGATGCCCTCGCGACTCCGCGGCCTTGTCGCCGCCACCTACACGCCGCTTGCCGCCGACGGCTCACTCGCCCTCGATGCGGTCGGGCCCTATGCCGAGCGGCTGATCGCCGAGGGCGTGGATGGCTTCTACGTCTGCGGCAGCACCGGTGAGGGGGTGTCGCTCACCACGAACGAGCGGAAACGGGTGGCCGAGGCCTTCATCGACGCCGCGGCCGGCCGGCTGCCGGTGGTGGTGCAGGTGGGCCACAACTCCCTCGAGGAGGCCCGCGAACTTGCCGCCCACGCCGAGGCGGCCGGGGCCGCCGCCACCTCGGCGATGCCGCCGAGCTACTTCAAGCCGGGCACCCTCGACTCGCTGATCGACTGCTGCAGCCGGATCGCCGAGGCCGCCGCCTCCCTCCCTTTCTACTACTACCACATCCCGGTGCTCACCGGTGTCGCGATGCCGATGGTCGCCTTCCTCGAGCAGGCAGCCCCGCGGATTCCCAACCTTGCCGGGCTGAAATACACCGCCCACACGCTCCACGAATACCAGGCCTGCGTGGCCCTCGACGGCGGCCGCCATGACGTGCTCTACGGCTTCGACGAGCTGCTCCTGCCGGCCTTGGCCGTGGGGGCCCGGGGGGCGGTCGGGTCGACCTTCAACATCGCCGCCCCGCTGTATCGGCGGCTCATCGACGCCTTCGAGGCGGGTGATCTCGGGGCCGCTCGGGAAGCCCAGTTGTTCGCAGTCGAGATGATCACCGCGATCGCCCGCCATCCCTTCCATCCGGCGATGAAGCTGATCCTGGAGTGGCTCGGCACGCCCTGCGGCGGCTGCCGGCTGCCGCTGCCGCGGCTGGACGAGGCGGCCGCCGAGGAACTCCGCTCGCAGCTCGAGACGCTCGGGTTTTTTGTGCAGGCGCGGCCGCAGCCGGCCACGGCCTGAGTCACGATCGCGTTGCAGGGGGAAGATGTCATGAAAGGCTGCCCCGCCGCGGTGGTGGCGGGCCTGCTCGTTGCGGTGCTCGCCGCAGTCCCACAGACGCTCGCCGACGATCCGGAGCCGGCCGGCCGCCGCTGGCTCGACTGGGAGCCGCTGCCTCCCCTGCCCGACCCGCTCGGCGTGGCCGGGGCGTTCGTGGGCGGCCACGAGGCCGCGGTCATCGTGGCCGGAGGGGCGAACTTCGGCCCGGCCGACGCCGCCGATCTCTGGGAACTGCCCAAGCGGTACCTCGCCGATGCCTTCGTGCTCACCCGCGAGGAGTCCGGCAGACTCCGCTGGCAGGAGGGCTTCAGGCTTCAGTCACCGCGAGCCTACGGGGCGTCGGCCGCCTCGGAGAAGGGCCTGGTCTGCCTCGGTGGCCAGAACGACAACGACGTTTCGACAGCTGCCTTCCTGCTCACCTGGAATGCCGAAACCCGCACCCTGGGCAACACCCCCCTGCCGCCCTTGCCCGTGCCGAGCACCGCCGGCGGGGCCGCGGTGATCGACGGGCAGGTCTACCTCGTCGGTGGCCAGGAGGGGCCGGGGCTCGAAACGGCGGGGAGTCGCCTCTGGCGGCTCGACCTGGGCGGCCTCGGCGAGGGATCCGCCTGGCAGGCCCTGCCGTCGATTCCCGGGGGGCCGCGGGCCTACCCGCTGGTGGCGGCCCAGCACGACGGTTTTGACGGCTGCCTCTACGTGATCGGCGGACGACGGCAGATGCCCGGCACCGAGGGGCCCGCGGGAATCGAGGTGCTTGCCGACTGCTGGCAGTTCAACCCCGCGCGGTTCGCCGCCGCGGCGGACACCGCCTGGCAACGCCGTGCCGACCCGCCTACGCCCCTGATGGCCGGGGCCGCGGCACCACTCGGCCAGAGCCATCTGGTGGTGCTCGCGGCGGCCGACGGCAGCCTGCTACGGCGGATTGCCGACGACGCCGACTTCGCCCGACGTCATCCCGGCTTCCCCAGGCAAACCTGGGCCTACCACACGATCACCGACACCTGGACCTCCGCCGGCGAGATCCCCTCGCAGGTTCGGGTGCCGGTAACGACGCCCGCAGCACGCTTCGAGGGCGACCTCGTGCTGGCAAGCGGCGAGATCCGCCCGCGGGTGCGGTCACCGGAGGTCTGGAGGATCGTGCCGCTGGCCGACGGCACCGCCTTCGGCACGCTCGACTACGCCGTGCTTGTGGCCTATCTCGCCGGCATGGTGGGCGTGGGCCTCTACTTCATGAACCAGATGAAGAACACCGACGACTTCTTCCGCGGCGGGCAGCAGATGCAGTGGTGGGCCGCCGGCTGCAGCATCTTCGCCACGATGCTCTCGGCGATCACCTTCATGGCGATCCCCGCCAAGGCCTATGCCCAAGACTGGGTCTACCTCGTGGGCAACCTGATGATCGTGGCGGTAGCGCCGGTGGCGGTCTACCTGGCCCTGCCGTTCTTCCGGAGAATCGACGCCACCAGCGCGTATGAATACCTCGAACTGCGGTTCAACCGGGGGGTGCGGCTGTTCGCCAGCGGACTGTTCACGCTCTTTCACGTCTTCCGAATGGCGATCGTGATGTCGCTGGCGGCGTTGGCCCTGGCGGTGGTCACGCCGCTTTCCCCGCCGCAGAGCGTGATGCTGATGGGGGCCCTCTCGATCCTCTACTGCGCCCTTGGCGGTGTGGAGGCGGTGATCTGGACCGACACGATCCAGACCGCCGTGCTCCTCGGCGGGGCGGTGCTCTGCCTGGCGATCATGCTTGCCGGGATTGATGGGGGCGTTGCCGGCGGCATCGCCGAGGCGGCCGCCGCCGGCAAGTTTCACGCGGTCAACCTGCACCTCGATCCGACGAGTGCCAGCCTGGCGGTGTGGGTTGTGGTTCTCGGTGGCCTGGGGCAGAACTTCTCCAGCTACACCTCCGACCAGGCCGTCGTGCAGCGATACATGACCACGCCCGACATCTCGCGGGCGGCGACCTCGATCTGGCTCGCGGCGTGCCTGGCGGCGGTCTCGAGCTTCCTCTTCTTCGGCCTGGGCACGGGGCTCTTCGCCTTTTACCGGGCCCATCCGGAAAAGCTCGACCCCACCTTCACGACCGACCAGA
>Ga0180430_10005443_pt1 | contig 10570 bp, 12 predicted proteins | sample SS_ome_9_FD_132999 | JGI IMG/M metagenome (GOLD analysis project Ga0180430, IMG submission 132999) | Hypersaline lake sediment archaeal communities from the Salton Sea, California, USA - SS_1_S_2 metaG | ecosystem: Environmental > Aquatic > Non-marine Saline and Alkaline > Hypersaline >... | reverse complement strand
TGTGGCTCCCTGTGTGACTGCAGTAGACCAGTTAGCTCCAATCTCTGAAGGCTTGTATTGTCCGGTTTGATCACGGAATTTATAAACTGCAACTACCACCGGCTCATTAGGCTCAGGTAAAGTCTGCATTTCTTCGTAGGCCTTGGAGTTTGCACCTAGACGGGCCTCAGTTGTTTGCATGGGCTGTTTCATCATAGGGGCACATGCCTGCTGAATAAGCACTACCAAGAGGAAGAGGATATTTGGAAGTAAGTTTTTCATTCTTAATAGAAGGGTATAACAACGGTGGTTTCACTCCCTGTCTGGATATCGATGATACGGATCTGCATACCTTCCGAAGTGGTGGAGACATCAATTTCATAAGATCCAAATTCATAGAAGCCTTCTGCAAGGCCATCTTCACCAAACTGATTAAAATACAGTTGCCTGGAAATTTCATTGAGGACCTGGGCATTTAAATCATCCTGGAATCCGCTTAAAGGATCATCATCCAAAAAACCGAAGGGATCAGTTTCCTCCTTGAAATCGTTTTGAGCACTTGCCTGGCTAAGCAACCATGAGTAGTTATAAGGATTACCTCCGAATGCAGGATTTACGGGTTGGTATATAAAGTCCTGGGCTATTGAGGTAGTCCGGAAAAGTGCCAGAATAAATACAGAAGCAATCAATAGCTTTTTCATGCTTATGACTATTTAATGTTTGCGCTTAAAATACTATACTACGGATCACCGATCCGTTAAAAAATTCCAGTGCCAGATTGATCCTCGCTCTGCAGTTGTGCCTGTATCTCCTGATAGTTCATTAAATACTGGCTAGCCAGTCCAACCGTATATTCTGACAACATCTCTATCATCTCCTGGTTGGGCCTGATAAATTGCTTCAGGAGCTCAAAATCATCAATCATGACTGTTATTTGTGTACCTACGCCCGGCATAGGCATTTCTTTAATAGTAATGGAGAAATCCGTAATTTTTGAGGGATTACTCCAATTGCTAAAGAATTCGTCATAAAAGTCCCTTCCAACCTTGGTGATGGTCTCGTCAAATATCATCTCACCAATTTCAAGATCCAGAGGATCAATTGCTGCTTTAACTTGCTGGGATCGGGTAGTTTGGAGCGTGTCTTCTCCTGCTTCAGTCTGGGCGTTTAGGGTACTTACAAACGACACACTGATTATCAGAACTATGGACAAAAAGTCAAATTTCATCTAATTAAAGTAATACTTGACAATGTCGGTCCAATTACATTGCTTTTCAGTAATACTAAAGTTATGGAGGCCACTGCTATTCGCCAAACATATACAATAGGAGTTATCAATTCTTTGACAAACAGAATATCTTTCTACACGAAATGCACAAAATAGTTGAAAAACAGAGCTTTTGCCTATGTTTGGGGAAGTTCAGCAATTATTCGTACATGACGAATAAGTCTAAAATGTAGACGAATGTCGGAAAATATGCGATAAACTCCGGAAAAATGCAACCTATTGAAAAAAGTATCGTAATATTATGCTGGTAAATGATTATTTAAGATTTGCGCTTAAAATCTTATTTACCAGGGGGCTCCGAACAGGGGCCCCTTTTGATTTTTAGCTACTTAGCGCAATCTAGCCTGTTTCTTCAGTACTGGCAACTTCAGGTTTGACGGGTGTTCCGGTGAGCGATATATTCTGTGTGTTGCCTTTTGAAAAGCGTCCTCATCACATTCATAAATGTTAGTAAAAGTCTGGGGATTCCTATCGAATAAGGGAAACCAGCTGCTTTGAATCTGGATCATTATCCTGTGACCTGCTTTAAAGCTGTGGTTAATATCCGGAAGTGTGAATGCTACTCTTGTGATCTCGCCAGGCTGAAAAGGTTCCGGTTGTTCAAAGCTATTTCGGTATTTACCCCTGAAGATATCACCTCTTATCAGCATCTGGTAACCTCCCATTTCAATGTCGCGGGGATCCAATCCACGCTGTTCAGCTGTATCGGGGAAGAGATCTATTAGTTTTATTACCCAGTCGGCATCTGAACCTGTGGTTGACACAAAAAGTTCAACTTCGATGGGGCCTGCCAGGGTGAGTTCTTCCTTAATTACTTCTCCTTTGTATACCAGGACATCGGTCCGGGTGGAAGCAAAGCGCTGATCTTCCGACAGGTATTGATTGTTGTAGAATGAACGCGCACTTATAAACGGAGCGGTATAGGGGACCGGTTTAGCCGGATCGCTGATATACTCATCAAATGCCTGGGGACTCTCCTCGGGATTACTCCAGCGAATAGCTCCCCCTTCGTCCAGCCAGATATGTTTTTCAGTCACATTTTTCGGAGGCCAGCTGTCATAGGCTCTCCATTGATCGCTTCCAGTTTCAAAAACCCAGGCTTCGGGCAGATCTAGTTTGCCTTCTTCTTTGAGGTAGTAAGTAAAGAAGGGGTACTCAATCTCATTCATGTAGAAATACTTGTCCTCTTCCCTGAAAGGAATAAGACTTGGTTCATTATGATCGGGCGAGCTCCATCCGCCATGGGTCCAGGGTCCCATAACCAGGTGATTGTTGGTTTCAGGATTATTTCGCTCAATGCTGCCATAGGTGTGCAGGGCACCCGAGAGATCCTCTCCATCGTACCATCCTCCTACGGTTAGTATAGCAGGAGAAATATTTTTCAGATGGGCTAAGGTACTTCTTGACTGCCAGAATTCGTCATAATCGGGATGCAGGGAGAACTGGTTCCAAAAATCGATGCTTTCATGTAAGTAAAGTTCATTGGCGTTTTTAAGGGGCCCCAGCTCCAGGAAAAAATGATAGGCGTCCCCAGATTCATACTGCGGGCGTGTCCCCCAGCGTGTTGTAGGTTCTGGTCGCTCTTTGCCGAAAACCTGAAAGAAATTGAAACTGAGTGGCAGGCTAAGGGCTCCGTTATGGTGCATATCGTCCCAGAGAAACCAATCTGAGATGGGGGCCTGGGGACTCATGCAAACCATGGCCGGGTGGGCATTGATCGATCCCATCACTGTGTAGAATCCTGGATAGGAGACTCCGTACATTCCCACTCTACCGTTATTGTTATCAATATGATTAATCAGCCACTCCACGGTATCCCAGGTATCAGTAGTTTCATCTATATCTTTCTTGCTTTTGTAGACTGCCAGTACTGGCCTCATATCCACAAATTCTCCCTCTGACATAAACTTGCCTCTCACATCCTGAAATGCGAAAATGTATTTGTCAGCTTCAAGTCGCTCATTGGTCGATAATCGACCTCGCATTCTCTCCCCATAAGGACCTATGGAATAGGGGGTGCGCTGCATCAGGATGGGATATTCTTGCGATTGATCTTTCGGGGAATAGACAATGGTGAAGAGCTTGGTGCCATCTCTCATCTCTATCTGGTATTCAGCTTTATCGTAATTTGCTTTAACAAAATCCTGCCTCTGACCAGTTAGCGGTGGAATCATAAAAAATATAAGAAGTAGCAGAGTAATGTTCCTGTTCATAAAGTCTGATTTTAAATTACAACTGTTCAAGATAGGTAAATAGCATAAACAATTGTAGCATCGTTTATTATATTGGTTTATTTACGATATTTAATCCTGATTTTCATTTTTATAGTATAAACTTTAATTATCATCCTATGAATTACAAAACTATTTCGAGAGTGGCAATAAGCCTGATTCTTGTTATTGTGGCATCGTCCTTTTCCTTCGATGCACCTGCAATAAAGTTTTCCCCTGTGGGCAGCTGGGAGTATTCGGTTCCCGGGGTTCCGGAAGGCTATGAAACCGGTACCATGATAATTGCAGAGGATGGCGATAGTTACAAGGTGACAATGCAATTGAATGAATACTTCAAGGCGGAAGGTGAAGATGTGGTCTATGAAAAGAAGGCTCTGAGTTTCTCAGTATGGGTCGAGACCGAAGAGATAGATGTCTCCGGAACTTTTGAAGGTGACTCATTCACTGGGAAAGTCAGTTTCTCAGAAGGCGATTTTGACCTGAAAGCCGAAAGAAAAGCAAGTAAATAAAGGGTCAGCTCTTTTCAAGCAGTGACAGAGCAATATACTCCCATTCTTCTTCCAGGGAGATATCCGGTTTACTGCGCCCTGCATTCCGGTACCAGTAGGAGGCATTTCCCAGGTCACCTTCTACCCTGTGAAGATAGGCATGAACCCATGATCCATCTGTTGATGGATCATTCTGTGCAATCCGGTGAGCACTAGCCCAATCACCCGCCGATTCCAGGAGCAGGGATTGGAGAAGGAGCGGGATATCGTCCGGGAAAGAACCGGCCTCTTTCCAGGTCAGTAGCTGTTCAAATAGAATCATCTTGTTTTTTATTAGCTAAAGTTAAAAAAGGCTGTCTCAAAATCATAATGAGACAGCCTTTAACTTATGGCAGAAGATATTTGATCTGCTTCCTACAATGAATATGGTTTCCTGTAAGAATAGTGAAGCATTGCTGTTGCGGCTCCGTCGGCATCATTAACAAAGCTTTGTGAAACCGGATCCCACTCTATAGGATGGCCCAGTTCACATGCAATATTTCCCAGGGTGCAGACCGTACATGAACTGTGTCCGATCTCTACAGGAACAATGGGATCAACTCGATTTCTGACTGCATCGATGAAGTCCTGATGATGTGAACCTTTGGATTCGTAGGGCACGTTGCTATCCCCGTCTTCTGTAACGGGGGGCATCAGTGAATCATCAGAAGCCTGATAATGTCCCCTTGAAACCTCTATCCACCCCTTGTCACCCAGAAACTTTACCCCTTTTGTCATCTCCTCATTAAAAGGTTCAGAGGTGAGAATAACTCCATTCTGATATTTAAAGGTCATAAATTCGCTGCCATCTCCAATGGGAGCTGCTTCAACCGGACCGCTTCCGTCCATCCCGATACCCCACTGGGCAATATCAAACATATGTGCACCCCAGTCGGTGGTAAATCCTCCACCCATTTCTTTATACCAGCGCCATCCACCCCAGAATTCTTCATCTTTAGGATGATTGAGGCTAATTGGCTGATTCAGTTCCTTATTGTAATGAATATCTCCGGGAAGAGGGCCAAGCCAGAGGTCCCAGTTCAAATCTTCGGGTAGCACTTCCTCGGGTAAGTTGTATGGAATGGGAGGTGCTCCTACATAGGCATTTACCGTTTCAAGCTGACCAAGAGATCCACCCTGAACCAGCTTAACTGCATGCTGGAAATTAGGGTCAGAACGCTGCTGACTTCCAATACCTACAATCCTGTTGGTACTGCGTACCGTTTTTACCAGTTCCTGTCCCTCCTTAATGGTAAAGGTCATAGGCTTCTCCAGGTAAACATCTTTACCCGCTTTACAGGCTGCAATAGCCACCAGTGCATGCCAGTGATCGGGGATTGCTATCACCACAGCATCAATATCTGTCCTTGCAAGTAATTCACCATATTCCTCATAGGTCTTTACTTCAACACTTTGTTCAGCTTCGCTGTAATGCTCATTGACCCTGTTCTCAAACCGGGTTCTCTTTCTTCCATATACGTCGCACCCGGCAACTACTTTTACGCCTTCAATATTGATAAAGGCATTTAACAGGAACATAGCCTGACGACCCAGCCCAATAAAGCCAAGAGTAATTTCACTGCCTGCTGCTGCAGGTTTAACACATGATGAAAGAGAAGGAATCATGGCAATTCCAGCCATACCTGTGGCGGTGGTGCCAATAAATCTTCTCCTTGAGTAAGTTTGTTGTTGTTTCTTTTTCATAAAATCTGGTCTAATATTAATACTATCATAGTCAAGGACTTCAAAAATACTAAGGATTCGCTAAGAGTAAGGCTGATTCTCCTGATTTTTCTCAACAATTGCTAATCTTGCAGCAACGGTCTTCTGGCTCTATTGATAACTGCGTACTTTTTTTATATTTACAGAAACATTCCTTATATGACAGACTCTTTTCAGTTTTCCTCGCTTCCTAAGATAATTTTTGGCCCCGGGAAGCGAAACGAACTTGCCACTGAAGTTTATCGAAGGGGCGAAAGGGTTCTACTGCTTACCGGATCTTCTTCAGTTCATAACTCCGGACATGGCGAAGAAATTATCAGCGCATTAAAGGCCGCAAATCTGGAACTGAAACATGAAGTCATTGCTCATGAACCATCTCCTTCTTTAATAGACCAGATTTCTGAAAAGTACAGGTCATCAGAAATCCAGGTGGTTGTTGCTGTTGGCGGTGGAAGTGTAATGGATGCCGGAAAGGCAGTTTCAGCCATGATTCCTGTGGAAGGAAGTATCCGTGATTACCTGGAAGGTGTTGGAAATAAAAAACATCCCGGCTTGAATATACCCTTTATCGCTATGCCTACAACTTCAGGTACGGGTAGTGAAATGACGAAAAATGCTGTTATATCAGAAGTGGGTGAGGAGGGCTTTAAAAAATCTCTTCGACACGAGAACTTTATACCTGAGCTAGCACTTATTGATCCGGAAATGATGTTATCCTGTCCGGCAAAATTAACAGCTGCCTCCGGGATGGATGCATTCTCTCAATTATTGGAATCTTACCTGTCAACCAAAGCTAATCCAATGACCGATGCACTGGCCCTCCAGGGATTGAAGCAAATTAAAAAGTATCTGCTCAGGGCCTTCCTGGAGGGTGAGCAGAATCTAGAAGCTCGCTCAGGAATGGCTCTGGCAGCAATGTTTTCGGGGATTACCCTGGCTCATGCCGGACTTGGCCTTGTACATGGTTTTGCATCGCCCCTGGGAGGTTTTTACCATATTCCTCATGGAGTGGCCTGCGGTTCATTAATGGCTCCTGTTTTTGCAACAACCATCGACAATGTCCTGGATCATCCCGATCATCCTGCCATTAAGAAGTTAATTATAATCAGCAAGGTATTTGCGGATTTCAAATACAAACAGGATCTGGAATACTTACAGGCTTTCAAGGAGAAGCTAATTCATATTACCACTCTTCTTGAGGTACCTAAGCTATCTGAATATGGATTAAACGAGGCGGGTATTCAAAAGGTTGTGGATTGTACCACCCACAAGTATCATCCGGTAAAGCTTAGCTTTGATCAGATGGCCAGTGCCTTAAAGTCCAGAATCTGATTCATCTTTAATGCTGAGCGACTTCACTTGGTCTTCTTCTATACAAAAGTAGTGTTCAAAGATGTGTTTTTCCTCGATGGTGTTAACTCCTGAGCCTGTAACAGCCCTTTCAAAATCTTGTACCTTCCAAACATCTTCGTTGATAAAAGGATTCAGAGCTGGATTGTAATTTATGGTGGTACCGTCTTTGTAAAACTTAATGGGTCCCTCATCATGATCTTCCAGCAGAATAATCAGGCTGTCATAATAGTGTGAAAAATAAGTGAATCCATCAAGACAATCGCAATTTAAGGAGTAAAAATCGTCTGTTACTCCTGGCTGGATCCAGTCTGCATTGGTAAATTCTGAAGAATATGGTAATACGTAAATAGGGATCGTTGTCTCATTCTTTATGGAGATCCATGAGAGCTCATCTTTGGTACATCCCGAAAGTGTGATCAATACGAAAATCCAAATAAAACCCCTCATATTCAATTATTTAGGTATCTCAATACCTGTATTTGATAAGAATAGCTTAATGGAAATTGCCAATAAAATAATCCCAAAGAATTTCCTTAGAATATGCAGGCCGTTTGGTCCAAGTATTCGTTCAAAAAAGGTTGTGAGCCGGAGCACAAGATAGACAATTATCATATTTAATGAAAGGGCTATCAAAATATTTACAAAGTGATACTCAGCACGTAATGAGAGAAGTGTTGTGATGGAGCCTGCCCCGGCGATCAGGGGAAAGGCAATTGGAACAATAGCACCACTACCTCCGGACTCGTGTTTGAAGAGTTGAATTCCCATGACCATTTCAAGTCCCATCAGCAGCAGAATGATGGAGCCCGCAATGGCAAAGGAGGATATATCTACGCCAAATAGTCCAAGCAAGGGTTCCCCGATAAAAAGAAAAAGCAGCATAATAAAGTATGCTACCAGGGTTGTTTTACCGGGGTAGATGGTTCCGGTTTTTGTCTTTACATCCAGGATGATCGGGATCGAACCCAGGATATCAATGATGGCAAAAAGTACCATGAAGCTTGCCAGAATTTCCAGTATACTGAGGTGCATTATTTTGAATAATTAAGTTTGGGCTGCAAAGATCAAATTTTGTACTGAATTTGATGCTACATAAGTCCTAAATCTGACATATTCCTTTTCTTTAACATACAAGCTCATAACTCCTTTAACGAAGAAACCGGGATTATACCCGGCTTCAATTGTTCAAATGGACTTTATGCCAGACATGCACCTAAGTTTTCGTTTTAATGGTACACCCGATGGCTTTGGTAGTCGCCGGCTCCGGTGTTTTTCCAGAAACCAGGGCTGCAATAGCGCTTTCCAGATATTTGCTGGTTACCGATGCGGCATCCATGGCATTGTCATCAATGGCACCAATATAGGCCACCATAAATTTCCCTTCTTTGTTTTGAAGAAGAAAGATATGAGGTGTCCTTGAGGCCCCATAGGCTTTATAAATCTCCTGGGTTTCATCCTTCAGGTAAGGAAAGGGATATTCTTCCTTCTCTGCCCTCTCCTTCATTTTATCAAAGCTGTCATCCGGCGAAATCTCATCATCGTTTGGATTTATGGCTATCACTGGAAATCCCTGGCGGGCATAGCTTTGATGCAATGCAATGATCCTTTGTTCATAAGCTTTTGCAAAAGGACAGGGATTACAGGTAAATACTACAATAACACCTTTCTGATCGCTGTAATCTGATAGGGACACGGTAGCTCCATCTACATTCTTCAGGGAAAACCCAGATGCAGCATCTCCAGGTTTTAATCCGGCATTCACTGCCATAATGGCCATAAGTGTAAAGATTGAAGTTAGAAGAACTTTTTTCATCTTATTGCTTTATTTGTGATACATGTTTAAATAACTCATCCCGGGTCAATTCCTTTTCAAGGAACACCCTTCTGTCTTTATTGTAAATAAGGGTGGCAGGGATAGCTCCTGACCAACTGGTATCTATAAGATCAATCCATGAGTTATAGTCCAGATCAGTCATCAGGAGAACCTCTGCGCTAATCTCTTTCTCCTTCAGGAAAGGTATTACTCTCGTATCTGCATGCTTCGGAAAATCCAGACTAACCAGCAGTACTTTTACACCCAGTGAAGCATTTTGCCTGTGAAGCTCCTCAAAATACTCGATCTCCTTAACACAGGGAGAGCACCAGGTTGCCCAGAAATTTACCACATAGGTGGTATCATTGAAATTTTGTGTGATAGACTGCAACTCACCACTGTCAACTTCCCTATAGGCCTGAGCTTTGCTCTGGCAGAAGTATAGCGTGCTACAAAATATGAATACAATAGCAAATCTCATCCTTTGTTAAACATTTATGGTGGCTATTTTGTTTTCAGTATGAAAACTGTATATGAATGCATTGTGGAATTAACGGAAATTTAACCCTTAACCTTAATCTTTAACCCATGCCCTTTACACTGGAAATAGGAGCAGCTGCTCCCAATTTTAGACTTACTGCAACAGATGGCCAAAGCTATGCCCTTTCAGGCTTTACAGAAGAGTTCCTGGTAATTTTCTTCACCTGCAATCATTGTCCCTATGTAATCGGATCAGATGAGATTACCAGGGCAAGTGCCCTGAGGTTTACCCCTGAGGGGGTGAGGTTTATTGGTATAAATTCCAATAGTGCCGATACCTACCAGGAGGATGATTTTCCGCATATGGTAAGTCGCATGGAAGAGCAAAAGTTTCCATGGCTCTATTTACATGATGAGAGTCAGGATGTGGCATTGGCCTATGGTGCTCTGCGAACTCCTCATTTTTATGTATTTAATCGGGAGCGGAAGCTTATGTATACCGGGCGTGCTGTGGATCAGCCAAAGGATTCAAGCAAGGTTACAGTTAATGACCTTGACAGGGCTTTAGAGGAGCTTGTTAATGGACAGCCGGTGTCAGTGCCTGTTACAAATCCCATAGGATGTAATGTGAAGTGGGATGGGAAGGAAAAACACTGGATGCCTGCTGACGCCTGTGACCTGATTTAATCAGGCTGTATAGACGCGGCGAATCTGCTTCTTTCCCAGGTGTATCCTGCTTTTTACAGTCCCGATAGGAATTTTCATTTGCTTGGCAATCTCCTTGTAGGAATACCCGGAAAGAAACATCTTTATGGGTTTTTCATATGTTCGTGGCAACATTCCAATAATCTCATGCAGCTCTTTTTTCTGAAGCAGATCATAGGGTGCTCCATCTGTCCCGCTTGTTGATGCAGTATAATTATTAAGTTCTTCGCTGTCGTGCGTTAGTTGGCGGTAATGACTGCTTCTGAGGTAGTTGATATAGGTATTTTTCAGAATGGTGTAAAGCCAGGCTCTGATGTGATCATTGTTATGCAGCCTCTTACGGTTTTTTAATGCCTTGAAACTTGTTTCCTGAACAAGGTCAAGAGCATCTTCCCGGTCCTCCGTAAGTTGCAGAGCATAATAATAGAGTTGCTCCTGGAGTTGAACCAGATCATACATGAAATAGTCCGGA
>Ga0180430_10005442_pt1 | contig 10570 bp, 6 predicted proteins | sample SS_ome_9_FD_132999 | JGI IMG/M metagenome (GOLD analysis project Ga0180430, IMG submission 132999) | Hypersaline lake sediment archaeal communities from the Salton Sea, California, USA - SS_1_S_2 metaG | ecosystem: Environmental > Aquatic > Non-marine Saline and Alkaline > Hypersaline > Sediment... | reverse complement strand
CTTTCCCCCTTCAAGTTTAACAGCGTGTGCTCCAGTCTCTTTCATAATCCGGATTGTAGACTCAAGGGCTATGCGAGAATTGCCCTGATACGAGCCAAAAGGCAAATCAACAACCACCAGTGCCCTTTTGACCGCCCTGACCACAGATGCTCCGTGGTAAATCATTTGGTCGAGCGTAATTGGCAATGTCGTCTCATGCCCCGCCATGACGTTTGAGGCACTGTCGCCCACCAGCAGGATATCAATGCCAGCCTCATCCAGAATTTTGGCCATGGAATAGTCATAGGCAGTCAGCATGGAGATTTTTTCACCGCGCGACTTCATGGCCTGGACCACATGGGTCGTGATTCTCTTGACATCCTTTTGAACCGACATTGAGCAGCGTATTTTCAGAGTGATGATACAAAGATACGAGGAATGTCGGTGGCTGTCAAAACTGACTTTGCGCGGCTGGCGACTCATCAGACTGAAAAAATCTCGCCAAAATCAAGTACTTTTGGGCCATGAACAGACTCCTCCTTTCTCTCTTGATGGCGGCGACAATCCTCACCATCATTTCTTGCGACAATGACCTGAATCCCTACGAGCCATATAAGGACATCCCGGTGGTATATGGGTTTCTATCGGTTCAGGATTCAGCTCACTATGTCAGGGTAGAAAAAGCATTCCTGGACGAGAGTACCAGTGCTTTTGACATCGCACAAATCCCTGATTCCCTCTACTATACCAACGTTATCGTACAACTTGAAGATGTGGCGAGCGGCACCACCCATACCTTTGAGCGGGTCAATGGAGAAGATGAGGGCTACCCCAGAGAGCCCGGCACCTTTGCCTCCTCTCCAAATTACCTGTACAAACTAAAACTCGAGGGTTCGGATTCTCTTTTAGCAAACAGAGAATACCGCTTATCAGTTGACCGTGGCCAAAACCTTCCCCTCGTTACTGCCACCACCCGAACCATCGGCAATGTGTCAGTGCGACAACCGAACAGCAATTTTTCGAAGCTCGTATTGACAAAAACCGCCAATCTGCGCTGGGAATTTCCAGAACAAGCAAGACTCTTCGACGTCTTTGTCAGATTTGTATACCTCGAGCAAAATGCCCAGGGCCAGTTTGAGGAGAAATTATTCCTGTGGAAAATTATTTCCGGCATCAAAAGCGATGACAATGCGACCGACATTCAAAGGCAGGTCGACCTTTCCGGTTTCTATCAGGCACTTGGCAATGCCCTTGCCCCTGGCCCTGTGCGTACCCTCCCCCAGGAAGACTATGTCGGCTTCAACATCAATGCCTACGGTTTTGAGCTCGAAGAGTATCTCGAGCTATTCAACATCAATAGTGGCCTGACCAGTGCAGAGACCATTCCGGTTTACACCAATCTCGAAGGTGATCAGGCAGTCGGTATTTTTTCCTCACGCTATGTATTGGAAGACAATGCTTTTGAAACCGATGCCACTTCCCTTGATTCACTGAGATTTGGTCAGTACACCAAAAATCTCGGTTTCTCCTTCTAAGCAGACCATCTCACTCGGTCCCCGATTCCTGCAATCCAAACCAGTGCCCGCGAGATTATCCCCTGTACTACAGCACCGCTCGGAAAACTGGTCGGACCACTATAGTCGTCGGACCACTATAGTGGTCCGACCAGTTTAGAGGGGTGGGGTGACAAAAAACGGGGGGATTCTGCCTTTTTGTCAGGCTCATTGGGGTTATTTGAGGGATTTGCTGTGCATAATGTCAGGATTTGGGCATTGGTATGTTAATTGAGTAGAAGATTGAGGAATTCAAGCATATTGTCAAACCAAACCTGAATATCCAATGAGTAAGATTATCGGAATAGATCTTGGAACCACCAACTCCTGTGTCGCAGTGATGGAAGGCAACGAACCTGTTGTCATTCCGAATGACGAGGGAAAAAGAACCACGCCTTCCATTGTAGCCTTTATGGACAATGGTGAACGGAAAGTCGGAGACTCGGCGAAGCGCCAGGCCATTACCAATCCGGAGCGCACCATCTCATCGATCAAGCGTTTCATGGGAACGCGCTTCAGCGAAATGTCCGGAGAGGTTGGGCGGACCTCCTACAAAGTGGAAAAGGGCGACAATGACACCATCAGGGTAGACATTGACGGCCGCAAATACACTCCGCAAGAAATTTCTGCGATGGTGTTGCAGAAAATGAAGAAAACAGCAGAAGATTTCCTCGGACAGGAAGTCACCGAAGCTGTGATTACTGTACCTGCGTACTTCAACGATTCACAGCGGCAGGCCACCAAGGAGGCGGGAGAAATTGCCGGTCTGAAGGTGAAGCGAATCATTAATGAGCCGACTGCCGCAGCATTGGCATACGGATTGGACAAACGCAACCAAGATGCCACCATCGCTGTATTTGACCTCGGAGGAGGCACTTTCGATATTTCCATTCTTGAACTTGGTGAAGGCGTCTTTGAAGTGAAGTCAACCAACGGTGACACACACCTTGGTGGTGACGACTTTGACAGGGTAATCATTGACCATCTGGCTGAGACCTTCAAGGCTCAGGAAAACATGGATCTGCGAAAGGACCCGATGGCGTTGCAGCGTTTGAAAGATGCTGCAGAAAAGGCGAAAATTGAATTGTCTTCTTCGTCTGAAACTGAAATCAATCTGCCCTACATCACAGCTGTAGATGGTGTGCCAAAGCACCTTGTTTTGAAGCTGACCCGCTCTAAATTCGAACAGCTTGCTGATGAACTTATCCAGCGGACGCTTGAGCCCTGTCGCCAGGCGATGAAGGACGCTGCTCTGAGCAAAGATGAAATTCATGAAGTTATCCTTGTGGGAGGCTCTACGAGAATTCCGAAAATTCAGGAGGAAGTAGAGAAGTTTTTCGGAAAGAAACCAAACCGGGGTGTCAATCCTGATGAGGTGGTCGCGATTGGTGCCTCAATTCAGGGTGGCGTATTGAGCGGTGATGTGCAGGATGTGCTTCTGCTTGATGTCACACCACTCTCCCTCGGCATCGAAACCATGGGGGGAGTATATGATGTCATCATCGAGTCAAACTCGACCATTCCGACGAAGAAATCTAAAGTCTACTCAACTGCTGCTGACAATCAGCCGTCTGTAGAAATTCATGTACTGCAAGGTGAACGCCCGATGGCGAAGGACAACCGTGCAGTAGGCCGGTTCATTCTCGACGGTATTCCACCTGCACCGCGCGGTATGCCCCAGATCGAAGTATCATTCGACATTGATGCAAATGGCATCCTGAATGTGTCTGCCAAAGACAAAGGAACTGGCAAAGAGCAGTCCATCCGGATTGAGGCCTCTACCGGGTTGAGCAAGGAAGAGATTGCACGCATGAAGGCAGAGGCTGAAGCAAACGCTGAAACGGATCGCAAAGCCAAAGAGCAAGTCGATAAACTTAATGCTGCTGATTCTCTGATTTTCCAAACAGAGAAGCAACTGAGCGAATTTGGGGATAAGGTGCCCGAAGAAAAGAAGGCTCCGATTCAGACTGCCCTTGAAGAGCTCAAGGAAGCCCATAAGGCCCAGGATGTTGACAAGATTGATGCTGCCACAGAAAAACTCAATACTGCCTGGCAGGCTGCGAGTCAGGAAATGTATCAGGCCAGCCAGGAAGCCGGTCAGGCTGAAGGAGGCTCTGCCGATACACAAAAGGGCTCAGACGCTGAAGATGTCACGGACGTCGAATTCGAAGAAGTCGATGATAAAAAATAAAGAAGAAATTATCTTCTTCCCCTGACATTCACAATCAGGACCTTTCATAAAATGCGCCGGAGGAATCCTCCGGCGCATTTCTTTTTGGCTGGAAATTTGCTGCAATTCTTCTCAGTAAACCGATCGAAAAGTAAGCTCCTCAGGACACTCAGCGCAGGGATTCGGGAGATTTCGAAGTCGAGAATCGAAAGAACGCAGACACATGGCGAAAAAAGAGCGGTATTGTCTCAGTGTCCATTTATTTTATGCTGACCCTGAGAATGAGTTTCTGGAAAAAGCCGTTTGGCCATTTGCCCAAACGCTGATCCGTACGGAAATTGCCGACTCTTTTTTCTTCCTGCGCAGTAAGGAGAAGGGACCTCATATCCGTTTGCGCATTCTCGGTGAGCACAATCTACTGCAACAGATTGTCCGGCCCAACCTCGAGGAGCACTTCAGGCAGTATTTTGAGACTCGTCCCTCTTCACGCACGGAAGAGCAGCAAGGGTGGTTCCCGGATAATTCTTTGTATTTTATACCTTATATACCGGACCGAATTCATTTCGGTGGAGAGGTCGGTCTGCCAATTGCAGAGGCTCATTTTGGACTGTCGTCTTTGGTGACCCTCCGACAGATTACAAAGGAATCCTTTCACAGCATATACAAGCCTGAGTTTCATCTGGCCATTCAGCTGCAGCTTGGATTTGTTGCTGCCATGGGAATCAACACGCCTGACGCAGCTCGGTTTTTTCGCCAACTCAGCCGCAGTGGCAGGACTCACCCAGTCGATTGTGATACACCGGGACCATTAGAACAAAACAAGCTTCTGTCCGCACAGAAACTCAAGCAATACTCAGAGGAAAAAAGAGAGGTATTCGACCATTTCATCCTCGATACCTGGCTGCAACTTCAGATTACAGAATTGGATGACCAGCTGGACTGGCTGCTGAAATGGCGGGACGACAACAAAAAACTCATCAGGGCTTTCCGGAAGACCCAACTCACGGAGTCAGAATTATGGCCCATATTCATGGCTTTGGTACAATTAACCAACAACAGAATCGGGTTGACGTTTGAGGATCATGCAATGTCAGCATTCCTCATCAGCGAGGTATTGGCTGGCAACAATCAGACACTTGAAAAGCCCGTCAGCTCAGCAACTTGATGGCAAACACCAGCACCACGCTGACCGCCAGTCCCAGCATAACCTTGCCGAGGTCACCGGTGACATCCTTCCATACTTTCGGTGTGATTTTCTGCTCGAGCCTCCACCTGATTGCCAATTCACGGCCAGCAAGTAAACCGACGAAAACCCAGGTTGTGCTCATCGGCAAATTGCCGGTCCATGGAAATTGATAGGTCATACCCATGAAATTATCGTACTTGAAAATATAGAGCACTATCCCATAGATAAAGTCGATGAATGTTGCCGAGCGAATGTCAACGGTATTAGTCTTCCGCCTGACCACCTCCTGAACAGCACCACCTCTGGAATAAAAGATCAATGCCAGCAGTCCTAAAAGGATGAGTACAGAAATCAGAAACTGTCCGGTCGAAAGGGTATTTCCTCCCCGCAGATAAACATAAATATTGGCGAGGTCCTGGGTGAGCCACTGGTACCACAAAAAACCGGTGGTCAGCCATTGGAGGACAGTCCACCACCACATGTTTTGAGGTTTGATCTCATTGCTGATGAAAAAACGCTCTGTCAGCCTGGAGATTACCATATAGATGCCGACGGCAGCGACAAATGCCACAGCATAGCCCAAAAGCGACTTTTCGATCATACCGCCCAGCTTGGTACTGGAATCAAAGATGCTGCTCACCATCACCGAGACATCATCAGGCACATTGCTCAGAGAAAAAAGGGTGAGAATCATAAATGTGGTACTGACCGGAATACCCATTCGGGTGATGATCAGCAGAACAACCGGAGGCAAGAGATAATACCACTCATACTGGAGCGTTTGCAGCCCCGCCTGAAACTTCTCCAGCCTACCGTAGGAAATATCGCCAGCTTGGTGGCCTGCAAACAGGGCAAAGCCAAGGATACACGCCGCATAGAGCCACAGCACATACCAGCTGACACGTTGTTCATTGGAAGTCAGAAAGGTGCCAAGGGTCTGAATCACATCGTTGCCCACTACTGAGAAAGCTGCGAGGAAAAACCCCAGCCACATGACAATTTCTGAAAACTCCATTCACCTGTTTTTTCGTTCAATCATTCACTGCCCGTACCCGACAACTGAACGTCTCCAAAATGCCTCGCCAAAATACAAAATCAGCGCAGCTCTGACGCAGGAACCAAAGAAAATCATGCCATCATATGTAGGTACTGAAATCCTCTATCCAAATCTGCATGAAATGGGCATGTTCAGGATCAAATTCCTGATGTTTACGAACCTGCCGTACTGCCTCGACCCGATTTCTCAAAATCGGTGGCTCAGCCCGACACTTATTGACATCCCGGGACTAAACCGGGTAAAAACCTGAGGATCTGCCTCAAATGACTGGTAGAGACTTTCACGGACATCGTTGAGAAGATTAGACACTTTGAAATCAAGTGAGGTCTGTCTATTTGAACCTAATCGCTTATTGACACTCAGGCTGAGGTTATGAAAGGGCTGATAAAAAATATCAGAATACAGCCCGATACCAACAATTTCGAGGGTCTGCCCCTTAACGTTGTAAAAAATACCAGCATCCCAGCCAGCCTCCGCATTGCTGTACGTCAGAGAAGCATTAATGACATACGGGGCCTGTCCGGCCATTTCACGCTCACTTTCAACCGTCTCACCATCCCGTTCATAGTTTTGACGAGACTCGAATTCCCCCTCTGACATATCAATAAAAGACTGTACGAGGGTGACATTGCCGCCTACGCTGAATTTTTCAAGCGCAGGGCTTAAGAATGAAAGATTTCTGCGGAACTCAAATTCAAAACCGTAGAGTCGTCCGTTTCCTACGTTTCGGGGCTGAAATTCTGTGCTGGTTTGTTGCTCAGGGATGCGAACAAGCTCGATTGGATCCTGAAAGGACTTGAAAAATCCACTGACAGAAAATATCTGACCGCCCTCCAAGAAGTATTCCCAACGCAAATCAAGATTTGTGATACGGGTCTCGATGAGCTCACCGCCCCAATCGCTATATGGAAACAGACTGCCATTGAAAATCCGGTTGGTAACTGGGTCAAGAATTTGGGCGAAAGATAATTCCTTGAATGATGGACGGGCGATGGTGCGAGAGAATGCAGCACGAATATTCTGGCTTTCATTGACTGCGAAAATCAAATTGACAGAGGGGAAAAAATCAAGTGATTCTAGCACCTTCTCATTGTCGAGATTACGACCATCAATTTCATTGCCACTGGCCCATGCCTGATCACGACCAGTATGGCGCTGGATGTAATTTTCGGCCCGGACTCCAACAATTGCCTTCAACTCGGGTGCCGGCATGAATTCATTCGACACATACATACCCGTGTTGTGGACGTTTGAAGAATAGGCATTGGGATTGGGATCGTTATTTCCGGATTGGTAGTACAAGCTATTGGGGGAATTGGGGAAAATATTGACAGGATCCCGGACTACATTTGGGTCAATGACAGGCCAGTCCTGAGTGCCAAAGAATTGCATGTCAAAAAACAAGATTTCATAGTTCCGGTCCTTGTATGTGTGGGAAAGCCCGAACTTCAGGTTTGCGTTTTCACCGTTGAACTGATATTTCCTTGTCAGGTCAATTTTTGCTGTTGCATTTACCTCATCCAAAGAACGCCAGATGCGGGTTGGGTTCCCACCAGCTCCCGAGCTGAAGAGCGTATCCAGGCGTTCGAGGGAAAATGCAGTTTTGCGAAGATCCGGATCCTCTACGACAGAGAGGGTTGCTCCGGCTTTCCAATCGACCTCCCAATTTCCTGCTTCATTGATTGTTGTTCCGTTGATCATGAGATTAGACAGGGCACGCTGGTTGTATTCCAGGTTATCAGAAGATGCAAAGTAGCCTGACTTTCCAATGGCCTCTCCATTGTCATCAATAAAAAACTTGCCAGCCCGTGATTCACCATTTTGGAGATGCATGGCAGTCAGCCTGATTTTTGTCCGTTGAGTTTTATAAGCGAGCCCTCCAAGAGCCCCGATCAGGACATTTCGCTCTCCGAGTTCCCCATCCTGTACGACTGCATAAATCAAGTCATTTTGGGATGGATCAGGACTTCTTTGCCATTCTCCATACTCAACATCATCATAAAATGTCTGACTGCTTTTGTACGCGAGAGAAAATATATAGCCGAGTTTCGGAGAGCTGCCAGACCCGTCACCATTACCCAGGTCAATTTGGTTCCCAAGGGAAACGCCAGCGCTGTAATCTGCAAAACTTGTTTGCCGGCTGGTACCGAGTTCAGGGTTAAAACTCCTGACAAAATCCGTGACTTGCTGATTTGATGCTCCACTCACAGGGGTTGGAACAACCGATTGGCGAGCGATATCCGGGATCGCCCGTGTACCATCATCAAAGCCGAGAAAATCTGTCGCACCACCGTTATAAGTCAGATAATCAGGCTGAAAGTGCATGCTAGGGTTGATACTCATGCTCACAGAAGCCTTTACGATTTTATCTTCCGGAAATGCTTTTGTTTCCACATTGAGCAACCCGCCTGAAAAATCTGCAGGCATATCCGCAGTGAAGTTTTTGCTGATAATGATGTTGTCTATGAGATTCGTCGGAAAAATATCCATTTGCAGCGTGTTCCGGTCCGGGTCGAGGCCAGGAATTTCAATTCCATTCAGCGTTGTTTTGGCATAGCGGTCGCCAAGACCTCTGATATAGACATATTTACCGCCCTCAATGGAGACACCGGTCACACGCTTTGCCGCCTCAACAGCGGTGGCATCTCCAATAAGCGCCATACGGGAGGACGAAATACCATCCATCATGGCCGGCGCCTTGCGTTTTATGGTCAGGAGCGCCGTTTCGGTATTCCGCATCGCTTTGGCTGTCACGACGACCTCTGAGAGTTGCAGATTCTCCTCTTTGAGTCGGATGTCTTCCAATACAGAAACCCCTCCGCCACTTACCTCTAAGTCTTGTATATTGACAGCTTGAAAACCGATGTAGGTAATTTTCAGACTGTATGTTCCTGGGTCGAGGTTCAATGAGAATTGTCCATCGAGGTCAGTGGTCGTTCCGGTCCCGAGCTGTTCGACCAGCACGTTGGCACCGATGACAGTCATCCCTGTTTCATCTTCGAGGATGGTACCCCTGATTGTGCCTGTTTGAGCGAAAGCAATAGCGGAGCAAACTGAAAGGAGAAGGGTGAGATAGAGTTTCACTGCGAGTGTATTGAAGGAAGCACTGAGAAGGAGGGAGCCTCCGGGTGGAATAAGCAGATAAGAAAAGTAAGAGAATGAAAGTGCCACTCTCCCGAAGTCAGCGCGGCTGAAAAAGGAAGAGTGGCAGTTTTTAGGGTCGAATATCAGAATCGGTTTTTAGAGACCGTCAAGACCTCCAGCCTGAGAAGCCCAGGTCCAAGTCATGCCTGACACATCAGCTTTCAGGGTATTACCGGCAGAAACACCTGCAGGTACAGCTCCGTTTACGTAGTTTGCAAGTGAAGCAGGATCAACATCGAGAAGGATATCTGTAAAGGTTACCCCGGCAGCAGTTACGCGATTGATTCGCTGATATGCATCAGATGCAGGATCTGAATAAATGCCCAGGAACGTAAGATTGCGGAGATCAACGATTGAGTTGTTGTCAACGTTGATGAGATCCTGTGAAATTTGGTCGGAATTAGAAGCGATGATTGTACCATTCTGAATGACATGGCCTGCTTCGTAAGAACCTTCAGGACCGTCGAGCTCAAAGCAGTGACCTGCGGGAGTGACAACTACAAAGTTATCAAGTGTTCCGGCCCATGACTGGTCAGTATCGATGGCATCATCTCCAGCATTCCAGACAACTACATTGCTGACATTTACTGTTCCACCGAACCACTCAACACCATCATCCTGATTGGCAACGACCTCTACATTCTCTATGACTGTTCCTGATCCTACACCACCAAGTGTCAGACCGTTGATTTCGTTTCCAGCACCAATGTTGGTACCTCCATGACGGATAGAAATGTATCTGATGACACCAGAGTTATCATCTGGCTGATCGCCACCATACAAGCCATTGGCATCAGATGTAGGAATACCTTCAATTTGTACCTGATTAACATCTCCAGAAGAGTTGGAAGCTGAGATTGGGGCACGTCCGCAAACAATCACACCACCCCACAAGCCATTTACAGTAGGCTCGAGGTTTGGGCTCTGATAATTACCGGCAGCAACGTCCGCAGGTGTGATTTCGTCAGCAATTGATGTAAAGATAATTGGCAATTCGGCAGTTCCTTCAGCCATCAGCATGCCTCCACGAGCTACAAGGAGAGCAGTTGCATTCGCGCCGGCACCAGCTTGGCCTTTGATAACTACACCTGGCTCGATGCTCAGTGTAGCACCATCAAGAACGGAAATCCGACCACCGAGCACATAGGTTTTACCTGCTGTCCAAGTCGTGTTTTCGGAAATATTTGAGGTTACCACAATCACATCAACCGGAGCGCTCGTCGTATCAATACAAGTTCCACTTGCACATACTTCACCTGCAGCGCAAGTCACGTTTGCGCACGGATCTTCAATAATCGTGTCTGGCTCGTCATCGCAAGAGGTAAGAAAAACAACTGAAAGACTTACCAGTCCTGCAAGGAAAAACATGAACTTCTTCATTGGAATTAAATTTTTGTGAAGAAAAGATTGAGTTTGGCGTTTCATTGGTGCAAAAGTGCAAGTTGCATGTGAACCTATTTTCAATCTTAGTTTAACCTTTT
>Ga0180430_10005441_pt1 | contig 10575 bp, 8 predicted proteins | sample SS_ome_9_FD_132999 | JGI IMG/M metagenome (GOLD analysis project Ga0180430, IMG submission 132999) | Hypersaline lake sediment archaeal communities from the Salton Sea, California, USA - SS_1_S_2 metaG | ecosystem: Environmental > Aquatic > Non-marine Saline and Alkaline > Hypersaline > Sediment... | reverse complement strand
TACGTAAACAGTATGCTTACCAGGTCTGCAGGGAGTGGTTTTGATTATACCTATGATCTGACACTGAATGAGTATGAGTATCCGGAGACAGTTTATGAAAAGCTGGGATCAGCATACTCCCGGATAATCTCTTACGCCTATATGGTCAAATAGAAGGATCACTCCTTTTTAGATTTCCGGCTCATCTTTATCCCCACCGATTTAATGGGTCCACCCATGGGAGGATTCAGCTTCCTGATGCGGATTGTGGCTTTTTCAATTCCTTCCATTTCCGTGTAAAGGGCATCCAGAATCCTTTTTCCAATGTTTTCGAGGAGCTTGGACTTGGTCCGCCGCATCTCATTTTTAATAATCTGGTAGGCTTGCTGGTAATTCACAGCATCGTTGAGATTATCGGAACTGGCCGCTTCGGCAAGATTGGTCTCCATTTCCAGATCAACAAGGAAACGGTTGCCTACAATCTGCTCTTCCTGGTAGTGTCCATGGAAGGCGTAAAACTCCATTTCTTCAATTACTATTTTGCCCATATCCGGATGCCTTGGTTAATAGATTGTTAATACAGGTAAATTTAGGAATAATAAACTTTTTAATCTCAAGTGCTTCACATACTTTTACGATGCTCCGGGAAACCATGTAAAGATCAAAGCTATGTTCAAGAATTTAATGAAAAGTGCATTCCGAAACATCACCAACAAATTTGGATATAGCTTCCTGAATATATTGGGTATGACCCTTGGTATTACCAGTGCCCTGTTCCTGATTCTTTATGTAAGTGATGAGCTGAGCTTTGATCAGTACCATGAGAATGGCGACCGGATCTACCGGGTTCAGTCTCACATTACCGAAACTGATGATGAATTTACCTGGATTGTGGCCCAGATTCCTTTTGCACCGCAGGTAAAGGAAGATTATCCGGAGGTCGAGAGTTTTACCCGGATTTTTCAATTTCAGAGGGCTTTGTTTAAGAGCGGCGATTTAGAATTTACTGAAGGAGATGTCGTCTATGCCGACTCTACCTTCTTTGATATTTTCACTTACAAGACCCTTGAGGGAAGTACGGAAGAAGCACTGGATAAACCTAACTCGATTGTTTTGACTGAAACCATGGCGGACAGATATTTTGGGGGAGAAGCAGCGGTGGGAAATACCCTTAAAGTGGGTGAAGAGATCTATACCATTACTGCTGTGATAGAGGATGTTCCAAGGAACTCCCATATCCTGTTTGACGGACTGGTTTCCAGGAACTCTCTTCCACAGCAAATGGGAAATTGGGGAAACTTTGGTGTGTTTACTTACCTCTTGCTTCAGGAGGGAGAGGATGCTGAAGTGTTCCAGGAGAAACTAAAAGAGATGTACGACCAATATATGGCCACCATTTTTGAAAGCATGGAGATCAACATTGAGTACGAGTTGATGAAATTGACCGACATTCATCTGCATTCTGAAAATAGCGGGGAGCCTCAGCCCACGGGAAGCATCCAGTATGTGATCATCTTTAGCATTGTAGCCTTCTTTCTCCTGCTGATTGCCACCCTGAATTATATCAGTCTGGCCACTGCCAGATCTGCCAAACGCGCAAAGGAGATTAGTCTGCGCAAGGTGATAGGATCGAGCCGACCTTTGTTAATCACCCAGTTCCTGGCGGAATCATCCTTGCTCACCTTTTTTTCCTTGCTATTAAGCATCGGCCTCATTATTATCCTGTTACCTCAGCTAAATATGCTCTCAGGAAAAGACTTTTCTCTTGAGGTACTGGGCCGACCTGTGGCAATACTCAGCCTGATTGGAATTATGTTGCTTGTAGGTATTTTGGGCGGTTTCTACCCTGCAGTCTTTCTTTCCAGGTTCTCTCCCGTGATGGTTATGAAAGGAGTTACTCAATCGGGCACCTCACGAGGAATTTTCCGAAAGGTACTGACGGTTATTCAGTTTACTATTTCGGGGGTAATGATTGCCAGTACGCTGGTGGTTATAAACCAGCTTAATTTTATGCAGAGCAAGGACCAGGGATGGAATATGAACGGAGTCATCTCCCTTCAGCTGCCCGACAATGAACCCATGACTAAAATGCGCCTGCTAAAGGAACAGTTATTAGGAAATCCGCAAATTGAAAATGCAGGTATATCCAATACCAGAATTGGAGAAGGATCCGGGAAGGTAATATTTCAGATAGAGACTTCAAACGGGATGGATGAGAGGGGGATTAATTTTGCAGTTGTCGATCACGATTTTGTGGAGACCCTTGGGATCGAGATGGTCGAGGGACGCGATTTCTCCCGGGACTTCATCGGGGATACTCTGACAGGAGTGCTTGTAAATGAAACACTCGCAGCTAGATTCAACTGGGAGGAACCTATTGGAAAACGGGTCCAGTTAGGCGATGGGGGCCAGATCATGGGACGTGTAATCGGGGTGATGAAAGATTACCATCAGACAGGTATGTACAACGAAGTGGAGTCCCTGATGCTGCTTTACCGCCTGGACAGTCCTATCTTATATGTTAAAATTGCGGATGCAGATGCAGAAGCCAGCCTTAGATTTGTCGGGGAAAAATGGGAAGAGATCTTCCCGGGAAAGCCCTTTGAGTATGCCTTCCTGGAGGATGATTTTATGGAGCAGTTCAGCAACGATAAGAACCGCAGGACCGTTTTTACCGGATTTACTATTCTGATCATTATTATTGCCTGCCTTGGGCTCTTTGGACTGGCCTCTTATACGACTGAACGCCGTACCCGGGAAATTGGGGTAAGAAAGGTGTTCGGAGCCAGTATCGAAAGGATTCTCAGGATGATTTCCTGGGAGTTTCTCATGCTTATTCTGATCTCCTTTGCCCTATCCATACCAGCTGTCTGGTTCCTGATGACCGACTGGCTCCAGGACTTTGTATACCGCTATGAGATTAGCCCCTTGATCTTCCTCTGGACCATTCTGTTAATACTGATACCAACGGCCCTTACTGTCAGCTACCAATCCTATAAGGCAGCCACCGCTAATCCGGCTGACTCCATTTATCAGGAGTAGAAACGGGCTAAAACCAGGACTTACTCTGACACCTTCCTTTAAGTCCGTCAGAATTGCTAATTTTGTGGACTTTAACAGGAAGAATAATGACAGAGCATACAGAAGATAAAGGAGAAAAGAAGAGCCTCAATTTTATAGAGGCTATGGTTGAAGAGGATATCCGGTCCGGAAGGGATAATGGAAGAGTACACACCCGGTTTCCTCCGGAGCCCAACGGTTACCTTCATATCGGCCATGCCAAGGCCATCTGTCTCGATTTTGGAATAGCTGAACAATACGGGGGAAAGTGCAATCTTCGTTTTGATGATACCAATCCCACCAAGGAAGATGTGGAGTATGTGGACTCCATCAAGGAGGATATTCAATGGCTCGGATTTGACTGGGAGGACCGGGAATATTTCGCTTCTGATTATTTTGGGAAGCTTTACGATTTTGCAGTCGAACTGATTAAAAAGGGCCTGGCCTATGTGGATGATCAAAGCTCCGAAGAGATTGCCAGCCAGAAAGGTACGCCAACCGAAGCTGGAAAACACAGCCCATACAGAGATCGTACAGTTGAGGAGAATCTGGATCTGTTCATGCGCATGAATACCGGTGAGTTCCCTGAGGGTTCCAGGGTACTTAGGGCTAAAATCGATATGGCTTCTCCCAATATGCATATGCGCGACCCGGTGATCTACCGGATCCTGTTTCATCCCCATCACCGCACAGGCGATACCTGGAAGGTTTATCCCATGTATGATTTTGCACACGGACAGTCCGACTTCTTCGAAGGGGTGACCCATTCACTTTGCACCCTGGAATTTGAGGTGCATCGTCCCCTCTATGACTGGCTGGTGGAACATTTGATGAGCGATGATTACAGGCCCCGTCAGACCGAATTCAATCGATTGAACCTGAGTTATACTGTACTTAGCAAAAGAGTATTGCTGGACCTGGTGAAGGAGGGTCATGTAAAGGGCTGGGACGATCCCAGGATGCCCACGCTCACCGGACTGCGCCGAAGGGGCTATACGCCCGAATCCATCCGAAATTTTAATGACAGCATCGGCTATACGAAGGTTATGGCTCAGAATGATGTGGGATTACTGGAGTTTGCAGTAAGAGAGGATCTGAATAAAAAGGCGCCCAGGGTGATGGCCGTGCTGAACCCGCTGAAGCTGATCATTACCAACTACCCCGAGGGTAAGACAGAGGACATGGAGACCATCAACAATCCGGAAGATGAGTCCATGGGCAGTCGTACCATTCCCTTCTCCAGGGAGATTTATATTGAACGGGATGACTTTATGGAAGATCCGCCAAAGAAATTTTTCCGCCTGGGTCCAGGACGTGAGGTAAGATTGAAATCGGCCTATATCATCAAGTGCGAGGATTATAAAAAGGATGAGAATGGGGAGATCATAGAGGTCTATTGTACCTATGATGAGGCTACTCGAAGCGGTGGACCAGAGGCTATGCGTAAGGTAAAGGGAACCCTTCACTGGGTATCGGCCCAGCATGCTCTTGAAGCAGAAGTGAGACTCTATGACAGGCTCTTTAATGATCCCGAACCGGCCGGACATAAGGACAAGAAGCCGGTGGATTTCCTTAATCCCGATTCACTTAAAGTGATTAGCGGATATGTAGAGCCCTCACTGAAAGAGGCAAAGCCCCTGGATCATTTTCAGTTCCAGAGACTTGGTTATTTCAATGTGGATCCCGATACCACGCCGGAAAAGCTAGTATTTAACAGGACAGTTACTCTAAGGGATAACTGGTCAAAAAAGAAATAGGGCCCCAGAGGGCGATGAAGATCAAAGAGGCCATGATTGTAGAGGGTGAACAATCATGTTTTTTTCATGTTTTATTCCATGGTTCTGAAATAGATTCATTATGAAATCAATACCCTGGCACTTCGCATATTTACTAATTCTTATACTTGATTTTTTGCCACAGCAGTCAATGGCTCAAACTGATTCCGGGAGCCGGCCTAAAATCGCTTATGTGTTCAGCGGAGGTGGTGCAAAAGGAATGGCCCATGTGGGAGTCTTGAAAGTGCTGGAAGAGGTGGGCCTGCAGCCAGACTATATTACCGGGACCAGTATGGGTAGTATTATGGGAGGACTATACGCCATTGGTTATACGGCTAAAGAGATCTCCCACATTATTGAGACTGTTGACTGGAGTTCTGTGTTAACCAATGAAATACCTGCCAACCAGGTGATTATGCGCAGAAAGGATGACTATAGCAAGTTCTTAATGGAGATGCCTGTATATGGCGGCAAGCCTGAACTGCCTTCCGGTCTTATCGAGGGTCAAAAACTATCTGAGCTCTTTTCGAATCTAACCTGGAGACAGGCCGGGGTGAATAATTTCAATGAGTTTCCTACTCCTTTCACCTGTATTGGGACCGATATCCTTAAAGGGGGAATGGTGGAGATGAACAGCGGGGATCTCTCATCAGCCATGCGTGCCAGCATGGCCATTCCAAGTGTATTTACTCCTGTTATCAGGGATACCAGTCACATACTGGTGGATGGTGGGGTGGTCAGAAACTTCCCGGTGCAGGAGGTCATTGATATGGGAGCTGATATTGTGATTGGAGTTTATGTGGGATTTGACAGCCAGATGGAAGCGGAGCAGTTGCGTTCTCTGACCAGCATTATGACAAGAACCTCGCTTTTATCAGGAGCTGAGGATGTGCAGTCGCAGGTCCCCCTGGTTGATTATATGATTGTGCCAGATCTTACTGGCTATTCTCCTGCAAGCTTTACCAGCGGGGTTGAGATTATGGAACGGGGAGAAGTCGCTGCCCGGGCACAGATTGATGTTCTAAAGGCCCTGGCCGATTCAATAAACAAGCTTGGTTCACCCCCTGTAAAAAAACAGTTGCCATCGCATGACTCTATTTTTATCGAGGAGATTACTGTTTTGGAGGCTACTCCGGCCATGACCAGGTTTATGGTTGCTACCATGGAACTGGAGTTGGATAGCTGGATTACAAATGAGCAGCTGAATGAGGGCATGGACAAGCTATTTGGTTCTCTCTTTTTTGATAGGATAGGTTATTATTTTGAACCCATGGAAAAGGGTTACCGTCTGGTATTCAGAATCAAGCCCAAGCCAGATAGCTCTCTTAAATTTTCTCTTCATTATGATAATGATTTTGGTCCCGGGGTGATTCTGAATTATACACATCTCAATTCACTCGTTGAAGGTTCCAGGGCCAGCTTAACGGCTGATATAAGCGGAAGTCCTCAAATAAAGGGCTATTATGATATCTACCTGGGAAATAAACGTAAAACCATTGCCTCTGTTTTTGCCTCAGCAGCGAGAGCAAAACTTCCCTTGTTCAATGAAAATGATGTGGACATCGGGGACTATAGCCGAACATATATGGCAGGTGGATTGAAGTTCAGCCAGATCCTTAAGCTTAACAGTCAGCTGGATGCGTCCTTTTACTATCGATATTCGAGCCTGAAGCTTTCCCAGACAATCAAAGAAGTGATTCCGGAGCTGGAATACCTTGATAATTTTATATTCAGCGGTCCCCAATCTTCACTGGGCTTTCAGTTTAATTCCTTTGATAACCTGGTGGTTCCGACAAAGGGGACTCGTGCTTTTCTGAATTACAGGCAGGCTCTGGGCACCAAGTTTATTTCAAATTTTAGTTTCCCGGATAGCCTGGATTTGGAAAGCAGGTCCGAGGAAGACATTGATCCTTACTGGGTGGTGACAGGCGCCTGGGAGAGTTATTTTTCCCTTGGCCCTAAGTTGTCACTGAATTTCGAATTTGGCATCGGTGTTTCAGCCAATGAAAAACCATTCATAGATAATTTCTACCTGGGAGGGTATCGTTATAACCTGCGACCGCACCAGGCAGCATTTGTGGGATTAAACAGTTTTGAATTGCTGCAGGGAAATTTTGTGAAGGAGAAAATAGCTGTTCAGTACCAGCTTATCCCTAACCTTTACCTTACTGCTCTGGGCAACCTGATGATAGTTTCAGATGATAATGGCGAGTTCCTTGATAATATCCTGGAATTCAGTAGTGAGGGGCGATATATTGGAGCCGGGGCAGGTGCAGTTTACAAAACGCCCCTGGGTCCCGTCTCCATATTTTTAGGTTCCAGAACCGATGCCTGGAATCCCATATGGTATATCAATATCGGTTATACCTTCTAAAGCCAATTAATAGTCTGATCGACTATCCCTTGTGATTGTAAAGATGTACATCCTGTTGCGGGAATGGGATAGAAATACCTGCGGCATCAAACTGTTTTTTCACGTTTTCGGTCACATCAAAAAACAGGGACCAGTAATCTTCAGACTTTACCCAGGTACGTAATTTGAGGTTCACCGAGCTATCTGCCAGGGCTTCCACCATGACCTCCGGAGGATTTTCATCTTTCAATACACGATCATCCTTTTCAGCCATTTTCAGCAAGATCTTTTTAGCAGCATCAATGTCATCGCTATATCCAATTCCAAAGGAAAAATCGATCCGCCTGGTAGGCATGGCCGAGAAATTGGTGATGGAGCCCGTGGCCAGTGGAGAATTGGGGATAATCACCTTGCGGTTATCGGGTGTGGATAGAACGGTAGTGAAGATCTGGATCTCTTTTACGGTTCCCATAAAGCCCTGTGCTTCTATGAAATGCCCCACTTCATAGGGTTTGAATAACAGGATCATAACCCCGCCGGCAAAATTCTGCAGGGTGCCTTGCAGTGCCAGACCAACTGCCAGGCCAGCTGCACCAAGTACGGCAATAAAGGAGGTCATTTGGATGCCCACCATTCCCATCACGCTGATTACCAGCATTACTTTTAGCAGGATGTTGGTCAATGATTTCAGAAAGGGAATCAGGGATTCATTCACACTGCTTTTCCGCATAAGGCGGACCAGCGCTTTTGATATCCATTTGATCACGATCAGACCAACTATCAGGACCACGATGGCCATGATAAACTTCATACCGTAGGTAACGATTAATTCATACACTTTTGCGAGAATTTCCTGAAATTTTTCCATAGTTTTTTGGGCTTAGTTTAGTTCCTTAACAGAATTTCGTAAGAATTGTTGATAGAAGTTAGGCCTTTTATACGAATCCTTAAAAAGAAAAATCAAGTTTTTGCAGTCCAAGCTCTATTTCAGGGGCCGACATAAACAGCTCCCATAATAATCCGGACCTGTAATTTTCGATCATTACCACAATGGGACCCTGGTCAATGGCCAGGTAGGACCCGGCCCACCAGTTTTCGCTAAGGTTAAAGGAATCATGGAAGCCATATTCACCCCAGAGTTTATCCCCAAACTCGTAGTAAAAGTGTCTGATTGCTTTTAAGGAGTACTCAGGTGTGTATGGAATTGAGGAAATGGCAGCAGTGGGAGTGATCACACCTAAATCATTGGTAGGAGAATGAGCACTGTAGAACTGATGGTTATCGCTGGCTGTCAGCCCCCAGCAGTCGGCACTATATCCTTTAAATTTTTTGGGATTCTCTATGCAATATTGCCGGTTGATCAGGGTGTGATTAACATTTTGCTCCCAGTAGCTGGCATACTGGTCAGCCAGGTTGCGGGGATCGAGCCCCAGAAAGGAATAATGCGAGAAAAACAGCGGACCTCCGAGTTCCTCACCCAGAGGTAGCCTGATTCCATAATATGCGGAGCCGTTCATAATCTCCCCGTCTCTTGCATAACCTTTGTGATATACGATGGAATCGACAGGGTAAGTAGGAGATGAAGCGGCAAGTACATATGTGATCAGGGTTTCATTGTGACCCCGGATGGCATGATTCATTTCCCAATCGAATTCAGGCGACCAGTGCCAGTAGAGAACCTCCTCACCCCGGGTAAACCAGTCCCATTCCACCTCCTGCCATAATGTGTCAATACGTTCTTTCAAATTCTTTTCCCTGGAATCTTTTTCATTCATATACTGCCGGACGGTGAGAAGCCCCTGCACCAGGAACGCAGTTTCAACCAGGTCAGCACCATTGTCGCTGGGACTGAAGGGAATCACCTCGCCAGTGGATCCGTTGAGCCAGTGTGGCCAGACCCCATGGTATCTGTCACAGCCTTCCAGAAAGCTCAGGATCTTATCCAGTAGATCTGCCCCCTCCTGCCGGGTAATAAACCCCCGCTCCATACCCACCACCAGGGCCATTAAACCGAAGCCGGTACCTCCGGAAGTAACTGTATCCAGGTTGCTGTTTCGTTCTCTAGCCATCCCTGAAACCGGATGAGCAAAATCGTAAAAGTATTTAAAGCTTTGATGTTGTACCAGGTCAAGTAGTTTTTCATCTGTCAACTGGAGCTCTATCTCGGGCTTGCATCCCGTGCCAGTGCAGGCTATCAGGGCAGTCCCCAATACTATCCAACATAGCAGTTTTTTCATAGCAATAAAGTTAAGCAATGAAGCATAGAAAACCTATGGTGCACGGGGATGAGGAAACAGAATCCCCCAAATTACCGCATAGATATTTTGGGGGATTCATAAATCCCGGATTAATGCAGTGTTTGCTATTTGCTGCTTTTTCCCTCCTTCTTTTCTTCTTTTTTGTCTTCTTTGTTTTTCATATCAGCCACCTTTTCCACCAGGTCAGGCACTTTATCGATCAGGGTAGAGAGGGGAGTCTTTTTGTCAGAAGGGATGAAGTAAATCTGATCCCCTTTTGCTACGAGGAATCCCAGGGGAGTAATGCCAATGCCTGCACCAGCACCGCCTCCTGAACCACTATTGCTTTTGGGATCCTTACCAGTTGCGGCACCGCTGCCAAAACCTGTTCCCACTTTGATGACGGGTCTGCAGGTAAATTCTCCCAGTTTAAATTCTTCTCCCAAAATGGTTTCTGTACTGGCCATTGTCTTTACATGGTCAGATACCTTGTCGAGCAATTTTTCAATATTAATCTCCATAATGAATTGATTTAATGATTATTAAATAGTTTGTATTTAACTTTAAAGATGTTCCATAGCAATGCTCCCAGAGTGACTCTCAAATCAAGAAGCAGGGATTGATGCCCTTCGAAATTGACCTGCAGACGGATATTCTCCTGGTTGATCGCTGAGAACACCGGTACCAGCCATGCATTCATGGTGAAATCATCAGTGTCAATGTCCGCCTCCAGCCTTCTGATCCTAAATCCACGAAGTGCCCCTCGAATGGTCTGGAGATTACCTGACCGCCATCTTCCTTTCTTCTTTTTCTTTTTCCGGGGCTTTTGTTTTTCCTTTGTTCTCCTTTGTTTAAAGGGATTAAACTTAAATGGAATAAAGAAAAACCAGCCTCTGATATGGAAAAGTCCCCCTTCCGGGACTACTACTGCCCTGAATATGCCCGGCAAGGTCAGTAGAAAGCGCATTCTTTCAGTATTGGTATAAAGGATCACCGGCACAAATAGAATCCACAGGACGAATAAAAGCAAAAGTGATATGAGGATGTACCAAATCATATAGTAAATCTACGGCGGGAATGCATATGAATCCAGTATAAATCGGTTATTCTATATGTTTCATCGGTGAATGGTTGAAAACCATAGTCGAGGTGAATTGTTATAGAGGTAAGT
>Ga0180430_10005440_pt1 | contig 10578 bp, 10 predicted proteins | sample SS_ome_9_FD_132999 | JGI IMG/M metagenome (GOLD analysis project Ga0180430, IMG submission 132999) | Hypersaline lake sediment archaeal communities from the Salton Sea, California, USA - SS_1_S_2 metaG | ecosystem: Environmental > Aquatic > Non-marine Saline and Alkaline > Hypersaline >... | reverse complement strand
TGGAAGGCGGGACCGACCTCGAACAGCGCCAGATCGGCATGGCCGCGGGCCTGGTTGCGCGCCGCGGCCTGCAAAAGCGCGGGCATGAGGTCGGGCCGCATATGCGTCATTTCCGACGAGATCGGGTTTTCCAGCCGCGTCGCCTCTGACCCGCCGCCGAACAGCGCGGCCGAGCGCGCGTCGATGAAGCTGTAGGTGACGCATTCGTTGTAGCCCAGCGCCGCGATCGTCCGCCGCGCCGCGGCCTCGCGCCGCTGCATCGGCGTCAGCACCGGTTCGGGCACCCCGGCGCGGGCGCGCGGCAGCGGCTTGCCCTGCAGCCGGGTGAGCGAGGCGATGCGCGCCACCTCTTCCACCAGGTCGGCCGCGCCCAGGATATCGGGCCGCCAGCTGGGCGGATGCGCCATCGCGCCCTCCAGCCGGAAGCCCAGCGCGGTGAGGGTGGCGCGCTGGGTTTCGGCCGGGATCTCCATCCCGACGAGGCGAATCACCCGGTCGGGATCGAACGGATAGGCGCGGTCGGTCACCGGCACCGCGCCGTCGATCACCACGTCCGAGGCTTCGCCACCGCACAGGTCGAGGATCATCCGCGTCGCGGCTTCCAGCCCCGGCAGGGTATGGGCCGGATCGACCCCGCGTTCGAACCGGTAGCGCGCGTCGGAATTGATCTTCAGCGCCCGGCCGGTGGCGGCGATGGTGATCGGATCCCAGAAGGCGCTTTCGACGAACACGTCGGTCGTGTCGCCGGTGCAGCCGGACTGCGCGCCGCCCATGATCCCGGCGATGCTTTCGGGGCCTTCGTCATCCGAGATCACCATCATGCCGGGGCGCAGCGTGTAGCTCTTGTCGTCGAGCGCGACGATATCCTCGCCGCCCGTGGCGGGATGGATGCGCAGCCCGCCGCTGACCCTGCCGGCGTCGAAGACATGCAGCGGGCGGTTCTGGTCGAAGGTGAAGAAGTTGGTGATATCGACCAGCGCCGAGATGGGCCTGAGCCCGATCGCCTTCAGCCGCGCCTGAAGCCAGCCGGGCGAGGGGCCGTTCGTCACGCCGCGAATGAGCCGCCCGGCGAACAGCGGGCAGCCCTTCTGCTTCAGCGCCGGGTCGATCGTCACGCCGACGGGGCAGGGAAAGCCGCCCTTGACCGGTTCGATATGCAGCGGCTTCAACCGGCCGAGGCCGCGCGCGGCGAGGTCGCGGGCGATGCCGTGCACACCCAGCGCGTCGGGGCGGTTGGGGGTGATCTTGATGTAGATCATCGGGTCGATGTCATCGGGGCGGTGTTCCGCCATCCAGTCGGCAAAGCTTTGTCCGACCTCGCCGGAGGGCAATTCGATGATCCCCTCGTGTTCGTCCGACAGTTCCAGTTCGCGTTCGGAACACATCATGCCGTGGCTTTCGACGCCGCGAATCCGGCCGACGCCAAGGGTCGTGTCGATGCCCGGCACGTAGTCGCCGGGCTTGGCCAGCACCGCGATGATGCCCTCGCGGGCATTGGGCGCGCCGCAGACGATCTGGCGCTCGCCCTCGTCGGTCAGCACCCGGCAGACGCGCAGCCGGTCGGCATCGGGGTGCTGTTCGGCATGGATGACCTTGGCCAGCGTGAACGGCGCCAGCCGGGCGGCGGGGTTCGAGACCTCCTCGACCTCGAGCCCGAGATCGGTCAGCGCCTCGGCGATCTCGTCGACCGTGGCGGTGGTGTCGAGATGGTCCTTCAGCCAGGAGAGGGTGAATTTCATGACTGTGCCCCTTGTTTTCGCGGTGGCTACTAAGCCGTCTAATCCGCAATGTCCACGATCGCAAAACACAAGACCCCGCCGAAGCGGGGCCTAGGGACGCTGACAGTATTTAGACTACTCTGATCTTGTCATCGATCCGTGAGCAGCCTGCCTAGTACTCTAGGTCTTAGTGCCCGACGACCGGGCTACGCCTCTCACATAGCGAATAAGGGTTACGGATTCAATGGCCATCAAGGCCGAGTCCTGCAAGAACGGCCTGCCGAACCCCGGCAAGGTCTTCGGGCGAAAGCGTTGGATAGACATATTTTCGGCGATCTACCTTGAACGCATGAAGGCGGTGCAGCGAGACATTCATCACAAGGTCGCATTTCGCCCAAGACGCGACATCTTCGGCACCCCAAGGGGCGTAGTTCCTGGAGAGCCTGAAAACGAATGGCAACTCGTGACGGGGTGCAGTTGTGCTTATCGGAACAACTGTCACAAGTTCGGACCTGTAGGGCAGTTTCGGGGAGATCACGATAACAGGGCGCTTCTTCGTTATCTCTGGTGCCCTCAGGTCCGTGAAGTCGCCGACAAACACTTGACCGGACCGAGGATAGAACTTGATGGGCAACCTACCTACTCAACCCCCCACTCACACTCGGCACATCCAGCGCGCTGAACCCGTAGTGCCGCAGCCAGCGCAGGTCGCTGTCGAAGAACGCCCGCAGATCGGGGATGCCGTATTTCAGCATCGCCAGCCGGTCGATCCCCATGCCGAAGGCGAAGCCCTGCCACTCCGCCGGGTCGATCCCGCCGGCCTCCAGCACCTTGGGATGCACCATGCCCGAGCCGAGGATTTCCATCCACGAATTGCCCTCGCCGATCTTCAGCTGGCCGCCCTCCCACGAACAGCGGATATCGACCTCGGCCGAGGGTTCGGTGAAGGGGAAATGCGAGGCGCGGAACCGCAGTTCGACCTCGTCCACCTCGAAGAAGGCGCGGCAGAATTCCTCCAGCACCCATTTCAGCTGCGCCATCGAGATGTCGCGGTCGATCGCCAGCCCCTCGACCTGGTGGAACATCGGCGCGTGCGTCTGGTCCATGTCCATCCGGTAGACGCGGCCGGGCGCGATCACCCGGATCGGCGCGCCGGCGGCCATCATCGCGCGGATCTGCACCGGCGAGGTGTGGGTGCGCAGCACGTGCGGGGGCCGGTTGTCGCCCTCGGCGCGGGCCATGAAGAACGTGTCATGCTCCTGCCGCGCGGGATGTTCCGGCGGGATGTTGAGCGCGTCGAAATTCATCCAGTCGCTTTCGATCTGCGGCCCCTCGGCGACGGCGAAGCCCATGTCGGCGAAGATCGCGGTGACCTCTTCGGTCACCTGGCTGACCGGGTGGATGGTGCCCTGCCGGCGCGGCCGGCCCGGCAGCGTGACATCCAGCCATTCGGTCGCCAGCCTTGCGTCCAGCGCGGCATCGGCCAGCGCCGACTTCTTGGCGCGCAGCGCGGCGTCGATCTCGTCCTTCAGCGCGTTTAGGACCTTGCCCGCCGCCGTGCGGTCCTCGGGCGCCATGCGGCCCAGTTCGCGCATCTTCAGGCTGATCTCGCCCTTCTTGCCCAGCGCGGCAAGGCGGATGTCCTCCAGCGCGGCCTCGTCGCCCGCCTCGGCGATCCGGTGCAGGTAGCCCTGTTTCAGCGCGTCCAAGCCGTCCATCGTCATCCTCCGGGCCCGTTCGGGCCGATTTGGTTCCATCAGCGGAAACCGGAACCGCACGTGCGCCAGCACGGGCAGCGCCCGACCCGCCCCGTCACGCCGCAGGCGTGCCTTCGGCACGACGGCGGGCGCTTCGCACCCACCCCTCGGGCCGGGCGCTGCCCGTGCCGAAGGCGTGGGAGAGAAGGGATCACTCAGCCGCCGTCGCCTTAGCCAGCGTGGCCACGGGTTTCAAGGGCGGGCAACGAAAAGCCCCGCGCGGGGCTACCGCGCGGGGCCACAATGCTGCACCCGAAAGGGCGGTTCAGGCCATCGCGGCCTTGGCGCGCTGCACGATGGCGTCGAAGGCCGCCGGTTCATGCACGGCGAGATCGGCCAGCACCTTGCGATCGACCTCCACCCCGGCCTTCGCCAGGCCGTTGATGAAGCGCGAATAGGTCATCTGCTCGTCCACCGCGCGGACGGCGGCGTTGATCCGCTGGATCCACAGCGCGCGGAAGTTGCGCTTGCGCACCTTGCGGTCGCGCGTGGCGTACTGGTTGGCCTTGTCGACCGCCTGGGTCGCGGTGCGGAAATTGCGCGAGCGCGCGGCGTAATAGCCCTTCGCGGCCTTGACGACCTTGCGATGGCGGGCATGGGTGACCTTGCCGGATTTGACGCGGGACATCTCTCAAGCCTCCTCAGCGATCGTAGGGCATGTATTTCTTGACGATCCTGGCGTCGCAATCGGCCAGGATCGACATGCCGCGGGCATCGCGGATGAACTTCGTCGTACGCTTGATCATGCCGTGGCGCTTGCCGGCCTGGGTGAATTTCACCTTGCCGGTCGCGGTCATCCGGAACCGCTTCTTGGCGCCGGATTTGGTCTTCATCTTGGGCATTTCGCTCTCCTCTTCGGGACGTGAACGCACGGCTCGGCATGCCTCTTCGGCCGGCCGCGCGGGTAGAGTGCGGGGCTATAGCCGCGGCGGGGCGGCATGGCAAGGGCTTTCGCGCCGCCGTCCTCAGCCGAAGATGCGCACCATGACGCGCACGACGGCATCGGGAATCTGGCCCGGCCCGTAGCCTTCGGGACCATTCGCGATCGCCAGGATCATGAGGGTGAGACCGGTGAGAAAAAGCGCGATCGACGCGACCGGAGAGCGGCTTTCGGCGAAGGCGGACAGCGTCGCGGGGATCGAAACCACCACGAAACTCAATCCCAGAACGGTCAACAGGTCACTGTCCACGCGGACACCCCGAACCCCAAACGCCGCGAGGTTACTCCGGGTCGGTGCGGAAGATCAATCTTTCGTCGCAGGGCGCCACCCGGATGATGTTGGTCGATCCCTGCACGTTGAACGGCACGCCGGCGATCACGACGATCTTGTGATGTTCGTCGGCGAAGCCGGATTCGCGCGCCGCGCGGACCGCGCCGACGACCGCCTGCTTGAACCGCTCCAGCTCGCCCGCGTAGACGCAATGCACGCCCCAGGTCAGGCACAGCCGGCGCAGCACCGAGGTGATCGGGCTCATCGCCAGGATCGGCACCCGCGGCCGTTCCCGCGCCACCAGGCTCACCGTCGTGCCCGACTGGGTGAAACAGCAGATCGCGTTGACATCGGTCGTCTCGGCGATCTCGCGGGCGGCGGCGACCATCGCGTCGGCGACGGTGCGGCGCTGGGCCTTGCGGCTGGCCTCGATCACCTCGCGGTAGGTCAGGTCGCCCTCGACCGAGATCGCGACGTTGTTCATCGTCTCGACCGCGTCGATCGGATACTGGCCCGCCGCGCTTTCGGCGGACAGCATCACCGCGTCGGCGCCCTCGTAGATCGCCGTCGCCACGTCGGACACTTCGGCGCGGGTCGGCATCGGGCTTTCGATCATGCTTTCCAGCATCTGGGTCGCCACGATCACCGGCTTGCCGGCGGTCCGGCAGGCCCGCACCAGCTGCTTCTGGATCGGCGGCACCGAATGGACGGGCAGTTCCACGCCCAGATCGCCGCGCGCCACCATGATCCCGTCGGAGACCGACAGGATCTCGTTGAAGCTGCGCACCGCGGCCGGTTTCTCGATCTTCGACAGGATCGCGGCGCGGCCGCGGGCGAGGCTGCGCGCCTCGACCACGTCCTCGGGCCGCTGCACGAAGGACAGCGCCAGCCAGTCCACCCCGATCTCGCAGGCGAATTCGAGATCGTCGCGGTCCTTGTCCGACAGCGCGCGCAGGGGCAGCACGACGTCGGGCACGTTCACGCCCTTGCGGTTGGAGATCGTGCCACCGACGGTCACCACGCAATCGGCGAAATCGCCGCCACAGGCCTCGACCCGCATGCGGATCTTGCCGTCGTTGACGAGGATCCGCGCGCCGGGTTCCAGCGCTTCGAAAATCTCGGGATGCGGCAGGCCGACACGATGGCCGTCGCCCGGCGCCTCCGAGAGATCGAAGCGGAAATGCTGGCCTTCCTCGAGGTCGGCGGCGCCGGCGGCGAAGGTGCCGACGCGCAGCTTCGGGCCCTGAAGATCGGCCAGAACGGCGATCGGCCGGTTCAGGTCGGCCTCGATCCGCCGGATGATGTCGTGGCGGGCGCGCTGCTCGTCATGGGTGCCGTGGCTCATGTTCAGGCGGAACACGTCGGCCCCGGCCTCGAACAGCGCCCGGATCGTCTCGTAGTCGTTCGAAGAGGGCCCCAGGGTGGCCACGATCTTCACGTTGCGAAGGCGTCTCATGCTGCCTCGTCCCTTGTCTCGTTCGATTGTCGTGGTGGGCCGCGCCCTGTATGGAGCAATTCCGGAACCGGGGCAACGCCCGCCCGCGCCCGGCAAAGCGATGACAGGAAGCGACGACACCGGCATGACGACCCAAGCCTTCGACATCCTCGGCGCCGACCGGCCCGGCCGCTGGCTGGTGGCCTGCGACCACGCCACCAACATCGTGCCGGACTGGATCGGCGGCGGCAGCCTGGGCATCTCGGCGGCGGACATGGAACGCCACATCGCGCTCGATGTCGGCGCGGCCGGGCTCGCGGACGAACTCGCCCGGCGGCTGGATGCGCCGGCGATCCTCAGCCGGTTCTCGCGCCTCGTGATCGACCCGAACCGGGGCGAGGACGACCCGACGCTGCTGATGAAGCTTTACGACGGCACGGTGATCCCGGCGAACCGCCACGCCGGGCCGGACGAGCTGGACCGCCGGCTCGACCGGCTTTACCGGCCCTATCACGCCGCCTATGCGGCGCTGGCCGCGCGCCGGCCCGACACCGTGATCTGCGCGATCCACAGCTTCACGCCGCAGCTGGCCGGCCGGCCGCCGCGGCCGTGGCATGTCGCGGTGCTCTACTCGCATCGCGACGACCGGCTGGCGCGGGCGATGATCGACCGGCTGCGGGCGGAACCGGACCTGTGCGTGGGCGACAACCAGCCCTATCTTGGCCATCTGGACGGCGACTCGATCGACCGGCACGCGCTGACGCCGGGGCGGCCGAACCTGCTGATCGAGCTGCGCAACGACCTGATCGGCACCGGGCCGGCACAGGCGCACTGGGCGGCGCGGCTGGCGCCGATGCTGCAAGAGGTGCTCGACGCCTCGGGATTGTGAACGAACGGAGGATGCAATGGACAAGATCGACGAGCGCATGATGACGGAACTGGAGGCCGCGGCCTTCCGCACCCTGCGCGACCACCTGATGAACAAGCGCACCGACGTGCAGAACATCGACCTGATGAACCTCGCCGGTTTCTGCCGCAACTGCCTGTCGCGCTGGCTGCAGGAGGCCGCGGCGGAACGCGGCATCGAAATGACCAAGGACGAGGCGCGCGAACTTTACTACGGCATGCCCTACGACGACTGGAAGGCCCGCAACCAGACCGAGGCGGACGCAGCGAAACAGGCCGCCTTCGAGGTCGCGTTCCGCGAGAACGTCGGACCCGACCGCGGCTGAGCCGCGGCCCGGTGCCGGTCAGATCGCGGCCCGGCGGCTTTCGTCGATGTAGATTTCCCGCAGCCGCGTCGCGACCGGGCCGGGCGTGCCGGCGCCCACCGCCTGCCCGTCGATCTCGACCACCGGCATCACGAAGGTCGAGGCCGAGGTGACGAACGCCTCGTCCGCCGCCTGCGCCTCGGCCAGGGTGAAGGGCCGTTCCTCGACCTCCATCTGCGCCTCGCGGGCGAAGCGCAGCACCGCGGCGCGGGTGATCCCGTGCAGGATGTCGCTGGACAGGTCGCGGGTGACGATCCGTCCGCCGGTGACGATGTAGGCGTTGTTCGACGTGCCCTCGGTCACCAGCCCGTCCTCGACCATCCAGGCATCGTCGCAGCCGGCCTTCTTGGCCAGCATCTTGCCCATCGACGGGTAGAGCAGCTGCACCGTCTTGATGTCGCGCCGGCCCCAGCGGATGTCGGGAATCGAGATCACCCGGATCCCCGCCTTCGCCGCCGGGCTGTCGGCCAGGCCGGGCTTCGATTGCGTGAACAGCACCACCGTCGCCGGCGTGGTGGCCGGATCGGGAAACACGAAATCCCGGTCGCCGGGATTGCCGCGGGTGACCTGAAGATAGACCATCCCCTCGTCGATCCCGTTCCGCGCGACGATCTCGCGGTGGATCGCCAGCAGATCGTCGTGGCCGATCGGGCAGTCCATGTCGAGTTCCTTCAGCGACCGGACGAGCCGGGCGTAATGGCCGTCGAAATCCATCAGCCTGCCGCCCAGCACGCTGGTGACCTCGTAGACCCCGTCGGCCATCAGGAAGCCGCGGTCGAAGACCGAAACCTTCGCCTCGGCCTCGGGCAGCCAGTCTCCGTTGACATAGACGATGCGGCTCATGCGCCAATCCTTTCCTCGTCAGCCCCAAAGCGCCGCTTCGGGCGGGTGCACCCCGGCCGCGTCGTAGTGCAGCGGATGGGCGCGGTCTTCGGCCAGCAGAAGCGGCCCGTCAAGATCGACGACCATCGCGCCCTGCGCCACCAGCACCGCCGGCGCCATCGCAAGGCTCGACCCGACCATGCAGCCCACCATGATCCCGTAGCCCTTCGATCGCGCCAGGTCGCGCAGCGCCAGCGCCTCGGTCAGCCCGCCGGTCTTGTCGAGCTTGATGTTGATCACGTCGTACTTGCCGGCAAGATCGGTCAGCGAGGCGCGGTCATGGCAGCTTTCGTCGGCGCAGACCGGCAACGGGCGCTCGATCTCGGCCAGCATTTCGTCGGCGCCCGCGGGCAGCGGCTGTTCGACCAGCGCCACGCCGAGACGGACGAGATGCGGCGCGAGGTCTTCGTAGATCTCGGCCGTCCAGCCCTCGTTCGCATCGACGATGATCCGCGCCTGCGGCGCGCCTTCGCGCACCGCCTCCAGCCGCGCCATGTCGTCGGGCGTGCCCAGCTTGATCTTCAGAAGCGGCCGGTGGGCATGTTTCGCGGCCTGGTCGCGCATCGCCGCGGGCGTGTCCAGCGACAGCGTGTAGGCGGTGACCATCGGCCCCGGCGCCGGCAGGCCGGCGAGGTGCCAGGCCCGCTTGCCGGCGCGCTTGGCCTCCAGATCCCACAGCGCGCAATCGACGGCGTTGCGCGCCGCGCCCGCGTCCATCACCTCTTGCAGGCGGTGCCGGTCGATGTCGGCGGGCAGGCCCTCGATCTGCGCGGTCACGCTGTCGAGCGTTTCGCCGTAGCGGGCATAGGGCACGCATTCGCCCCAGCCCGTCACCCCCGCCTGCAGCGCGCGCACGGTCAGCACCCGCGCCTCGGTCCGGCTGCCGCGGCTGATGGTGAACACCTGCGCAAGCCGGAAGGTTTCGGGCGTGACGGTGAACATCGGGCGGTCCTCCTGCACCGGGCCAAGGTTTCGCGGCCCGGCGTCCGGGCCCCGGGTTTTCGCCGAAAACCCGCGCTCAGATCGCGGCGAGCGCATCCACCAGCTTGCCCGCGCCGAAGCGGAACGGGTCGGTCGCCAGCAGGCCCATCCTTGTCTCCAGCTCCGCCAGGTAGGCCTCGGCCGCGGCCGCGTCCATGGCCTGGGTGTTGACCGAGATGCCGACGACCGCGCAGGCCGGATTGGCGATCCGCGCCATCCGAAGCGCGAGGTCGCGCAGGTCTTCGAGATCGGGCATCGCGTAGCCGGGCAGGCCGCGCATGTGCGGGCGGGTGGGTTCGTGGCACAGGATCAGCGCGTCGGGCTGGCCGCCGTGGATCAGCGCCAGCGTCACCCCGGAATAGGACACGTGGAACAGGCTGCCCTGCCCCTCGATCAGATCCCAGTGGTCGGCTTCGTTGTCGGGCGTGAGATACTCGATCGAGCCGGCCATGAAATCGGCGATCACGGCATCCAGCGGCACGCCGTCGCCGGTGATCAGGATGCCGGTCTGGCCGGTGGCGCGGAAGCTGGCCTTCATCCCGCGCGCCAGCATCTCGCGTTCCATGCACAGCGCGGTGTACATCTTGCCGACCGAGCAATCGGTGCCGACGGCAAGGCAGCGCTTGCCGGTTCGCCGGATGCCGTTGGCGATCGGGTAGTCGACCTCGGGCACCCGCACGTCATGCAGCGCGCGGCCGGTGGCGCGGGCCACCGCGGCCAGATCTTCCTCGTCGCACAAGAGATTGTGCAGGCCCGAGGCCAGGTCGAACCCCTCTTCCAGCGCCTGCACCAGCACCTTCTTCCAGGCCTGGCTGATCACGCCGCCGCGGTTCGCCACCCCGATCACCAGCGTCTTGCAGCCCGCCGCCTTCGCCTCAGTCAGGGTCATGTCGGGCAGGCCCATGTCGGCCTTGCACCCCTCCATCCGGTACTGGCCCAGGGCGAAATCCGGCCGCCAGTCCTTGATCCCCTGCGCGACCTTGGCGGCCAGCGGATCGGGCGCGTCGCCGAGAAAGAGAAGGTAGGGCGTCTGGATCATGCGAGTCACTCCGGCAGCGGACGGTCGATCGGCCAGATGCTACCGGCCATGCGGGAAATGTCTTGGGAAACATCGCGCGTGGCGACCGGCGTGGCGCAAGAATCTTCGACCACGGTGGCGTGCTGCCGAAGAATTCAGCGCAAGGGATGCTGCGGCACCGCCATTGCCGCGCCGCCGCATTTTCGCTGCGCCCGCGAATGCCGCCTTGCGTGACGGGGCGCGATCCTCTACCCGCTGGCCCCGTCAGACCGAAACGTCCTTGCCAATGGAGCCCGCATGAGCTT
>Ga0180430_10005439_pt1 | contig 10578 bp, 8 predicted proteins | sample SS_ome_9_FD_132999 | JGI IMG/M metagenome (GOLD analysis project Ga0180430, IMG submission 132999) | Hypersaline lake sediment archaeal communities from the Salton Sea, California, USA - SS_1_S_2 metaG | ecosystem: Environmental > Aquatic > Non-marine Saline and Alkaline > Hypersaline > Sediment... | reverse complement strand
TAACTTCATACTCCAGAGCGATGACGATGGCAAAACATGGACACGAAGTTTACTCACACTGAAAAATGAACGGGCGAGCTTTCGTTTTGGCCCAGGCAACGGAGGCCACGGCATCCAGCTTACGCGGCGATAGGGGTCAGCCCTTAAATGAGCAATTAAGTGTTGACGGGTGAGCGTCCATCGTGTAGTGTGTCGCCATGGCAAGACCGCTTAGAATTGAATACGAAGGGGCGATTTATCACGTTACTGTCCGCGGGAACGATCGTCGGATGATATTCCGCGACGATCGCGACCGGGAGCGTTTTCTCGATCGCCTGGCCGACTGCGTCGAGGCTCACGGGGTTCGCCTGTACATGTTCTGCCTGATGAACAACCACTTTCATTTGATGCTGGAGACGCCGTCGGGCAATCTCAGCGAGTTCATGCATCGCCTCCAGACGGCCTACAGCGTCTACTTCAATCTCCGCCATTCCCGCAGCGGCCACCTGTTCCAGGGCCGGTTCGGCGCCCGGGTCGTCCGGGGCGAGGAGTACATTCTCCGCCTGAGCCGATACGTTCACCTGAATCCCGTTTTCACGCGGGCGGCCAAGAGGCTCGATCTGCGCGAGCGAATCGATATGCTGCGGCGTTATCGCTGGAGCAGTTATCGCAGCTACATCGGGCGGGCGGCGCCGCTGGAGTTTGTGGACTATGCGCCGATGCTGGCGATGACCAAAGCGAAAACGAAAGCCAAACGCCCGGGCGAATACCGCAAGTTTGTCGAGGCCGGGCTGGCCGAAAGCGACCGGGATTTCGAGCGGATCAGGAAGGCCAGTCCGCTGGCGATCGGCTCTGAGGAGTTTGCGGACTGGGTTCGCGGTCTGCACGACAAGCTGTCGGACCTGCGCCGCCGACCCGAGGACGCGGCTTTGCGAAGACGCAGAAAGAAGCTGCCGCCGGATCGCGTGATCGAGATCGTCTGCGCCCGGCTCAAAGTCGATCCGGAGGAGATCGCCATACGGCGCAGGGGTTCGCGTTTGCGTCCGATCGTCGCGAAAATGCTCGGGCGATATTCCGGCCTGACCCAACGTCAGGTCGGCCGGCTCCTGGGCTTGTCGACTGGAGCGGCGGTGAGCGCGCAACTGAAATCGCTGGCCGCGGCCGCCGCGTTCGAACGAAAACTGCGAAGACTGTTGAACCAAATCGACAGGGCGATCGCTCGCGAAATAAAAGACATCGCCGAAGCGTCCGACACTAATTGATGATTTAAGGGCTGACCCCTCTGTCGCCAGGGCTGGCTCCAAACGTCAGTCCGAGACGGCCAACGGTTTTCGGATGATGTCCGCTTCGCCGCCGACCAGTGTGTCGATGGCGATTTCGTCGGTGTTCAGTTCGGAGATCACCACCGCCTTGAGGTCAGGGTTAGCCGACTTCATCGCCAACAGGACGTCGCTTCCGTTCATCGACGGCATAATCGAGTCGAGGATGACCAGTGCGATGTTGGCGTGATTGAGCCTGTAATACTCAATGGCCTCAATCGCGTCGCAGCATATGACCACGGCTCGCCCGGCCGCAGTCAGGATGTGTCCGAGACACTCGCATGTGTCCTGGTCGTAATCGACAAGCAGTATCGAATCACCGGGCGGCTTTTTGGCGGGCGCCGCGGTTACGATTGCTCCGGGCGACCGCCTGCTGATATCCGCGCCGAGTATTGACTGTTCCATCGGAGTTTCTCCGAAATGGATTCTATACTCCCGGCCCGCGGATACGGGGGATGCTCGCCGCCGGCATGAATATTCCCAGGGGCTCGCGGCTCCGGGAGGATGCGAAAGAGACCGCCGGGGGAGAGTTTACGGGGCCGACAGGCCGCGGGGGCCTTGGGGCGTGATTCGATAACGAACGTCCGCTCCCGTCGATAGGACATTTGGGCCTGTCGTTAGACAATCGCCCGGCGTAGTCCGTGCGGCAACTCAAATACTCTGCATCCCCGGTCTTCGGCGAGCGTGCCTGTTCCGAACTGGTGTGCGTCGAAGTTCACCACGTCCGGTCCGCCGCGGATCACTACGCCCCAGTCGAGTACGAACGCGGCCGCGGCGTCCGGATCGGCCCGCGGAACGCCGTCTACGCCGGTGGTGATCGGGGACGGCTGGAAGATGCCGGTCATGATGGCGGTTCCGTGATGCGTAAATTGGCGAGGGGCTGATCGTGACCGATCAGCCCCTCGACGCGTTCATGAGTTTTCGATCGGCGTGTTACTTCTTTGCTTTCGTGGAGTCGAACACCATTTCCGGCTTGCTGAACTGGACGTGGTTGTGGAACGTCGCGTATTCGCTGACGATCGCTCCGTTGGGTCCGGCCCGCATGAAGTGCCACGATTCGGGATCGTTGAGCGTGTAGATTCCGCCTGCGTTCATCTTGACTACGTACTTGGACTTGAACCAGGGCTCTCCGTATCCGAATGGGCGATGGTCGGCGGGCATTTCGCTGATCGGCGTTTCCTTGTCCGCGCCCTGGTGCTCGCCGAAGAACTCGACCGAGCCGTGGCGGATGTGCCAGGTCTCCATCTTGGGGCCGAAGCCCTCGGGTCCGCCGATATGGTTGTGCTCGGGCAGCATCTGTCCGGGCAGGAGGTAGATTTCATGTCCGAGATATCCGAATTTCTGGTCCTTGAACTCGCCCTTGTAGGACTTCGAGCCGATTTCGCCGTACTTGGCGTTCTGGTTCTTCCAGAAGACTCCGCCCATTCCGAGGGTGTCGAAGTCGGCCTGCACGAAGTCGGCGACCCAGAACGTGTCGGTCTTGAGGACCGCGGGGATCGGGTATCCGAAGCTCTTCATCATCGCGTAGTATGCGTCCTTGGCCGCTGCGGCGTCGAATGAGCCGTCGGCTTTGTAGAACGCGGCGTTTCCGGGGCTCTTGAACGGCGTAAGGGGCTGGCATCCGCAGGCCATCTCTTTGGCGCAACCCGAGAAGACGAGAACGGCGGCGATCAGGCAGAGCACAGTTGCGCATGCCGACAGAACACTTCGATTAGAGTTAATCATTCCTTATTCTCCTGTTCCATGTTTTGCAAAACGTCGTACAGCGTACCAGTATAGGCCTGGCGACCGGGAGGCCAAGAAGATTTGGCGGAAATATGAGCTGCTAATTTCGATCGGCTTCGGCTTTGGCGGCCGCACGTTTGGCCGCTTCGGCGGCAAGGGCAGCCTGGCGGGCTTTTGCCGCTTGCTCGGCAGCGGCTTTGGCGGCCCTTTCTCTTGCGGCGTTTTCCTTCGCGGCGTTTTCTTTTGCGGCCGCCGCGGCCGCGGCCTTGGCCCTTGCTTCCTTCATCTTCTTCATAAACTCCGCTCGTTTGATCAATTCCGCTCGCCGGGCCGCAGGAATAGCCGGGTCGTTGAACCGATCGGGAGAAGTGTGGACTGTCGGCGGCTTTACGACAGGCGGCTTCTTTGCCGGCTTCTTCGCCGCGGGTTTGGAGCCGGGAGGCCCCGGCTGAGTGATTTCCACGATATGCCCGACGTAAATGTTGAGTCTGGGTCCGGGGATTATCTGGAACGCGACAGTCTTGCCCGACAGCGTTCCGTCGACTGTCGTTCCGTTGTGCAGCTTGATTCTCAGGACGCCGAGGGACGCTCCTTCCGGCGCGGCGATCGAGGCGATGTCGCCGCCGCGGACGGAGACCTGTTCGCCGTCGGCGGTTTCAATATCGAGCGCCTTGTCTGCGATTTTCCCGGCCAGCACGTCTTCGTTGCGGAGCTTGAGTTCGCCGAGTTCGGGCGCATCGCCGGCGGGTGTCGGCAGGGCGAATCGCTGGGTCAGATATCGCTTTACGTTCAGTTTGCCGCCGAGGTCCAGCGACATGTTCAGGTCCTCCTGGACCATCAGGCCCGAGAGCACCGAATCGTTGCTGAACACCGCGCGGTGCAGTCCGCCGTCGGGAGTGTCGAGCACTATCGACTTGAGATTCTCCGGTTTGAGTATTATTCGCCCGTACTGCGTGTGGAAGGACCAGTCCACGTCGGCGGACTTGAAGAACAACTGCTGTCCGTTCCGCAGTACTATCATCGGCCTGCGGAATGCGATCTCCTCGGGCCGCTTGGGCGACACGCGATACGCCGCGGTGTCGATCATGTCGATCGTGAGCGACATTGTGTTTCCGTTGGCGAGTTTGAGCTTCAGCGAGCCGCCGTCGAGCTTGCCCACGAGCACCTGTCCGTCGGTGAGGCCCAGCTTCACCCGATCCCCCGCGCCGGCGGGGGCATGGAGGCCCACTACCCTGTCGGCCGGCAGGGTGACCTTGCCCTGCAGCGTTTCGATTGCATACTGCGCGTTCCGGATCGTGCCGAGCAGTTCGTTTCCGCCTCGCTGGACGACCATGTCGTGCTTCTCGTGCCGGGGCAGTTCAAGGGATCCGAGCGTAAGGACCGCTCCGCCCATATTCAGGATGATCCGTCTGAGTGCGGGGGGGATCTTCTTCAGTTCGTGTTCGACCTTGAATTCGGACAGGAACTTGTTGGCCGCCGAAGCCGGTCGGCGCTGGGCTTCGATCAGGCACAGTGCGACGGTTTTCTTGGCCGGTATTTTCAGCGTGTGGTGGTAGTAGAGGCTGTCGTCGGATCTTCTGAACTGGAATCTCGGGCGCACCTTCGCGTTCTTTGTCGCGAAAATGTGCACCACCGACGGCCTCGATCCGCCCGAGGGGCTGGTTACGATTCCCCAGTCCTTGTCGGTAAGTTCGGCCTTGCCGCTGGTGGTGAATGTCGACTGCGTGGACGAGCCCATATTCGAGTAGTATCGCAGCGTCAGCGTCTGGGCGGTCGACGCGGTGTTCTCAAACATGTCGATCCAGCGACAGTATCCGACCTTCTTGTCGACGTATATTCGACGGTAGATGTTCACTGACCCGCGGCGCCAGGGTCCGATCTCGACTTCGTCGCCGGCTTTCGACAGCCGCCCGGCCTGGCTTACCGACATCGTCGATCCGCTTATCTGCAACTGCAGCCCGCCGTCGTAGGCGTCGTTGGTGCCGTCGTTGACCTGCCCGTAGTTCAGATATATGTCCCATCGGAACCCGGCGCTGTCGGTTGTGACCCAACTCGACGAGACGGATCGTCCCGCGGGTATGTGAAGGGCCTTGTCGGCGGCTTGAACTGCGCTGATCTGTATCGCCGCTATGAGTAGGGCGGCGCCGAATGCGTATTTGTTCATGATGCTGATATCTCTGGTTTCAGTTGCTCTGTAACGTCCGATCGGATCCCTACCCCTTGCAGCCGAATCTCATCAGGTGGGGGTGTATGGGCTGGACCGGCTGCACGCCGCCGGGACTGCCAAGCTGCTCCATTATGTCTTCGATCCTCTGGCGGACCTCCGGGTCGCCTGTCTTGAGGTGGTCTTCCAGAATCGGCCTGATGCTCTTGCCCATCTTGATCAGCGCCTTGGAGGCCTTCTGTCTGCTTTCGAAGCTCTCGGCCCCGAGTTCGGCCACGAGTTTCTCCACTTCGTCCCGGGCTGCCTTGGGCGGCAGCGGCAGGGGGCACTCGATCGAGACGAACTGTCCGGCGTAGATGTTAAGCACCGTCTTGGGCGTTATCGCAAAGCCGAGCTGCGACTGGCCCAGGCGACCCTTGAGGACCGAACCTCTCCAGGTCTCCACTATCGTTCGCCCGAGGTCTTCGGGGCGGAACTTCATCGTCTTGACGCGGGCCGGGTCGATTTCGATCTGTCCGAAGTCGGTGGTGAGCTTGAACTTGCCGGCCGTCAGACCGCCGAAAAGCTCGTCGCCGTTTGTCAGCACCACGCGAGTCATCGTGCTGTCGGGCTGCTCTTCCTCGGCGAAGCGCATCTGCGCGACCATATCGCGCGAAACCGTCACGGTCTTGCCGAGTATGAGCTTGAGCTCCAGAGTTTCGGGCTCCAGGAACCCGCCGAGCCGCGAGCCGTTGAGGAACACCGCCCGATGGACCGCGTTGCCGGGATTGTCCATCGTCAGTTCGTACAGTTTGTCGGCCTCGAGGGAGACCAGTCCGTGACGGGTCAGCAGTCTTATATCGAGGGCCTTGGCGTCGAACCGCAGTCGGTCACCGGTCCGCAAGACGATATACGCGCCGCCGAACTTCTCTTCATTGGCTTTTTCGCCGGATACGCGATAGGACCATTGTGCGATTTTGCTGAACGGTATCTTCAGCAGTCCGCCTCCGTCGAGGTCGAGCTGCAGGGCCGGATCGTTGATGCGTCCGCTGACGACCTGTCCGTCCAGCAGCACGAAGCGTACGTCGGGTCCGCGTCCGCCGGCCATTCCTACGATCCTGTCGGCCGGCAGATCGAGCTGGCCCAGGAGCGTCTGGATCTTGAAGGAGGCGTTCTTGATCTTGCCGAAGATCGGGTCTCCGCTCTTGAGCATTACCGCGTCGGCCGCTTCGCTGCGGTCGAGGTCCACTCCGCCGATCCCTCCGCCGGCGTTCATGTTGATTATCATCGCGCGGACCGAGCCGGGCAGATCCCTCAGCAGTTTGTAAGTCGGGAACTTCTTCATCAGCTTGTCGTGGGCCGACGTGTCGCGGTTCTGGCTTTCGAAATGGCACAGGATGACGGTCTTCTTGGCCGGCACTGTCAGGGAGTAGCGCACGTAGATCTGATTGCTCTGGATCTGCACGGTGGGGCGGATCTTGGCGCGTTTGGTGGTGACTACGTGCAGAGTCGGCGGCGAGTTGTTTCCCTGTGTGCGGACTCTGAATCCGATGTCCTTTGCTCCGAACGCCGATGATCCCGTGCTGGTGACAGTCTGCTGGATCGTGTAGTTCGTGCAGGTGTACATCGCTATCTGGAGGGATATCGGGGCGCTGGTGGGGTTCTCGAATATCTCCAGCCAGCGGGCCAGCGGGCGGTCCTTGTAGACCTTGACGCGTCGGCTTATCGTCAGCCCTTTTCGCGACAGGGGCCCCATTTCGATCTCGTCGCCGGCCTTGTTCGTCCAGCCGGAGTTTCCGGGCGCCTGGAAGTTCGATCCGTCGATCTGGCAGTACATCCCGCCGCTATAGGCGTAGTTCGTGCCGGAGTAGACGTTGCCGTAGTACTGGAAGTCCCAGCGGTATCCGCCACCGTCGGTCAGGACGTAATATCCGCTGTTGAAGCTGATCGCCCTTGCCCGTTTTATGTGCAGCCCGCCGGCGGCGTCCGCCGATTGGGAGCCGATGGCGACGGCGCAGAAAGCGGCGCAGCAGATCATCGCGAATCTAATGCCCTTGTTGCGTTTAGCGTTGGTCATTACGGTGGCCTTTCGGGGTGCTGTCGAATCCACAGTCAAATTGCGCGCCGCAAAGGACCTCGCCATGCACGAAAGCGCAGAATTCGACCGTTGAACTGCTGATTCTTAAGACGCTCGGGGCGTCTGCAAAGTTCCCCAAATGAGGGAGATTTTCCTCTCGGGGCGCCTGACTGTTGGATTACAGCGGTCCAAGACCCTATTATTGTATGACGACAGGACGAATACCATGAAAATCCGATTGGTTGCAATCGATCTTGACGGAACGCTGCTTAACTCGGCCAAGGAGATAACCGCGGGCACCGCGACGATCATCCGAGCGGCCCGGGAAGTGGCGCACGTGCGGGTTGTCCTGGCGACGGCCAGGCCGCCCAGGACCGTGCTGCCGTTCTATTCGCTGCTGGGGCTCGATACGCCGATGATCAACTACAACGGCGCCCTGGTCCACGAACCGGCCTCCGGGCGGATCATTCTACACAGGCCTATGGAGGCCAAGTCAGCACGCCAGGTCGCCTCGATAGCCCGCGAGATGTTCCCCGACGTGCTGGTGTCGGCCGAGATCCTCGACAACTGGTACACAGACCGTGTCGAAGACAGTTGGCGGAGCGAAACGACCCGCTTGAGCGACTCTTACACCGTGGCGCCCATGAGCCAGTGGCTCAACCAGCCGATCACGAGGCTGCACGTGCTGGGCAGGCGGCAGTGGCTTTCGGACATCCGAACGGAGGTCAGAGCTCAGATGCCCGGGCAGGTCGCCATCGGGTGGAGCGAGACGGCGATGCTGCAGATAATGCACCCGTCGGCGGGCAAACGGGACGCGCTGATGGCCGTCGCGGCCGAGATGGGTATAGAGGCTGCTGAAGTAATGGCGATAGGGGACAACGCAAACGACGCCGGAATGCTCCAGTGGGCCGGGATCGGCGTGGCGATGGAAAACGCGTCGCCTGTTGCGCGTCAGGTCGCCGACTACATAACCGACGCAAACGACGCCGACGGCGCCGCAAAGGCGATAGCCAGGCTCATAGTGGACCCGGTGACCGACGAGATGGAGACCGAGCCGCCGGACCTGATTTAATTGATTTAATTGGGGACGCTTCCCTGTTTTTTGAACGATAAACAGGGGAGCGTCCCCAATTAATCCCAATTAATCCTTCTTACAGACTCAGTACGTATTCGCACAGGTCGGCGATCTGCTGCTTGTTGAGTTTGCCGGTTGAGCCGTGCTTGTCGTTGGGGTTGAACTTCTCGAATACCTCCCGCATAGTTGCGGCTCGTCCGTCGTAGAGGTATGGGCCGGTTCGCCAGACCTCCCTGAGCGTCGGTGTGTCGAATTTGCGGCCTTGCTCGGTGTAGATGCCCGTACCGACGTCATGGGTCTTCATGTCCGTCAGACAGGGTCCTTTGTGACATGCGGCGCACCGGGCGGATTTGAACAGGACTTCACCCCGCCTGGCCGATTCGCTCAGTCCCAGTGAGTCGTCAGCCTGCTTCACCAGGTGCGGACTTGGGGCAGGGCGGAGGCTCTTGAAATACTCTTCGATGCACGCCGCGTCGGCCTCGCTGCGATCGACGAACTGGATGTGCTTCAGGCCGGCCTCGATCGCCGCTCGCGCATTGGCGCGGACGCCGGAGATCATCGCCGGCGGGGTTTGGTGGGACCAGAGCATGCTCTTGGTGCTCTTGAGGTTGCCCCATCCGTCATTGACCAGATCCCAGTTGAGCCCGTCGACGCGTCCGTCGGGGTGGCACGAAGCACAGGACTGCCATTGATGGAAGCACATCTCCGACGCATCGTTGAAGTGCATCTCGCCCTTTCGTGTCCTGGTCAGCGGCAGGGCGGGGCCGAGGCGTATCGTCCTCGGCGCCGGTCTTGCGCCGGATTCGACATCCAGCGTGCAGATCGAATCGCTGAAGTGCATCGCCGCGTAGATATTCGAGCCGATAGCTGTCAATCCGCGCGGACCGACGCCTTTGAGCCTGATCCGCTTTCGCAGTTGGCCGAGGAAGCTCAGCCTGTTCGGGACGTGATCGCTTTGCCCCTCGGCCGCCGCCGAGTCGAGCTTCCTTTTCAGACCCGCCCAGTCGATAACGCTGATTTCATGCGTTCCGGCGTGGTTGACGCATATGTATGCGCCGTCGTCGGTCCATGCCGCGCCCCAGGGATTGGCCGCGCCGTTGTTGCGGTCGTCGAGCAGGACGGTGTTGACGATTCTCCCGCCAGGCACGTCTACGATCGTTATCGCGTTGGTGTTTATCCACGTTTCGAGTTGGACCGTAGGCGAGCGATATCTGGCCAGTATGTGCGTCACGCACGCAAGCTTGCCGTCGGGGGATATCGCCACGTCGCGCAGGTTAGTCCCGCCGTTTGGCAGGGGCAGTTCCTTGACGACCTTGCCCGAGGCGGTGTTTATCAGTGTGATGACCGCAGCGGTGAAATGCCGATCGGCGCGCCCGGCCGGCAGGTGATTGGCCACGACAAGCGTCTTGCCGCCGTCGCCCAGGCCCAGCGCCACCGGCTGGCGCGAGACCCCGATTGAGAGCGGCTTGGGATCGCCTTCTGCGAAGGCCAGCACGGCGTTCCGGAATCGGTCGCAAACGTAGATCGCGCCGTTTGGCCCAACGACGGGCGCCGCGGGCGAATGCCCCGCATCGACCAGTCCGGTTCGTCGCCCGCTTGCGGTGTCGAAGATCACCAGCTTCCCGTCGCCCAGTCCGGCGGTGACCAGCAGGCTCTTGCCGTCGGGCGTCAGCGTCAGCCCCGTGGGCCGGCTTGGCAGGGGGAGTTTCTGCGTGACCTTGCCTTCGGCCGCATCAATGACGGCGATCCGACTACCGGTATGCTCAGCGACGTAAAGCCTAGAGCCCGCCTTGTCGGCGACGACGGCGATCGGCGAGAGATACGCCTCCTTGCCGCCGATCGTCTCGCCGGCCCGGGCCGGGATCGATTGCCTCGTCGCGCACGAGAGGATCGTCATTACGCCGACAGCGATTGCGACCAGGGATATTACGCTGATTGTTCTCACCGGCCCAGCGTAATCGATGGTGTTGCGGGCTTCAATACCAAACAGTCAACACAACAACGGGACCGGCTTGCGGACCGGTCCCGTTGTTGTTCCGCCGCCGATCGGGCAGTTTGTTCTATGTCTTCCGCTTCCTGGACTTGGCCTGCTTCTTGTCGGTCCTGGCGGCTTTTGGCTTCTCTTTCGATTTGGCTGTCGCCAGCTTCAGCGGCTGTTTCTTCTCTTCGGGCTGGCTGAACAGCATCGACAGCATCCGGTCGACGAAGGGGGAGTCGGCTATGCCTTCGTCCTGCATCGACGACAGGAGCTTTCGATATG
>Ga0180430_10005438_pt1 | contig 10578 bp, 2 predicted proteins | sample SS_ome_9_FD_132999 | JGI IMG/M metagenome (GOLD analysis project Ga0180430, IMG submission 132999) | Hypersaline lake sediment archaeal communities from the Salton Sea, California, USA - SS_1_S_2 metaG | ecosystem: Environmental > Aquatic > Non-marine Saline and Alkaline > Hypersaline > Sediment... | reverse complement strand
CATTTCCGACTGAACGGTAGATTGGGATTGGAGCAGTGTATTCATCTGCACCAATGTCCCAATCAGAGCTACTTGGATTTTTAGCTCCTGGCCTTGCCTCTTCATCAATGTCGGTTGAAAAGTTGATATATGAATCAGAGGAAAGATCATACCCCTCATCCTGAGCTCCAGTGTCATCTTCAGTTAAATGAAGATCTTCCGAACCAGAAGTAGTTGACTCAAATGAAAAAGTTTGATTAGTGAGATTCGTGCCAACACCAGGATCATCATTAATATCAGTAGAATTATGAGTTGTGCCAGTTGCAAAAGTAGCGTTAAAAGCGTCTGTAGTTGAAGCTATTAGATTGTTGACGGCAACTATATTGCTTCCCTGGCTTATCCCTGAATCCATATTAAAGATAGTGTTGTTATAAAGATAGGCACTATTAGCTGTATTCAAATACATTCCAGTTCCACCACTCGACACTCCATAGATTATATTATTATAGGCATAAATATTCTTGTCTTCACCATAGTTTCCCGTCGTTATCCCGTTTGAATCATCGGTTTTTAGAATATTGTTTGAAAAATAAAACTCATTCCCAACATCATCAGTATAATCCATTGTTATTGCAAGAAAGCCACTATAGCCACTTGGGTTTTGAGCATAAATTTGCAAGCCATCTACTCTAACAAAGCTTACCCCATAAAAATTTAAGACTTTTTGATAATTAGCAGTACTTGTGTGGTCCATTCGATAAGCCGTATCACTCCAAATTCCTTCATGCCTCGCATCACCAGTTGTATAAATCTTCACGTAATTATCCTGGTCTGTTGTCCAGCCACTAAAAGTCACATCCCCCTCTGCGCTCGCCCAGCTCCCATCAATCTCAGCCACTGCACTGGCTGACGCTCCAAGCTCATCCCCAGTTCCAGAAACTGTCCAAAGGTTTGTGGTTCCTCCGCAAGCATCATCATTCCAAATATAGCCACTGGTAGTGTAGATTGGACTGGGCGCTCCAGTGATTCCATCAATCAAGATTTGTCCTGATTCAGTGTGAGCCACAACAACTCCGTCAATGTTGGTGTCAGTTGAACCATTACAAAGATTAACAGTAGCGTTTTCATTTAGTGTTCCAGTCAGCGTTCCAGAAAAAACTCTAGTAGTGTCTGCTGTCAGATCACTTTCGACTGCATCTTCCCAGCTGGCCAGAGTTGAATAGTCCAAATCTGAACAATTTCCCCCAGCGCTGGTGTTTTCACAAATGATTGAAGAGAAATCCACTGGGACTTCGTCGGCTCCGATGTCGGGAGTTCCACCGCGAACAGTTCCGTCAACATCAGTGTAAAAATTTAGATCAGAGTCTGTGAAAACCGAATTGGTTCCCGCGTCTCTGGCGGTTGTGTCTGAGTCTGAAAGATGAAAATCATAGCCTGCCTCGTTTGCAAACTCAATACTAGTATTCTTAATTGAGTTTGATCCTGGTGCAGTTGAGTCAGAAGAAATGTTATAATCAGAAGATGAATCAGAAGATGAACCAGAATAAGAGTAATCAGTATCACAGTCTTGGACAATATTGTTCATTATATAAACTGTTCCAGCGTCAGCTAAAATACCTATCCCCCCCGTTCCACTGAATCCACTGATTGTATTGTTGTATATATAATAATCAGCTGAAAAATCATAAACTCTTATCCCCCTTCCCGTGCTTGGGCCTTCTGAATAAATAATATTATTATAAACTTTGATTTCATCAGCATAGGCAGACACTCCATTGTGAGTACTACTGGTCGCAGAAGTTCTTCTTATTATTGACTCTGATATTTCAACACCAATCAGATCTGCAGCATTATAAAATGAAAAAGCAGAATACAATGCCCCAGTGTGAGAAATTTGAATACCTTCGACTTTTGTATAACTATCTCCAACAGAAAAGAGGGTGGCGCTGGGTCCATTTTCAAGTCGATACTTGCTTTCGCTCCATTTTCCATTGTGTCTTCCATATTCATCATCCGGGTCAGTCCAAATTTTGACATAATTATTTTCATCAGTAGTCCAGCCATTCACCGAGACAGTAGCAGTATCTGCTGAACCACCGGTACTTCTACACTTTGCCACCGCAATTGCTGAATTTCCCAGATCAGAAGAAGTGACATAATTAGAAACATCCACTCGAATCTGCTCTCCCGACTCAAAAGTTCCGGAAATATTCTCCAAAAGAATTTGGGTTGAGGTCGCATGAACGACATCCGCCGTCGCGCCAGAAGACGCTCCAGTCACAGAATCAGTGTCAGCAATCGCTCCGGTGATTCCTCCATGAGAAAAAACCTTTGTAGTGGTCGCCGTTAAATCAGTTTGAACCGCCGCCTCCCAAGCCGACAGAGTCGTATAGTCCGTTCCAGTCCCATTATCTGGATCAACCACTGAAATAAATTCTGTTGGGAAAAGCGACCCCACTTCAACCCCCTGCACACCAGTCAAACTTGCCTTATAGTCTTGAGCAACGTCTCCAGTGGTTGATTGATCAACTGCCATGATTTCCACATAATCACTAGAGGTTAAATTAGTCAAAAATCCTCCGGAAGAACCAGCCGCAAAGGTTCCAGTAGAAGACTGATTCCCTCGGTTATACGCACTGTGATAACCATAGCCATAAATAGTAGTCCCATTCTTTCTCCACCGCCAACGCGGGATCGAACGAGTCCCGTTAGTAGCAATGCTTCGAAAATTATACTGAGAGCTAAAAAACAAATAGTCCTGATTGGAGACCCCAGCGGGAATCGTAATCCTTGAAGAATTGCTTCCGCTGTAAGAAAACAAAGAATCGACTTCTGTTGGAGTCGGCCAAGTAATTGCAGATTCCACTCCCTCCACAGCCTGGTCGGCACTTAAAACATTTCGAAAATAGTTAGCATTGTCTGGCAATTTAGTGATTGTTATCCCGACATCTTCAACATCCAAGGCTGCACTGGCTTCCCCTTCAATCGTTGCCTCTAGATTCAAGGTGGCGCTCGCGCTACTATTATAAATAATTCCGCTATAAGAGGCATATCCGTCATTATTGCTTTGCCGTTGACGAACATACGCAGAAACCCTAGTGGCATCCACCTCTGTTCCCCCCAAAGTCAAACGAGTCAATCCGTTGCTTCTCCCGCTTCCCGTGCCATTGAAATGAACTGAATAAGTCACTAGGTAGTAACCAGCGTCAGACAAAGTAATGTCATCTGTATTGCTTGAAGTGCTGTGGCTAATTTTCACCCCATCATTAATATCGTTAGTGTCGAGAGTGATAGACGCCCAGTTATATGTATTATAGGCAGTCGGCGCTGTCAAAGAAAAGTTTCCTCCCGCTTCAGAATAAGCCGAGTGAGCCCAGTCTGAATTAAGCTTTACTAAAGTCAACCCAGCCCCCGAGTCAGCTGTTCCCTTGGTAGTAGCATCATCAGTATTTTGCCAAACAACCTTGACGTCGTTGTTAGTCAAAGTTCCTGCGTCATAAACATGATCAATCACTGTTGCTGCCGCTTGATTATCTTCATCGGCTCCAGCAGTTGCCCTGTTATAACCAGTCGCAGTTCCATATGGCTCAAGCAAAGTCCCTCCAACAGAAATCCCAGAGCGAATTTCTTGTCGCATATTAGTGGAGGTTCCAAGAGAAGTTGGTAAATTATACATAATCAAATACCGCCCGCTCTCCTTGAGTCGAACATCATAATTATTTGACTGGAGATCAAAGGTGTCAGAATCTTCTTGAACAGTGTTGTCCCAAGTATAGTTTTTTTGAGAAGTGGTCATCGCATCTCCGGCTGTCGCTTCATAATAAACAGCATTGTTTCCTTCATTCACGGCAAAAACAGTCTTGGATCCAATTAGAACCAAAACATATGCCATTAATATTAAACTGCATTTCAGAAATCTAAGCATTTCTTGTTAAATTTAGAATTTTAAATCACTTTCTGTCATTCCCGATACCCAATCAAGTTGAGCACAGGCCTCGATCGGGAATCCAGTTTTATTATTTTTCTTCTAGATTCCGGATCAAGTCCGGAATGACAAATATATTTATCTTACTTTTACCATTTCCAACTCCTTGTCACTCCCATTACACCTCGTCATTCCGGACTTGATCCGGAATCCAGACCTTCTTTTTTATCATTCCCACTTCCCCTGTCATTCCTGCGCCTGCCTGCCGGCAGGCAGGCAGGCAGGAATCCAGCCAACCTTTACGGAAGTCGGACTTCCGTAAAAGGACTACCTCTTCTTCCAATCCCTCACTTCCAACTTCCCTCTCCCCTTATCCACTAAGGTCATTTTTTGCTTCTCTCTCCATTCATACTTTTTCACCACTTCTTTGGGAATAACTACGCAATAACTGTGCGTAGAAACTTTTGTTAATTTTAATTCATATTTTTTCATATTTTTGATACGTACTTACGAACGTACTTACGTTCGTACTTACGTCTTGATTATTTATAAACAATCCTGTCATTCCTGCGCAGGCAGGAATCCAGCCTGTACCTGCGGAGGAAGGTATCCAGTTAATCTTTTTGTCATTTCCGATACCCAATCAAGTTGAGCACAGGCCCCGATCGGGAATCCAGTCGAAATTTAAAATTAAATACTTAAAAATTTATTATAAATTTAAAATTTTAAATTCTAAATTTATTTTCTCTCCACAATCCCCCAATCAAAAACCTCATCCGGAAACGGCTGGGCGTTTCTCACCTTCATCGGATCAAATTCCAATTCTTCTATTTTAATTCGATACTCTCTAAACAAAACATCTTTTTTGAGGACCATTTTAAGCTCTTCTCTATCCATTTCTTTTATTGCTTCTTTTGATATTATCCCTTCTTTTATGGCCTCTTTTTTTGAAAGTTTTTTACTCTTAGCTTGAACAATCTTATTAGCCTGCTCTTCGGTCAATTCAATTTTCAAAATCAAATAACTAATCTTTTCAGTGTTTGACCATTCTTTCCCAGTCTCCCTGACCAAAATAACATCGCCCGCCTTAGCTGAGTTTTTGGCGTCCTCTTCCGGATCTTTGTTTTTTTCATCTTTGAGTTGAACCAAGGCATCATAAACTTGTCTTTCTCCTCCGCCAATTTTACTCACCAACCAATATCCCCCAAATACAAGCAGGCTAATAACCAAAACAACTCCCAAAATCAAAGCCCCCAATTTCCCATAATGGATCTTGTATTTGCTTTTTTGGGAGACCGCTCCTATGTTTTGCTTTTCTTCTTTCATGATATTAATTTAGAATTTAGAATTTTAAATTTAAAATAAATTTTCAATTTAGGAGTTTTTAATTATTTCTTCTCCATAGTTTGAATTATTTTTGAAAATATGAATACCAGCTCTTGAGCTTCTTTCCAAAGTTTTCTGCAATTTTTACTACTCTCAGGATTCGATTTCGCTATAACTTCAAGCCAGTATTTTGTTTCTTTTGATTCTTTCTTGCAAATATATATTTTATTCTTGAAATCCCGCTTGGAACTTGCACCATTAGCCTCACAATAATTAGCTCCGATACTAGTTCCACTTTTAACTATTTGATTTATCAAAGGAGTATTCACAACATCTTTTTTAAGAACTTTAGCCAAAGAAATTATTTCAATACTAAAGTCAGTTGTTCTTTTTTCTAAATCGTATTCCCTCCCCATTAAACTTTTTTAATATTTAATCATTTAAAATTTATTCTAAATTTAAAATTCTAAATTTAAAATTCTCATCATTCCGTCTGAACAATCCAATAATCAAATTCCACATCAAACTCGGCTGCTTCTTTCAACTTAATTACAAATCCTTCTGCTCCTCGTTTTTCAGAAATAATCCAACCAACTGGGGCTTCACCAATTGGTGTCACAATGATTCTTGAATTTTCTGAAACCTTGACATTCTCAACCAACATTTCTGTTTCTCCAGCCAAAATAGTCACTGATCCAGTGTTTTGTCCTTCTTCCTCTGCGTCATTAACAACTTTGTATTCTCCGGCAACAACCACGTTGGATTTCAAAGTTTCTGCTACTAATTCTCCTGGCAAAACCAGTCCACCATCAATCTCAGTATCAAAACCGCTAGCAGAAATTATTTCTCCCGCAGCCACTGCCTGTTCGAGGGCAACGATTCTTTGCTCGTGTTCAGAAAGTTGACTTACCACCAAAGTATCAAAAGCGGTTAAGCTTTCTAGCAAGGTCTCTACTTCACCTAGTCTCAGCGCAGTAGCTTCTTTCTCAAGATTAAACTGCATTGCTAGCTCACTCAAATCTTCTCGAATCAAGTCAGAAATTTCTTCTTGTTCATTGAGACTTAAAAGAATATTGATATTTTCTCGGAAAACATTTTCCTCTTCCAGGGCCTCCCCGGTTTCAAGGTCAACCTTATAAATCAACTGCTGATCAGAAATTTGCTCGAGCAACCTAATTGCCTTGGTCATATCAACATTGATTGCCTGGCCATCCCTTTCAGAATAATATGACCAAGCCAAAGACTCTCTTACTTCATCTTCTGGCAACAATGAGAAATTGTGTGGGGAGAGAGTGGTGATGTTTCCGGCTTCATCTCGAACCCTCAACTCATGATTTCCAGATTGATCAACTGCAAACAGTTGAATTCCGTCAGTAATTGAAGTAGTTGGTGCAGTCGAAGAAGCAATGGCCAAAACATTATTAGCGCTAGTTCCAAAACTAGTCACTCCACCAATTCCAACATTGACACCTGAATCAATCACAAAGTCTCCTGAACTAGCTCCAATCTCGATCACTCCAGCGTTGGTAGTGATGTGTCCATCAGTTCCATCGTGATAAATAGACATATAGTCAGCTCCGGTTGAGTCATAGATGTTGAGATATCCAGCACTTGTGAGTCTCAAATATTCAGTCAAAGTTCCATCCAAGGCAGTTGAAAGACTCAAATATGAATCTTGAGTTGAAGTCGTTGAAGTCCAATCAGTTTCAGTCCCAACAGAAATCAAACCAGCATCAGCTACTGCTGGAGTTGAGGCGTCATAATAGTATTGGTTGAAAAGGATTGAAGAAATTGTCCCGTCCATATCAGCTGCGTTTCCAGAATTTGTTATTTCAAATAAATTGTTATTCGTCTTCACTGTTCCAGCATCTTCAATGTCCAAGAAACTGCTTGGGGAGCTTGTTCCAATTCCAATATCACCATCAGCCTCTATTCTCATTCTTTCATTAGAGGTCGCAAATCCTCCAGTATAGAAACGCATATCCGCCACATCATCACCCGCAATTAAGTCAAGTCCAGCAGCATCAACTGAATCTCCATAGCCTCCTTGAGACATTAATACAAAACGATCCGCAAGATGACTAAAATCTGTAAATCCACCCGGAACAGCCACAAGAGAGCCTTCGGAAGTCGCAGAATACGCAAAAAATCCAGCAGTAGCACTTGTCCCGTTTGTATTATTTCCAGCTGTGATTAGAGTATTATCGTTTTGATCACTACGTACTACAAGTTTTTCACTAGGGGTCTGAGTTCCAATTCCAACCCGTCCAGTGTCTTCATCCAAGAACAACATCTCATCGGAACCATCGTTATAAATCCTCATATCTCCACTTCCAGCAGTCATTTGAATTGATTGCCCAGCATCATAAGCCTGTTGCAAAGTTGTTGAAGCTCCAGAGATATTATTCCAGTTAGTTCCATCAAAAACTTTGATCTGATCATCGTCAGTGTCATAGGCCAAATACCCTTCTCCGCCTCCAGAGATCGCGGTCAAAGTTGTGGCTTGTGGCAATTTCAATCCTTGAGCCGCTGAATCATCATGAACAATATTTGAAAGATCCAAAATCGAGGCATCATCAAACTCTGCCGCTGTGGTGAGTTGCAAAGTGTCATCCACAACCACATATCCACTGTTAGCAGCAGACAAAGTCAAATCGAGATTTTGCCAAGCTGAATCAGTTGAAATATACCCCGGTCCTTCAAATTTGATGTTTCCAGCAGTTGCATTGGCCATTATGAGATCATAGGCCATTGAAACATCTCCAGCGCTAGCAAAACTAACTGGATTATAGACAGTGGTCAAAGCATCGGTCACAGTCAAAACATCTGAGCTGTCATAGACCAATCTAAATAAATCAGTTGTCCCAGAAGCCGCCGCGATGTCAAGCAAATAACTCGGCGAAGTCGTTCCAATTCCAAAATAACCAGAAGATCCAACCAGCATTGCCATATCGTTTAAATTAATATCCACGTCTCCTCCGTCACCAAACTTGACATAATCTTGAGTGTCATCCTCATTTAAATCTAGCAAATCTTCACTTCCTGCTTTTATTAAAAGACCGTCTAGGCGAAAATCAATATAAGTATTAGTATCCCCCTCATGGTACAAAGCATTGCCTAGATATATATTAGTATCCGCATTTATAGTTCCTGCTACATCCAAAGTATAGCCTGGGTTAGTTTCTCCAATTCCCACATCCGCTCCTGAAAAATAGAACGCATCATTAGTATTAAATCCAAATGTTCCAGCGTCCGAGTCAGTCGCTTCAAATAGGAAAGTTGGATTAGCACTATTATCAGCAGCAAAATAGAAATCACCACTGCCTTCGTCAATTCCAAACATTGAAGCTGCCAAACTTGAACCGCCAATTGCAAAATCATTAGCAGTGTCAGTTAAATAGGTCAATGTTCCAGTGTCAGTCCAGTCGCTTGACCCAGCGGTGTTGGTTGTGCATTCCCACTGAGAACCGATTGAATCCCAGGTCAAAATTTGGTTATCACTACATCCTCCCAGAATTCGAAGTCCATCAGCAGTTGCTTCCAAACCAGAATTTGAAGCAGTTGTCGCAGTTGTTCCGGTAGTAGTAGCATCGATTGCTAAGGTCAACGCTGCTCCTTCAGATCCTCCGTCTCCACCAGTTATCCCATTTCCATTGGTGATTGAGGCGACATAGTTTCCAGTAGTATGAGTGGTGAGAGTGATGAGGTCATTCAAAGTTGTCGCTCCAGTTCCTCCATAAGTCACCCCGATCACATCTCCTTGCCAAGTTCCAGTTCCAATTGTTCCGACGGAGGTCAAGGATGAATTGACGACCGAAGAACCAAGAGTCGTCGCAGATAAAACGTCAACGCCATTAATTTCGTAATCAAGACCAGAAGCTATATCAATTCCAGCATTATCAATCTCTGCAATAAATGTATAGTTTGTACCATTGTTACTATAGAATTCTGTTCCCCATGTACCTGAAACAAAATACATAGTTGGAACACCGCCCCCGCTATCTCTTATACCAATACCAGCGTGAGAAGAACCAGCTCCTTGATCACTCAATAAAAGTTTCCAGCCCACAGAAGAGTCTGATGGATCACCCCAGCCATTGCTTCCAAAGTTAATTGTATTCGAAGTCCCATTGCTCATTGTCAAATCCCCCCCAGAAAGAGTGAGATCGGTGAAACTTGGGGAACTGGTAGTGGTTAGGTGTTGTCCGGTGTTGTAAGTAAGCTCTGTATCTCCAATAGAATCAGCCACTACATCTGCTGAGAGGAGTTGAGTTGAAAGTGTTAGATCAATTGTTGAAGTGTCTGAGACTGTGACTGCGTCGTGAGTCGCAGCGGTGATATCGGAAACATAAGCCACTGTTTCTCGAGTGGTTCCGCTTGGGGTGAAGTAAAGTTCTGATCCGTCATACTCAAAAGCTCCAGCTTCAGCTGTGGTGAGATTGGTTCCTGAAGTGAATTTGAGAGGAGCGGTTCCGGCAGTGGCAGACCCGGCATCAATATGAAGTTGAGCGGTTGGGGTGCTTACAGTTCCTATTCCAACGCCTCCTCCCTGAAAAAGCGCAGCAGCTCCAGACTCTTCATCTCCTAAATAAATTTCATAATTATCACTAACGAAAACTCCCGCGGAACCGTTCCCGTATGCTTCTACTATTAATCCATAATTAGAGTCTGCGCCACCAACCGAAAAATAACCGCCATATACTGCTGAGTCCCCTCCAGTATCTCCGACAACTTCAACATAAGTTCCATAAGTTAATATCTCCGCAAAACTAGCTCCTCCAGTTCTAGTAACATCAATGAGATGACCAACAGTAGTATCTTCACCGACTGAAACTACCCCTGTGTCAGAAAGAACTTGATAGAGCCCTATTTCATTTCCTGCTGTTGTTGAGGTTGAAGTTGTGTTTAATTGAAGCTTACTATTTGTAAATCTAAATTCATCTTCATCCTCATAAAACCCAAATGTTCCATCGTTAGTTTCTCCATCAAAAGTCCAGACTATGTCAGTGGCAGCTGTTCCATCAAACCAGGTTGTGGTTCCGATTTCTGTGGTGTCTAAACTTAGAGTGTGAGAGATGTTCTCTCCTGTTGTGGCTCCGGTTGAGTCTATTCCTGTTCCTGCTGTGATGGTTGAGACATAGCTTCCGGTGGTGTGAGTGGCTAGAGTGATTAAATCGTTTAGCGTTGTCGCCCCAGTACCTCCAGATGTGACCGCTAAAGTTCCTGTTGTATCAGTTGCTAAGTCAATTGCTCCTCTTGTGATCTCTTGTCCAGAGAGAGTTAGATAATCTAGTGATCCAGCTAGAGTGACAGAGTCATGTCCTACTGTTCCGGAGTCAGTGTCACAT
>Ga0180430_10005437_pt1 | contig 10580 bp, 9 predicted proteins | sample SS_ome_9_FD_132999 | JGI IMG/M metagenome (GOLD analysis project Ga0180430, IMG submission 132999) | Hypersaline lake sediment archaeal communities from the Salton Sea, California, USA - SS_1_S_2 metaG | ecosystem: Environmental > Aquatic > Non-marine Saline and Alkaline > Hypersaline > Sediment... | reverse complement strand
TCCGGGCCTCGGCTCACTCGAGCTTTCTCGCTCTCGGCCCTCCGTGGGCCTCCGCTCGCCAGCGACGCCGGCTCGAGCGGCCCGGCCGCCCCCCTCGCGAACGTCCAAGTAGGCCGGTGCGGCCCGCACCGGAAGCTGTAGGCCGGTGCGGCTCGCACCGGCTGCCGGTTGCAGCGCAACCGGCCTACAGCACCCCAACCGGCCTACTGCGGCTTAACCGGCTTAGATGTAATACATCGCTTCGGTGTCGGGCTGCGTGCGGGCGGCGAGTGTCGCCAGGTCGAGGCCACGGAGGGCTGCCGACTCTCGGCTGGCGACCTGTCGCCAGGCCTCTCCGAGTACCCGTGCGGTCGAGGCGGACGCGCCGCGGCCGCTGAGAAGCATCACCGGCTCGGCGGGCCCCTCGACCACCGTCCGCACATCCTCCAGCGTGATCGCCGCGGGCGGACGGGCCAGCCGGTAGCCGCCGGCCGCCCCGCGGGTGCTCGTGACCAGCCCCGCGGCCTTCAACTGCAGCAGAATCTGCACGAGAAATCGCTGCGGCACCCCGTGCATCTCGGCAATCTCGCGGAGTCGCACCGGTTCGCCGTCCTCCCAGCGACGGGCCAGTTCGAGCATCGCCACCGCAGCGTATTCGGTTTTTGCCGAGAGCCGCATCTCAGCCTCCCTTCGAATGCAGCCCGCACTCGGTCTTCGCCGAACCGCTCCAGCGACCCGCCCGCTCGTCCTCGCCGAGGCTGATCGCCCGGGTGCAGGGGGCACAGCCGATGCTCATGTAGCCGGCATCGTGCAGAGGGTTGTAGGGAATGTCGTGCTTCACGATCGCATCCCACACGCGGGCCTTCGTCCAGTTGGCCAGCGGGGAAACCTTGACCACGCCAAACTTCTCATCCCAGCCCACGATCGGCGACTCCGCCCGGTCGGGGCTCTGGTCGCGGCGGATGCCGCTCATCCAGGCAGCGAAGCGGCTGAGCACCCGCCGGATCACGGCGAGCTTGCGGTCGCCGCAGCAGCGATTGGGGTCGCTCCGGTAGAGCGGCCCGCCGTGGAGTCGCTCATATTCCTCGACCGAGGTCTCGGGATGCTCGAAGGCCACCTCGATCCCGTACCGCTGGGCGATGCGGTCTCGCAGGCGGAGCGTCTCTGGAAACTGGTAGCCCGTCTCCAGATTGAACACGAACGTCTTTGGAGCCACCTCGGCGAGGTAGTGCAGAATCAGGCAGCCTTCCGGGCCGAAGGCGGTGGCCATCGTGAGCTGCTGGCCAAACCGCTCCGCCGCCCAGCGAATGATCTCGGGCGGCTCGGCAGACTCCAGCGAGTCGCTTGCCGCAGCCAGTTCGCCGGTGAGTTCCTGGGAAATCGTGCCCTGCATGATGCCCTGCGTGGTGCCCGCTGAGGGGAATGTTTACCATGTTGCTCAACAATTGCAAGAATAGCCTGCTGAGGTGGTATCGCTCGCGGCGGCCGGTGGCATGCAGGCAGCGGGGGCACAACCGGCACGTCTGCCGTATTTCCCGCAGATTGCCGCGGGATTCCGGGCATGCCGCAGCAGTCTGGGCTCGTGCCGCCGGGGGTCATTGACGCTGCGGCAGGCGGCTCGCACGATTGGGCGTTTCCGCGATCAGATCGCGGGCAGCCAGAGAAGGTGAGCGGAGAGCAGGATGGCACGCAGGGTGGCATTGGCAGTGGACCTGGGGGCTTCCGGGGGCCGGGTGGTTTCGGGAGCGTTCGACGGGCGGCTGCTGGAACTCGAGGAGATCCATCGTTTTGAGAATGCGCCGGTGCCCTTTGCCGGTCGGCTGGTCTGGGACGTCGTTCGGCTCTGGAACGAGGTGGTGGCCGGCCTGCGGGCGGCGCGGGAGCGGCATGGCGATCGGATCAGCACCGTCGGCGTTGATACCTGGGGCGTCGACTTCGGCCTGCTCGGCGCCGACGACTCGCTCCTGGAAAGCCCGGTCTGCCATCGCGATCCCCGCACCCGCGGCATGATGGCGGCAGCCGAGGCGATCGTGCCGCGTGAGGAGATCTTCGCGGCCACCGGGCTGCAGTTCATGGAGATCAACACGCTCTACCAGCTGCTCGCCCTCGAACGGGCCGGGTCGACCGCCCTGGCGGCGGCCGACCGACTGCTGATGATCCCCGACCTCTTCCACTGGCTGCTTTCGGGTGAGCGGTCCAACGAGCGGACCAACGCTTCGACCACGCAGTGCTTCGATCCGGCCACCGGCGACTGGGCCAGGGATCTGCTCGAGCGGCTCGGCATTCCCCGGCAGATTTTCGGATCGATCGCGTCGCCGGGCACCTTGCTCGGCCCGCTCCGCCGCGAGGTGGCGGCCGAAACGGGCCTGGCTTCCGCGGAGGTGGTGCTGCCGGGCACCCACGACACCGCCAGCGCCGTGGCGGCGGTGCCGGCCGTTTCGCCGCCGTCGGCGAGGCCCGATTGGTGTTACGTCTCGCTGGGCACCTGGGCCCTGGTGGGGGCCGAACTCGACCGCCCGCTGCTCACGCCCGCCTGTCTGGCCCACAACTTCACCAACGAAGCCGGTGTGGCCGGCACCACGCGGCTGTTGAAAAACATCTGCGGCCTCTGGCTCGTGCAGCAGTGCCGGGCGAGCTGGCAGCGTGCCGGCAAGGCCTGGGCCTGGGAGCAGCTGACCAATCTCGCCGCCGAGGCGCCGCCGCTGGCCACGCTCGTCGACCCCAACCACCCCTCGCTCGTGGCGCCGGTGGACATGCCCGAGGCGATCCGAACTCTCGCCGCGGAGGCGGGCGAGCCGGTACCCGAATCGACCGCCGCGGTGGTGCGGACGGCCCTCGAGAGCGTGGCGGCCGCCTGTCGCAAGACCATCGCCGAACTCGAGTCCTTGCTCGACCGTCGGCTCGAGACGGTGCACGTGGTGGGTGGCGGCGTGCAAAACGGGCTGTTGTGCCAGATGATTGCCGACGCCACCGGCCGCGAAGTGGTGGCCGGGCCGGTGGAGGCGACGGCGATCGGCAACCTTCTTATCCAGCTTTCCGGCGGCAGGGTCGATCTGCGGCAGATCCGCGAGGTGGTCCGCGACAGCTTCGAGGTGGTGCGGTATCTTCCCCACGACACCGCCGCCTGGGACGCCCGACTCAGCGGAAGAAGCTGACCACGATCATCCCGACCAGCGAGAGCACCACGATCACCACCGCCGTGATCGCGATCTGCAGCCACCGCTTCGCCTGCTTGGCGAGCCGTCGCTGCTCGGCGGCCTCCTTCTGCCGCTGATATTCGATGCTGTCGCTCTTGCGGGCGGTGAAAAACTCGTTGCACCGCGGGCAGACCACCTCCTGGCCGATCACCGCCTCTCCCACGGGCAGACGGTGGCCGTTGGGGCAGGGAATGTGCCAGACCTCCTCGGCCGGACCGGCGGTGGGCAGCCCGGCAAGCGATTCGCCGCGTGGCGAGGAAAAGCCCGGCTGCATCCGCGCTCCCGGGGGCGGCGGCGGGGCGAGTCCGCCGGATCGGCTCCCTTGCGCGAAGCCGCCAGGAGGCAGGGGGTCGGTCTCCTGCGGCAGCTGGTAGGCCGGCGGGGGCGTGGGCCTCGGTTCGGGCCGGCTGGCTTCGTCCCGCGGTCCGGCGGGAGTCGAGACGGCACGGCAGATCGGGCAGAGCAGCACGCCGTCCTGGGTGACCGACGGGCCGGTGTAGCCGCAGGAGCAGGAGATTCTGTCGGACATCGCGGAGGCACCCCGGTGAGGCTCGCTTCGATCCTAGCAGACTGTGAAACAAGTCTGCCGCCGCAGGATGCGGCGATCGGCGACCCCCAAAAACCTCGGCTTTTTGGGGAGTCGCTCAAGTGGAAAAAGTCCACGGAGGGCTTTTTCCACGGGCAGCCAGCGTCTCTGGGAAAAGGCCTCCACGATCGCTTTTCCACCGGCAGCTAGGCAGCCTGCAGTTCGCCCGCGGGCCGCTTGACCACCCGGCCCCGCTCGACCTTCACGATCGAGTCGGCCAGGGCCAGCGTGCTGGGCCGGTGGGTGATCATGATCACGGTCCGGTTTTCCACGTAAGCCGCCAGGGCGTCGTGGATCAGCCGCTCGCTCTCGACGTCGATCTGGCTGGTCGCCTCGTCGAGCACCAGGATCTCGGCCTCCCGCAGGAAGGCCCGCGCCAGCGAGATCCGCTGCCGCTGCCCGCCGGAGAGGCGGTAGCCCGAGGGGCCGACCATCGTCTTGTAGCCGTTGGGAAACTTCGAGATGAACTCGTGGGCGTGGGCCTTGCGGGCTGCCTCCTCGATCTCCTCGGGGGTGGCGTCCCAGCGGCCGTAGCGGATGTTGTATTCGATCGTCTCGTTGAAGAGTTCTGTCTGCTGGGTGACCATCGCGATCCGCCGCCGCAGGTCGTGCAGCGCGATTTCGTCCAGCGGCACGCCATCGAGCAGCACGCGACCGCGGGTCGGGTCGTAGAAGCGGCAGATCAGATTGATCAGCGTGCTCTTGCCGCCGCCGTTGGGGCCCACGATCGCCACCCGCTCGCCGAAGCTGATCGAGAGGTTCACGTTTTCAAGCACGGTATCGACCCCGTCGTAGGAGAAGGTCACGTTCTCCAGCCGGATTTCCCGGTGGGGCGAGGGGAGCCGCTTCGGCTCGGCGGCCTCTTTGAGCTTGGAGGGCGTGTCGAGCAGCGGGTAGAGAGCCTCGGCCGCCACGCAGCCGCGATTGAAACCGGTGAAGATACCGGAGAGCTTGCGGACGGGGTCGCTCGCCCCGATCAGCATCCCGAAGAAGACCATGATGCCCGGCACGGTCATCGGCCGTTCGGTCATCGTGAAGCCGAAGATCTGCGTCTCCTGGTTGATCACCAGCCAGGCTCCAACCGCGATCGAGGTGGCCACCATGCCCATCCCGAGGATCTCGGTGATCGGGTTGGCGAGCGTGGTGAAGAAGGTGTGCTTCATCCCGATCTTCATCATGTCGCGGGTGCAGCTGCGAAATCGCTCCTTTTCAAAGTCCTCCATTGTGTAGGCCTGCACCGTCAGCACGTTGCCCAGCGCCTCGAGGAGCACGTGATGGAAGCCCATCGCCCGGCCGAGCATGCTTTGGGAGACACCGCGGATTTGGCGGTTGAGCCAGACCATCAAAAAGCCCACCACCGGGGCCAGCGTGAGGCAGGCGAGCGTCAGCTGCCAGGAGATCAGCCAGGCTCCGCCAAGGCAGGCGAGGATCTTCATCGGCTCCCGCACCGCCCCTCCAAACACGCTCGTGATGCCCGCCGCGAGCATCTCGGTGGTGTGGGTCACCTGGGCCATGAAGCCCGCCGAGCCACGGGAAAGAAACTGTGCCCGGTCGAGTTCGAGGGCCTTGTCGAAGATTTTCAGGCGGATGTCGCGGGTGATGTTCATTGCCACCCAGCCCACGAGCATCGCCCCGGTGAGCAGGAAGATGTGCTTGAGGAAGGTGCTGGCGACCACCATCGCCACCACCACCAGCACCGTCTGGAAGGGATCGGTCGGCAGCCAGTTGTCGAGCCAGGGCCCGAGCTTTTCCGCGGAGTAGGCGGTGGCCCGCTCGGCCTGCAGTTCCAGGTTCAGCGTGTCGATGCGGTTGCGGGTCTGAAGCCGGGCCTCGTCGTCGAGGTCTTTGGCGATGGTTTTTTCGAGCTCCTTGATCTCGGCGATGCGGACGTCGATTTTATCGCGGGCCGTTTCCAGCCTGGTTTCGTTCCAGTGCTGCAGTGATTCGCCGTTGAGGGTCACCTCGATGATCGGGAAGAGGGCCGCGATATTGGCGCTCCAGAGGGCGGCCACGCCGGCGGAGCAGAGGAACGAGGCCATCAGCACCGGCCAGTGCATCGAGGCGTCGCGGAGGGCCCGCATGAAATACCGCATGCCGCCGGTCGGCGGGGCGGCCCGCTTGGCGGATGCTTTGGGCGTGGGTGTGGTGATCGGCTGGGTGTGCGGCTGTTTCATGCCGGCTCGATGCCCTTGGGGGGGTAACGACGCGGGTCGCACGGGCGGCCTGCTCGCGGGGGCGGGAGGGTAGAGGCGGCCGCCGCAGCGATCAAGGCGGAATGCCGGCGGACGAAATACGTGAGAAAGTAGGCCGGTTGCGCTGCTGTAGGCCGGTTGCGCGGCTGTAGGCCGGTTGCGCGGCTGTAGGCCGGTTGCGCTGCAACCGGCTGCCGGTGCGAGCCTGTAGGCCGGTTGCGCTGCAACCGGCAGCCGGTGCGAGCCGCACCGGCCTACGGCCTGCTTCCCAGGCGGAGTTCGGCCGCGAGGGCCGTGTTGGCCAGGAGCATCGCCACGGTCAGCGGCCCCACCCCTCCGGGCACCGGCGAGATCTGGCCGGCCACCTCGGCCACCTCCTCGAAGGCCACGTCGCCCACGAGTCGCGGCTTCCCGCCGGCCGGATCCTCCACACGGTTGATGCCCACGTCGATCACCGCCGCACCGGGTTTGACCATCCCGGCTGTCACCAGACCCGGCTGGCCCACCGCCGCCACGAGGATGTCCGCGGAGCGGGTGATCGACGCCAGGTCGTTCGATCGCGAATGGCAGATCGTGACCGTCGCATCGCCGCCGGCTCCCCGGGAGGCCAAGAGCAGGGCCAGCGGCTTGCCCACGATGTCGCTGCGGCCGATGATCACCGCATGCCGGCCGGCGGTCTCGATGCCCGCGTCGAGGATCATTCGCTGCACCCCAGCCGCGGTGCAGGGGATGAAGCGGGCCCGGCCCTGCGAGAGCAGCCCGGCGTTTTCCGGATGGAAGCCGTCGACGTCGCGGTCCGGCGGCACCGCGTCAAGCACCGCCCTGGCATCGACCCGCTCGGGAAGCGGCAGCTGCACGAGGATCCCGTCGGCCGCCCCGTGCTCCTCGCGAGCGATGCGGCCCACGAGTTCGAGCAGGTCTGCGGTCTCGGCGTCGGCATCCACCCGGATCAGCTCCGAGTCGATTCCCACGCGGGCCGCCGCCGCCTGCTTGGCCCGCACATACGACCCGCTGGCGGGATTGTCGCCCACGAGCACCACCACCAGCCGCGGCCGCCGGCCGACCGTGTCGGCGAGCACCGCCACCTCCTCGGCGAGCGAGGCTTCGATTGTCGCGGCGAGGGCCTTGCCATCGAGCAGGCGTGCGGTCATTCGGTCCAGGCCTTCCAGGCATCGGCGATTCCCGCCGCCTCGGTGTCGCCTTCGTGGAACAGGAAGCGGTAGCGGAGGGTCAGCGATTCACCCGCCGGCAGCAGATACCCGCCCCTTTTCGTGCCGCCGAAGTGGTGTTCGCCGAAGGGGTTGGCCGTGAAGAGACCGTAGTCACGGGCATGCCAGCGGGGCGGGTGGTTGAGGTTGTCGGGGTGGTCGAGGATCGCGATGCCGACCGTTCGGCCCTCGACCGGCCCGAAGTAGTCGATCCAACGGCTCCGCTTGCCCCAGGCCTCGTGATCGGTGAGACCCTCGGAGCTGCGGATGTTGCCGGCCGCACCCCGCGATCCCTCGAGATCCCGCAGCTGCAGCGGCGTGCGAACCCGGATCGCCATCGTGCCTTCCTTGGTGTCGAGGAAGGGCACGTCCTTCTCGCCGGCGGTGAGCGTGATTTCGTAGTCGAGCCTGCGGATCGGATCGCTGCCGCCGAACGTCAGTCGTCGCACGTCGCGGAGCACCACGCGTCCGTCGGGAGCGAGCCAGTCGTTCTCCGTGACGAGCCTGCCGACCTCGCCGCCCTCGCAGGTCGGCATCGCCGTCTGCACGATCCGCGGCCGCCGGCCCTGCTTGTCCGGCCGGTGCAGCCAGAAATCGACACCCGCCACCCCGCCGTGGGTGAACCACAGCGACTCGTGGTGGGGATGGTCGTGGGCCTCGTCGGGCACGTCGGCTTCCACCGGCCACGACCGCGTCATCGGCACGCCGCCGGGACCGAGCACGGGGTAGAGGATCGGCTTGGCGTGGCCTTCGAAGAGGTAGGTTGTGAAGGGCTGCCCGTCGAGGGCCACCTCCACGCGGCCGGGACCCTGTTCGAGCGTCACCTCCGCCCGCACCGGCCCGCCGCAGGCGGCGGCCGTCGCCGCGAGCGTGGCGGCTAGAAGCAACCGCGGCATCAGCTCGCTCCTTCGCTCGTGCCGTCGGCCTCGCCCTCCGCGGGCGGCTCGGTGGGCGAGGCGGGCTCGGTGATTGTGGGGGCCACCGGCCCCGACTGCTCGAGCGTAAACTGCATCCGCAACTGGTGCAGCACCTCTTCGAGAAGCTTCTTCTCCTCGTCGGAGAGATTGCCGGCGGTCTTTTCCTCGAGCATGGCGATCGTGTCGATGAAGTGCCGGGCGCTGGGCAGGTTGCGGATCGGCTTGCCGGTGATCGGGTTGGGCACCCGGCCGAGCGCCATCAGGGCCTGCGTGAAGAGGGTCTGCACGTGAAACACGAAGGTCGCCGGCGGTGTCTCGCCTGTGGCGGCGTTGAGCTTTTCCACGAGTTCTTCCGGCGGGATTGCTGATTCGTCGGCCATGTGGCGGCTCCTCGTGCGGGTGTGGGTTGCGGTGGTCGGTGGGACGTCGGGCGAAGATTCTCAGGCTTCCGCCACCCAGGCGCTGCCGGCGTGTCGCTCGACCGCCGCGGCCACCAGCCCGGCAAACAGCGGGTGGGCGGCGGTGGGCTTGCTCTTGAACTCCGGGTGGAACTGCACCGCCACGAACCACGGGTGGTCGGCCACCTCCACGATCTCCACGAGCGAGCCGTCGGGGCTGGTGCCGGCGATCACCAGCCCCGCCTCCTCGAGCCGCCCGCGATACTTGCCGTTGAATTCGTAGCGGTGGCGGTGCCGCTCGGAGATTTCGCTGCGGCCGTAGGCCGCCTCGCAGCGGCTTCCCTCGGCGAGCACCGCGGGCTGGGCTCCCAGCCGCATCGTGCCCCCCTTGTCGGTCACGTCCTTCTGTTCCTCGAGCAGGCAGATCACCGGGTGTGGCGTGGAGCGGTCAAACTCGGTCGAGTGGGCCCCCTCCAGTCCGGCCGCGTGGCGGGCGAAGTCGATCACCGCGCACTGCATCCCCAGGCAGATGCCCAGGAAGGGCAGGCCCCGCTCGCGGGCGAAGCGGATCGCCGCCACCTTCCCCTCGATGCCCCGCTCGCCGAAGCCGCCGGGCACCACGAGGCCGTCGAAGCCGGCGAGCATCCGCTCGGCTCCCTCGCGTTCGATCTGTTCGCTGTTGATCGGCTGCACCCGCACCTGCGCCTTGTGCTCGATGCCCCCGTGGTCGAGGGCCTCGTAGATGCTCTTGTAGGCATCGCGGTGTTCGGCGTATTTGCCGACGACGGCAATTGAGATCTCGTGCTCGGGGTTGCGGAGCCGGTGGAGCAGTTCCTGCCATTGATCGAGGTCGGCGGCCGGGGCCTGCATCCCGAATCGCCGCAGGATCAGGTCGTCGATCCGGTTCGACTGCAGCGAAAGGGGCACCTCGTAGATCGAGAAGTCCTTGTCTCGTTCCTCGATCACCGACTCGATCGGCACGTTGCAAAACAGGGCGATCTTCTCCCGGTCGTCGATGTCGAGGCTTCGCTCGGTGCGACAGACGAGCAGGTCGGGCTGGATGCCGATCTGGCGGAGGATGCCCACCGAGTGCTGGGTCGGCTTGGTCTTCAGTTCGCCCGCGGCCTTGAGGTAGGGAACGAGCGTGAGGTGGATGAACATGCAGTTTTCCCGGCCCACGTCGAGCGGCACCTGCCGGATCGCCTCGAGGAACGGGAGGCTTTCGATGTCGCCCACGGTGCCGCCGATCTCGGTGATCACGATGTCGGGGCCGTCGTCGCCGAGCTTGCGGACCACGTCCTTGATCTCGTTGGTGATGTGGGGGATCACCTGCACGGTCTTGCCGAGGAACTCGCCCCGCCGCTCTTTGTTGATCACCGAGAGGTAGATCTGGCCGGTGGTGTAGTTGCTGTCGCGGGTCAGCGGGGTGGAGGTGAAGCGTTCGTAGTGGCCGAGGTCGAGGTCGGTTTCGCTGCCGTCGTCGAGGACGTAGACCTCGCCGTGCTGGAAGGGGCTCATCGTGCCGGGGTCGACGTTGATGTAGGGGTCAAGTTTCTGCATCTTGACCCGCAGGCCGCGGGCTTCGAGGAGCATGCCGATCGAGGCGCTGGTGAGGCCCTTGCCGAGCGAGCTGACGACGCCGCCGGTCACGAAGATGTGTTTGGTCACGCCTGCGGTTTCCTTCCCGGGGTGATGGGGTCTGGGAAGGATTGAACCAGCGATGTGGCGGGTGGTCAAATTGCGGCACGTAGGCCGGTGCGGCGCAAGTAGGCCGGTGCGGCTCGCACCGGCAGCCGGTTGCAGCGCAACCGGCCTACAGCGTCCCGCACCGGCAGCCTGTAGGCCGGTGCGGCTCGCACCGGCAGCCCGTAGGCCGGTGCGGCTCGCACCGGCAGCCCGTAGGCCGGTGCGGCCCGCACCGGCAGCCGGTTGCAGCGCAACCGGCCTACACCGGCAGCCGGTTGCAGCGCAACCGGCCTACACCGGCAGCCGGTTGCGGCGCAACCGGCCTACTTGCCTTCGACGGGCACCAGCGGTGGGTCGGCCGACGCCGGGATCACAGGCTCGACCGGCGGGGCCGGCTGCGGAGGCGGCGTGAAGCCG
>Ga0180430_10005435_pt1 | contig 10581 bp, 9 predicted proteins | sample SS_ome_9_FD_132999 | JGI IMG/M metagenome (GOLD analysis project Ga0180430, IMG submission 132999) | Hypersaline lake sediment archaeal communities from the Salton Sea, California, USA - SS_1_S_2 metaG | ecosystem: Environmental > Aquatic > Non-marine Saline and Alkaline > Hypersaline > Sediment... | reverse complement strand
GGTCGAGAGCTTGCGCCAGAGCTGTCGCCGCGAACACACATGATTCCGAATGAGCGTATGCTGATCGAGCAAGATCAAGGGCTTCGTCCTTGTCGCCTTTCTCCAGCGCACAGCGCGATAGGACTGCCTGCTCGAGCGAGCGTGTATCGCCGAACGGATGATTGAATAGGTGGCCCTCTGTCTCCGCCGCGATCGCCTCGGCTGCGAACTCCGCTGCGGTCTCAGCGTTGCGCGCGTCGAGCGCCAGTAGGGACTGGGTGATCAAGGGAGGAGGCTGACGGTTCATCTTGTCGAGTAGCTGCTGGGCCTCATCGGCGCGGTCTAGCGCTCGAAGACACTCCGCCTCAAGAACAGTCCAGTCTCCGTCGCGCTGAGCGCCAAGGTCTCGACTTGCCTCGGCGAGCAGGACAAGGCCTTGGTCCGGTCGTCCGCATGCGAGTAGGCTCGCCGCAAGGAGCTTCCAGGCTTCGCTGTTGGGGCGCGTCGTTCCCAGCATCGAAAGATCAGGATCGGTTGCCTTCACTACGTTTTCCATGAAGGATTCGTCTGACAGCAGCTGCTGCAGATCGTCTTCGCTCAGGTCTTCGTCCAGAAGACGGCGAAGTGGCTTCGGCACGTGCTCGGATGGGTCAGCGTCCAGAACTGCCGCGAGAATTGGTCGTAGTGTCTCGACCACGTGCCACGGCTGGCCGCGTGCCGTCAGGTATCTCGCGCGGACAAGCTCGATCTCGAGCTTCGAGCCTTCGGCATCTTCAAGATGACCTTGGAGCGTCTCGACGGCAGCCCAATCCCGAAGCCGAATTCCGACGCTTGTGCCGTTCGCGATCGGCAGCAGGAAGCCCTTGTCGACCTCGACCGCGTCGAGGTAGCAACGGAGTGCCTCTTCGAGCTGACCAGCATCCCAAAGAAGATTTCCGAGTATCGTGCGGGCGCGAGGAACTCTCGCGTCAACCTCTCTCGCACGAGCCACAGCTTCTGCGTTTCGGTTCAGGCAGTTAAGAGCGACAGCCACGTTGAGCGACGCAGCCGAGGCCCGTCCTGCGACCTTCTCCGCAGCCAGAAACGCCCGGAGCGAGACGTCGTGGAGCTCGCATTGTCCCGCCAGTGCTCCGATCTCCGCGTATGCGTCTTCGTGTGCTGGTTCCTCGATGAATCGTGGCACGCCCGCGATCATTCGCTCTAGGGCTCTTCGGAACGCCGCTCCTCCAAGCTGCTCGTGATAATCCACGACGTCTTGCCAGAGGCTCGCGTCATACGGAGGATCTAGGAGTTCTGGGATCAAGCGTGCGAACGGTGCTTCGTCCGTGACCCTCTCGATGTAGCGCCGTCCCTTCCTCCACGCCTTTTCGAGTTCGGTGAACTCGCCCGCGCTCAGTAAGCTCATGCAGAGCGACAGGTGCGCCCCGGCGCTGTCGGGTTGTGCGCGTACTGCCCGCCGCTGGTACTCGGCCTCGAGCGCGTAGTCCTTCTCGATATACGCAATCGAGTTCCCATAGAGGTGAAGTGCTATCCCGTAGTTCGGGTCTCGTTCTAGTGCTCGATCAAGATGCTTCCGGGCCTCCAGTGGCTTATTTGCTGCCAGCAGCTGCTGCGCATAGTTCGTATTCGCGAGCACATGGTCCGGGTCGAGTTCCAGAGCTTTCTGGTAGCAGCGCGATGATTCCTCGACGTCTCCGTGCTTGAAGTGAATGAGCGCGCCCAGCACATAGCCTTCTACGTGCCCCGAGTCTTGTTGGGTCAGGTCATTCACGACCGACAGAGCTCGCCCCGTTTGGCCGAGCTGGTATCGAATCATCGCGTTCGCGTAAAGAAGTTCGGCGTTGTCCGGGTCGTTGGCTAGAAGCTGCCGAGCGATGAAGAGTCGATACTTGAGCGCCTCCTCCTTGTCGACGAGTTCCAGGTGCCGACTCTCTTCTTCGGCGGTGAAGAACGAGACGACAGCGCCACCATTCGGTAGCTCCTTTCCGCTTCTGAGAAGTTCGAGGAACTCGCGATCGGAATCCGTCGCATCCTTCTGGTCGCAGGCCTTCTCGAACGCAGACTTCGCTTGGTCCAGCTTTCCCCGCTGTGCACAGGCGCGTCCATAGAAGGCCCATGCATCTCGTCGGTCCGGCATCAGCTCAGTCGCGCGCTTCGCGTAAGGGAGCGCCATCGCAGGCAAGCCCTGCATCGCGAGAATCCACGAGAGATCCAGAGCTGCCTCGGGAAACGGGTCTTCAGCATCTGCGGCTCTCATGAGCAGTTCGACTCCGTCGTCTAAGCGAGCCTCATCCTCCTCGACGCACGCCTCGTAGACATTGATCTGCCCGAGTTGCCAGAGTTCCGCTGGCGACAGCGCTTCCTTTCGGGCTTCGAACGACTCGCGCAAACGTTTCCGTTCCGCCCGGGGAGGAATCGGCCAGTCAGCGGGCACCTGGCGCATGCCGCGTGCCTTTCGACCAAACTTCCGATTTCGGCGGCCCTGCTCGCTGTTTTGCGCGCTAGGACGCTTTCGCTTGCTCATGGTTGTCGGCCTCGCCCGCACGGTCCCGCGGCGGCGCTTGGAATCCCGTGTGGTCGAGATCGTAGCCAGGATCTCGCGTGCGTCTCGCTCCCGTCCCGAGCGAGGCGGGCGACAAGCATGCAGCTCTGGAAAATCGCGAATCGATCCTACAGCGGGTATCGCCGCCTTTGACGTAGCCGCTGAACCGGCAGCGAAGAGAAGGCGGTACGTCCGTAGGCGGCCTGAGTGCGAAGAAGGGCCTCGAATTGCTGAGCTAGATCCGCAAACTCTTTCACGAACTTGTGAAAGTCGGTCGCCGCATCGCTTGCGGTTCCCCGATGGACCCCGACAAACATCTCGCGCGCAACGAGGGTCATGTACATCCCTACGCCCGCCTTCTTGGGCAAAAGCCAAACGAGATTCTTGCCCTCGCCGATATCAAAGAACACTGGACCGGGGCTCCCACCCCATTCACGAAGTAGGGTGCATCCGTCTGGCTCGACCCTGCGAAGCAGCTGATTTCCGCGGACGGGCCGCCCGCGGTTCCAGGCGCTCTCGAGCTGGGGGAGGTCTCTCTTTCTTCTCAGGGCGTCCACGACCCAGACGAGGTCTGAGTAGGCGGCGTCTCGTGAGCGGCGCTCCTCGGGCTTGATAAATGAGTGCTGAAACTCGAGGACCCACCCGTCGCCTGTCTTGACGTCAGCGATGTGCCGCTCTCCGTCGCTGGCCAGGTGAACGACCTCCTGCCACTCCGGTGGGAATTGGTTCTTCCATGCCTGATGCCAAGGTCCTTCGCTCTCCCATCGGCTGTTGCAGTTGGAGCGAACCTCATGCGCCCAGTGGTGTACTCGCACCTCCCCACATCTGGCGATCACCGTCCGGTCGCATTCGGGACATGTCCCCCGACTGCCCGGTTGGGCCGTCTGACGCTGCCCGTCCACGTTGGCGAACTTCATGCCCGATTCTCTCTATGGTCGTAATACGGCTGGCTCTCAACCTACGCCGTCGATTTGAGTGGCGTTGCGGCCTAGGGGAGCCGCAGTCTGCCACGCCGGTATGCCAGATTCGGGCACATCCACGTTGGGGCGGTTTGGCTGCGGATGGACGGCGCTTCAGGTTTGCCACGCATCTTCGCCGTCGTCGATGGACTTCCGCGGTGTTGATTCGGCCGCTGCATGGCTCCTCGAACGCTGTTGCTGCGATCTATCACCTTCTCATTTTCACGCGGGTCTGGCTTCACGTATCACCGTTTCCCCTTCCATAAGCGTTCCGGTCCCCGCGGCTGCCGCCCTGTGCGGAAATTCCCTTCTCGACTCACGAACCGTTTTCGATCCATACTCAGCTCAACACGACTCCCTGGCTGGGCAGGCCAGTTTGGGCAGCCTATAGGGCTGCCTTTTTTCTTGATGAATTGACTGCGGAAACTTCGGAGGGGCTTGAGCGACCGAACGATTGTTTACATCGATGGATTCAACCTCCACTACGGGGCGCTGCGAGGCACGCCGTATGGATGGTTGGACCTCGAGCGGTTGTTCCGCCTGCTACGACCCCACGATGACTTGCGGAAGATTCGGTACTTCTCAGCGCTTCTGATCGGCCGCGACCGCGTCTCCCAGCGCGCCTATCTGCGGGCGCTCGAGACACGTCCCCTCGTCGAGACGATGCTCGGCCGCTTCAAGACGAAGCGAATTCGATGCCGTGTGTCCGCCTGCAGAATGAGTGGGCCTCGGCGTTTCGCTTGGCCGGAAGAGAAGCGAACGGACGTGACAATCGGCGTGCAGATGCTGGACGATGCGTACCAGGAGGAAGCCGACCGACTGCTTCTCGTCAGTGGAGATTCCGACCTGGTTCCCGCTGTCTCGCTGATTCGAGAACGATTCCCTGAAAAAGAAGTGCTCGTCTACGTGCCGTCGCGGCATCCCGCGCGTGGGGCCGCCGTTGAGCTCCGGAATGCAGCGAACAGGGCAAAGCTACTGCCCCTTCAAGTCCTTGAGCACGCGCAGTTCCCCGACGTTGTCGTCGACTCGCTGGGGCGGCGGATTCGGAAGCCTTCGTGCTGGTACGGCGATTCTGGATAGGGACGCCGCTTCGGAAGGAATGGAGGGTTGTTTGCGGCACAGCCCGCCGAAAGCACAGATCCTTCCACAGTCCCCGATCGCTTCACGTCGGCGCCGTGACAACCTCATGGCCAGGTCTCAGGCGGGTCTCGATCTGAGGCTCATCCTCAGAGAGACCGGCCCCGGTTGCGACCACGCTGGGCGCACCTCGCCTGTCTGCCGTCGATCAGCCGCCAAAGGGGACGCGCCTCTCCCGAAGCGTGTCCCCTTTAGCCGCGTTCACTTTCCTTCCGGAAGAAGAGGGCGCCCCAATGCGGGGCGCCCTCTCGACCAGACCGAGATGGGCTCAATGCCCTGTCGTCCCTTTCGTCTCCCCTCGTCGAGTCCGGTACCACCCGGAACCCTGGGAACGAGCGCGCGACTGCCTTGCCGCTTGCTCGCGGGCTCTCGCGAGAGCCGCTGCTACTTGGGACCCGCTCCCACACTCGAGGATTTCAATCACCTGGCTGCCTCGCCAGGCACCGGGGACCAACCCGGCTCCTCCAGTGCTTCCCGGATTCGCATCCATCGTCAATCTCGAGATCACGTCGCTCAGCCCGGCTACTACGGGCAGATATCCGTGGGTACGTGCTCGCCTCCCGGCGAGCCGCAGTCTCCTCACGATGAGTGTGAGATTTCTGGGGGCCGAAGCCAGAAGCACCCCCTTACCCACTCCACGGAGTTATTCGCGGTTCGGCACCGTCTTCTCGAGAATTTCCTCGCAAGCGCTTCCACACGACCGGTTGCGCCTTTCACAGTTGAGCTCTTCACGTTCGGCGGTTTAGGCCGATACCCGGGTCCCGGCTTCGGACCCGGCCCGTCGTGTCACCACGATCGGGGCTCCCTGCGCGAGCCAGGTTGAGCGAACTCGGCCGGAATGGCCAAGCCCGAACCCCCTGGGCGAGCTTCGGTGTCTGCATTGCACAGACGCGGTACTCGCTTCGAATGGATGCGGCCGCAGGCTGTTTCACGTGAAAATCACGCGACTCGCCCACGGTTTTCCCCCGTCGCCCTGCCTCGGCAGCGTCCGTGTTGCCGGTTATCGGATAGAACGCCGGGATTGACTGACTACACGATGTAGAAAGCTTTAGGCCGACGAGCCTCCGTCGCACTGGACAAGCCCCTCTCGAGGCATCCAGCGCTACAGGGAAGAGTGCGTGCCAGGCGGTGAGCTCTGGCTCCTTAGGCGGTGGTGAGCCGCTTTACCGGAGGCACTCCCCCATCTCGGCCGGTCAGTGCGGCAGGTTGGATTTCCTACCCGCTCCACTTCCTGACGACCACAGGTCAAAGACCTGACTCGCTGCTTCTACCGTACGCGCCGATTTAAGTCATGAAGAAAATCGGGACCGATGGCTCCGATGTGTCCATCGGGACCGAAGGCCCCACCGGGTCCTCCCACACAAGCACCTGGACGCGTTCCGATCTCCAGAATTTCCCTTGACGGATTCGTTCCGCGCGAGGGATAGGGGAGGGGAACCAATGCTCCCGATGGCGCCAAAGGGCGGATCGGAAGTGCATCCACGGAGGAACATGAAACGAATTGCGATTGCCAATCACAAAGGGGGTGTCGGAAAGAGCGGCCTGAGTGTCTGTTTAGCCGGCGCTTTACGAGATGAAGGACGGCGCGTGCTTGTCGTCGACCTGGACCAGCAAGCAACGGCAACGGAGTGGCTTGGTCTCCGACATCCCGGTGAGCTCGTCGATGAGGACGCATTCGGCGGGCGTCTTCTGGAGACGCTCGCTTGCGGGCAGTCGATCGAGGCACTCGCGCACCCGTCGATATCGGGTGTGGATGTAATTCCCTGCGGCAGCGGATTCGCACCATTCGAACGTCGGGTCACCGGCCAGATCGCGAGCGAACGGCTCCTTGAGCGGGCACTCGACAGTTCGAGAACGAAATGGGACTACGTGCTTCTCGACTGCCCGCCGAGCCTGGGCCTCGTCACCGTCAATGCTCTCGTGGCAGCGGATCTGCTGCTCGTCCCGGTCGAGCCGAAGTCGGCCAGCCGGACGCCGATCCTGACCATTCTGCGGCTCGCCCAGGAAGTGCAGGGCCTCATCAATCCGCGCCTGGAGCTTCTGGGCATCGTCGCATCCCGATTTCAGCCGAGGCTCCAGCATCGCCAGGTTGAGTCGTGGCTGCGAGCACACTTTCCAGAGCAAGTCTTCGATACGGTGGTACGCGAGAGCACGCACGTCAGTGAGTCGCACGCGTTTCAGAAGCCCATCACGCAATACCTCTCCACCAGCAACGGCGCCGCGGACTATCAGGCTCTTTGCCAAGAGATGCTCGTTCGCCTCGAAGGTCGCCTTCAAGGGGTGAGGGAGGTGCGCATCCATGGCTAGCCGCAACACGCTGCCCGAGATCACGGGTGGGACGAGCCTGCTTCGAGACGCGATGGGCGACTCCAAGGGGCCGATATCGAACGAGGCGGCGCCTGACGCTGTTTACTCGGTTCAGCAAGGCAACCAAGACGGCCCGCCATCGAACAGCTCGTCACGGCGCGATTTCGAGCAGGAAGCACGCTCTAAGGTCAAGGTCCCGTTCAATTTGCCGTGCGACTTGGCAGAGCGCATTCGCGACGCGGTCTATGCGCTCTCTGGGCCGCCTTACTGCCTGTCCCTAGCCGCCTTCGCCGAGCAGGCGCTTCGAACGGAGCTCGCTCGCCTCGAGCGGGAAGCCAACAAGGGGCGACAATTCATGGCGCGCGCCGGCCGTCTTCGCCCAGGGCGTCGGTTGGGGAGCGCCTCATGACCGAGGGGAAGCCGAAACCACTCGTCAGCGTTGAGCGGCAGTTCGAGACCGACGTCGCCACGGGCGATACGCAAGTCAGGATGTTCGTGAAGATGTACTTCGAGGCGCGCGACTCGGGTCTCCTCGCCGATATCGGCGACGTGCGGTGGCGGACCTTGTGCTGTCTGTCGACCTATATGGACGCGCATGGGCGGTGCTCGCCGAGCCAGGCGCGTGTCGCGCGGGATCTGGGCATCAGTCGACAGCAGGCGAACCAGCGGATTCAGGCGTTGGCTGCTTACCGATTCGAGGGGCGGCCCGTCGTTCGAATCGAGAAGGCTCGGAGATGTAGTGAGCGGGGCCAGAGGTGGGCGAACAACGTCTACTTCATTCAGCCTATCTCGGGGCTCGGCATCTTCTCGGACCGCCGCGGCACCCAGATTGGGGGCGATCGGCCTATGTCAAGAAAACCTGACATAGGCTCAACCGTGTCCGCGTTACCAGTGTCAGGGGTGCCCGACACTAACAAGAGCCATTCCCTCAACGAGATCCACACACCAGAGCGTGTGTCTTTGGGTTCTGTTGATCGGGAATCCGAGGAGCGGGCTGTGCAGCTCGTACGACTGTTTCACGAGCGCCGAGGCCATTCCCCTGGCCGGCAACCGAGGCCGAAAGAGGTCCGGCAGGCGAGGGCGCTCGTCGTAGAGCACGGTCTCGAAGCGGCGAGGGGAATCGTGGAGTTCGCGCTGACTCGTGCGGAGCGGACGCGCTTCCCTATGGAGCACTTCGGCGCCGTGTTGTCCTACGCGGACGAGGCCATTGAGAGCGAACGTCGGTCGCGCGCTCGACGCGAAAGACAGGCGTGCCAGCCCTCATCCTCGGCCTTCGAGGATTGGCGGCGGCATCAGATCGACAGGGCACGAGAACGATTGGGGCCCCACGAGATCGAAGCGTTGGAGGAGGCGGTCCGTTCGGAGCTCCTCGACGAGCTCGATGACGAGGGGACGCTCGGCTTTGGATTGCTGCTTCGTACCCGCGTCGATGCGCTCATCGCGCTCGATTGCGGCATCGACCGCAAGGCGTTTCAAGGTCAGCGTGACTCACGACGACTTTCTGGCACGTGCGAATGCTCGACGTCCACGGAGGAAGACTCAACAAGACGTCGCGGAGTCGGGTCAGCCTGATCTACAAAACGCGTCGCCTCCCGCATTCGCCGCTCCGTATTCGTGTCCCGTCCTGTACGTTGAACAGGTCGCTCGACTCCATCGTTCGCGAGACGACCCTCGCCCGTCGAGCACATCCCAGATCAATCGCAGGAGATCCCGACCCTGCGCTTGCTGCGTGCCTCCCACGCAATCGAGCGAGTCGGGTGGGACCGAATTGAGATCGAATAGAACGGTGTTCTGGAGGTGGCTGTTGCTGGAGCAAGCTGACCGCGAGGCGAAGAAAAGCGAATTTCCGGAGGGTCCCGATCTCCAGCGTCGGATGGCGCTCACGATGAAGGAGGCCGCGGCGGTGCTGGGCGTGTCCGAGCGCCATTTGCGGAGTCGAATCCATGAGTTGCCCGTGGTTCGGCTCGGCGCGCGTCAGCTCATTCCGGTGGATGCGCTGCGCCGCTGGCTTGACCGAGAGGCCGCCGGGACGCGCCCTTCGGACGACCCGCGAGTCGCCCAGATCCTGCGGGGCGTACGTTGATAAGTGTGGTAATTTTCAGCTGTCTTCGTCGCGGGAGAGGGCTGAATGGGGCAGATGGGAGGCGCGAGGCCGGGGAGCGGTCGACCTCGCGAGCTCAATGACCGGGTTCGGGTCACGAGCTACGTCGAACGGACGGAGGCCGAGGCCCTCGAGCGCCGGGCTGCCAAGGAGGGTAAGTCCGTGGCGAGCGTGATCCGTGAAGCCATCCAGGCCTATGTGGCTCCGCGCCGGAAGCGTCGCTGATGGGGGTCAAGGTCCGTTTCGAGCGCGGCTTCTTCTGGATCATCATCCACAAGGATGGGCGCCGGACCAAGAAGAAGGTCGGCAAGAGCCGCCAGGAGGCGGAGCGGATCGCTGAGCAGATCCGCATGCACCTCATCCTCGAGGGCTTCGGCGCGGACACCGACATCGAGCCTGCGCCGGCGTTCGATGTCTTCGCGGTTCGTTGGTTTGACACCGAGGTGCGGATCCCGAGCGAGCGGGGACTCCCCGGAGCCCACGCTCGCAACACGGTCCGAAACCGAGACATCTTCTTGCAGCGCCACCTGATCCCCTTCTTCGGGGACCGGCCGCTCGACTCGATTCGCCCGGCCGATATTCAGCGCTTCCACGACGAGGCGATGCGTCGCGGCGAGCTCTCGACGTCCACGATCAACACGATCCTCGGGACGCTTCGACTCATCCTGGCGCACGCACACGTGCAGGAGCTCGTGGCCAGCAACGCCGTGGATGTCTGGAAGTCGGGGCGCGGCCGCCGCAAGGGGACGGCCATCGCCCCGGTGTCTGGTGAGAAGGTGCTCTCCCACGAGGAGCTCGAGGAGCTTCTTGCCACGTCCGCCTCGCACTTCGCGGCGCAGTATCCGCTCATGCTCTTCCTCGCCGATACGGGTGTACGGATCGGCGAAGCCTGTGGGCTTCAGTGGCAGGATCTCGACCTCGCGAACGGCACCGCCCGAATCGCGAGGAGCGCTGATCACGCTGGTCGCCTGGGGCCAACGAAGACGCGTCGCGAGCGCGACGTCGAGCTCTCGACACGTCTTCGGAAGGCGCTCCGCGGCATTCAGCCAGACATTGCCCGAGACGACGCTCCCGTCTTTCGTGCACCGGAGGGTGGACCGCTCATCTCGTCCAACTTCCGTGAGCGCGTCTTCCGCCGAATCGTTCGCAAGGCGCTTGGCAAGGACCGCCGCGGAGTGACGCCGCACAGTCTGCGCCACACGTTTGCGAGCCTTCACATGGCGAGGGGTACGAACCTCAAGTGGATTCAGGCCATGGGGGGTTGGTCGTCGGCCAAGATGTTGCTCGACGTGTATGGCCACTACCTGCCCAGCGAGAGCGCGGGATACGCGGATGCGCTCACGGCCCTGGACGGCCCCCAGGCGGCACTAAGTACCACACGAATCAAAGGCCCCCGGCGCGGCGGTCGCGCAAGTGCGCGACGCGCCAGAGGAAAAATGGAGCCGACGATCCGACTCGAACGGACGACCTGCTCATTACGAGTGAGCTGCTCTACCAGCTGAGCTACGTCGGCCCCGGGTACGGTCCGCTTCTCTCGTTGCCTCGCCGGCCGTCGC
>Ga0180430_10005434_pt1 | contig 10581 bp, 9 predicted proteins | sample SS_ome_9_FD_132999 | JGI IMG/M metagenome (GOLD analysis project Ga0180430, IMG submission 132999) | Hypersaline lake sediment archaeal communities from the Salton Sea, California, USA - SS_1_S_2 metaG | ecosystem: Environmental > Aquatic > Non-marine Saline and Alkaline > Hypersaline > Sediment... | reverse complement strand
CGTCGATGACTTGAACGATGGCCCCCGTGCGGCTGGCGCGGTCGGCCACGACGACCACGGAGCCCTCGGGCATCTCGGCCAGAAACCGCTCCATGCGCGCCCGCACCGAACGAATGTCCACCACTCGACCCTCGATGTAAACCCGTCCCTCTTCGGTGACCCCCACCATGAGATTGTTCTTTTCCTTGGTCGTCACCGTGCGCGCGGAAGGCTTCCGCACGTCCACTCCCGACTCGCGCACGAAGCTGGTGGTCACCAGAAAGAAGATGAGCAGAATGAAGACCATGTCGATGAGAGGCGTCAAGTTGACGTCTCTCGGCCTCGAAGCCCGGGAACGGGTGTAGCGCAGACTCTTCATGAAGAACGCTCGGCTTCCTCTTGACAGATGCGGGAAAAATGCAGGCAGAACCGCTCCATCCTGCCCCGGAACCGCTCCACCCTCCGGCTCAGCACATTGCCCATGAACAGCCCCGGAATGGCCACCACCAAGCCGCTTTGGGTGGTGACGAGGGCTTCGGAAATGCCCGAAGCCATGGCCTTGGCGTTGCCGGTGCCGAACCGGGAAATGACGTCGAAGGTGGCGATCATGCCGGACACCGTCCCCAGAAGGCCCAGGAGGGGAGCGATGGAAGCCAGCACGACGATGGTGGGGATGCTCTTTTCCAACCCGGCCAGGCGCCTGCGCATGAGCTCGCGCAACAGCTCGCCGTCCGCCTTGGCGTCCCCGGTGCGGCGCTCCCGAAAGTCGGCCATCATGCGTCCGTGCCAGCTCTCGGGGAAAGGGGCTTCCTCCTCCAGGAGGATCACGCAGTTGGCCAGGGGCAATCGCTCCCGCTTCCAAGCCTGGATCTCCATCTGCTTTTTGAAGATCAAAAGCCACATCCACAGGGAAAGGGCCACCAAGGGAAGCATCACCAGTCCGCCGCTTCGCAGATGGCCCCCCACGTCCGCCGCGAGCTCACGCAGCCCGATGAGCCACTCCATCCCGAAGGCCTCCGTGCTTGAGGAGGGTCGCCGTCAGGGCCGTCCCCTTTTCCTCCATGTCTCCCAGAATCTTCTCGGCCCGCCGCTCCAGAAAGTGATGCGCCAGCACGATGGGGATGGCCACGGCCAAGCCCAACTGAGTGGTGACGAGGGCTTCGGAGATGCCTCCCGACATCATGCGGGGGTCCCCCGTCCCGTAAACGGTGATGACTCGAAAGGTATTGATCATCCCCGTGACGGTGCCCAAAAGGCCCAGAAGGGGCGCCACCGCCGCCAGGACGCTCAAAGTGGAAAGAAACCGCTCCACCCGGGGCAGCTCCTTGAGCACCGCCTCCTGCAAGCCGTTTTCCAGGGACTCGCGCGTCGCCCCCAGATGGTCCAGTCCCGCCCGCAGGACCCGGCAGGTGGGACATTTCGAGCGCCAGCCCGGCAGATCGCGACAATCCTGCCAGCGCCGCCGAAAGGCCAGTTGCTCGATGCGCCCCATGAGCTTGTCGGTGTCCTTGCGATGGCGAATGAAAAAAAACACCCGCTCCAACGACAGAACGACGGCCGCCAGCCCCACCAGAAGGATGGGCCAAACCAGAAAGCCGCCCGAGCGCAGCCACTCCCGAACGTCCTTGCCTTGGCTTGCGGATTCGAAAACGGCTCCTCCCGAAAGGTCCACGGGCAGGACCCGGGATTCCCCCTCGAGATACTTGCGGATGGATCGGCGGACGAGCCAGGAAGGCCGGGGAACGGACTCATAGAGAAGCTCTCCCGGACGGTAGCGCAGGAGCCCCACGTCGTCTCCCTGCCGGTAGATGCTCGTGAAAGGCCCGACCTGCAGAATTTCACCCGCGGCCTCCCTCCCCTGCTCGTTGACGAAATCCCCTTCCGCCAACCGAACACGCCCCGACGCCTCCATTTCGTCCAAAAGCAGGTCCAGCATGCCCTTCACATGGACGAAAGAGGGCGAAGCGTCCCCGTCCAAAAGGGGATCCAGGGGCTCCAGCCGCTCGGGGCTTCCGGCGGAAAAGGGGCTTGCTTCCAACAGGGCCCGGGCGTCCCGCGCCGCCCCTTGAAGAATCCCTTCCAGCAGTTGCAGCTCGCCCTCCTCTTCCGCCATGCGGCTCTCCAGAGACCGCTCCTCCTCGAGCAAGGCGTCCAGGGTCCCTTGCTCCTCGCGCCAAAGGGCCTCGGCTTCCTCGACCCGGGCTTCCAGCTCCTCCAGCCGGGCCAGAAGCTCCTCCTTTTCCTTCTTCATGGAGTCCCGCAAAGCTTGACGGGCTTTTTCCGTTTGCTCGAGATGGCTTTCCACTTCCGCCGCCGCCACTTGCCAGGAGGCCGCCGCTCCCGGCGTCGCCCACAGAAGCGCCGCCATCGCGGAAAGGACCAGACCCCGGGACCGTCGCCTCCAACACCGCCGTGCCATTTCTTTCGTCCCTCCCGCTTTCAGATGAGGACCGCCCCCGGGAGGGAGGGCGTCCCCGCCCTCCTTGGGGACGGACCGCGAGCTTGCAACGAGGGCGGGATGCCCTCGCTCCCGGGAAAGCCCCGCCCCCAATGCCGGTGGGCTTTGTTGACGGAGCGATAAATTCTCAAACTTTTCCCCATTGGAAAGATCCCCCTGAATCCCCCTTTGAGAAAGGGGGACTTTGTCGGAGCATGCGCGATCCAGGGCTTGGATCGTCGGAGCGCCAGACTTTCCCGTATCATTCCACATTCTCATTCCCGCTCGTCGATTTCACCAGCTTCCGGTGGAGGCAAGGGAAGGTTCACCAGATCCATGGGGCGCTTGCGCTGGGCCATCTCGACGGCCATGCGCAGGCTCCGGGCGTAGGCCGAAGGGAGGTCCTCCCATCGCTCGGCATCGGCGTCGTAACGCCCCGCTCGCCCCCCGTCGTCCGTCATGTAGAACAGCCCCACCCGGCCCAGGCGAAAGAAAACGACGCGGGTAGGCTCGCCCTCCAGCTCCAGCGACCCTTCGTAGCTTTCCACGCCGCGCCCGTATTCGGCCTCCACCTGAAAGGCTTCCAGCAAGCGGCGGACCTTCTCGGGAAGCTCCACCGAGTAGTCGTTCAGGGCTTCCTCGAGAAACGCCAGTCTCCGTCGCCTTTCCTCGGGCAGAAACGGCAGGTCCTTTTCCACGAAGGCCTTCAACTTCGCCAAGGCCTCGTCCAGGTAGGGCTCCAGCTCCATGCGCAATCGCTCCAGCCCCGCCCGTTTCTCCCGCAAACGGTCGATGGCCTCTTCCCGATTCCGCACGTACGCCCGGTGCTTCTCCTTCCGGTGCTCCAGCCAGCGCCTTCGGTTCTCCAGGTCCCGGATGCGCGCCAGGAGCCGCTCCCGCTCGAGGGCCCACTGGTCGGCTTCCTCCTGCACCTTGCGCCCTTGGGCGATGGCCTCCTCCAGTCCGTCCTCCACTTCGCCGGGGGACGGCTGCGCCCGGGCCCCGCCGGACGGCACGCCCGCGATCGACAAGACCAGAACCGTCAGGAAAATCCCGCGAAACATGAAAAGCTCCTCCAACAAAAAAGGCCACGAAGCCCCCGCGAAACGACATGGGGCCTTCGTGGCCTGGATTCGATGCGACTCGAAAGAGGGATTCGGCGATTTCCCCGGATCCCCGCATACTGCCTTGAACAGCTCTTCTTCAACGCCTTCTTGGCGACGATAACGATCCGATCCTTACCACTTTTCGCGCCGGGGGTCAAGCGTTCAGGACTCGCTCGCTTCGGCGGAGGGAGCGGCGGGTCTTGACTTCCCTGGCGACCTCGGGTAATCAAGGAATCGACAATGGGCGGCCGAAGCCGCCCCGCTTTTTCGCCGGCGGGAAGCCGGCGGACCCTCGAAAACGGCGCCCGACGGACGCCGGCCGTTCGATGGATGGATTGAAGCAAGCCACGAAGGCTTTCTCCTTCCTTGAAGGAAGGGCCTTGGTGGCTTTTTTTGTCGGCTCCGAAATCTTCCGGAAAGGGGGGGCGCGTTGACCTGTCGCGTGGAAAAAGCTCGGCCGGGGGCCGTCACGTCGGCTTTTCTGCATCGTTTCAAGGCCAAGATGACCCTTCTGGCCGTCTTGACGGGGATCGCTCTGACCCTGGCCGTTTACGCCGTGACCCAGGGGGCCTACGACCTGTCGCCCCTCCGCGTTCTCAAGGTCCTGACGGGCGGGGGGGGAGAAGCCGCCGACGTGGTCGTCTGGAACATCCGGCTGCCCCGCATCGCCGCCGCCCTCATGACGGGCTGGGGACTGTCCCTGGCGGGCTTGAGCATCCAGTCTCTTCTGAAGAACCCTCTGGGCTCGCCGTCCACTCTGGGCATCAGCCAAGGGGCGGCCTTCGGGGCGGCCCTGGCCATCGTGGTCTTCGGGGCCAAGGTGTTTTCGGTGACGGTCTTCGCCTTCGCGGGGGCCATGGGGGCCACGGTGGTCATTCTCCTTTTGGCGCGCCTCAAGAGCCTGTCCCCCGAAGCCATCATCCTGGCCGGCGTGGCCCTGTCGTCCCTGTTCGGCTCGGCCACCATCCTCGTCCAGTACGTGGCCACGGAAACCCAGCTGGCGGTGGTGGTGTTCTGGACCTTCGGGGACGTGGCCCGCTCGGGCTGGAAGGAGATCGGGCTCATGTCCGCCGCCGTCGTCCTGGCCTCCCTTTACCTGGCGGCCCGCAGGTGGGACCTCAACGCCCTGGATTCGGGAGAGGAGACGGCCAAGGGGCTGGGCGTCCACGTGGAAAGGGTGCGGCTGCAAGGCATGGTGGTGGCGTCCCTGGTGTCGGCTCTGGCCACGGCTTTCCACGGGGTCATCGCCTTCGTGGGCCTCATCGCCCCTCACATGGCCCGACGCCTGGTGGGGGCCGACCACGGTCTGCTCGTGCCCTTCTCGGCCGTGCTGGGAGGCTTGCTGCTGCTGGCCGCCGACACCCTGGGGCGAGTCCTGGTGGGATCGGGGGCCCTGCCCGTGGGGGTGGTCACCTCCTTCATGGGCGCTCCCATGTTTCTTTACCTCCTCGTTCGAGGCTACCGATGATTCTGGAAATCCAAAACATCCGCTTTTCCTACAACAGCCATCCCGTCCTGGACGACGTGAGCTTCTCCCTGGACAAGGGTCGCATGCTGGGAATCCTGGGCGTCAACGGCGCGGGCAAGTCCACCCTGCTCAAGTGCCTGAATCGCATCCTGACGCCCCAGCGAGGCGGAGTGCTCCTGCACGGGGAAGACCTGCTGCGCATGGACCGGCGACAAACGGCCCGACGTTTGGGCTACGTCCCCCAAAGGCACGGGGAAAGCCGCCTGAGCGTTTACGAGGCCGTCCTGCTGGGGCGAAAGCCCCACATGGGATGGACGGTCAGGAAGGAGGACCACGCCATGGTGGAAAGCCTCGTCGAGGGGCTGGGGCTGGGCCCCCTCGCCCTGCGCCCCGTGAGCGACCTGAGCGGCGGGGAGGCACAGAAGGTGATGATCGCCCGCGCCCTGGCCCAGTCCCCCAAGGTCCTTCTTCTGGACGAGCCCACCAGCAACCTGGATTTGAAGAACCAACTGGAGGTGCTCGGCCTGATCCGGCGCATCGTGAGGGACCACGGCCTGTCGGCGGTGGTCTCCATCCACGATCTGAACCTGGCCCTGCGCTTCGCCGACGAATTCCTCTTTCTCAAGGACCACAAGGTCCACGCCATGGTTCCCAAGGAAGGGCTGACGGCGGACGTCATCCAGCAGGTGTACGACGTGCCCGTGGTGCTGGAGAAGGTGGGCGAGCACACGGTGGTGGCTCCGGTGTAAACAGGCGAAATCCGAAATTCGAAGAAAATCCCAATGATCGAATTGTCAAAATCCAAAACGAACGGCGATGGTGGACGACCCATCAAGTACGGGGAGGCTTTATGAGAAGCAGGGGATGGTGGACGGCATGGTTTGCGGTGGCGGTGGCGGGGGTTTTGGCCGCCGTCCCGGCGGTGGCGCTGGAGATCGAGGACATGGCCGGGCGGTCGGTGGAGGTCCCCGGGGACCCGGAAAGGATCGTTTGCATCGGGCCGGGAACGCTGCGCCTCGTCGTCTATCTGGAAGCCCAGGACAAGGTGGCGGGGGTGGAGGAAATGGAAAAGATCAACCCTCGGGGACGCCCCTACTGGCTGGCTCGACCCCGGCTGGCCGAGCTGCCGCGCATCGGGCCCGGCGGACCGGCGAGCATCAACAAGAAGCCCGACCTGGAAGCCATCCTGAGCGTCGCCCCCGACCTCGTCTTCGTCACCTACATGGACGCCCCTCTGGCCGACGAGGTGCAGCGGTCCCTGCGGACCCCCGTGGTGGTCCTGAGCTACGGGGAGTTCGCCATCTTCGACGAGGCCGTGTACGTGGCGCTGCGGCTGGCGGGGAGAATCCTGAACCGGGAGGAGCGGGCGGAAGCCGTGGTGGGATACATCGAATCCTTGCGCAAGGACCTTCGCCGGCGGACGGCGGATCTCCCCGACGAGGACCGCGCCAGGGCCTACGTGGGCGGCATCGGCTACCGGGGGGCCCACGGACTGGAGAGCACCAAGCGGAGCTACATTCCCCTGGACTGGGTGAAGGCGGTCAACGTGGCCGAAGAGGTGGAATCGGCCATCGGCAGCCAGGTCTTCGTGGACAAGGAGATCCTTCTGAAGCTGGACCCGGAGGTCGTTTTCATCGACGGGGGGGGACTGGCCCTCGTCGAGGAGGACTATCGCAAGAAGCCCCGATTCTACCAGGCGTTGAAAGCCTTTCGAACGGGCAGGGTTTACACGCTGCTGCCGTTCAACTTCTACACCACCAACATCGGCACGGCTTTGGCCGACGCCTACGCCATCGGCAAAATTCTCTATCCGTCGAGGTTCGAAGACGTGGACCTGGAAAAGAAGGCCGACGAAATCTATACTTTTCTGGTGGGGGCCCCGGTGTACGAGGCCATGCGAAAGGACTACGGGCCCATCGGGAGCAAGGCCCCGTTGGCGGGAGGAGAGCGATGAGAGACGAAGGATCGAGCGGTTTGGAAATGGTTTTGAAGCCCGTGGGCGTGGTGCGAAGCGAGATCAAGGCCCCCGTGCTCCAAGCGGGCAAGGAAGGCCTCGAGCTGCGGGAGCGCATGAGCAAGCTCAGGGAATATCACCGGAAAGTGAAGGAAATGGTCTCCGAGCTGCGAATCCACGAGGAATGGGAGGGAATCCTGGACGGGATCGAGGGGTTCTCCCACCTGATGGTGCTCTACTGGCCCCACCTCGTCGATCCCGAGCGCCGGGGCCTGCGCCGCGTTCATCCCATGGGGCGCAAGGACCTGCCCCGGCAGGGGATCTTCGCCACTTGCAGCCCCGCCCGCCCCAATCCGGTCCTGGTCACGACGGTGGAGCTGTTGGGGCGCGACGGAAGCGTGCTGCGGGTCAAGGGGCTGGAAGCCGTGGACGGAAGCCCCGTGGTGGATATCAAGCCCTTCGTGAAGGGCTACCACGGAGCGGAAAGCCCCAGGGTCCCGGACTGGATGGCGAGAATCCACAGGGAATTGGAAGACGGCGACGGGGAGGAAGCCCCGGGGCCGGACGGATCGAAATAGAGAGGAGAACGCCATGAGTGCGAGCGCCAAGCAAATTCTGGAAAGCGACGAGTTCAAGCGGTGCGCGGAGTTCCACGGCCACGTATGCCCGGGGCTGTCCATCGGCTACCGGGCCGCCAAGGCCGCCATGGACTGGCTGCGCGAGAAGCGCTCCGAGGACGAGGAGATCGTGGCCGTGGTGGAGACCGACGCCTGCTCGGCCGACGCCGTGCAGGTGCTCACGGGCTGCACCTTCGGCAAGGGCAACTTCGTGTACAAGGACCGGGGCAAAATGGTGGTCACCCTTCTGAGCCGCGGAACGGGCCAGGGGGTCCGGGTGGCCATGCGCCCCGACGGCTTCGCTCCCGACGAGGAGCACATGGGGCTGCTCAAGAAGATGATGAGCGGCGAGGCCGACGAGGAAGACCGCCGACGCTTCCAGGAGGTCCATTTCCGCCGGAGCTGCGACGTTCTGGAAGCCCCTTTGGAAAAGCTGTTCACCGTCGCCCCCGTGGAGGAAGAGCCGCCGTCCAGGGCCCGGATCGAGCCGTCGGAGCCCTGCGCCCGGTGCGGCGAGCCCGTCATGCGCACCAAGCTGGAAACCGTGGACGGACAGAAGGTTTGTCGCGGGTGCCTGGAAGCTTCGGCCCCGTGAAGAGAGCGAGAACCGGGAGCGTCGCCCGGGCCCCTTTTCGCTTGGGGCACCGATACGCCCGGCCCGAGCGGAAGCGCCCAAGGAGGGGACCGTCATGGAAGATCGCGGGGATTTTTTCGACCGAAAGGCCCACCGGTGGGAGGAGGTCCACTATCCTCCCGCCGTGCGGGAGCGGTTGGCCGCCCTGGTCCTCCGGTTCGGCGTGAGGGCCGGGGGCCGCGTTCTGGACCTGGGGACCGGCCCCGGCGTTCTCATCCCCTACCTCCGTCGCCAAACGGGGCCCGAGGGGCGCGTCTGCTCCCTGGACCTTTCCTTTCCCATGGTCCGCCAAGCGGCCCGAAAGCCCCTCCTCCCCGGGGACCTCGTCCTGCAAGGCGACGCCCACCACCTCCCCTTCCAGGCGGAAGCCTTCGACCACGTGGTCTGCTTCGCCGCCTTCCCCCATTTCCACGCCCCTCGACAGGCCCTGAAGGAAATGGCCCGAACGGTTCGACGAGGCGGGACCGTGACCATCGCCCACCTCATGAGCCGCGATGAGCTGGCCAGGCACCATTCCGCCCACGGGGCCGTGGCCCGCGACGCCCTGCCCGACGAAGCCCGCATGAGCGCATGGCTCGCGGAAGCGGGCCTCCATCCCCTCTCCATCCTCGACGAGCCGGGACGCTACCTGGCGCGAGCCGTCAAGAGGTAGGGATCCGTCAACGAAGTTTCTCGATGTATCCGCACCCCTGCGTCGTTCCGGCGATCCTCGGGCCGGAATCCACGCTTTCGCGGTCGGTCGCGACATCCGGGGCGCGGCCGTTCCGCCGGAATAGGCGACTCGACGCGAACGAGCTTTCTCGACGGACCCCTTAGTGCCCCGCAGCGCGAAATCGGATCCGTTTCGGATTTCGCCCGAGCGCTCTTTTCGTCCGGGCACCGGCCCGACCCCTTGCGGGCGTCTTTCGCGGAGACCGGCCGCTTCGGAAGAGGGGAAATTCGCATGGATTGCGCAGGGGATTTTTTTATGGACAGACATCCCCGGACGGTATAGTTTGGCTTCGATCGCATGCATGTTTCAATCGGTTGCCAATCCGCGTTTCCGGCAGCACACCTGCGAAAAACCGAAGACAGAGGAATAGGACATGATACGGCCCCTTCCTCGAGGGTCTCCCCCTGCGAAAACGGTTGCGGGGATGCGCCGTTTTCGCGCCTTCCCCTTCCAAGGGGCTTCATGGCGGGAAAGCCTCGGAGGGCAGCCCGAAGCCGACGACGGCGGGAGAAGCCTTTCCGGCGCGCCAAGGGGCTCGCTCTTGCGGAAGACGGTCCTCGTCTTGCTGGCCCTCGCGGTCCTGGCTCCGCCGGGAGGACCGACACCGGCGCTCCCGCAAACCGGGGCCGCCTACGAGCGGACCGCCATCCCCTCCTCCTTCAATCCGGTGGGCTCGGGGGCGAGGGCCCTGGGCATGGGCGGGGCCTTCATCGCCGTGGCCGACGACGCCACCGCCGCCTCGTGGAACCCCGGGGGGCTCATCCAGTTGGAGCGTCCCGAGCTCTCCGTCGTGGGGGCCTGGCTCGAGCGCTCGGAAGACACGCGCTTCGGCAAGTTCCCCGAAGCCGACGGGCCCAAGACCGTCTCCGACGCAAGCCTCAACTACTTCAGTCTCGCCTATCCCTTCGTCTTCGCGGGCCGCAACATGATCCTTTCGCTGAATTACCAGCACCTGTTCGACCTGAGCCGCGACTGGAGCTTTTCCCTGGTCGAGCGCCCGAGGGAGGGCGCGGTCCTGGAGACCTCCGTCGAGAACGAGCAGAGCGGAGGCCTCTACGCCTACGGCCTCGCCTATTCCGTCCAGGTCCTGCCCGTCCTTTCCCTGGGCTTCACTCTCAACCTCTGGGAGGACGGCCCCTATCGAAGCGGGTGGGAAAAGTCGCACCGCGAAACGACGGCGGGGACCTTCTCGAGGGGCGACTCCTCGTGGGTCGAGGAGAATTACAACACCGACCGCTACGCCTTCGACGGCTTCAACTTCAACCTGGGAATCCTGTGGCACGCCACGGACAAGCTCACGGTGGGGGCCGTCTTCAAATCCCCCTTCACGGCGGACCTGCGATACCGGGGCTCCTCCCGCACCCGCATCGAGTTTCCGGCCCACCCGGACAGGCCGCCCTCCGATTCGTCGTCCTTCCATGCCGAGGACCGGGAGATGGACATGCCCATGTCCTACGGCATCGGCGTCGCCTACCGGTTTTCGGACTCCTTCACTCTGTCGGCGGACGTTTACAAGACCCACTGGGAGGATTTCGTCCACACCGACGGCGAAGGCGTGAAAACCTTTCCCGTAAGCGGCCTGCCCCTGGAGGAATCGGACGCGGGCCCGACGCACCAGGTCCGGTTCGGGGGGGAATACCTTTTCATCGGGAGCAAGTGCGTCGTCCCCCTTCG
>Ga0180430_10005433_pt1 | contig 10582 bp, 8 predicted proteins | sample SS_ome_9_FD_132999 | JGI IMG/M metagenome (GOLD analysis project Ga0180430, IMG submission 132999) | Hypersaline lake sediment archaeal communities from the Salton Sea, California, USA - SS_1_S_2 metaG | ecosystem: Environmental > Aquatic > Non-marine Saline and Alkaline > Hypersaline > Sediment... | reverse complement strand
TCGGATTTCACCCTGTGCCAGCAATTCACCCTGATCGGCTCGGGGATGATCTGGAACATCTATTTCGGACTGTTCGCACTGGCGGCCGGGTTTTTCCTCGCCACCCTGCTCGCGCTCGGCAAGGGCTCGCGGCTGTGGATCACGCGAAAGCCGGCGGAATGGTTCATCTTCATCTTCCGCGGTTCGCCGCTCTTCATCCAGTTCTTCTTCGCCTATTTCACCTTCCTGTCGCTGAAGGGGGTCAGCCCGATGTTCGATCCGTTCACCTCGGCCTGGCTCGGGGCGCTGATCGTGCTGTTCTTCAACACCTCCGCCTATACCGGCGAGATTTTCCATGGCGCGCTGAAATCCATTCCCAAGGGCGATCTCGAAGCCGCGGATGCCTACGGGCTTTCGGGCTGGGCGCGGTTCCGCCGGATCACTTTTCCAACCATGCTCAGGCTGGCCTGGCCGGCCTATACCAACGAGGCGATCTTCCTGTTCCACGCCACCACGCTGGTTTACTTCTCGGGCTTCCCGGCCTGGCAGCAGCGCGGCGACGCGCTCTATTACGCCCAGTTCTTCGCCGACAAGACCTTCAACCCGTTCATCCCCTACCCGATTCTCGCCTTCTATTTCATCCTGCTCACGCTGGCGGTGATCGGGCTTTACGGAATCGCCAACCGCTACCTCAACCGGCACCTGCCGAAGGAAGCCCGCCGCCCGCTGCGCATCCGGCCCAACCTGATCCGCTGATGTTCGACCGGGCTGCGCCCGGCCGACCCGCGGGGGGCAGAGCCCCCCGCACCCCCAGAGTATTTCGACCAAGAAAAAGGGCACAGAGCCCCCCTTGCCGGTATTTCGGGGGTCGGGTAGGCTGCGCGTGAAATTTGATCAAATTGGTGCATCATGCGGATCGGCATCCTTCAACCCGGCCACGCCCCCGACGAGGTTCGGGGCGAGCTGGGCGACTATGCGGACATGTTCGAGCGGCTGCTCGCGGGCCAGGACTTCAACTTCAGGCGTTGGGACGTGGTTGACGGGATCTTCCCCGAAGGCCCCGACGAGGCCGATGCCTGGCTCATCACCGGCTCGCGCCACGGGGTTTACGAACCGCACCCCTGGCTGCCACCCCTGGAAGGGCTGGTGCGCGAGATCGTCGCCTCCGGCAAGCCGCTCGTGGGGGTCTGTTTCGGCCACCAGGTGATCGCCCAGGCGCTGGGCGGCAAGGTCGAGAAATTCGCGGGTGGCTGGGCCGTCGGGCGGCAGGACTACGATTTCGGCGACGCGACGCTGGCGCTGAACGCCTGGCACCAGGACCAGGTGACCGAGCTCCCGCCGGGGGCGCAGGTGATCGCCTCGAACGATTTCTGCGCCAATGCGGCGCTGGTGATCGGCCAGAACGTGCTGACGATCCAGCCGCACCCGGAGTTCACCGCCGAGATGATCGCCGGATTGATCGACCACCGCGCCGCGGCTGTGCCCGCCCCGCTCGTGGCCGAGGCGCGCGCCACACTCGACACCGGAACCGACAATGCGGAGCTTGGCCGGCGCATGGCCGAATTCCTGCGCAAGGGAGCCAAGTGATGGCCAAGACCGACTGGACCGATGCCCTGCCCGAAGCCGCCAGGGCCTATCTCGAGGGCAAGCGCCTCGACGAGGTAGAATGCGTGATTTCTGATTTTCCCGGCATCGCACGGGGCAAGGCGGTGCCCGCCGCCAAGTTCGCCCGGCAATCCTCGTTCCACCTGCCCGAATCGATCTTCTTCCAGACCATCACCGGCGACTGGTCGGACGACGCCGCCGAGGAAGGCTTCGTCGAGCGCGACATGATCCTCAAGCCCGACATGGAAACCGCCACCGCCGCGCCCTGGACGGCGGACTGGACGCTGCAGGTGATCCATGACGCCTACGACCGCAGCGGCAAGCCGATAGCGCTCGCGCCGCGCAACGTGCTCAAGCGGGTGGTGGCGCTCTACCACGCGCAGGGCTGGCAGCCGGTGGTGGCGCCCGAGATGGAATTCTACCTCGTCGCCCGCAACATCGACCCGGCCAAGCAGATCGAGCCGATGATGGGCCGCTCGGGCCGCCCCGCCGCCGCGCGCCAGGCCTATTCGCTCACCGCCGTCGACGAGTTCGGCCCGGTCATCGACGACATCTACGATTTCGCCGAGGCCCAGGGCTTCGAGATCGACGGCATCACCCAGGAGGGCGGTGCCGGGCAGCTCGAGATCAACCTGCGCCACGGCGACCCGGTGAAGCTTGCCGACGAGGTGTTCTATTTCAAGCGGCTGATCCGCGAAGCCGCCCTTCGCCACGATTGTTTCGCCACCTTCATGGCCAAGCCGATCGGCGACGAACCCGGTTCGGCGATGCATATCCACCATTCAATCATCGACGCCCAGACCGGGCACAACATTTTCGCAGGCCCGCAGGGCGGCGATACAGATGCCTTCTTTCACTTCATCGGCGGGCTGCAACATCACCTGCCCTCGGTGATTGCCCTGCTCGCGCCTTACGTGAACTCCTACCGGCGCTACGTGCGCGACTACGCCGCCCCGATCAACCTCGAATGGGGCCGCGACAACCGCACCACCGGCATCCGCATACCGCTGTCGGGCCCCGAAAGCCGCCGGGTCGAGAACCGGCTGGCGGGGATGGATGCCAACCCCTACCTGGCGATCGCCGCAAGCCTTGCCGCGGGCTATCTCGGGCTCATCGAGGAACGCCGCCCGGAACCGCAGTTTCGCGGCGACGCCTATGACAGCGATGAGGGGATCCCGCGCGATCTGGCCGCGGCGCTCGACGTGCTCGAAGGCGCGGACGCGATGAAGGAGATTCTCAGCCCCGAATTCGTGCATGTCTACAGTGCGATCAAGCGCGCGGAACATGCCGAGTTTCTCGGGGTCATCAGCCCGTGGGAGCGCGAACACCTGCTGCTCAACGTCTGATCGTTACAAAACCCTGTCACAGAGGTCACGTTCCTGTTACGGTTTTCCCGAAAAAGGATTTCGGGAAAACCGTAAAGGGAGAGACCCATGGCGCTGGCCCCGAACGTCTACGACGCAGAACCGATACCCGAAACCGCGCGCGCCGAGATCGACCGCCTGCTCGCGTCCGGCGACCTGTTTCGCTACACCGCGCCGCAAGACGCACCCGTGGCGCTGCTCGAACAGGAATTTGCCGCAGCCCTCGGGGTGAAATACGCGCTTGCGGTCTCGTCCTGTTCGGCGGCCCTGTTCCTTGCGCTGAAGGCGCTCGATCTGCCGCGCGACGCGCGCGTTCTGGTGCCTGCCTTCACCTTCGCCGCCGTGCCCTCGGCGGTGGTTCATGCCGATTGCGTGCCGGTGCTCGTGGAAGTGGGCGAGAATTACCGCATCGACATGGCCGACTTCGAGGCCAAGCTCACCGGCAGCATTTCTGCCGTGATCATCAGCCACATGCGCGGCCATACTTCCGACATGGACGCGATCATGGCGCTGTGCGATGCGCGCGGGGTGCCGGTGGTGGAAGACGCCGCCCACAGCCTCGGCACGCTCTGGCATGGCCGCAAGATCGGCACCATCGGCAGGATCGGCGCGTTTTCGTTCCAGTCCTACAAGATGCTCAACGCCGGCGAAGGCGGCATCCTGGTCAGCGACGACGCCGAGGTGATCGCCCGCGCGGTGATCATGTCGGGCGCCTACGAGCACAACTGGAAGAAGCACAAGGGCCCGCGCGGGCAGAACTCGGGCGAACTGGCCGAAGCCTTCGCGCGCTGGCAGAACCGCCTGCCGCTTTACAACACGCGGATGTCGAACCTCTCGGCCGCCGTGGTGCGCCCGCAGATCGGCGAGCTCGAGCGGCGGGTGCGCGACGGGCTGGCCAACCACGACTACGTCGCCGCGCGGTTGAACGAGAGCGCCTGGATCGAGGTGCCACCACCGCTCGGCCCCGAAACTCGGGCGCCGGATTCGATCCAGTTCAACCTTGTCGGCATGACCGACAACGAAGTCGGGCTGTTTCAGGCCATCGCGCGCGAACGCGGCGTGAGCGTGCAGGTCTTCGGCCTGTCGCAGGACAATGCCCGCGCCTTCTGGAACTGGCAATTCCTGCCCGAGGATCCGGGGCTGCTGCCGCAAACCCGCGCCATGCTGATGCGGGCCTGCGATACCCGGCTGCCGGTGCGCCTGAAGCGTGCGGAGCTCGATTTCATCGCCGAGGCCCTGCTCGGCGCGGCGGAGGATGTGAAGGGCACGGCGCGGGCTTACGGCACCTGAACCTGTCCAACCCCCGTGACCCAGGGCGTTTCGAAACGCGATGATCCCTGCCTTAGACGGCTTTCAATGCAGGTTTGTTTTTCTCGCCGGCCCGCTTCTTGCGCGCCTGGGTCTCGTGGGCGCCTGCGTGCTGGTCGATGAAATCGAGCACCAGCGGGCGGATGTGGTTGCGCCACGATTTGCCCGCGAAGATCCCGTAATGCCCCGCGCCGATCTCGATGTAACCCGCCTTCATCTCCTCGGGCACCCCGGTGCAGAGCGGCAGCGCGGCGGCGCATTGGCCGGGCGCGGTGATATCGTCCTTCGAACCCTCCACCGTCTTGATCGCCACGTCGGTGATCTTGCCGATGTCGATCCGGTGGCCCTTCACGGTGAAGGCGTTCTTGGCGATCTCGCGGTTCTTGAAGATGCGCTCGACGGTCGAGAGGTAGAACTCCGCCGTCATGTCCATCACCGCGAGGTATTCGTCGTAGAACTTGTTGTGCTTGTCGTGCTCTCCAGCCTCGCCTTTCATCACCTTGGCGATCTGGGCGGTAAACGCACCGGAGTGGGTCTCGGCGTTCATCGACATGAAGCCTGCAAGCTGCATCAGGCCCGGATAGACCAGCCGTCCTGCGCCCTTGTATTTGAACCCGACACGCTGGATCGCCATTTCCTCGAGTTGGCCCATCGTCACCCGGCGGCCGAAATCGGTCACGTCCGTCGCGGCCACGTCGGGGTCGATCGGCCCGCCGATCAACGTGAGCGTCTGCGGCTGGGCCTCGGGATCGAGCTCGGCGAGATAGGCGGTGGCGGCGAGCGTCAGCGGCGCGGGCTGGCAAACGGCGATCACGTTGATATCCGGCCCCAGCGCCCGCATGAACTCGACGAGGTAGAGCGTGTAATCCTCGATATCGAACTTGCCCTCGGAAACCGGGATGTCACGCGCATTGTGCCAGTCGGTGATATAGACCTCGGCATCGGGCAGCAGCGAATTGACCGTGGAGCGCAGCAGCGTGGCGTAATGGCCCGACATCGGCGCGACGAGAAACACCCGTCGCGCTTTCTCAGGCCGGCCCTGCACCTTGAAATGCACAAGATCGCCGAACGGGCGCTCCACCAGCTTCTCGGTGCTCACGACATGATCGCGCCCGTCATCGCCGACCACCGAGTAGATCCCCCAGTCAGGCTTGGCCACCATCCGCGCAAAACTGCGCTCGGTCACCTCACCCCAGGCCGCAAGCCACTGGAAATAGGGGTTCGGCAGCGCCGCAACCGCCGGATAAGAGCCGAAAGCCGAGGCCGTCGCGCCCATCCACTGCTGGGTGGTGCGCATCGTCTCCATCAGGTCGTAGGTCGCCATGTAGCGCATCATTCGCCCTTCCTGTTGCCTAGCCGCACTCGTCTCAGATACCCTGTCGCAAGGGGAGAACCTTGCGGCGAATGCTGCGGGTGCGAAAAAGAATAGGGCGGAAACAGGTTCATGACAACTGAAGACAGCGCGCCGCCGCAGATGAGCGAGACGCTCGTTGCCAACATGGCCAAGATCGAGGCCTTGACCGCCCGGCTTGTCGCCGCCATGGCCCACAAGAAGGCGATCCGCCCGTCTCTGCAAGGCCCCGGCCCCGAGTTCGTCGGCAAGGCGATGGGTGCCTACTGGGCCGAAATGATGTCCAATCCGGCGAAGGTCTGGGAACAGCAGCTCGAATACTGGGGCAAGACGCTGGGTCACGCGATCGAGGCCCAGCATGCGCTGCTCGACGGCAAAGGCGCGCTCGTGCCTGAGGACGAAACCCCGCCGGACCCGCGTTTCGCCAACCCGCTGTGGCAAACCCACCCCTGGTTCAACTACCTCAAGCAGCAATATTTCATCTCCGCCGCGACATTGGAAAAGGCGGTGGATGAGATCGAAGGCGTGGACGAGCACGACAAGAATCGGATGCGCTATTTCACCCGCCAGATCGTCGACATGATGGCCCCCACCAACTTTCTCGCCAGCAACCCCGACGCGCTGGAAAAGGCGATCGAGACCGAGGGGCAATCGCTCGTCGACGGCTTGGAGAACATGATCCGCGACCTTGAAAAGAACGACGGCGAATTGATCGTCACCCTGTCCGACCCCGATGCCTTCAAGGTCGGCGAAAACCTCGGCACCAGCGAAGGCGCGGTGGTCTACCGCAACCGGATGTTCGAGCTGATCCAGTATGCGCCGCGCACCGAGGAGGTGCACGCGATCCCGCTGGTGATCTTCCCGCCCTGGATCAACAAGTTCTACATCCTCGATCTCAAGCCTGAGAACAGCCTGATCCGCTGGATCACCGAGCAGGGCTTCACTCTCTTCGTCGTCTCCTGGGTCAACCCCGATGCCGCCTACGCCGATGTCGGACTTTCCGACTACATCGAGGAGGGCTACCTGGCCGCCATCGCCGAGGCGAAGAAGATCACCGGGCAGGAAAAGATCAACGTGGTCGGCTATTGCATTGCCGGCACCACCCTCGCGCTCACCCTGTCGTTGCTCAAACAGCGCGGCGACGAGAGCGTGAACGCCGCCACCTTTTTCACCGCGCTTACCGACTTCTCCGACCAGGGCGAGGTGGGCGTATTTCTCGACGACGATTTCGTCGATGGGATCGAGGAAGAAGCGCGCGAAACCGGCCTGATGTCGTCGCTCTACATGAGCCGCACCTTCTCCTACCTGCGCGCCAACGATCTGATCTACAAACCGGCAATCCGCGCCTACATGATGGGCGAGGCGCCACCCGCCTTCGATCTGCTCTACTGGAACGGCGACGGCACCAACCTGCCCGGCAAGATGGCGGTAGAATACCTGCGCGGGCTGTGCCAGCAGGACGAGTTCGCCGGGCCCGGCGAGGGCTTTCCGCTGCTTGGCCACCGGCTGAAAGTGACCGATATCACCTTGCCGCTCTGCGCGGTAGCCTGCGAAACCGATCACATTGCCGCCTGGCGATCGAGCTATCGCGGCATCCGCGCGATGGGCTCGGACGACAAGACTTTCATCCTCTCCGAATCCGGCCATATCGCCGGGATCGTCAACCCGCCCACGAAAAAGAAATACGGCCATTACACAAACGAAGCCTGGCCGGAGGACCCGGACACCTGGCGTGCGGATGCCGACTTCCATGCGGGGACTTGGTGGTTTCGCTGGGGCGAATGGCTCGCCGCGCGCTCGGGCGACAAGGTGCCCGCGCGCAGTCCCGGCGATTCGGAGCACCCGGTGCTCGCCCCCGCCCCCGGCACCTACGTGGTGGCCCGGCCAAATAGCTGATTTCACGCGGGTTTGACGCAAGGGAAACCTGCGCAATGCTGCAGTGCAGAAAAAGCTTGATTTTCTGCACTGCAGCATCCATATTCTTTGCAGTTGCAGAATTCACCGGGCGCGGCCCGGCAAACGATTGGAGATCACCATGACCAAGACCAACGATTACACCAAGATGTTCCAGGACATGATGGGCGCGTTCCCGATGGACATGTCGGCGATGGAAGATGCCTTCAAGTCGCAAGCCGCGATGGGCGAAAAGTTTTCGAAGATGGCGATCGACGCCGCCAACCAGTCGGTCGAAATCTCCACCAAGTGGACGAAAGACACCCTCGGCAAGATCGGCGAAGTGACCACCGTCAAGAACGAGGCCACCGACTACACCAAGGCGATGACCGATTTCGCCTCGGCCCAGGCCGAGATGGCTGCCGAAAACATGGCCGCCTTCGCCGAAGTGGCGAAAAAAGTCCAGATGGATACCGTCGAGCTGATGCTCGCCTCCGGCAAGGACATGGGCGCGGAAGCCTCGGCAGCGATGAAAAAAGCGACCGACGAGGTGACCAAGGCGGCCAAGAAGGCCACCGCGAAGTGATTTCTCCCGTCGCCGGTCGCCTCCCGACCGGCCGACTTCGAGGGCGAGCCGATGGCTCGCCCTTTTTCCTTGCACGCAGGGCACACGGCGGCCGTAAGCGATGGGAAGCTTGCTTTTCGTTTCAACGGTAACGTAGGGTTGTTTCTGCAACGGCAAACTGCCGGAACCAGCGAGGGAGGACGCCCGATTGGCGAAGGACAGCGACACGCTCTTGATCAAGCGCTATGCCAGCCGCAGGCTCTATAACACCGAAACGTCGGATTACGTGACGCTCGACGATATCGCGGGGTTCATCCGCGACGGCCGCGAAGTGCAGATCATCGACCTCAAGTCCGGCGACGATCTCACCCGGCAATACCTGCTCCAGATCATCGCCGAACATGAAAGCCGGGGTGAAAGCGTGCTGCCCGTCGACGTGTTGACCGACCTTGTGCGCTCCTACACCACGCAGGCGCAAAGCGTGGTGCCGCAGTTTCTCGCCGCCTCCTTCGAGATGCTGCGCGAGGGCCAGTCGAAGGTTCTCGAGAATTTCGGCCAAATGCCCAACCCGATGGCCACCATGCCCGGCTTCGAGGCGATGCAGGCGCAGCAACAGGCCTTTCTGAAGGCGATGATGAAGGGATGGGGCGCGGCGGGCGAGGCCGGTGAGGGCGCGGCGGACGACTCGGGCGAAGCTGGTGCGAAAGCCGACAAGGACGCCGAGATCGACGCGATCAAGAAGCAGCTCGCCGAGCTCCAGGCAAAGCTGTCGGGGCTGTAACCACTCCGACAACGCCCCCACGGCGCGAAAGGCCGACACCATGGTTGAAACCACGGGACGGATCACGCTTTGGGGCATCGAGGTGTTTCTCGCCATTGCCGAGGAACGCTCGATCTCGATCGCCGCGCGCAGACTGGGAGCAAGCCCCTCAGCGGTCAGCCAGCAACTCAGCAATCTCGAAGCGGGCCTCGGCGCGGCCCTGGTCGATCGCTCCGCCCGCCCGCTCAGCCTGACGCCGGCGGGAGAATTGTTCCGCAGGCGCGCACAGACCATCGTCGGCGAGGCCGAGCAGGCGCGCACCGAACTGGCCCGCGCCGATCTCGCCCGTCTCACCCGCTTTCGCCTTGGCATGATCGAGGATTTCGATGCCGACGTGACCCCCCGGCTTCTTTCCGAGATGTCCGACCACCTGACCGACACCCGCTTCCTGCTCGAAACCGGTGCCTCCCACCGTCTTGCCGACCAGCTTGACGCCCGCGCCCTCGACGTGATCGTCGCCGCCGAGATCGGCGCACCGGCCGATTGGATGGAGGTCCACCCGCTGCTCGAAGAACCCTTCGTCGCCGCAGTGCCGCGCGGCATCGGCACGGGGCTCGACACCCTCGCCGCGCTGCCCCTCATCCTCTACACCCAGCGCCACCACATGGGCCGCCAGATCGCCGAGCATCTCGCCCGCCAGAATCTCACCCTCGCCCATCGGTTCGAGATCGACAGTTACCACGCGATCATGTCCATGGTCGCCGCCGGTGTGGGCTGGACGATCCTCACCCCCCTCGGCGTGCTGCGCGCCCAGCGCTTTGTCGAAGCGGTCGATATCGCGCCTTTGCCCTTTGCCGCGCTCACCCGGCGGATCACCCTCTCAGCCCGCAAAGGCGTTCTCGGCGCGATGCCGGGCGACCTCGCAGCGCGGCTCAAGCCCTTGCTCTCGGAGTTGATCGTCGGGCCTGCCGTTGCGCGGTATCCGTTTCTGGCAGCGCACCTGCGCCTGCTCTGAACCTCAGCGCAGAATCAGCGCAGCATCATCGGCAGATCCATCCAGGCTCGCAGCGCCATGTTGGTCTTGGCCGGGGTTTCCAGCGTCGGCAGGTGCCCCGCCTCCTCGATGATCGCAAGCTCGGCATAGGGGATCAGCTCGGCCATGAAGCTGTGGCGCTTGACCGGTGTGATCTTGTCATGCGCACCGCAAAGCACCAGCGCGGGCGCGCGGGTCATCCGCAGCACCTTCTGCGCATCCGGCCTGCGCTGCAGGGCGCGCGACTGGCGGATGAAGGCGGCCACGCCGATATCGGCGGCCATCTCGTCAAGCACAGCGAGCACCTTGGCCCGCTCCGGCCCCGGCGCGAGGTTGTCGGGCGGCAGGGCGCCGCGCAGCGCCTCGCCGAAGTTGCCCGATTGCGCCTTGACGATCTGCGGCTCGCGCCAGGCCGCCTGTTCGGGGGTTTCCGCCAGCGGCGTGGTTGAAATGAGCGCGATCCGGGTCACCCGCTCGGGCACCCGGCGCAGGATTTCCATCGCCACGATCCCGCCCATGGAAAGACCGGCCAGCGCGAAACGCGGCGGCGCATGATGCACCGCCTCCGCCGCCATCTCGCGGATGCTCTCGCCCCTCACGACCTGCGCCACCTGCAAGGTGAAATCGCGGCTGAGGTCCTCGATCTGCGGGCCGAACACCCGCGCGTCGCACATCATGCCGGGCACGAGAAGGATCGGTTCGCTCACCCGAGCACCTCTTCCAC